>LNFM01004511.1_pt1 | contig 26188 bp, 20 predicted proteins | sample 596031 | NCBI WGS metagenome assembly LNFM01 (sample SAMN04254537, study PRJNA301005) | activated carbon metagenome | isolation source: dual media filters at the Ann Arbor, Michigan drinking water treatment plant | place: USA: Ann Arbor | reverse complement strand
CTACAACATGCGCGTGCCCGCTGCCGTGCGCCGGGCGATCGCCGGCTGGTCGACCGAGATCGCCCCCACTGTCGCCGCGCTGAACAAGGTGCGTGTGCCCGTCCTGATCACGCATGGGCGCGACGACGCGGTAGTGCTGCCCGCCGCGGTCGCCATGACCGCCGCGGCAATGCCGCACGCGCGGCAGTCGTGGTTTGACGATTGCGGCCATTCGCCGTTTGCCGAGCATCCGGCGCGCTTCAACGAGGAGTTGGCGGCCTTCGTCCAATCCTGTCGGGCAGGCTGACGGCCATAGGCGCGACTTTGGCCGAACCAACAAAGTCCTCATCCTGAGAGGCTGTGACCTGTTCGATCGGCGCTGCCGATTGACCGAGCGTGAAAGAAAGGTCCCTCGCAGTGCTCGGGATGACATCGGGGCTGTTGCTGCAAAGGTGATGTCATCCCGAGCTCTGCGAGGGACCTTTCCCTTCTCCGTCGCACGGTCGAAAGCAGTAGCGCCGAACAAGTCACATCCTCCGAGGAGACGCCCAGCACGCCGGTGCGCACCACGATGCTGAGAAAATCGCGGCGTTGCTTGACAGTGGCTCATGGCCGGGAGCGCGCCACTGCTCTTCGTACGATCGGCAGCCTGGACGACCGGCCCCTATGAGCGCCACGGAGTGGCGCGCTCCCGGCACACCTCGAGTGCGGCCCATTTTCATTGGAGGCCGCCCCTCGAGCTCCTCGGGATAAGCTGCAGTTCCGGCTGGCCCCTATTGACGGCGCAAAGAATCCGCCTAGCGTGATCAGGGCCGGCCAGGACTCTGCCGGTGACCGCGCATCATCAAGGAGGATGGCACATGCGCATGTCGAGCGTTGCGCCCGCGGCGGAACCGTGCCGCGAGAGTGCGCGGGATATCGAGCAACCGGACAGCAGGCCGCAGGCCGCCTCGGGCGGCGCCACCAGTGCGCCGCGGCAGGCCGATCGGCTGGCGGCGCTGATCGGCGCGGCTGATCTGTTCCGGACCCCCGACGGGATTGCCTATGCCGACCTCGAGATCGATGGCCATCGCGAGACATGGGCGGTGCGCAGCCGCTTCTTCCGGCGCTGGCTGACCTGGCAATTGCTGTCGGCGACCAACGGCGTGCCCTCGACGCAGGCTTTGAACGAGGCGCTCGGCCTGCTCGAGGCCCGGGCCCTGTCTGGCGGGCCGGTGCACGAGGTGAAGGTCCGCCTGTGCCGGCTCGGCGACACGATCCATCTCGATCTCGGCGACCCGGCATGGCGCGCGGTCGAGATCGACGCCGAGGGCTGGCGGCTCATCGAAAGGCCGCCGGTGCGCTTTCGCCGGCCGGCGATCCAGCAGCCGCTGCCGCCACCGGAACGTGGCGGAACCGTCACGATCCTGCGAAGCCTTCTCGACCTGCCGACAGATGCCGATCTCGCGATGGCGATCGCGTGGCTGGTCGCCGCGCTCGCCGATCGCGGTCCCTGTCCGGTGCTGGTGCTGGCAGGCGAGGCGGGGGCCGGCAAATCGACTTTCATGGCGATGATGCAGGCGCTGATCGATCCCGGCGCGGCGAGGCTGCGCGCGCTGCCGCGCGGCGAGCGCGAGCTGATCGTCGCGGCCCGCGACTGCCACGTCCTGGCGTTCGACAACCTTTCTTCGCTGCCCGGCTGGTTCTCCGATGCGTTGTGCCGCCTGTTGAGCGGCGGCGGGTTTGCCGCGGGGCCGGATGGCGATACGGCCGGGATGGCCGGCATGGCGCGTCCCGTCATCATGAACGGCATCACCGACATCGTGGCGAGGCCCGACCTTGCCGATCGCGCCCTGTTCCTGACGCTGAACGGCATTCCTCCCGAACGGCGGCGCACCGAGGCCGACCTGTGGAGCGCCTTCGAGGCGGCGCGGCCGCGCCTGCTCGGCGTGCTGCTCGATGCCGTGTCCTCCGGGCTAAGGCGATTGCCGCAGATCAGGCTGACAGAGGCGCCGCGCATGGCCGATCTCGCGCGCTGGGTCGAGGCCTGCGAGCCCTCGTTGTTCGCGCCCGGGGCGTTCAAGGCGCTCTATTCGGGCAACCGCAATGGCGCGGCGCGCGACGCGATCGAGTGCGATGCCTTCGTCGTCGGCGTGCGCGAGTTCGCGTGCCGCGAGGGGGCATGGGTCGGTTCGGCGACGCAGCTCTACCGGGAGCTGGCGCCGGCAGCCGGGACGAGTGGCGTGTGGCCGGGCAATGCGCGTGCGCTCTCCAGCCGGCTGCGCCAATGCGCGGCGTTTCTGCGTAGCTGCGGCGTCGAGGTCCTGTTTCAGCGGGCGAGCGGTGGCCTGCGGATCATCCGCCTGATCGTCCTGCCCAACAGCCCGGCTGCCGCAAATCGACTGGCCGGCGCAAAGGCCTCGCCTGCGAGCCCGGTAGCGTCACGGCCAAGTGCCTGAGGCCAAACGGAAATGACGCTGTGACGCAAATGACGCAAGTTTTCACGGCTTTTCCGGACCCGCGCGCGAGACCCTTCGACAGGCTCAGGGCAGGCTGCGCGCGGTCCGGAAGAGGTCTTGGAGTGCGGCACCCATTCTATCCGCAAGCGAACGGTCAGTGTGTCGATGGACTCTCGGTGCGGCCATCGGGATCGCTGCTGCCGCGGGACCCTTGCCAGTCGATCGACGTCCGGCGCGCCGCCCGATTCCTTGCAGAGATGCTCAATACCGAGTTTCACCGTTGCGGTCATGTCTCTGCCGGTGTCGCATCGCGACACACCGGCAGCGCAATCCGCTTGCTGGCGCCGAGTCTCGTCGGCCATCATTGTCGATCATGCGCGCACTGATTTGTCGTCACTGGGGCAAGGTCGACGAGCTGTCGCTCGGCGAGGCGCCGATCCCCGTACCCGGACCGGACGAGGTCCTGATCAAGGTGGCCGCGACGGCGGTCAACTACGCCGATTCGATCATGGTCGCCGGGCGCTACCAGACCAAACCCGAGTTTCCGTTCAGCCCGGGGCTGGAGACGGCCGGCACCGTGACCGCTTGCGGCGCCGGCGTGAAAGGCCTGGTGCCGGGCGACAAGGTGATGGCGATCCTGGCCTATGGCGGGCTCGCCGAATATGCCGTCGCGCCGGCGGCCGAAACCTGGCGCATTCCCGCCGGCATGAGCTTCGCCGAGGCCGGCGCGTTTCCCATCGCCTACATCTCGAGCGACGTCGCCATCCGCTGGCAGGGTCGCCTCGAGGCGGGCGAGACCATGCTCGTGCTGGGCGCGGCGGGCGGCGTCGGCCTGACCGCGGTCGAGATCGGCAAGGCGATCGGCGCCCGGGTGATCGCGGCGGCGAGCACGGCGGAGAAGCTCGCGCTCGCCAGGGATCACGGCGCCGACGAGGCGATCAACTACGCCGACGAGCCGCTCACCGAGCGCGTCATGACGCTGACCGGCGGCAAGGGCGCCGACGTCTGCTTCGACCCGGTCGGCGGCCCGTTGTTCGATGCGGCGCTGTCGTCGCTCGGCTGGGGCGGGCGCATCCTGCTGATCGGCTTCGTCGGCGGCGTGCCGCAGATCCCGGCCAACCGTCTGCTGGTCAAGCATCGCTCGGCCCTGGGATCGTCGCTGCGCTACTTCCGCTGGAACGCGCCGGACAAGCTCGCGCGCTCGGTCGACGCGCTGTTCGGCTGGTATGGCGAGGGCAAGCTCAGGCCCTGCATCAGCCATCGCCTGCCGCTCGAGCGCGCGGTCGAGGGCTTGCATCTGCTGACCGGGCGCCAGGCGCTCGGCAAGATCGTCATCGAGCTGGAGCCTGCCTGATGGAAGTCCGCCTCGCCCGGCATGGCCGGCACATCGCCGTCGTGACGATCGACAACCAGCCGCGCCTCAACGCGATGACGCGCCAGATGCTGGCCGAGCTGGGCCGCCTGTGGGACGAGCTCGAGCGCGACGACTGCCGCTGCATCGTCCTGACCGGTGCCGGCGAGCGGGCGTTCACGGTCGGCGCCGACGTCAGCGGCGATCTTTCCGCCGGGCCGGAAATGTCGAGGATCGTCAATCACGCGCTGCTGAAGACCGATTCGTATCCCAAGCCGATCATCGCCGCGGTGAACGGCGACTGCATCGGCGGCGGCGTCGAGCTGTTGCTGGCAACCGACATCCGCGCCGCCGCGCCAAAGGCGCGTTTCGGCCTGACCGAGGTCAAGTGGTCGATCTATCCGTTCGGCGGCTCGACCATCAAGCTGATGCAGCAGATCGGCTACGTCCATGCCATGGACCTGCTGCTGACGGCGCGGCTGATCGACGCCGAGCGGGCGGCCGGGCTCGGTCTGGTCAACCGCGTGGTGCCGGCGCCCGAGCTGATGGACTGGGCGCTCGCCACGGCCGAGATGGTGGCCGCCAACAGCCCGTCGGCGGTGCAGGCGGTGAAGCGGCAGGTGAGCGCCACCATCGCCGATCATGCACGGACCCGCGAGGCGCTGGAGCAGCAGCTCGGTGACGCCGTGCGCGCCAGCCCGGACTTCGCCGAGGGCGTCGCCGCCTTCCGCGAGAAGCGCCAGCCGCGCTATTAGCATGAGATATCCGCTCCAGTGAGAGTTGACGCGGCCATGGCGATGACGCGACCGAGCAGCCGGACCCTGGGGGATCTGGTCGACGCGCTGGCAACCGCCACGCCGGCGGCGCCCGCCGTGGTATCCGGCGACGAGTGCCTCGACTACGGGACGCTGAAGCGACGGGTCGACGACTTCGCGCGGGCCTTGCTGGCGCGCGGCGTACGACATGGCGATCGCGTGGCGCTCGTCGTCTCCAACCGAACCGAGTGGATCGTCGCGGCGCTGGCGAGCGCCAAGATCGGCGCGGTCGTCGCCGCCATCAGCACCTTCTCCACGCCGCGCGAGCTCGCCTGGTCGCTCGAGCATTGCGGCGCCTCGACGCTCGTCATGCTGTCGGCGTTTCGCGGCCGCCGCTTCCTCGAGCCGCTGGTCGCGCTCTGCCCGGAGCTCGAGCGGGGGGCAGCCGGCGCGCTCGACAGCGCGAAGCTGCCGGCGTTGCGCACCGTCGTCGTGCTGGATGGCCCGGCGCCCGCCGCGGCCTTCACGCTGGCCGGGTTCCTGGCGCTCGGAACGGCGGTCGACCCGGCGCAGCTCGCGGCGGCACAGGCGGCGGTGGCCCCCAGCGACCTTTGCTACATCCTCTATACGTCGGGCTCCACGGCGGCGCCCAAGGGCGTGACGCTCGCTCACGGGCCGCTGATCGACAATGGATTCGAGATCGGCGAGCGGATGCATCTCCAGGCCGCCGACCGCCTGTGGCTCGCGGTGCCCCTGTTCTGGTCGTTCGGCTCGGCCAACGCCCTGCCGGCGATCATGACCCATGGCGGCTCGGTCGTGCTGCAGGAAAGCTTCGAGCCGGGCGAGGCGCTGGCGCTGATCGAGCGCGAGCGCTGCAGCGTCTATTACGGCATGGTCAACATGGCGCGCGCCCTGCTGGAGCATCCAGCCCATCCGGGACGGCGCCTCGGCGCCATGCGCACCGGGCTCACCATCGGCCCGCCCGAGGACATCGCTCTCACGATGCGCGCGCTCGGCGCCGACCAGCTGTGCAATGTCTACGGGTCGACCGAGACTTACGGCAACTGCGCCGTTGCCGACGCCGAGGAACCGCTGGCGATGCGCCTCGAGCGTCAGGGGCTCCCCTTGCCGGGCATGACGATTCGCGCCGTCGACCCGGTAACACGACGGCCCTTGCCGCAGGGTGAGGTCGGCGAGTTGGCCGTCCACGGCCGCATCACGCCTGGCTACTATCAGGCACCCGAGGCCAACGCCGAAGCCTTCGATCGCGACGGCTTCTTCCTGACCGGCGATCTCGGCTCGATCGAGGCCGACGGTCGCGTCCGGTTCCGCGGGCGCTTGAAGGAGATGATCAAGACGGGTGGCGTGAATGTCGCTCCGCTCGAGGTCGAGCACGTGCTGATGCAGCATCCCGAAATCGTGCAAGCCTACGTGGTGGGCGTACCCGACGCGGCCAGGGGAGAGGCGGTTGCCGCGGCGATCGAGCTGCGCGCCGGCGCGGCGAGCGATAGCGCCGCGGTGATCGCGTTCTGCCGCGAGCGGCTGGCGAGCTACAAGGTCCCGACCCGGCTCGTCATTCGGGCTGCGGCGGAGTTTCCGCGCACGGCGACAGGCAAGATCCACAAGCCGGGGTTGCGGGAGGAATTGGCGACAGTGGTCGAGCCGCGATGACCCTTCATTCGCCTCGTTCTGATGACGACCCCGATGACGGGGCCGGACTATCGCATGTGACAGAAAATTCCGTCATCCCGAGCGGAGCCGCCCGGAGGGCGGCGTAGTCGAGGGACCTTTCTGGTTGATGCCGCAACAAGAAAGGTCCCTCCACTACGCCTCGCGTCGCTCGGCTACGGTCGGGATGACGAATTTTTTTGCCGTATGCGATAGCCCCCGCTGACGGGGGAGGAATTGAGCGTGGTGCTGGTAGACGACGCGAAAATGTGCCGAACTGCACAGGACCGAGGGAGACCCTGATGACCTTCATGCCCAACTCGCCGGAAGCCCGCGACATCGCCTCGTACATCCATCCGCAGACCAACCCGCGCAGCCATCGGGAGACCGGGCCGAGCATCATCGCCAAGGGCGAGGGGATCTGGGTCGAGGACAGCGAAGGCAAGCGTGCGCTCGACGCCTCGGCGGGCCTGTGGTGCGCCTCGCTGGGCTTCTCGGCCAACGAGCGGCTGGCGCGCGTCGCCTACGAGCAGATGCGTCGGCTGGGCTATTACCAGACCTATCGCAGTGCCTCGAACGACCCGACGATCGATCTCGCCGAGAAGCTCCTGAAGCTGGCGCCCGTGCCGATGTCCAAGGTGCTGCTGCAATGCTCGGGATCGGAAGCCAACGACACGGCGATCAAGCTGGTCTGGTACTACCACCACGCCATCGGCAAGCCCGACAAGAAGAAGATCATCGGGCGCATTCAGGGCTACCACGGCAACACGATCGCCGCGGCGAGCCTGTCCGGCAAACCCGACATGCATGCCAGTTTCGGCATCCCGCTGCCGATGATGCGCCACACCGAGTTTCCGCACTGGTATCGCAACCACCTCGAGGGCGAGAGCGAGGAAGCCTTCGCGACCCGCATGGCCGAGGCCCTGGAGAAGCTGATCGTCGCGGAGGGGCCCGAGACGGTCGCCGCCTTCTTCGCCGAGCCGGTGATGGGCGCGGGCGGCGCGGTCGTTCCGCCGCGTACCTATTTCCAGAAGATCCAGGCGGTGCTGAAGAGGCACGACGTGCTGTTCATCGCCGACGAGGTCATCTGCGGCTTCGGCCGCACCGGCAATTGGTGGGGCAGCCAGACTTTCGACCTGAAGCCGGACATGGTGTCTTGCGCCAAGGCGCTGTCGGCAGCCTTCCAGCCGGTCTCGGCGCTGCTGGTCAACGAGAAGATCTACCAGGCGATGCTGGTCGCCAGCGACACGCTCGGCAACTTCGCCCACGGCTACACCTACTCGGGTCACCCGGTCGCCACCGCTGTCGCCCTCGAGGCGCTCAGGATCTACGAGGAGACCGACATCGTGGGACACGTCCGCGACGTCGGCCCGGATCTGCTGGCGGGGCTGCGCAAGCTCGCCGACCATCCCATCGTCGGCCACGTCAACGGAGTCGGGCTGATTGGAGGCCTCGAGCTGGTGGCCGACAAGGCGACGCGCCGTCCGTTCCCGGCCGAGACGCAGATCGGCGCCGTGGCGGACCGCATGGCCAAGAAACATGGCCTCATCCTGCGCGTCATCGGCAACCGGCTCGCGCTGTCGCCGCCGCTGATCATCACCCGCGCCGAGGTCGGCGAGCTGCTGCAGCGCCTCGGCCGCGCGCTCGACGACACGGCGGCCGAGGTTCATCGGCTGGCCGCCTGAGCGGCCGCCGGGGCAATAATTCATCCCGCCATCGACATCGGCGGCACGTTCACCGACTTCGTGCGGCACGATGAGGACACCGGGCGCGCCTTCTTCCTCGAGATGCCGAGCACAGCCATCCCTCGCTTCCGGCGCTTGCAGTGCAATCGCCGGAGGCGAGGGACGTTTTCAGCGACGCGTCGATCGAAGAACGATTCCCCTTGTTGCCTGCGCCGGCGAGCTTGCTTGTCAATCGATCGTGTCTGCCGTCACGTCGAGCGGCGCTGCCACGACGTCGCCGGCAACGGGCACTATCTTCACGACGGCGCTGGTGGTCCTGACCGGCGCCGCGACGACGCTACAGCCGCCAAGGCAGGCCGCCGCAACCAGGAGCGCAGCGGTGGTACCTGGAAGCCGGCTCGATCGGATTGCGGGCAGCGGACGCCTCATGCTCATCCTTCCTGACGCCTGATGTCGGCACGATGCCGTGCGGGCGCAGATCGGCTGCCCCGCTGCCGACAACGTCAGGAAGGCTCGCGAGTTCCCGGCACTATCCGGCCGCGACCTCCTTGAAGCGTCGCAGGGTCTCGATCTGGTCCTCGAACCTCGGCATGCGGTACATCGGATGGAGCATCACCATCTGCGCGCCGAGTCGCTTCCAGCCCTGGACGGCGGCGGCCCATTTCTGGGTATCGGGCTCGTTCATGCGTATCCAGGCCTCCAGCCCGAAAGTCGCGGGATCGCGGCCGAACGCTTTCAGGTGCTCGCGCAGCTGGCTGAGCTTGGCTTCTCCCGCGGCGTCCGGCGCCAGGATCGGCATCCAGCCGTCGCCGATGCGGGCGCAGCGCTTGATGACGGCGTCCGACGAGCCGCCGAACCAGATCGGGATCGGGCGCTGCACCGGCGCCGGCAGCTGGTTGACGTCGACCAGCTTGTGGAAGCGGCCTTCGAAAGTGACGAAATCCTCGGTCCACAGCTTGCGCATCACCGTGATCTGCTCGGCCTGGCGCGCTCCGCGTGTCTTCCAATCCTCGTTGAGAGCCTCGTACTCGACATGGTTCCAGCCGACGCCGACGCCGAGGCGGACCCGGCCGCCGCTCAGGATGTCGACCTGGGCGGCCTGCTTGGCGACCAGGCCGGTCTGGCGCTGCGGCAGGATGAGCACGCCGCTGCACAGCTGGATCTTCTTGGTGACGGCGGCGATGAAGGCCATCGTCGTGAAGGTCTCGTGGAACGGGTCGAACTCGCTGTAGGTCGGCTTCCAGTCGCCGCGCGGCGCGGCGCCGTAGACGTGATCGGGAACCTCGATGCAGTGGAAGCCCATGTCCTCCGCGGCCTGCGCCCAATCCCGGATCTTCGCCGGGTCGGTGCCAATGTCGCGGGACGGGAAAAGTGCGTTGAGCAGCATCGAGGTCTCCTTTGTGGAGACCAACTTACGACGTCCGGCGTCGACCGTCTCGACATAGTGGCGCTGAGCGCCGGCCGCGGCGCACCTGCTCCGGCTGCCGCATCATGCTCCGGGCAATCCAGCGTTCCACGATGCCCGAGAGAGCCGAGGCAGAAGGGTCGCCTCGGCAAGGTGCTTCCTCGCCGGGATGCCGCATCGGCGTGGTACAGTTTCCCGACCGCCCAGGGAGTGGATGTTGGCAACAGGGCAGACAGGCAGTGTCGCGCGTCTCGGGCCGAAGGCGAACCGCACCGGCGGGTCCATCGTTCGTTCGTCGAAGCAGCGGCCGTTGCCGCCGGCCAACCCGCGCAAGTCGGACCTTGCCCGGCAACGAGCCTCGAACCGGCCGGCCGACTGGTATCATCCGGCCGGCACGGCGCCCAGGCAGATCGCGCGCGACATCGACGTGATGGTCCTGCATGGCCTCGCCGCGCCATCCCCGCGATCGGGCATGGGCGTCAGGACGACGGGCACGGCATGAGCGACGACGCGAGCCTCTGGGTGGTCGTGCCGGCGGGCCAGCAGGCGGGCGGCGGCTGGATCGACGACACGCTGAAGCAACGCGCGTTCGAGCAGGGGCTGGGCGGCAAGGTGCCGCTGTCCGCCGACTTCCCGCGCCAGCGCATCGAGGTCGTGCGCGGCCCGCGCGCCGAGGAGCGCCTGCAGGAGCTGTACCTGCGTCGCGGCTGGAGCGACGGCCTGCCGCTCGTGCCGCCGACCGTGGCGCGGGTCAGGCAGGCGCTCTGCTTCACCGATCGCGCGCCGGCCGACTCGCTTGGCGAGGTCGAGCCGCTGAAGGGTCTCGCGACCGTCGAGAAGGTTGCGGCCAACGCCGTGATGGCGGGGTGCCGGCCCGAGTACCTGCCGGTCGTGCTGGCCGCGGTGGACTGCCTGCTCGATCCCGCCTTCAACATGCGCGGCGTGCAGACGACCGACGAGAACGTGACGCCGCTGCTGATCGTCAACGGGCCGATTGCGCGCACGCTCGACGTCAACGGCAGCTTCGGCGCCCTCGGGCCCGGCTGGCAGGCCAACGCCGCGATCGGCCGCGCCCTGCGCCTGGTGATGCACAATCTCGGCGGCGGCTGGCCCGGCGCCGTGGCCTTTGCCGGCCTGGGCCAGCCCGGCCGCTACACCCTCTGTCTCGCCGAGAACGAGGCGCAGAGCCCGTGGCCGCCGCTGCATGTCGAGGCCGGCCTCGCGGCCGATGCGAGCGCCGTCACGGTAACGCGCGCGGAGACGGTGGCGAACGTCACCGGCGGGCTGGCCGAGATCGCCAGCATCATGGGCACGGCGATGTCGGGCTTCGGCATCCTGTGGAACGGCAAGCCCACGGTGCTGATCGCCCCGGCTGTCGCCGCCGACTGCGCGCGCCGCGGCATGAGCAAGGACGACGTGCGCCGCTTCCTGTGGCAGCACGGCCGCTGGCGCCGCGAGCACTGGGAGAGATCGTGGCTCACCGAGCGCATCGTCGCCAACCGGCGCTGGCCCGACTGGGTCGAGGAGGCGGCGAAAGCCGGCGACATCCCGGTGACACGCACACCCGACGACATCGTGCTCGTCGTCGCAGGTGGCGACGTGCCGATCCCACAGAACGCCTACTGCCCGTCCTGGGGCTTCCCGCCGGCTCGCATCACGCGTGAGGTGCGGTTGCCGGCAGACTGGGAGGCGCTGCTGGCCGAGTCGAGAGATGCCGCCGCGGCGCTTGCAGCCGCACCCTGATACGACCTCCGCGGTCGAGGAATCTTCGGAGCGAGGGGCGTCGGCGGCTCACGGCCGAGAATGTCGTGCGGCTTTGACAGCGCGACAGCGCTGCGCATCATGGTCGCGTGACCGAACGCCAGCTCGATCTTTTCGCCGATGTCGACCTGCAGACGGAGGCGCATCCCTCGCAAGGCAAGGGGCCAACCATCGTCGCCGCCGACTTGGACGACGCGGAATTGATTGCCGCGATCCCTGGGGCGAGCCTCGCCGACAGCGCCGCGCTGGCTGCCGAGGCGGCGCGCCGCCGGCTCCGCGCCGCCGTACCGGCCCTGGCGGCGCTTTGCCGACGTCTCACCGGCTTCGGCGCGGACCGACCCGTGCCGGAGCAGGAGGCGGCCCTGCGCGCCCTCGCCGCAATCGGCGGTCCCGACGCCGCGCAAGCCGTGTCGGCGATGATCGGCCGCGCGGTGGTGCAGGGCCCGACATTGGTTGTCGCCGCTGCCGCCGCCGCTCAATTGAATGCGATGTTGCCGGCCGCGACGCTGGGATCGCTGCTTCAGCACCCCGATCCGGCCGTTCGGCTCGCCGGCTGCCGCTGTGCCCGTCCCATTGCGGAAGTCATGACCCTCCTGGTCGGTCTGCTCGGAGATCACGATTGGACGGTCGCGAGCGCCGCGGCGTGTTCGCTCGGGCGATTGGGTCGCAGCGAGGCTCGCCCGGCCCTCGAGAAACTGCTGAGGGAGCAGCCCTCCAGGGAGATCGTCGACGCGGTGGTCCCGATCGCGGACGAGGACTGCATGGTCCTTCTCCGCCAGCTCGCCCGCAACCGGCCGGCCTTCGCAGTGGCCGTTATCGAGGCGCTCGAGAGCATCGATCATCCGCGGGCGAACGTAATCGCGGCGTCGGTTCGGCGCGAAGCGGGACTCGCAGCCGGAACGGGCTGACCCGTTCAGTCGCTTTTTGGGGCAGCCATGATCATGACTGACTGGTGCTATGCCGCCATTGATACGTTCGCAATTCATCGGCGTTACGACGGCTGCATCCGTTGAGCGCGACGGTCTGCTTCAAGGCAGCTGGCATGCCGAGAGCGAGGCGCTGACATCTGGCAACGCCTTGTGCGTAATCGTTGCCACTTATCAGGTGCGTTGCGATGCGTGGCCCAGCGGCCCCAGCACCGGCTTCTCATGCGACCGCCGCTCCGCCGTCGTGCGCACGTCCTCCATCACCACGCGCACGCGGCTGTTGTAGGCATGGCGGATATGGGCGCGCGCGGCCTCCTCGGCGCGGCGCGGGTCGCGAGCGAGGATCGCCTCGACGACCTCGGTGTGCTCGCGGTCGGCCTCGGTGATGCGGTCGGGGGCGTGGTAGGTGGTGCGGCCAAGCAGCGGCACGAAGTTCAGCAGCGCCCGCAGGCTCCTCAGCAGGAATCGATTGTGGGCAGCGCCGTAGATCTGCTCATGGAAGGCCTGGTTCTCGCGGGCATGCGCCCGCGGATCGGCAGGTAGCGCGCGCATCGCCTCGAGCATGGCCGACAGGATGCGCCGCTCGGTGGGATCGGCGTGCTCGGCGGCCAGCGCCGCGGCGGCGCCCTCCAGCCGCTCGCGCGTTGCATAGAATTCGCTGATGGCGCGGAGATCGTAGAACGATACCTGCAGCCCGCCGGTGAGAGCGGGCTCCAACAATCCTTCAGCCAGCAGGCGGTGCATCGCCTCGCGCACCGGCGTGCGGCTGACCTTCAGCCAGGCCGATACCTCCGTCTCCATCACCCGCTGGCCGGGCTCCAGCGCGCTGTCGCGAATCGCCGCGTGCAGGCGTTCGTAGGCCCAGTCACTGCGGCCGCGTGCGCTGGGCCGGCCATCGTCCGGATCGGTGCCGAGAGCATCGAACGTCATCCGGTGGAGGGTATGCTCCCATCGTAAGTGCTTCAATAGAAAAGACAATACTTATGTATACAAGTGTATATTGACGCATGCGGCATCTCTGCGGCATCTTGGTCGACGGAAAGATCGAGCAAGCGAGAAAGGGGAAACGCGATGGCGAGCGCCACCGAGTACGATGTGATTGTGATCGGCGCCGGCAATGCCGCGCTGTGCGCCGCCCTGTCGGCACGCGAGCAGGGCAGCCGGGTGCTGGTGCTGGAGAAGGCGAGCGAGGAGGAGCGCGGCGGCAACTCGACCTTTACCGCCGGCGGCTTCCGCTTCGTCCATGACGGGCTCGAGGACCTGCGCGGCGACGTGCTGAGCGACCTGTCCGATGCCGAGGCGCGGCAGATCTACATCCCGCCGCTGCCGGCCGATCTCTACATGCACGACCTGATGAAGGTGACCGAGAGCCTCTCTCAGGAAGAGCTGGCCGGCCTGCTGATCGGCCGCTCGCGCGAGACCGTGGTATGGATGAAGAGCAAGGGCGTGCGCTTCATCCCGATGTTCGGCCGCCAGTCCTACAAGGTGAATGGCATCCACCATTTCTACGGCGGCGTGAACATCGAGGCGGTCGGCGGCGGCTGGGGCCTGGTCGATTTCCTGGTCAAGGCCGCCGAGCGCGCCAGCATCGAGATCCGCTATCGCACCGGCCTGCGCAAGCTCCTGCAGGAGAGGAGCGGCGCCGTGTCCGGCGTGCTCGCCTTCGGCCCCGACGGCTACGAGGAGATCCACGGCCGCGCCGTCGTGCTGGCGTGCGGCGGCTTCGAGTCCAACCCCGAGATGCGCACGCGCTATCTCGGCCCGGGCTGGGAACTCTGCCGGGTGCGCGGCACCAAGCACAATACCGGCGACGGCATCCGCGCCGCGCTCGACATCGGCGCCCAAGCCTACGGCGGCTGGTCGACCTGCCACGCCGTGCAATGGGACATCAGCGCGCCGCCGTTCGGCGATCGCGTCGTGCTCGACAATTTCCAGAAGCACTCCTACCCGCTCGGCATCGTCGTCAACATGGCAGGCGAGCGCTTCGTCGACGAGGGCGCCGACTTCCGCAACCACACCTATGCCAAGTACGGCCGCGAGGTGATGAAACAGCCGCAGCGCGCCGCGGTGCAGATCTTCGACAGCAAGACCATCGGCATGGTGCGCGACGAGTACCGCATCAAGCAGGTGACCAAGGCGGAAGCGAACACCCTGGAAGAGCTGGCGCAGGCGCTCGAGATCGATATCGCGGGCTTCGTGCGCACGGTCGGCGACTACAACGCCGCCTGCCAGCCCGGCGACTACAATCCGGCCATCCTCGACGGCAAGCACACGGCCGGCATCTCGCCGCCGAAATCCAACTGGGCGCTGCCGATCAGCGAGCCGCCCTACTACGGCTTCGTCGTGACCTGCGGCATCACCTTCACCTTCGGCGGGTTGCGCATCTCGACCGACGGCGAGGTCCTCGACACAACCGACGCCGTCATCCCCGGCCTCTATGCCGCGGGCGAGCTGGTGGGCGGTATCTTCTACCAGAACTACCTCGGCGGTGCCGGCCTTATGTCGGGCTCGGTGTTCGGCCGACTTTCGGGACGCTCGGCCGGCCAGCACGCCCAGCGGCCGGCGCGCGCGGCGGCGGAGTAGCGCCATGCCCCAGGTTGTCGACAAGATCTATCTGATCACCGGTGGAGCGAGCCTGATCGGCTCGCACCTCGCCGACGCGCTGCTCGCGGCGGGCGCCTCCGAGGTGCGGCTGCTCGACAATTTCTCCCTCGGCACGCCCGATACGATCGGCCATCTGCAGGCCGAGCCGCGCGTAAAGCTGGTGCGTGGCGACGTGCTGCGCCTGAGCGAGGTCCTCGATGCCAGCCAGGGCGCCGACGGCATCTTCGCCCTGGCGGGCTTCCTCACCCTTCCCATGCTGCAGAACCCGGCGCTCGGCGTACAGGTCAACACCGTGGGTTTGCTGAACACGCTGGAGGCGGCGCGCTTCGCCGGCGTGAGGCGGGTGGTGTTCTCCTCCTCCGTCGCGGCCTACGGCAATGCCGAAGCACCCGTTCTGGAGGAGGATGCGGCGACCGTGACGGCGACGCTGTCGCCGGTCAGCGCGGTCTACGGGGTCAGCAAGCTGTTCGGCGAATCGCTCTGCCGGCTCTACGCCCAGAAATACGGGCTGGAGTTCAACGCGCTGCGCTTCGCCTCGGTCTATGGCGAGCGCCAGCACGCCCGCGCCGTCAATGCCAACTTCATCGCCGAGACCTGGCAGCGCGTGCGCCGCGGCGAGCCGCCGATCGTCATCGGCGACGGCAAGGAGGTGCACGACTACATCTACGTCACCGACATCGCCGAGGGCTGCGCCGCGGCGATGACGAGCGACAAGCATGGGCTGGTGATGAATCTGGCCACTGCCGTCGACTCGACATTGACCGAGGTCGTGCAGGCCGTGCTGAAGGTCTGCGGCTCGACGCTGAAACCCGAGTATCGCGCCGATACGCGCGCGGTGCGCTCCGCCGGCGGCACGCATCTCGGCTTCAGCCGCAAGCGCGCCGAGTCGGCGATCGGCTGGATGCCGCGGGTGTCGCTGGAGGAAGGCATCCGCCGCTACGGCCGCTGGCTGGAGCAGCAGAGGCATGATTAGTCACCGGGAGCGCGCCGCTCTTTCATTCCCCTCCCCAGCTGTGCTGGGGAGGTGTCGCCGCCATACGGCGACGGAGGGGTCATGAGCAGCGGGACTGCGGCCTCTGACCCCTCCGTCGGCGATTCCGCCGACACCTCCCCAGCGAAGCTGGGGAGGAGAGTATGAACGCGCGCGGTGGCGCGCTATAGATGATGATCGACTCACCCGCCCGTGCCATCGCCCGGTTCGCCGCGACGCTCCGCTACGACGACATTCCGCCGGCCGTGCGCGAACGCGCACGGGTGCAGATCCTCGACGGGCTCGGCGTCGGCTTCGCCGCCAACGCCTACCCGTTCGCCGACAAGGCCATCGCCGGCGTCCACGCACTCGGTGGCGACGGCTCCTGCACGGTGGTGGGCCGCCGCGAGCGCCTGCCGCTGCGTGACGCTGCGCTGGCGAACGGCATCCTGATCCACGGCCTCGATTTCGACGACACGCACCTCGAGAGCATCGTGCACGCCACGGCGGCGTGCCTGCCGTGCGCGCTGTCGCTCGCCGAGGCGCTCGACCTGCACGGCCGAGAGCTTATCACCGCCTACGTCGCCGGCATGGAGGTGGCGATCCGGCTCGGCGCCGCGGTCAAGGGTGGCTTTCATCATGCCGGTTTCCACGCCACCGGCGTCGTCTCGCACTTCAGCGCCGCCATCGTCGCCGGCAAGCTCCTGGCCCTCGGCGAAGACGAGCTCGTCTCGGCGCAAGGCATCGCCGCCAGCTCCGCATCGGGCGTGCAGGTGTTCCTGGAGGAGGGCGCCTGGACCAAGCGATTCCATCCGGGCTGGGGTGCCGTGGGCGGCATCACGGCAGCCTATCTCGCGCGATCGGGATTCGTCGGTCCGAGCCGACCCTACGAAGGCAAGTTCGGTCTGTTCCAGACCCACCTGCAGGCCGAGGCTGCGACTGTCGATGTGGCGCGACTCGGCGCCGGCCTCGGCAGCAGATGGGAACTCGCGGAGACCGCGATAAAGCCTTATCCGGTCTGCCACTTCATCCATGGCGCCGCCGATGCCGCGCTCGCCTTGCGCGAGGAGCTTCCTTCGGTCGATGCAATCGCCCGTATCAGGGTCCTGCTGCCCGAGCCAACGCTGCCAATCGTGGCCGAGCCGGCCGAAGACAAGAGGCGCCCGCAGAGCGACTATGCCGCCAAGTTCAGCGCTCCATTCGTCATCGCCACCTGCCTGGTCCACGGTCGCTTCGGCCTCGCCGAGCTGAAGCCGGAAGCACTCGAGGATCGAGCCGTCCTCGCGCTTTGCGCGCGCACCGAGTGCAGGCGCGATCCGGACAGCGCTTTCCCGGCTTATTTCTCGGGCGGCGTCGAGCTCGACTTGAACGATGGCCGCCGCCTTCACCGCCATGTGCGCGTCAACAGCGGCGCCGGCGAGCGCGCGCTCTCGGTCGAGGAAGCTTCCGCGAAGTTCATGGCGGCTGCCGGCATGGTGTCGAGTGTCGACGCCGCGGGCCGGGCGCGCGACGCAATCCTCTCGATCGATCGGCGGCCGGTGCGCGCGACGGCAGGATCGCTCGGGAGCCATGGTCTTCCGGACCGCGAGCGCCTGCCCTGAGGCTTGCCGAAGGTCCCGCTCGCTCGGAGTCATGAGCGAGTGCGACTGTCGCCGTCCGGAAGAGCAAGAAGTTGTTACACTTGCGGCGTCTCGGCTGGCCTGGTGGCCATGAGCGAGGGGCGGGACGAGACGCGCTCGAACCAGGCCGCAAGGGCGGGCGCGTCGCTGCGCCAATCGTCTGAAGGATAGCGCCAGTCCTGGTACCCGCAGGCGACGGCGATGGTGATCTGGGCGAGGTCGAAGCCCCCGCCGAGCCCGGATGCCCGCTTGTCCAGGGCGGCGAGGCAGCGCAGCGAGCGGTCGCGCATCTTGCCGATGAAATCGGCAGACCGTTCGCGCTCCTCGCGCAGCAGCTCGGCGCGGCGTGCGATCTGCGCCTCGATAACGGCGTTGGCGACCGAGATGTCGGCCAGGGCACGCCAGCGCGCCGCTCCTTCGCGCGCCAGCAGGCGCCAGCCGCCCAGCTCGCCGTTGATGTAGTCGCAGATCGCGTGGGACTCGACGAGATGGAGATCGCCGGCGACCAGGGCCGGGATGCGCTCGACCGGCGTGTCGTGAGGGAAGTCACCGGGATGGTCGACCCGCCGGGTGCCCCAGCTGTGCGGCCATCTGGTCTGCACGAACTCGAAGCGGTCGCGAATCCCCAGCTCGAGGATCGAGACCACGACCCGGCGAACCCAGGGTGAGGCTGGCGTAACGTAGAGCTTCATCAGATCCTGCCGTGGATAGCGCTCAGGGCGCCGCTCAGCGCCCGCGCCGGATCGCCGGCCATCGCGGCACTGCGCCATCCGACATAGCCGTCGGGCCGGACCAGCACCGCGCCGGACTCCTCGATGCCGTAGGTCTCGTGCCAGCCGGTGTCGGCCGTTGCATACGCACCGGCACCAACCTCGATCGCGCGGACATCGAGGGAGCGGGCGGCGTCGATCCAGGCCGCGCCGCCCTTGCCGGTCATCAGGACGAAGCGGTTGCCCACAAGGTCGATCGAGGAGGTGCGCGCGACGTCCACGGTCTTCACCCAGACATGCGGTGCGCGGCCGCCGGGGCGACCGAAAGGCGTGTAGTCGGTCACCGGGTTGGCGATCACGGGCGGCTGGCTGCCGTCGGGCAGCACGGCTGCCGAGCGGTAGATCGCGCCGAAGATCATGCCCTGCTCGTTGAGGTACTCCGGGCGCGCACTCGCGGTCTGACGGGCTTTCTGCAGGCGGCCCATCGAGATGGCGTTGATCAGGCTCTGCTCGGTGATCGTCCTGCCGAGCGGCTGGCGCTCGTCGTGATAGGTGTCGAGCAGTGCCGGCGCCGCCGTTCCCTGCACTACCGCGGCGAGCTTCCAGCACAGATTATGGACGTCCTGGACGCCTGTGTTCATGCCGAACCCGCCGGTCGGCGGCATCTCGTGCGCGGCGTCGCCGGCCAGGAACACGCTGCCATCGCGGTAGCGTTCGGCGACATGCGCCGAGGCGACCCACGGCGCCACGCCCAGCACCTTGACGGGCAGATCGGGCACGCCGGCCGCCTTGCGGATCAGCTCGGCCGACCGTTCAGGCGTAAAATCCTCCGCCGCAAAGCCCTGCGACCTCAGCGAGTTCACGAGGAAGCCCCAGCGGTCATGGGCGTTGATGGTGAGGAAGGTGCCACGCAGCTCGTCGTTCTCGATGAAGTAGAGGGCGGCGGGCCGGTCCTTGGTCCACGGGCTGAGATCGGCCTCGAGCAGGACGTTGACGCTGTCGTAGACGTCTTTCTCGCCCTGCATGCCGATGCCCAGCGCCTTGCGCACGCCGCTCTGCGCGCCGTCGGCGGCGATCATGTACCGCGCCTCGACCTGCTCGGTCTTGCCGGTCACGCTGTCGGCGAGGGTCGCCACGATGCCACGCTCGTCCTGCGCGAAGCAGGTGAGCTCGGTGCCGAAGCGCAACTCGGCCAGCGGCTGCTGCTCGGCCGACCGGCGCAGCACCGGCTCGAGATAGTCCTGGGCGCACAGGCAGGCGCGCACCGGCGTCAGCTCGGCGAGTCGCGCGCTGCCGCTGCCCGGCACGCGCCGCTCGATCTCCTCGCCGGCCAGCGTCCTGGCCCAGACGATGAGACCGGTGCGCGTCGGCGGCAGGCCGGCGTTGCGGATATCGGCCTCGACGCCCTGCTGGCGGAAGATCTCCATTGTGCGCGCATTGATGCCGCGCGCCTTGGGATGGATGGCGGTGCCGGGGTGGCGCTCGACCAGCAGCGAGCGGATGCCGAGCCGCGAGAGCAGGAGGGAGGCGGTGAGCCCCACCGGGCCGCCGCCCGCGATCAGCACGGGAATAGTCATGGCCAAAGCGTCCCGCGTTCGGATCGCCGGGGCAAGGGCAGGTCGCGGCCATCCGCCGGTATCAGATGTACCCACCGCGGAAGCTGATCAGCGGGTCCTTCGTCGAGCCCGTGTAGGCCACCATCTTGCCGAGCGCGATGACGGTCTTGTGGCGCTCGATCAGCTCGTCGAGCTCGCAATCGATGACGCCGACGGAATCGACAAGCGTGGGGGCGCCGGTCTTGAGCACGGTCCATGCGCCTGGCAGGAAGCGGTCGGCGCCCTTCAGCGAGCCGCCGCCGCCGAATTCCTTCACCAGGCCATCGCCGCCCTTGGGCACGTAGTTGATGGCGAAATGATTGCCGTGCCGGATCGCGGCCAAGGCCGAGGTGGTGAGACCGATCGAGACCATCATCATCGGCGGGCTGGCGGTGAGGTGCGTGGCCGACAAGGCCAGGAAGCCTGCGGGTCCGTCCGTGCCTTTGGCGGTCACGATGGCAGTGCCGATGGCGCGGCAACCCAATGCCTTCCAGAACGTCCTTGCGTCGATCTCGTCGGTCATCCGAATGCTCCTCTGTCGTAGCCCCCACCATAGCAAAAACAGCGCCGCCGCATGGTCTCCTCCCTCGCAAAGGCACCTTCTGTGAAGATCCGGGCGGTCCCCGCCCCGATCTTCACATGACTGAATCCGAAGGAGCTGCGCTGGTGAGGAGAAGCAAGCGTGTGGACCGGAAGCAGTGACAGTACCGCCGGCGGTGGTACAGTCGAGCAACGCGAGGAAACGCAATTGCCCATCTACGACGTGATCGTTGTCGGCGCGGGACCAGTCGGTCTTACGCTCGCCATCGACCTTGGCCGGCGCGGCGTGCGCTGCCTGCTGATCGAGCGCAGCCCGACGACGCTGCCTTACCCCAAGATGGACCGCTCGAACGCACGCACCATGGAATTCTACCGCCGCCTCGGCATCGCCGACCGGGTGCGGGCGCTCGGCTATCCGGCCGACAACCCGATGGACGTCTTCCTCACCCGCCGGCTCAGCGAGCCGCCGATCGCCGTGCTGCGGTATCCCTCGGTCGGCGAGCGCCGCGAGCAGATCGCCGAAAGTCCCGACGGCGCCTACCTGCTCGAGCCCTATCAGCTGGTCTCGCAGAACAAGCTCGAGCCGCTCTTGAAGGAAGTGGCGGAAGGCACGCCCAACGTATCGGTGCGCTACGGCTGTGCGCTGGAGGACTACACCCAGGACGATACGGGCGTCACGGTCGAAGCTGTCGCCGTCGACGGAGCGCGCGAGCAATTGCGTGCGAGGTACCTCGTCGGCTGCGATGGCGGCACGAGCACGGTGCGCAAGAAGGCGGGCATCAAGCTGGACGGGCAGGGCCGCATTCGCGCCCTGGTGCAGGTGATCTTCCGCTCGCCCGATCTCTACGGGAAGATCGTCACCGGGCGGGGGCGGCACTACAATTTCGTGGACGTCGACAGCACGACCCTGATCGCGCAGGGCTGCCGCACCGAGTTCACCCTGCACAGCTCCTTGCCGGCCGAGACCGATTTCCGGCCGGTGATCGAGCGGCTGGTCGGCTTCCCCTTCACCTACGAGATCACGCACGTCATCCGCTGGCATCACAACCTGCTGCTGGCCGACCATTATCGCGACGGGCGCGTGTTCCTGGCCGGCGATGCCATTCACCTGGTGATCCCGAGCGGCGGGCTCGGCATGAATACCGGGGTCGGCGACGCCTTCGATCTTTCCTGGAAGCTCGCCGGGACGATCCAGGGCTGGGGCGGGCCGGGACTGCTCGACAGCTACGAGCGCGAGCGCCGCCCGATCGGGCGGCGCAATGTCGACGCCGCCGGCTGGGCCGCCGCCGGCGTGCCGATCTGGCGCAGCCAGCTGACGCGCGAGGCCTGGGACGACACGCCGGAGGGCGCGGCCCTGCGGCGCCGGCTCGGCGAGCTGTTCGAGATCGGCCATCGCCGCATGCACGGCATGGTGGGCGTCGAGGCGGGCTATTCGTATGCCGGCTCGCCGCTGATCGCCGACGAGCCCGGCAACCTGCCTGAGTGGGAGGTCAGCCGGTACGATCCCAAGGCGGTGCCCGGCGCGCGCATCCCGCACATGTGGCTGGCCGACGGCCAGGCGATGCAGGATGTCCTGGGCGACGACTACACGCTGCTCGACCTGAGTGGCGACGCCGACACCGCGGGGCTGGAGGCCGCCTTCCGCGCGCGCAGCGTGCCGCTCGAGGTCGTCCGCCGCGACGAACCGCGCGTGCGCGGCGTCTTCGGCGCCAGCGTATTCCTGCTGCGACCCGATCTCCACATCGTCTGGCGCGGCGATGCGGCGCCGGACGATCCAGTGCACCTTGCGGCGCTCGCCACCGGTTGGGCGGATGAACCGAATGGCGCGACTGTCGGCGCCACACGACCCGCGGCAGCCACCGCGGGCTGACATTTCGGGCGACGTCGACAGATGAGGGCATTGCCGTCGTCGGTGAATGGAACGAGCTCGCGCGGGCCTGCGCTCTCTTCAACTATGGCGCCGACATTCCGGATCTGTTTCGTCGTGCCGCGGGCTACGTCCAGCGGATTCTCGAGGGCGAGAAACCGGGCGATCTGCCGATCCAGCTGCCCGACAAGTTCGAGCTCGTGATCAACATGCGGACCGCGAAGAGGCTCGGCGTGGTCGTGCCATCCCACTTGCTGGTGCAGGCCGACGCAGTGATCGAGTGACGGCCGGCCCGCCGAACTCAGTTCAAGCCGTAGAACTTCATGGCGCCGCCCGCCATCACCTTGTGCTGCGTTTCCGGCGACAGGCCCTTCATGCGTTCCCGGATCATGTCGGGCGCGCCGGGGAAGAAGCCGTCACGATGCGGGTAGTCGGTCGCCCACAGGATCTTGTCCGGGCCGATGTATTCGGCGAGGGGACCGAGCGAGCCTTCGACCGGCTCGAACGAGATCCAGCAGTTGCGCCGGAAGATGTCGCTCGGTCGGTTCTTCAGGCCGGAATCGTTGAAGCCTTGGTCGTCGAAATGGCGGTCCATGCGGTCGAGCCACGGCGCGATCCAGCCGCCGCCCGATTCGAGGAAGGCGACGCGCAGCTTCGGATGCCGTTCGCAGACGCCGCCCCAGATCATGCTCATGGCGGCGAGCATCATCTCCATCGTATGGGAGATGATGTGCTGGGCGCCGCGGCCGTCGAAGCGGTCGACGCCGACCGTCGGCATGCCGCTGTTGCCGCCCTCGTGCAGGCCGATGCAGAAGTCGAGCTCCTCGGCCTCGCTCCAGAACGGCTCGTAGTCGGGCGAGTGCAGCAGCCGGTCGGCGTAAGGATTGGGTCGCAGGAAGCCGCCGCGAAAGCCCAGCTCCTTGCGGGCGTAGCGCATTTCCCCGATCGCGGCGTCGATCGACTGCAGCGGCAGCATGGCGATGCCGAACAGCCGGTCGGGGTAGGGCTTGCAGTAATCGGCGAGCCAGCGGTTGTAGGCCCGGCACATCGCGGCGGCGAAGGCGGGGTCGGCCACCGAGCCCGCGAACAGCCCGAGGCTGGGATAGAGGAAGGCGGCGTCGATGCCGTCGAGGTCCATGTCGGGAATGCGTGCATGCGGATCGAAGCCGCCCTTGCGCCCGTCCTTGTAGTCCATCGCGTTGGCCTGGACGGTGCCCTGGCGGGCGCCGACGCCGCCGATGCCGCCGAACCCGGCCTTGCTGCCCAGCAGCTTGTCCTCGAGCAGCAGCTTCTCGCGGCCGTTCGCGTCCCTGACCAGCTTGGGCGCGCGCTCGCGATAGGCCGGATCCATGTAGTCGTCCCAGAGCGTGAACGGCTCCAGCACGTGTCCATCGGCGTCGATGACGTTGTAGCTGCGGCTCATGTTCCCTCCGTCGGGCATCCTCGACGTGTGCCTGTGTGAAGGATGGTCCCTCGCCGCGCTCCGGATGACAACACCATAGTCATCGTGCCCCCGAACCGAGCAGGAGTCGTTCCGGTGCGCGAGAGGCGGAGGCTATCGCTTCCTGCGCCTGCGTCGGCGCTTGGGACGTTGGGCCTCCTCCAGCGCCCGTTGAGCCTCGGCGCGCTGCCGGGCCTCCAGCATGTGCTTCTTGGCGAGGCGGTCGCACAGCTCGTTCACGCCGAACCGGTCTCGACGCTCCCGGCCGCTGTGGCCCTTGACGTGGCGGGTCCGGAAGATCAGCCCATGCCTGATCTTCAGCTCGAGAAGCACCTCGATTGCTTCCTTCTCCAGGGTCGTGCGCGGCCGAAGCCCGGTGGTCGCATCATGCGTCACCAGGCGCAGGGCGTGCTCGTTGTCGATCTCGAACAGGATCGTGTCGCCCACTGCGGCGACCTCCGATCGCAGGGTGCTTACCAGCGCGCAGGCGGCCGCCATGATCTCCGCCTCGTTGCTGTCGTTCGCCCGGCGGCGGAACGCCCCGGAGAACTGGACGCCCCATTGCACCCGTTCGCTCTTGGCCCATGCTCCCCAACCACCGACCTTTGTCCTGGGACACCACGAGGCATCGGAAAACACCGTCACCAGCATGAATGCGAAGGTCTCGCGCAGCGCCTGGGGATATCAAGAGGAATGTCAGCCCGCTCGCCAGCGAAAGCGCCCATCGGGCGCGCCCGGCGCGCGCCAGGCGTCGTGAGAACGACGGTGCGCCCGGCCAAGCTCATTGCTGGGGGGGCGCGCCATTCCGATGGCGCTCCTCCTGCCGATTGCGCATCCCATGAGCGCCACCGATGTGGCGCGCCCTGCGATGAGCTGGGCCGGCGGAGCGGCCCGGCCCGTTCAAGGGCCGGCACCGCGGGCAGCTCTACTCGGCTGCCTGCGCCTTGGCGGCGTCCGGGCCCATCTGCTTCATCGCCCCGCCATAGCGATCGGTAAAGGCCGAGGTGTCGATCTCCTCGAGCTCGATCTCGCGGTTGAGGACCTTCTCCTTCCACTTCAGCAGCTCGGGATGCGCCGCCTGGAACTCGGGCATGACTTCCTGGGCGAACAGCTCCAGCGATTCGCAGATGTGCTCGTGCGTGTTGTTGCCTGCCTGATTCAGCAGCACCACCTGGTCGATGTTCGACGACTGGAAGCGCCGCAGCTTGCGGCGGATGGTTTCCGGCGAGCCGATCAGGCCGCCGCGCAGCGCTGCGGCGTGCAGGTCGGAATTGGCCTTCTTCCACTTGTTGTACTCGTCCCACATGTTGACCGTGCCGGCGGGCGGGCGGCGGCGCCCCGCCGACTGGCCGTAGAAGCGCAGCGAGAACTGGAAGAAGGTGTCGCCGTCGGCCCGCTCGCGCGCTTCCTCGTCGGTCTTGGCGCACATGAAGAAAGAGACCAGCGCGATGTTCGGGTTGGTCCGGTAATCGGCCAGCTTCTTCTGCCGCTTGACGAAGGCGTTGTAGTAGGCGTGCACCCAGGCATGCGCGGCGTCGGCCGAGACGAACTGGAAGCCTAGCGCCCCCATGCCCCATTCGCCGCACTTGGCCAGCGTCTCGAGCTGCGAGCAGGCGACCCAGAGCGGCGGATGCGGCTTCTGCAGCGGCTTCGGCACCACCTGGCGCAGCGGCATGTTGAAGTACTTGCCCTGGTGCTCGGTCGGCGCGTCGCCGAACATCGGCATGATCGCCCGCACCGCCTCCTCGAAGATCTCGCGCTTGTCCTCGATGGCGACGCCGAATGGCTCGAGCTCGGTGATCGAGGCGCTCTCGCCCATGCCCATCTCGCAGCGGCCGTTCGACAGCAGGTCGAGGGTCGCGATGCGCTCGGCGACCCGCGCCGGATGGTTGGTGGTGAGCTGGACGATGCCGTGGCCGAGCCGGATCTGCTTCGTCCGCTGGCTGGCGGCGGCCAGGAAGGATTCCGGCGCCGGCGAATGAGAATACTCCTCGAGGAAATGGTGCTCGACCTGCCAGGCATGGTCGTAGCCCAGCCGGTCGGCGAGCTCGATCTGCGCCAGGGCATTCTGGTAGAGCCGATGCTCGTCGCCCGCCTTCCAGGGCCGCGGCAGCTGCAGCTCGTAAAAAATGCCGAACTTCATGGGCCAGTCCTCCTGCAGGCAGAATGCCCGCAAATCCCTCCAATGCAACGGCGCGGTGAAAGAAGATTTCGCAGCGAGATTGTTCCTCCCCGGCTCCGCTGAGGCTCCGTTGGGGAAGTCCCGATTTTCGTGTGTGGCCCATCCTTCGAGACGGCCGCTGCGCGACCTCCTCAGGATGAGGATTTTGTTGGGTCTTCGACCAAAGTTGGCGCCGATGAGTGGCGCGTTCCCAGCGAATAACTCGACACCTGACCCCGTCGCCGTCCGGCGACGCCTCCCCCGCTCGGCCGTCAGAACCCGGGGAGAAGAGGGGACCTCGCGAGACGCCGCGATTTTTGTCACTATCGGCCATCGCCGCGCCGCTGTTGCGGCGACAATTGTCGTCGGTCCGGGACCGAGGGAAGACGTCATGCGGTTGCTTGCCGCGCTGCTGCTGCTGGGCGTCGTCGTGCTGTCGGGGTCGACGTCGCGACTCCGGACGACGACCGAGCCGCTCGCCCATGACGCCTATGTCTGGCAACGCGCCTGGACGCCCGCGGTGCTCGCCGCCGCGCATGGCTCGGCCGACCTCGTCCGCGCCTGGCGCGTGCTGCTGGCGGAAGCGGATCGGTCGGGGCGCTGGGCCGATATTGCCGTCCCCTGGAAGGATCTGCTGGCCACCGGCCGGCCGGTCGTGGCCGTGATCCGCATCGACGGCCGGCTCGACGAGTCGCGTATCGGCGTGCTGGTCG
>LNFM01004356.1_pt1 | contig 26191 bp, 21 predicted proteins | sample 596031 | NCBI WGS metagenome assembly LNFM01 (sample SAMN04254537, study PRJNA301005) | activated carbon metagenome | isolation source: dual media filters at the Ann Arbor, Michigan drinking water treatment plant | place: USA: Ann Arbor | reverse complement strand
GCAGGATAGCCAACGTAAGGATTAGTAATCACAGTTTTGTTTCTTACTATACCAATCAACGCCCCTACACCAGCATACTGACCTGTTGTTTGAATACTAAATGCTTCGAGATCCTCCTCTGGAATATAATCGGTATAAGGATCCAATTGCTCCAACATGCCGTGGATGCTATTGTCAATGAGTTTTTTTGGATTGACTTCATCTACGTAGTGTGCATTCACCTCTTTAAAGAGCGTAGCAAATATGTCAAGGCTTCGAGCTATATCGAAATATTTTTCCCCAGGCCCCTGAAAGGCCCAGATAGTAAAAGCCACCACAGCCAACGCTCCTATTACTTTTAACCTCTTCATATCAATTGTTTAATATTCACCCTCTACCTGCTTGTTAGCTTACTTTGGCAACTTAGCGTACTTTCTAAAGGAAAGAAGAATCAAAGAGTCTCCAAGTTCTTAATTTTTTCCAGCACTAAAAAGAGTTTGCTTTTGATCTCAGCAAAAGGCAAAATTTCCTTTGCTGTATAGATGAAAGAAAAAATACCTTTTTCGGGTCGCAGTTCGATTGTTTCCTTCTGTAGCCTATATGCTTCTCTGACTCTACGCTTAACCCGGTTTCTGTCAACGGCTCTTTTAAACAGACGAGTAGACACAGAAATTAGCACTTGATGCACTGGTATAGCGAACTTATCAGGATTAGGCCTGTAGATCACCTTAAATGGGTATAAATAAAAAGAGGAACCCTTTTCGAAGAGTTCCTTTATTAGTTTTTCTTTTGAAAGCCTTTCCGCTTTTGTGAACGTAAACTTCCCCATGAGATAAAACTACCTCATCCCTTTTCCTTATCCAAAGAAGAATAAGGGTAAGGGTTATTTAGACTTAGGTGTGCCTTCGTCAGAAACTGTGAGCTTTTTACGGCCTTTTCTTCTGCGGGCAGCCAGCACTCTGCGACCATTGGCAGAAGCCATGCGCTCGCGGAAACCGTGCTTATTGGTTCTTTTCTTGCGGGAAGGTTGGAATGTGCGTTTCATAATATTGTCTGATAAACCTCAATTTCTAAAGGGGTGCAAAAATGGTCAGGAATTGTGGAATTTACAAGATGAAGTTAAAGGGATATTGCTTGAAATACCGGATATTATAAAAAAAGCCGGTTTTTAAGCCGGCTTTTTACATTTCTATGTCACCTTCTATTGCGTTTTAAACAATGAATCTTCCAGTTTTGGATTAGTTTCTTGCGTTACTATCTCAAATTTCAACTTCATTGGTCCCATTGACTGAAGCATTGTTTGAGGGAATTTTACCCCGTTTACTTCCTTATAATTTTCATACTGGGTAGGAATTGATACTTCCCCCTGAGGCCCTTGCCCAAACTGAACTGTTTGCAGTTTTAATCCGGTCTTGGTATCGTAATAATGAATAATCTTGCCACCTAAGGGGAAGATCACCTCCACCACATAAGCATCTTTTCCATCTACTGCTTCAATTCCTTTCAGGGAAGCCTTTGCCTTTAACTGGGCAAGATTTGCTTCCGGAAACAAGGCAGCTTCATAAAGTCCTTTTTCCATTGTGGCAGCATCAATAGGAATTTTTTGGTTCTGCTGCGTCATCGCTAAAGTCGACCCATCGCTTACCTGCTTACTCATAACGCCCATGCCTGCCACACTAACTTCTATCAACATTTTGTTAGGCCCCTTCTTGGTTTCGTTTAGCGTAAGCTCCATCCCTTGTACTGTTCCTTTATACTGAGACTTTATTGATTTCATCTCACTGATATTTTTAGTTCCACCAATGGCATCGAAATAATTTTGAATCACTTTTTCTGCAGTCAAGCCTGCCGGAATCGCGGATGCTGCAGTGGGCACATAACTTTCGCCATAGATATCGAAGAACTTTACTTCGCCAAACTTTTTAAGTTTATCAGCTACATCCGATCCTTTGCCCACAACCACAATGTGTGCGTTCTCCGGACGAATAAATTTTTTGGCTGCTGCCTGTACATCGGCTAATGTAATCGCATCAATGTACTTGAGGTAATTGTTGTAATAATCCTTTGGCAAGTTATACTTGGCTGTGTTAAGCGCAAAGTTGGCAATGGTTTGGGGGCTTTCAAGAGAGCGACCAAAGGCACCGGAAATTTCAGCTTTGGCCAGGATCAATTCTTTTTCTGTAACCGGTTCATTAACAATACGCTTTAATTCGGATAATAATTCAAACACAGAACTATCCGTTACTTCATTGCGAACACTGGCGGAAGCATTAAAACTTCCTATTAGATTGTCTGCATTGAGTTGCGAGCCAGATCCATACGTAAATCCATTCTTCTCGCGAAGATTTTGATTTAAACGTGCAGAAAATCCTACTCCTAAAATCTGATTGGTAACACGGGCCTTGATGGCGTCTTGCGTACCGGGTTTTAAATCAACAGGATATGTAATGTTAATTACTGATTGAACGGAAGCTGGACGATCAACCAACGCCACGTAGGTTTTAGCGGGTTCTTTCGGTTGAGGATATGTTGGATTTTTTACTTCACCCTTCACCCATTTTGCAAAATACTTTTCAGAGAGACCCTTTGCCGTCTTCAGATCGATATCGCCTACAATAATCAGGTAAGCATTATTGGGCTTGAAGTACGTGTTATAATATCCCTTGATATCATCCATGGTAATGGCAGCAACTGATTTCTCGGTGGTAAACAATCCATAAGGATGTTGCTTTCCATATCTCAGCGCGTTGCGAACATTTCCTGCAATGACATCGGGATTATCCTTTCCTGCTGCAAGACCTGACAGGGTTTGTGTCTTAAGCTTCTCAAACTCTTCGGGTGCAAAGGCAGGATTGTATAAAACATCACTCATCAAATCAAGTAATTTACCTGAATGCTTGGTTAAGCTGGAGGCAAAAATTCCGTTGGAACTTGTACTCAGATTAGCACCAATAAAATCGGTCTCTTCATCAATCTGTGCTTTTGTCTTTGTCTTCGTACCCGTGCCCATGAGGGTGCCGGCCATTTCTATATAGCCTTCTTTCTCGCCTTGGTAAATGGCATCATTTTTCAATTGCAATGAAAACTGAACGCGGGGCAGTTTGTGATTCTCCACCACAAATATCTGAAGACCATTCTTTAATGTGAATGTTTGATAGGCACCAATTTCAATGGCACGTGCTGGCGCAAGTGCAGGTGCTTTGGTACGATCTACTTGAGCTTGTGCCGATACGAATACCAACGCTAAGCAAAGGAAAATAATATGTTTCTTCATAATCAATTGTCTTTTTTGATTTGGGTATTCTCCGGTTTGCTCTGAGCCGACTTAGGCATGTATTGAAGTACCACCCGATTTTCTTTGGTGAGATATTTTTTGGCCACGCGTTGTAAATCTTCACGGGTTACTTTCATGTACCGATCAATTTCTGTATTGATCAGATTAGCATCTTTATAATACACATGATAGTTGGCGAGTTGTTCGGCAATGCCTACAGCCGAAGAGTTTTGTTGCACAAATTGGCTTTCCATCTGGTTACGGATTTTTTGAAACTCCTTTTCTGTAATCAACTCAGCTTTCACTTTTTCAATCTCGGCATCCATCGCTTTTTCCAGATCGTCTGGGTTTACACCCATATTTACAATGCCAAAGGTGAGATAGAGCCCGGGGTCTTCCATTGAAAATGGAAAGGAGGCTGCCTGTAAGGCTTTCTTTTGTTCATCCACCAAGGCCTTGTACATTCTTGAACTCTGGCCACCGCTCAGCACAGTGCTAAGCATATCCAATGCGTACGAGTCAGGGGTGCCTTGAGCCGGGGTATGATAAGCTTGAATCACTGCGGGGAGTTGGATATTATCAAATATAACATCGCGCACCTCGGCTGTTTGCTGCGGCTCCACAATAGTAGGTCTGGGGATTGTCTTTCCACCGCGGGGAATATCTTTAAAATATTTCGACACGGAAGCTTTGGTTTGTTCTATGTCGATATCTCCGGCAATTGATAGCGTTGCGTTTTCCGGCACATAGAAGGTTTTATAAAATTGAATAAACTCGTCCAAAGATGCCGCGTTGAGATGATCAATGGAACCTATGGGCGTCCATTGATACGGGTGTACTTTATAGGCACGCTTCATAACTTCCGGCACGATGGTACCATAGGGTTGATTATCGTACCGCTGCCGCTTTTCTTCTTTTACCACTTCACGTTGTGTCTCCACACCGATTGTTTCAATCTTAGCATGTAGCATTCGCTCTGATTCCATCCATAAACCGAGGTCCAATTGATTTGATGGAAGTACTTCATAATAAAAAGTACGATCGTTAGATGTGTTGGCGTTGTTAGTTGCTCCTGCATTAGCCAGGTATTTATCAAACTCACCGCGCTTGATATTCTCTGAACCTTCAAACAACAAATGTTCGAAGAAGTGCGCAAAGCCAGTACGGTTGGGGTCTTCATTCTTTGATCCCACATGATACAATACCGACACTGCTACGATAGGTGTTGTGTTATCCTTATGAAGAATAACATGCAAGCCGTTGGGCAGATCATATTCGGTAAATTCAATTTTCCGAGCCTGGCTAAAGCCTACCGAAATCGCGGCAAGCAAAAGCCAAAGAGTTAAATTTTGTTTTTTATGCATAATTAAATTTTTGGATTACAATAATAGGAAATCTAACGGATGAATGTAGTCCGTAGTTAACTATACTTTTGTTAAGTTATTTATATCTAAACCTTGAAAAGATTTAAACAATCAAATCACCCAATACTGACTTGATCTGTTGAGGTTCCAGGCGTGGACCAAATTGTGAAACCACGCGCGATGAGGCTAAGGAGGCAAGTTTTCCAGCTTCGGCATAACTATGCCCGTGTGTAATGCCATACATAAACGCACCTGAAAACATATCGCCCGCACCATTGGTATCAATGGCCCGCACTTTATAGGGTTCAATCTGAATGAAGGTATCGCCATCATAAATCAACGCACCATTCGCACCCAGCGTTATAGCAAAACGTTTAGCAACTTGCTTTAATTTCTCACGGGCTTCGGCCATATTATTAGTGCTAGTAAAAATCATAGCCTCTTCTTCATTGCAAAAAAGTAAATCCACACTGGCCCCAACTATCTCTTCCATTTGGGTGGAGAAGTATTTCACCATACTGGGATCAGAAAAAGTAAGGGCCGTAGAAATTTTATTACGCTCGGCAACTCGCTTTGCTTCTTTCAGTGCTTCTAATCCTTTCGGACTCGCAACGAGATAACCTTCGAGATAGATGTAGGAAGAATTTTTTATTGCTTCTACATCTAAATGTTCGGGTGAAAGAAAAGAACTCACTCCCAAAAATGTATTCATGGTGCGCTCAGCATCGGGGCTCGTCATTACCAGACAGCGACCCGTGTGTCCTTCGGGGCATTGTTCATGCGTCAGGTTCGTATCAACACCGTTTCTTTCCAAATCTTCCAAAAAGAATTTGCCAAGATCATCCTGTGCCACCAGGCAGGAGTAAAAACTTTTACCTCCGAATTGATTGATTGCCACAACAGTATTACCTGCTGAGCCGCCACCTGACATTTTGCTTCTCTTCATATCAATGGCTTTCATCAGATGAAGTTGTCTTTTTTCATCAACCAACGTCATCAGGCCCTTTTCCACTTCATTCTTATTGAAGAAGTCATGGTCTACTTCGGTAACAATATCTACCAGGGCATTGCCTATGCCATATACGTCATATTTAGTAACTCGTGGTTGAAGGTTGGAGGTTGGCATAGGTGTGTTTATATTTTTAAAGCTGCAATGATAGAGAAGAAGTTTTCAAGCTACAAATATGGGCTTACTCTATTTCTTGCCCTTCGGTTTAATGTTCAGGGTACGCTTGAATTTAGCGGCCCGATCGGGATAGTCAGTTATAAATCCATCTACATCCATTCCCTTAAGGGAAAGCATATCCTTCTCCTCATTCACTGTCCAGGGTATTACACGCACTTTCTGTTGATGAAGATTTCTAACATCGTCTCTGGTAATCAACGTAAAATAAGGACTATAAATAGAAGGTGTAAAACCCAGATCAGCCAGGTTTTCTTCAACTGATTTCTTGTTTTCGACTAAGGCAGCGAGGCGAACCTCAGGATATTTATCATGCCAGTATTTGAGCACCCTGAAATCAAATGACTGAATCACCACACGATCAAGGGGCAGGTAATCATCAATCAGTTTATACACCAGGTCAGAAAAAACCTGCGGAGTCGGATGAAATTTATTGTCACCTTCGGGCATGCTTTTGATTTCAATATTGTAATCCACTTCGTAGCGAGTAAAACTCCTGATGTGATTTTCCACCGACACGATGACATCACTGAGCAGTGGTTTGGTCGTACTCATCTTCGCTTGCTGCGGAAAGTTGGGATTTCCTTTTGAGCCACAGTCCCATTGCTGTACTTGCTCATAGGTCATTTTATAAATATTGTGTTTCTTCTCGTCTTTGGCTACAATCGAATTTCCTTCGGGTGTAGTGCAAATAGAGGCAGCCATCCAGGGTTCGTGAGATACGACTAACTTCTTATCTTTTGTAACTGCCAAATCCAGTTCAATTGTTGTAACCCCTGAATCCAGCGCAAGCAAAAATGCCGGAATAGAATTTTCTGGCCGGAGCCCACGTGCACCGCGGTGACCCTGAATATCAAATTTTGGAATGTAGGATTGAGCAACTGCTCCTGTACCAATCACCATCAGAAACAACAACACTCGATACTTCATGGCCGAAAGATACGGGATGAAGGATAGAAGTTCAATTCATGTTGTGGCTGTCTCAAAAATCGCGCGCAGACAGGTGTCCTTGAGTCGGAAACTTATGCTACGCTTTCTTATCTGGGATTGCAGGTCAAAGCCTGCCTTTGCCGAATCCGCCAGTTGACGGGCAGGCAGGCCCGTAATGACGGTCTGACTTTTATATAGCCTCAACATGCTTACTGTCGAATAATCATCATGCCACCACCACCGCCCCTGCCACCACGACCACCCATCGGATTTAAATGTTTGTTGAGTGCATAGGTGAAACTGAGCATATAATAGCGACCCAGGTTATTGGTTGTTTGCTGCTGAATATAATTTTCACCTGAACTTTGGCTCACACTGTTGTTTTGATCGAGCAAATTATTCACACCAAGTTTTAGTTCACCTGCATTATTCTTTAACATAAAGCGAGATACCGACAAATTCAGAAACGGAATGGTCTCTCTGAAATCTGTGGTGGTGCTGGAGTAAATCAGGTATTCGTAGGTGGTATTGAAGGCATAATTCTTAAGGAAATTAAGGTTTAGCTCTGTCTTATAAGTTTGATTAAAAAACTTTTGGTCGGGTGTGCTAAAATCGTACTTGGTTTCCTGATGGCTCAGGTTGGCGCTAAGATCAATGATAACAAATTCTTTATAAGTAAAATTATACCGGACAGAACCGCCCAGTGTTTTATTGCGCACCGTGTTATCTCGACTATTGAGCACTGTAATACTTTCTGATAACGATGCAGTAGGCCCGATATTAAACCGGCTATTCAATTTCTTTACAGGAAAGCCACCATTAAAATTGGCGCTTAAGCTTTTTGAGCTACTCACATTTACCGGTTGTGTTGTTCTGGCAAAGGTAACAGGGTCGGTTGTCTGTGAATTTACAATCGCATTCTTCATGTACGAAGAATTAACGAAGGCAAAAAAGTTTATAAACTTCGCAGGATTGAATGAAGTAAAGTTCGCATTAATGCGATGGACGTACGCAGGCACCAAAGCAGGGTTACCCACATAAATATTCAATGGATCTGCGTTATCTATTACCGGCTGCAATTGTTGAATAGTTGGTTCTTGCATAGATGTTTCATAGTCTAAACGCAAATGCTTAAAACTGGAAAAATCATAATTAAAATGAACTGCAGGAAGAATATTTTCAAATCTGCGATCAATGATTGCATTTCGCGAAGGGATGCGTGAGACAATGTCTCCATGCAAGGAGGTCATTTGGTAGCTTGCTCCCGCGGTTACACTAAACTTCTCCCGATTGATCTTAAAATTTAAACCCGGTCTATTGTAAATATAATTGCTTAGATACTCACTACTCAAGGAGTCATTCGGTATCGGATTACCAGAATCTATGTCATAAACTTCGCGAATTACATCGTTGCTATTAGTTTGAAAGTTGTAGTTCGCTTCCAGATATTTTCTTCCTCCCAGTGGTTCGGTGTAAGAAACCGTTGCTCCTAGTGCTTGATTGTCGGTTGTTTGAGTATTGGTTTGATCAGCTCGCTTTTCGTTGATCGTTTCATTATAAATTTTATTTATTGATTGGAGCGTTCCGTCACTATCGGTTGAACTCAGACCCACAGACAGATTAGTGGACATACTCCTTCCTTTTTTGGCAAACCGATGTCGCCACAGTAAACTCGAATTTAGACTAAGCGCGGTTTGTCCGTTGTAGGTTAATCGTTGATTTTCATTGAGCAGGGTATTGTCGGTAAGACTTCTGGTCTCGCTGCTGCTAAGGGTGTTCTGTTCCGATTCCGAGTAAGATCCGTTCGCGGTAAACCGAAGCGTGTTAGCCGAATCTAAGTTATGATCAATCATTAAGGTGCCACGATGATTATCATTGTTGCTGATCTGCTTGCTTAACTGAGATAGAACATTACTTAAACTCTCATCCGGCAAAAAATTCGTGCGGGTCAGGTTCGTAGTAACATCTCTATCGAGGTGATTGTAAAAATAACTTGACGTTAGCTTGGTATCTTTATTAAGGTCTTTATTGAAATTTATACCTCCGGCATAATTAGTCATTATACCGGTTTGTCGGCCACCGTTGTTGATGGCAGGACCAGCATTGCCTCCACCCCCTGCATTAACTGTAATGGTTCGAGTGCCACCCCCGCCACCCATCATAGACTGTGCGCCTCCGCTGAAATTCATAAAGTCACCGATAGAAAAACCTTGTTCATTAATATTATTTCCCATGCCTAGAAACGAAACCTGCTGTCCCTTTCCAAACTTGTTAACGCTTCCTGAAGCCTGAAAGCGATCCTCCGTACCCGCGCCTGCCATCAGATTTCCAAAAGCACCTTTACGTTTCTCTTCTTTCAATTCCAGGTTAATAGTTTTCTCTCGCTGTCCATCATCAATACCCGTGAATTGTGCATTGTCTGACTTGCGATCAAAGACTTGCACCTTTTCTACTGCATCGGCAGGGAGGTTTCGTGTAGCCAGTTTAGGATCGCGACCGAAAAATTCTCTACCATCTACTGTTACACGTTGTACCTGTTCACCCTGTGCGCGCACCGTTCCATCAGTCTCTACTTCCATACCCGGCATTACTTTTAATAAATCTTCTACCGTTGCGTTGGTTTTTGTTTTAAATGATCCGGCATTAAATTCAATGGTATCTTTTTTTACGGTAACCGGATTCTTCTCACCTATTACAACTACCGCATCCAGTTCTTGAGACTTCGGTAGCATTTTTATTCTACCCATCTCTATGACTCCAGCTTCCGCGGGTGTCGCTATTTTTTTCATGTAATTAGAATAGCCCACAAATGTGATTTTCAACAGATACTCGCCCTTGCTTACGTTCTTGATTTCAAAAGAGCCTTTCACATCACTCACTCCAAAATTCACAAGTGAAGAATCTTTGGGATTCAACAGCATAACGGTTGAAGAAGGTAGCGGACTTGAAAGCGAATCGGTAATCTGGCCTTTTATTGAAAATTTTTGACCCACTGCTACGGATGCAGTAAATCCGATAAGTAATAGAAGTACATATAATTTTTTCATGGAATAGTAAAAGTCTTGGCGAAAGAATCGGATTTTAATTTCGGAACATCATCTGACGACCACCGCCCATCTGCTTCATCTGCTCCTCCACCATTTTCCTAAATTCGGCTTGTGTGATTTTGGTGCCATTAGCCGGAGGTTTGAGTTCATTCTTTTTCAGTTCCCTTAGCTCAATCGTCTTTGCAACAATTACGCGTTCTCCATTATTAATATCGACAGCGAGCACTGCTCCGGGCAATGTATTGAATCGTTCGGGGCCAAGAAAGGGTTTTATTTTATCGGTGTACCAGGCTGTAATTTCGGAGGTTCTAACCTGTGGCTCCCGATCGGCAATCTTTATTGTATCTGTTTGGGTATAGTAGGCCATGCGGCATTCGTAGTTTGCAATAGTTTTTATCTGATCGCCAAATTTCCAGGGCGACATCTTCACAGAATCCTCAATCAAATAGTTTTTACCCATAAACTCCTGTTTGGTCAAAATTTTTCCGGTGGCCTGATCAAGATAACTTTCTGCACTGCCGGTTCTAAACGTCATTCTCATCCCTCCGCCACTGCTCGAAAAGGATTCCTCTTCATCTTCAACTACCATCTTGTATAATGACTCCGTATCGTTAAAAAAAAGTTGGTGCTTGGTTGTGCGAAACTCAGGGACCATTGCTTTCATGGATTCACGCTCGGGCGGTATATTGCGATGCATGTTAATTTTTGTCTCGTAATTAATAACTCCGGTTGTCTGGCCAAAAACAATGTTGGCAGCCGTTATAGAAACTAGTATACCAACCAGTAAGATTATTTTTTTCATATGTGATGTGATTTTCATGGGTTATTTCTGAAACAAATATACGCCTTGAGATAAGCCATGACGGTTAATAGTTCTGAAAGCAATGTTAATTAAGGTTAAAAGATCACTACGGATAGGGTTATACCTGTAGTTTTGTAAGGCAAATGAAAACTTCTAAAAATACATTAGCCTTAGTTCTGATTGTAAGCAGCATTGTGCTATTGCTAGTACTACAGGTATTTTGGTTACGATCCAGTTATATAAATGAAATCACGGATCTTCGTAAGCAAACCAGTTTAATTTTCAAAAATACAGTATTCCAGTTACGAGACTCCGTATTTTTCACTAGCATTCGTCCCTATGCAGACAGCGTGCGTCAAAACTTGAATAAAGGGGATATGGTCGCTAGAAAAATAGAGATTACCGACACGGTCTATCTACAAAAAAAATCTTCCACTGTTCAAGTCTTCATTTCATCGGCAGGTGAAAGTGATTCCCTCATCAATGCTTTAAAACCACTCACTCAAAAATTAAAAAGCATGCAACGGGGTAGTGACCAAAATTTTACCATCAGAATCGCAGCTGACTCCATCAACATGGACACGTTACAACATTATTACAGAAAAAACTTATTGGAAGAAAATATCTTAGCTATTCCAAGTATAAGCGAAATCAAGTTTAGTCGCTGGCATTTTAAAAAAAGATCAGATGCGGAAATGCCACCCCTTCCACCCCTTGAACCTGGTGAGTACCACATTCCTTTTCCAAAGTCTTCCTTTTTCAGCGACACCTTGAGAGTAGACCCAGTCAGGTTAAATCCAGCAAAACTTTATGAAGCACGACTTACTGGTGTAAGAACTTCCATTATCAAAAAAATCACTCCTCAGATACTATTCTCTGTTTTTCTGACACTGCTAACAAGTATTGCATTTATAGTGATGTATCGTAGCATTCTTGCTCAGCAAAAATTAATGGAATTAAAAAATGATTTTATCAGTAATATCACGCATGAATTAAAAACCCCGGTTACTACCGTGGGTGTTGCCCTCGAAGCGCTGAAAAGTTTTAAGGGGCTTAACAATCCTGAGCTCACTAACGAATATCTTGAGATTGCGCAAAATGAACTGAACCGGTTAAACATTCTTACCGATAAAATTTTAAAAACGTCCATATTTGAAAATACTGGTGTTGACTTCAATGCCGAGCCTGTAGATATGGAGAAATTGGTTCAACAAGTGGTTGAATCCATGAAACTGGTATTTGAAAAGCAAGGCGCGCGCATTCACGTTGAAAAAGAAGGTGCTGACTTTCTACTGATGGGTGGCCCTGTGCATCTTACCAGCATAATTTATAATCTACTTGACAATGCGCTGAAGTATAGCCACCCAATTCCTGAGATTCTAATTTCACTGAAAGCTATGAAAGATAAAGTCATACTGACGATAAAGGATCATGGTATTGGCATCGCACCGGAGTATCGTAAAAAGGTTTTTGAAAAATTCTTTCGCGTGCCTACCGGTGACGTGCATAACATAAAAGGCTATGGCCTGGGGTTGAGCTATGTAGAGAGTGTTGTGAAAAGCCACAGGGGAACTATTGAAGTTGAAAGTGAACCTGGAAAAGGATGTAGTTTTATTATTACGTTGCCTAAATAGTCAAAACAGATGCTATTCTCTTTTGTGTTCATGGAAGTAACCCCTGACCGCATTTAAACACATGAGCAAGGTAAAAATACTATATGTAGAAGATGAGCCCTTTCTGGGTCGGATTGTAAAAGAGAGCCTGGAGGTGCGCGACTTTGATGTGCGCATGGTAACAGATGGAAAACTCGTTATGAGCGTATTTGAAGAAGCGCGTCCGGATATTTGTGTGCTTGACATTATGATTCCCCATAAAGATGGTTATGCTATAGCACAAAGTATTCGAAAAGTAAATCCATCCATCCCGATCATATTTGTAACAGCCAAAACACAAACCGAAGATTTGATTAAAGGCTTTGAAGTTGGCGGCAATGATTACCTGCGCAAGCCATTCAGCATGGAAGAATTAATTGTTCGGGTGAATAATCTTTTACAACTCACTCAAAAAATTGCGTCCGGACCCAAAGAGGCAATTACAATAGGTAAATTTGAATTTGCGCCTCAGCGTTATGAATTGAGAAATGGGGGTGTTGCACGAAAGCTCTCTCATCGCGAAGCTATGTTGCTCCAGATTTTAGCCGAAAATCAAAACCTGAATATTGATCGCAAAACCATGCTGCTACGCGTGTGGGGCGATGATTCGTTTTTTAATTCTCGCACGTTGGATGTTTATATTACCAAACTCCGCGATTACCTGAGGGATGACTCCTCTATTGAAATCATTACCATCAAAGGTGTAGGCTATCACTTTGCTGTGGGATGATCTGATAAAAGTAATTAGATTTGTTAGCAAGCCCGCTAACTATGTCAGACTGGAAAATTAAACTCTCGCTCTTTCTTAACTATTTTGTTTTTGCCATTCTGCTGAATAGTGTGGGCACCGTGATCCTGCAGGTGCAAAGCAATTATGGTGTGTCAGAATCTTCCGCCAGTATTCTGGAAGCGTTTAAAGACCTGAGCATTGCCATCGTATCGTTTTTAGTTGCTTCATTTATTTCGCGTATTGGATATAAAAACTCCATGCTCATCGCGTTGGGTTTTGTAACGCTGGCGTGCGCAGCCATGCCCTCCTTGCCAAGCTTCACTATGACAAAAGTTTTATTCGCAGTTGTGGGAACTTCATTTGCGCTTATTAAAGTTTCGGTATACGCAACGATTGGTATCGTTACCAACAATAAAAAAGAGCATGCAAGCTTTATGAATTTTATCGAATCATTTTTCATGATTGGGATTCTGACTGGCTATTTCATTTTCAGCGCCTTTGTAGACGATCAGAATCTGAAATCAACAGCTTGGTTAAATGTATACTATCTGCTTTCCGGCATTTCGCTAGTTGCCTTTTTACTTTTGCTTAGCACTGCTCTCGATGAATCCTCTGTAAAAACAGAAGCATCAAAACCGCTACTGGAAGATTTTGCGGACATGATCAAGCTCGCCATCAAGCCGCTGGTACTTGTTTTCATAATGAGTGCGTTTACCTATGTGCTGATTGAACAAAGTATCATGAGTTGGTTGCCAACATTCAATAGCAAAGTTCTAAATCTGCCTACTACGCTTAGTATTCAAATGGCCAGTATACTCGCAGCCTCCACGGCCTTGGGTCGGTTTTCGGCTGGCATTGCTTTACGGAAAATACATTGGTTTCTTGTTTTGATTATTTGTCTCTTAGCCGCTTCGGTGTTGGTGTTAGTGGCGATACCTCTCGCAAAAAATTCGGGTGGTCAGGTAACAGGCTGGAGCGATGCTCCTCTGGGAGCGTTTGTTTTTCCGTTGATCGGACTATTCATTGCTCCGATTTATCCGGCTATCAATTCGGTTATCTTAAGCACGCTGCCACCACGACAACACGGGCCTATGTCAGGTCTGATTGTAATTTTTTCCGCTTTGGGCGGAACGACTGGCTCTATCATTACTGGAAATATATTTGAAGCCTATGGTGGAGAAACCGCATTCTATTTTTCATTGGTACCGATCGGGGTTTTAATGGTTTGTCTGTTTTTCTTTAACCGGCTTCAGAAAAAATCAGAGGCGAAAATTGAGTTTAGTTCTAAAGGTGGTCATTAAGTGAGGCTGTATCAAAGTCTCTTGGTCATTGCGGGCACGGACCCGCAATCCCGTTTTGTGCATGGATGATGAGATTCCGGCTCAAAGGCCGGAATGACATTTCAATTTTAGTAGACTTTTGATACAGCCTCAAATAGAGCTGAATAAAATATGATGAGATGACAAAACAAATTCACGAACTCGGTCAACTCTTTGAAGAAGTACAGCTTCAAAATATTTTGGGGGATGGAAAGACATTTCCGGATTGTATTCCAAAGAGATCATTAGAAGAGATCAATCAGGATTATCTCAACCAAAAAGACAAAGCCAACTTCGAATTAAAAAAGTTTGTCCTCGATAATTGCGAATTGCCTAAAGTCCCGGCAACGGAATATAAAAGTGACACTAGCAAATCAGCGACACAACATATCAATGCCTTGTGGGATGTGTTAACTCGTACACCAGATGAGGCCGGAGGCTCCATTATTCCTTTACCGCATCCATACATTGTCCCTGGTGGGCGCTTTCGCGAGATTTATTATTGGGACAGTTACTTCACCATGTTGGGGTTAAAGGTTTCAGGGCGCAACGATCTTATCCAGAACATGGTAGATAATTTTGCGCACCTGATTGATTCGGTCGGATATATCCCCAATGGCAATCGTACGTATTACCTGGGTCGGTCGCAACCACCCTTCTTTTCATTGATGGTAAAATTGTTGAGTGAGCAAAAGAAAAATACTCTTGCACACTATCTTCCATATCTTGAAAAGGAATATGCATTCTGGATGCGGAGTAAAAATCTTTCAGAAATAAATAATGCACAACACAGAGTGGTGCGGTTGCCAGATGGTTCTTTACTCAACCGGTATTGGGACGAACATGCTACTCCTCGACCAGAGTCATTTAAAGAAGATGTAGAACTTACTCACCATACAATTGAAAAACCAGAGAGTCTGTATCGTAACATTCGTGCGGCTGCAGAATCCGGTTGGGATTTTAGTAGTCGTTGGTTCAAAGAAGAAAACTCGTTTGCTACCATTCACACAACTGAAATTATTCCGGTTGATTTAAATTGCCTGCTTTACCATCTGGAAGTTGTTTTGTCCGATGCGTTCCACGAAGTTGGCAATCATGTTGAATCAATCAAGTTCCACAATTTATCGGAGGCCCGAAAAGAAGCCATAATAAAATACTGTTGGAATGAAGAAGCAGGATTCTTCTTTGATTATGACTTTGTTGCACAGAAACAAAAACAATCCTACACACTTGCTGCAGCCTTTCCATTATTCTTTCATGTGGCCACACATGATCAGGCAAAAGCTGTGCAGAGAATACTTAAAGAGAAATTTCTGAAGCCCGGTGGACTTACTACAACCTTACTCCACAGCGGGCAGCAATGGGATGCCCCCAATGGTTGGGCTCCTTTACAGTGGATTGCCTATCGGGGATTACTTAATTATGGAATGGAAGATTTAGCGAGCCAGATAAAAACCAACTGGACAAATGTGAATCTAAAAGTGTATACCAATACCGGTAAAATGACCGAGAAATATGATGTGTGGAACAAGGATGGAAACGCGAGCGGTGGTGAGTATCCCAATCAGGATGGCTTTGGCTGGACGAACGGTGTATTCCTTGCAATGAATAAAATGGACAGTTGACAATGAACAATTTACAATCAAATCTACTCTCTGATTATTTCCGCTTGTATATTTTTTTTAGAACTTTTTCATTGCCATCAATCTCCGGCAACGGCAACCCAAGAATTTTTGCAACCAGCGGATACACATGAATGTTCTGAAAAGGCTCAAGGACAATTCCTGATTTAATATTCGGACCCCGCGCATAAAAAATGCCTCGCATATCAGTAACTTCTGCAGGATCAAAACCATGCTCTCCAAATTTGATTCCTATTTTTGCTGACTTTAAAAATCGTTCGCGTGAACCTTCCCTGATATAATGACCTGAAGAAGCCACAATCAAGAGGTCACCCACACGATCATGCTGATAATTCCAGTGCGCTGGATAATTATCCTTACTTAAAACCCGATAATTCTTCTCTTTGCTTTTCAATGCTAAATAAACAGAGTCTCTTTTGTGCAGCTCTGAAATATACAGGTGTGTTTGCGTTCCGCCATTCACCAGTTTTACCGCACTGCTCTTTCTATCAATCAACTCATCCACAAAAATATAAGTCTCTTCCGCTGTAGTTAACTCACTCATGCCATGATCAGAAACCAGAATAACATTAACAGGAAGTTTTGTTGCTTTAACGCCATCCATCAATTTTCCTAATAACGTATCGGCTCGTAATACCGCTCTTCGTGTTTCCTCGGAATTAGGTCCATAGGTATGGCCTTCATGATCCGGAAATGAAAAATAAAGTGTGATTATATGAGGACGCTCCGTATCGGGAAGTTTCAGCCAGTTTAATACCTGTGTTACGCGATTGTTTGGATCAACCGAATCATCAAAGGGAAAATAATAATCAGGCCTTCGGCTTTCTTCACTCATTTCAGAACCTACCCAAAAATATGAAGCTGACTTCATGCCATTTTTTTTCGCCAATTCCCATATAGGCATGCCACCATAATAATAGGGATCGACTACCAGGTCTTTTTTGCGCATACCAAAAAACTCGTTGCTTACACGATCATAAAAGGAGTTATCCACCAGTCCATGATTGCCCGGGTTCAAGCCTGTAACCAGAGAATAGTGATTAGGAAATGTCTTGCTTGGAAAAGAAGGAATCAACGCCTCGGCCTGCGAGCCTTGTGCAATAAAGGTTTTAAAATTGGGCGGGTTGAAATTTTTGACATAATCGTAGCGGAAGCCATCAAAGGAAACAAGAATAACATACGGTTTAGATTCTTGTTGTGCTGATACCGTTAACCTAGCCAGCAAAAGAAGAAAACAAATAATTCTTTTCATATCCTTTTCCGAGTGGAATCTGTGGGACTCGAACCCACGACCCCTACCTTGTCGAGGTAGTGCTCTAAACCAACTGAGCTAAGACTCCTTTTATATTGGCAAGATGACTTTTTTTGATTAATTCACCGATGATTTTTATTCCTTTGATGTAAATTATTGGTTAACCGGAAATGAAATCTATTGACTATTGGATAAATCATCTGGGCTTGCTTCCCCATCCCGAAGGTGGATTTTATAAAGAGACTTACAGGGCCTCTGAAAAAATTCTTAGCACGGCTTTGCCCACCCGATTTGGGGGTGACAGAAATTTATCAACAGCTATTTATTTTCTGTTGCGATCGGAAGATATCTCCGTTTTCCATCGAATAAAATCTGATGAACTCTGGCATTTTTATTACGGCAACACATTACTCATCTATGTATTACATGAACGTGAACTAAAAATTCATCGGCTAGGTGCGAATCTTGATAAGGGCGATGAACTACAGGTAGTCATTCCGGCCAACTGTTGGTTTGGAGCCCATGTAGAAAATTCTGAGTCGTATGCGCTTTGCGGATGTACCGTTGCGCCTGGGTTTGATTTCCGGGATTTTGAAATGGCTGAACGAAATACTCTTGTAAAAGAATATCCCGGGTTTGAGAAGGAGATCATCCGACTTACCCGGGATATTTAGGAGCGTTTAAAAAGATTACTTCTTGGTTTCTTTCTCGTAAATCACCACTCCACTTGCTACAAATTCGATTTCTTCTTTAGGTTCTGTAATCGCGTTGATTTCTTCTTCGCTCTTTCCGTCATCTTCAGCAAAATGGCGCAAGGTGGCCACGTCCGTAATTTTACGTTTAGCTACTCCGGAAAACACTACTTCTTTTCCATCGGCACCTTCTGTAGGAACAAAAAATCCATAATCCTTAAATGTAATGCGGGTAGCTACACCGTTTTCATCTTGAACAGTCATCCAGCAACCTTTTTTCGCGCATGTTTTCTCAATGGTGCCTTTCAAAGTAAGTTGTACTGAATCTTTGCCAGCAACCTGCTCATTTAGCGATGCAAGTGCCAGAGCGCCATCGGTTGATATTGTTTCTCCATAAACGTTGGTGATAACCGCTGGTTTATTTTGGCACGCAGCAAATGCGATTGCGATCATAAAAAGAATTGATAGTTGTTTCATGTGTTAATAATTTTAGCACACAAAAATAAACAAATCAAGTAGAAATGTAAGCTACGACTTTTCGTCTCCATTAATCATTCACTGAAAGCGTAAACAGTCGGATATCCGGAAGATATAAATTAAAAAATCCCTTACCGCCTTCTACATTGGACGGATAGTTAATCGGTTCGCCCAGAAATTCAACGAAACTAAAACGGTTGTCCACACGCAGTTTAATAAAGCGATAATACTCTTCGCTAATGTTTGATAAATAAACAGCTACTGTATCACCTTCCGAAAAATCGGTAGGAAAAACCCGAAAGTTTTCAGAATATGGTTGGCCATCAAAGGCCTCATCGGTAATGAGCCGAACAAAAGCTCTTGGATTTAAAAGTCGCTCCTCAATATTTTCCTGGCGAAGGCGTTGTACATTTAACATATAAAAATTCTTGCCGGGCAAATCCTGAAAACCATAGGTAACCTGAGCAAGCGTATCATCAAAGCCATTAAAAAACAAAGTCGCGTCAATCTCCTCAAATCGAGTTTGTGGTTTTACAAGCGTAGTAGCACTTACTTCGCCCATAGTTGGGCTTGTTACTTTCAAAACATAGCGTTGCCCGCCTTCCAGCGGATTAGTCAGTCCACCATAAGCTCCCGATTCAATAAAAATTAAAGTATCTATTCCTGCAGGACCGGTAAGTGTTACCAGTGCATCATTAATTGCAATTTGATTAAGTAACTCTTGCGGATCGCTATCGTCACTGGCATCTAAAGCGCCAAACGATTTTGTTAACAAGACAATCAACGATTGATCGGTAAGAATCTGCGAAGACACAACAATCTCTGGTTTGATCTTCGGTACGCCTTCTACCTCCAGAGGATCGGGTAAACAAGAATAAAAGATCATCGAAAAAATCCCCAAACACAAAATCGTTATCGTTATTCGTTTACTCATAATTTAAATCCATAGCTAATGAAAGGAAGTAATCCAAACAAACCAGGCTGCTCATACCGAAGCGAACCATCCGGTTGTTGTTCTATATTAATACCGATTGGGTTAGCCCGGTTATACGAATTGTATACTCCGGCAAAACATTGCCATTGAAATCTTTTCTCTGGTTTGCTTTTGAATTTTATTCCGAGATCAAGCCGGTGTGAATTAGCCAGTTTAACCTGGTTTATTCCTGAGTAGACAGGAATCAAATCAACCCCGGTAAGTGTAGGCGCAAAAACAATATATTGACCGATGACCGGAGTAAAGCGCGAGCCCGAAATAAATTCCCACACCGCGGAAACTGACCAGCGGTTACTCAGTGCATACTGAGCAACGACTGCACCATTATGCCTGCGGTCGTAGCGCGATGGAAACCAATCACCACGATTTATTTCATCAAACTGTCGCCATGTCCACGAAAGTGTGTAACTGATCCATCCGGTTAGTTTGCCTGACTCTTTACGAACTAAAAATTCAAATCCATACGCACGGCCCTTTCCCTGAATGAGTTTTGATTCGAAGTCTGTGTTTAAAAATAGATTGGTTCCCTCCTCGTATCCGATTAAGTTGCTCATAGACTTATAATACGTTTCGACACTAAAAAACATATTGGCTAAAGGCATCGATCTTTGCCAAGCTGCAGAAACCTGATGTGAAGTTTGGGGCCGGATGCTATCCGTTACCGGATACCAGATATCGGTGGGCGATGAAATGGCCGAGTTTGAAATGCGGTGCATGTATTGCGCCATGCGCGAATAACTGAACTTGAGATTTTGATTTTCACGCAGCGAATAACGCACGGAAAGCCGGGGCTCAGGAATAACGTAATTTTTGTTTTTTACAAATGTCATGGATGTTCGCACTCCGGCATTTAATCGCCACCGTACGAACGGAGACCATTCTGCCTCTGCAAAAGCGGCAACCTCATTGGCAACTCTTCCACTCGTTTCACTACTTTTTAAGATTTCAGAAATAGTACCGGATGTGTTCAATACATTGGGACTCACACGATGACGTGTCCAATCCAAACCGCCCGTAAGGGAAACAGTACTGTTAAAGATTGAATCTTTACGGGTTAAAATCCGTGCACCTATATCTTCAATATCCGAGGTAGCCAGTAATTCATTTTCTTCAAATACATTCGTGATGTTGTATTTGTACTTCGAGCGCAACAAAGAAGTTTGCGTACTCCATCCCGCAAGGCCCTCATGTTTCCATTGCACTGACTGACTACTGTTGCCGGAAGAAAAGCGGGTGAGAAAACCATCTCCGTCATTATTGCGATCGCGAAATAAATCGAGAATATCTTCGCCACTATAAAAGCTTGCAGTTACCTGATCGCGGGCCGTAGGTTTTAAAATCAACTTTCCATTGAAATCATAAAAAAAGTAGGGCAACTCTTCACCAATTACTCTTACCACCTGATCAATGTATGTTCTTCGACCGGCTATCCAGAAACTCGCTTTGTCTTTTACAATAGGCTGCTCAAGATATATGCGTGAAGCAATCAAACCAATGTCGCCACTGAGGTGTGTTTGCCGTGCCAGTTCGGAGTTGGTCTTTACATCCAGGATTGACGAAAGCCTTCCGCCATAGCGGGCCGGAAAGCCACCATTAATTGCTTCCACTTTATCTAACACATCGGGATTAAAAACAGAAAGAAATCCAAACAAGTGGCTAGTGTTATAGATAGGCGCATCATCGAGCAAGGTCAGGTTTTGATCAGCCGCACCACCCCGCACAAATAAATCTGAACTTCCTTCTACACCGCGGATGGTGCCCGGCAGTAGTTGTAATGTTTTGATAAGATCAGCTTCGCCACCCAGCACCGGAATAGAATTAATATCCTTCTGGCTGATGATCTGCGTGCCGGATCGGGTTGAATAAAATAGCTCTTCCTGATACCGATCGGAACGAACGACCACTTCATTGAGTTGACTAATTTCAGGTGACAGCACAAACGAAACCGTAGTGTCCGCTTTAGCTGTAAATGATTTTATCTGTGTTTTATAGCCCGTAAATGATACTTGTACAGTTAACAGACCAGGCTTTACTTTCATTCTGAAATTTCCATTCACATCCGACAGTGACACAATTGAATCGGGAAGAATGACAACGTGTGCATACGGAAGTTTTTCCGAGTTCGAATCTTTAACTAGTCCATTAATGGAGATAGTCTGGGCAAATCCGGCCCAGGGCAACAACAAAAAAATTCCGATCAGCTTGCGCACAGTCTGTTAATAACTGATTTAGTAACAAGAAAATTACAGAATGGATCTAATGAAATGAAACTTTTTGAATGCCTAGCGCTCAATGAGCAATTTATACCTGAATAAAATCTGATCTGAGGAGAAGCTGAGCAGATAAATTCCTGATGGTAGATTTCTTACATCTACGCGTGTGGACTCGGTTAAGTGCTCGGAGGTCAGATTCCAGAATTTCCCGATCATATCGGTTAATCTTATGGATGAAACGTTGCGGTGCGAAATGGTTAACCAATCGGCAACGGGATTGGGGTAAACTGTAGTCCGATTGCCTTCCAAACCAAGAATGGCGCTAAAGGAAGCTGTGTAGGTAATATTGTCTGCCGGTGTAGTTATCAATTGTATGATGTCACCACCATGCAACCAGTTTGAAAATTCATACCCTACACCATCCAGTTGCTGAATTGCAGGCGTTCCTATTTCTCTTTTTAATCCTTCTACACTTTCAATAGCTATGGGCGCTAATCTAGGTTGACCGTCTATTGTTATTTGCAAACCGGGTGGATTGGTAATAAAATTCAAAAATGATTTTCTAGGGTAAACATCAATTGAGTCTTTGCCAGCACTTCCTTTCGAATCCATAACGGTAAGAATAATCCGATACCAGACATTTGCTGAAGTCTCACCCTCGTCTGGTATATTAAACATCCCTGAACTAATTCCTTGCCTTGCCGGCTCATCATGTTTGTGATCATCGTGATGGAAATTTATCTGCCAACTCATAGCCGATGCGCTCAGTACGCCATCTTCCGCATCCGTTCCCGACCCTGAAAATGAGATTGAAGTGCCAGCACTATACAGGGTGCCCACAGTTGGAGTTAAAATCTTGCTAACGGGTTTGGCATTTTCTATCACTGTAAGTGTTGCCGTATTGCTGAAATTTTGACCGGCAATGTTGGTAACACGAACCCTAAAATTTCCTGCATCTGTTAGTTGAGCATTGTTGATTATTAATGACGATTGAATCGCTCCGGAAATATCAACCTCATTTTTTTGCCATTGGTATTGAAGAGGTGCTGTGCCAGTAGCAGAAACTGTCAACTCCGCAGATTCACCAACCGATACACTTTTCGATGACGGCTGTTGAATAATGGCGGGAGCGCTTGAACTTGTAGATGTTATTTTATACAGGGCTTGCGATCCACGACTCAGATAGTATAAATTTCCATCCGGACCTGTCATTAAACTTACACTTGATCCACCTACTGATGAAGCAAACAAAGTTGCAGTTGGTGTACCGGATAGGTCCAATGAATAAATCCAGTTAGTACAGAAATCCTGAAAAAAATACTTACCGATATAGGCAGCTGGGTAAGTTGTGAATTGCGGATTAAAAAAAGTGCCGCCCGTTATGGCACAACCGGTGGGTGCAGCACCGGTATGGTTATAAAGAAAGATCGGATTCGTAAAGTTTGGGTTCGTGCTTGCGCCTTCGGCTGTGGGCCAACCAAAATTCTTGCCTCCGACTGTTGCATCGTTGATTTCTTCTACCGCATTTTGCCCAACATCATTAACAAATATTTTTCCAGTACCTGGTTGGATGGAAAACGTGTACGGATTGCGCAAGCCAAAAGCCCAAATGCGTTTACGTTGCTCCGATGCGGTCGGGCTAAAAAAAGGATTATCGCTGGGGGCACTTCCATCTTTATTTATTCGCAGGAATTTACCATGATAAGTATCCAGATTTTGTGGTGTGGATGAGTTTGCATTGTCGCCTACTGCAACATATAACTTGCCATCTGTACCAAACGCAATAGCTCCACCATTATGATTAGTTGCACTGCTTAGCGGATCCAGATTTAGAATAATCTGTTCACTGCCCGCAAGCGCCACATCGCCATTTGCTGTAAAACGACTGATGCGATTGAAAGGCGCAATCCCCACACCCGCGGATGGAACTGTGTAATAAACATAGATATAGTTATTGGATATAAAATCTGGATCCAACGTAACACCGATAAGTCCGCGTTCACCCGAAGAATTAACAGACAGTGATACAAAAGGCGTGGTTAACAAGGTGCCGGCCTTGATTACACGTAATGATCCGGATTGTTGTGCCACAAAAATTCTTCCATCGGGAACAAAGGCCAAAACGGTTGGAGTATTGAGATTTCCCCCAACCTGAATGCGGGTAAAACCAGGTAAAAGCGTCTGCGCCTCAACGATCCGTATGAAAATAAAGAGTGTGAGAAAAGGTAGAAACTTCATTAACGTAAGTTAATAAATCATCAGGAAGTGCGGTTTTCAACTAACGGGAAAAATGAAATCGTACAGAGTTTAAATGCTGCTTACGGGATTAGCCCTCAAAACCAATCTTCTTATGCGAGCCATCACAGAACGGTTTGTTGGATGAGCCTCCACAGCGGCAGAACGCAGTAACATTATTCTTCTTGGTGAGATTTCCTGTTGAATCTTTTATAACAACATTGCCATACACCAATAGAGGACCGTTGGTCATTGTTTCTACGATCGTCTCAGCCTCTACCTTTATGGTTTCATTACTTGTTTCGTTATTCATAAAATAACTTAGCGCTCCGGAAGGGCATTTCTTTATTTGATCTACAATCTGTTGTGTGGTAGCACCCTCGGGCGTTACCCAAGGTCGCTTCTGTGGATCAAAAACATTGCCCAAACCTTTAAAGCAGATGGTTGAATGCATGCATTGATTGGGTTTCCAAACCACAGTCACTTCTCCGTTGGTATATTTCTTAGTAATGTCCTTCATGCCACAATGCAGTTTAAGAATTAATCCGTTAGGTGAGACAATATATAAAAATTGAAAGTATGAAATTATATCAAGTTGGTATTAATCTCAATTGGGTTTGTCAACGTTTTATGAACCGGGCACAATTTGGCTATCTGTAAAAGACGCTGGCGTTGTTCCTCATCCAGGTTTCCTTCCAGATAAACATCGAGTCTGAAAAGTGATTTAAACTCCAGCTTCTCGAAATCTACCTCTACTTTAATACCAGTGACGTCCCACTTTTTTCGATCCGCATACATGCGCAAAGTAATGGCCGTACAGGAAGCCAGCGACATCATTAAAAATTCGCCTGGAGCCGGACCCAAATTTGAACCGCCTAACCCTTCTGACTCATCTGCAATTATTGTTTTCCCCGAGGCAAGAATTTCGGTGCGGTAATGATCGCGACCAATAATTGCTGTAACCATCTTAGAAGGATTTATTCATCACAAAAAACTCTTGTGTATAACGTTCGCGCGGAGCTACTTCACGAAGTTTTAGGTTTTCAGATAAACTTTCAGGGTCACCCGGGTAGCCAATGGCCATTACCACCAAAGGCTCATATGCCTCAGGAATATTTAAACTATCAATTGCCTTTTGGCGATCGTACCCGCCCATCTGATGAACATTTAATCCAAACTGTGTTGCCTGTAGGGAAAGAAGTGCGTTGGCTGCTCCTGTATCATATCTGGCTAATGCATTATTTGCTCCATTGCGCAGGTGTGCCTTCCTTGAAAGACTCAAAATGAGCAACGGTGCGTTAAGCGCCCAAACCCGGTTGCTCTCATTGAGCAAGTCTACTAATTTATTCCAGAGGTCGGTTTGATCTTTGGTTGCATAGATATACGCCCAAGGCTGTTCGTTCATACTACTGGGAGCCCAACGTGCTGATTCAAAAAGTGATTTTATCTTTTCGGGCTCGATCGGTTGAGCTGCATACGCCCTACGGCTTTTTCGTTTCTCAATTATATCTGCAATCGGATATTCGACCTGATTTGATTTTGACATAGGAGCTACTATTGTTTCCATTAACTGAAGGATATTAATTTATATAATTGAAACACGTAAAACACTAAAGGGTTCATTTACTCCAGCGAGGAATTCCCCAAACCGCTAAAAATCCAGAAAATATATGCATCGGTCCCACGAGTAATGGAAAAGTTTCGTCTAGAATTGTGCCATCGGGTAATTGTGGATTGCTAAATACCGGGTAAAAGCTAAATAGAATAAAAGCTACCGCAAGGCTAATCCAAACGACCTTGCCTTTGGGCACATACCGCACAAATACAAAATAAAGAATTGCTCCAATCAGTACAGGAAAAATGGAAGACATGGTGACAGCGATAGCAAAGCTCGGAGGAATAGTAGCACCCAGCGCATTGGCAATCAAACTCCAGATATTATTGATACCTGCACCAATAAGGCCTGCGATGGCACCACCTTTTAGGGCTTTTAAAAATGTTAGTTGATTTTCTGTTGACATGTAAATTAGGGTTAGGGTTTCTTACTCAAGACGATCGACAAAATATTATCTATTTATTCCTCAATTAGTATCCCCATTTTTCCCATCTGATAATCACGCATGGCTTCCATGATCTGGGTTTGGGTATTCATTACGAAAGGTCCGTGGGAAACTACTGGTTCATTTAGCGGCTCTCCGCTTAATAAAAGAATTCGGGTGTCTTCCAACGCTTCAAAAGAAATGCCTTCACCATCATTTTTGAAATGCACAAGATGAAGCTCTTCCACCAATCCAAATCCTTCTACCCTTAACTTACCATCGAGTAAATAAATCAATGCATTGTGCGTAGCCGGAATCGGAATTGAAATTTTACCTTCCTTTTTTGCAACCAGCGTAGCTGCATTT
>LNFM01004680.1_pt1 | contig 26192 bp, 26 predicted proteins | sample 596031 | NCBI WGS metagenome assembly LNFM01 (sample SAMN04254537, study PRJNA301005) | activated carbon metagenome | isolation source: dual media filters at the Ann Arbor, Michigan drinking water treatment plant | place: USA: Ann Arbor | reverse complement strand
CGCACGTTCCTGGCCAAGGGCGTTGAACTGAGCGACTGGGATTTCGAGGCGGTCAAAGAGGAGTTCCAGTTCATCCTCGACAGTGGCGAGGATCTCGATCTCAGCCTGACGGGCTTCACGCTTCCCGAGATCGATAATCTCTTCCTCGTGGCGGAGGATGAGGATGACGACGGCGAGATCCCCGAAGCTGACGGCAAGAACGTCGTTACCAAGCGCGGCGATCTCTGGCTGTTCGGAGAGAGCAAGCACCGCCTTCTCTGCGGCAGCGCTCTCGACGGCGAGGCATACGCTACGCTGATGCAGCGGGAAAAGGCACAGATGGTCGTGGCCGATCCCCCGTACGGCGTGCCGATCAAGGGCCACGTCAGCGGACTTGGCAAGAAGACCCACGCGGAGTTCGTGCAGGGTGCCAAGGGCATGAGCCGAGAGGAGCTCGAAGAGTTCCTGCGCGAGAGCTTCGTACTTATGAAGCTACACTCTGTTGACGGTGCGGTCCATGCCATCTGGATGGACTGGCGTGGCATTAAACAGATTCTTGCCGCGGCGGACGGTGTCTATCACCAGACTCTGAACATGTGTGTCTGGGACAAACAGCAGGGTGCGATGGGATCGCTCTATCGCAGCCAGCACGAACTCTGCTTCATCTTCAAGACGACCGATCATCCCCATCTAAATAACGTTCGCTTGGGGGCGAGCGGGCGCAACCGGACCAATGTATGGTCATATCCAGGCTTGTCGCAGCGTGGCCCGGGGCGCAAGCAGGATCTCGCGGATCATCCGACGGTAAAACCGCTGGGACTCTTCTACGAACTCATACTCGATATTTCGACGCGTAACAACATCGTTATGGACCCGTATGTTGGCTCCGGCACGACCATCATCGCTGCTCACCGCGCCGGCAGGCGCTGCTTCGGCATGGAACTCGACGAAAAATATGTCGACGTCGCTATCCGCCGCGTCAAGGACCGCACGGGCCTGAAGGCCGTTCTTGCGGAGACCGGCGAGAGCTTCGAGGAAGTTGCAAAGCGCCGCGCGTCCGAGATCGAGGAGGCGCGTCATGGCTGACCGTAAAAACAAGGGGGGCGGCTATTGCCGCCCCCCGAAGGAACATCAGTTCAAACCCGGGCAGTCGGGCAATCTCGCGGGTCGGCCGCGCAAAACCAAACCGAACCTCCACGAAGCAATTCTGCGCGAACTCGAAAGCGAAAAGGACTTCCCGACAAAAAATGGCACCGTTGTGCGGATGACCAAGCTGGAAGCCTTTGCAAAATCCTACGTGGACACGGCGCTGAAGCAGCCCTTGAAGGCGTTCGACGTCATCGCGAAGGTCACGGGTTATGCAGCTAACGACAACGGGGCGACCGGATTGAGCGAGGCGCAGGAGGAAATCCTCAAGCGCGCGCTGGGTCCGAAGCCGGGTGAAGAGGGGGAGCCGCCGTGAGCGACCGCTACCCGCTCTTCCTCGAGCTGATGCGGCGGGATCTCGCGAGCTTCATCGCGCAGGTCTTCGGCACCCTCGAACCCAGCACGCCCTATCAGGACAATTGGCATATCCATGCCATTGCCCATGCTTTGAGGCGGGTCGCGCTCGGCGAGACCACCCGCCTCATCATCAATGTGCCGCCCCGGATGATGAAGTCGATCGCCGTCACCTTGGCGTTCAGCGCCTGGGTTCTCGGCCATGACCCAACCAAGCGCGTAATCACCGTGACCTATGCGCGGGAGTTTGCGCGCAAGCAGGCGCTCGATTTTCGTACGATCGTCGAAAGCGGTTGGTTCAAGGCGACGTTCCCCGATTTTAAGATCGACACGCGGCGCTCGCGCGGGATGGAAATCATCACAACAGGCCAGGGGTTTCGCTATGCCGGGGCCATGAGCGGCGCGCTGCTCGGCCGCGGCGGCGATCTGATCATCATCGACGATCCAATCAAGGCCGTCGATGCCATGTCCGAAGTCCGCCGCCGGGGTGTCAACGAGACCTACTCGAATACGCTCTATACGCGTCTCAACCAGAAACGCGTTGGCGCCATCGTCATTATCATGCAGCGCCTGCACGAGGACGACCTCGTCGGTCATGTGCTCGATAAAGACGATTGGCAGGTTCTGAACATTCCAGCGATCGCAACCGACGAGGCGGTCTTTCGCGTCGGCAGCCGCGAGTCAGATGTGTATGTGCGGCGAACCGGCGAGCTGCTTCACGAGGCACGGGAGGGGCGCGCTGAACTCGATCTGATCCGACGCAATATCGGCAGCATGGAATTTGCGGCGCAATATCAGCAAAACCCGGCGCCGATGGACGGCAATGTCATCCAGCGGCAGTGGCTCAGATATTATGAGGAGGCACCGGAGGAGTTCGAATACAAGATCGTATCCTGGGACACGGCATCGACGATCGAGGATACCAGCGACTGGTCGGTCGGTACGGTGTGGGGCGCGAACGGGCAACTGTTCTATCTTCTCGACCGGGTCCGGATCCGGCACGAAGTGCCGGCGCTTCGCGAATTGATGGTGACGTTGTCGTCTCAGCATTCGGTCGACGCCACCATTGTCGAGGATACGGAGCTTGGACGCGCGCTGGTGCAAGATCTTCGCCGCAGCAAGCGCCTCAACTGCATCCTGCGGAAACCGAAATTCGACAAGATCGCACGGCTCCTCGCGCAATCCGCCCGCTTTGAAGCTGGCCAAGTTCTGCTGCCCCGCGCGGCGTCCTGGGTAGAGGACTATACGAGCGAGATCCTGGCATTCCCGCGGGGACGCAATGACGACCAGGTCGACTCCACCTCACTTGCGCTGAGCGAGCTCACTAAACGCATGTCGCGGGATCTCGCGGACCGCCGGCCGGCCAAACCTAAGCGTCAGTCGCGTCGCCGCCGCCGGGCGGGTTCGACGACAGGAGGTGGTGATCCCGCCCCATAGGTCACCGCGCCGCGGTTTTGCAGAAGCGGCGGGCATTGTCGCCATAGTCCTCGCAATAGGATTTCCCGATGCTGCGGCCGAGGCTTTTGCGGTCGACCGAGGACAGGTTGAGAATGTCGGCGCCGATGACATTGTCCCAGACGATCTTCTTCATCTCCGCGCGGGGCAGGCCGAACACGAAGGCAAAGACCGCTTCGGTGCGGCCATACTCGTCAATGGCGTTGGACTTGACGATGAACTGAATGCCTGAGGTCGTCGGTTTGTTTTCGAACACGCTGCGCGCGGCCTTCATATAGGTATCTGAAGCCATGAAGAGCAGCGCGCTTTCGCTCATCGGCAAGGGATCGAAATAGGTGACGCGGACGAGTTCACCCTTGAGCGGCCCGCCTTCTTGATCGATCAGTTCGACCTTTTCAATATGGCGGCTGAGCTTTTTGATCTGGTCGGCCCAATCTTCGGCGTCCCATTGCACTTTGACGGTCGAGTTTGCCAGCTCAGTGGCAATACGTTCGCGCTCCTCGGCCAATCGAATCTCAAGTGCTTCGCGGGCCTTGCGGTCCTTTTCCGCCTCCTCGGCCAGAAGGGCGGCATAGCGCTGAGGATCGCTCTGTTTCAGCGCCTCGCGTTCGGCGAGCTTTTCTGCCTTCTCGGCGTCGATTGCGGCGATACGAGCTTCCTGCGGATCCGGAATATATGGGCCAACGACGCTGCGGAAGATGACAACCCCGACAAAGACCGCGAGCGCGGCCCAGCGTGAGCGAAACGGCTTTATTGGCCATAAAATCGAAATCAACGCCCAGATGACTATGATGATCGTTCCGAAGCGGTAGATCGTTCCGACGGTTTCCATGAGTGTTCCCCCAAGATTAAACGGTCGCCCCAATTCGCTTCCTTCTGGGCGGAAGTCGAGCGGGAACATCCACTAACCGGATATCCGATTTTTGTATAATGGCCAACTGGCGGTAGCTCGTCAGGCGCATCAACCGCGCCCGAGCCCCGATGGCCCGTTCACCCCGCCAAAAACGATTGTGCGAACTCTTGATCGCTCAGCGGCACAAAGCCGGCCTTACCCAGGCCGAGGTCGCCAAGAAGCTGAGGCGCCACCAGCCGTTCATCGCCAATATCGAGAGCGGTCAGCGGCGGGTCGATGTCATCGAACTGATGGCCATTGGAGAGGTCATCGGGCTCGATGTCGGTAAGGTTATTCGCGAGCTGAAAAGGCTTCCTGGATAGTCCCGTTGGAAAGGGCTGGACTTTCGCCGCACGGCAAGCGTCAGTGCGTCGCCTGTATTCGATTATCGGATATGTGATGACGCCCGAGTTTTCTGCAAATGCCGTTCCCGTCCTGATCCGTGCCCTGCGCGAGCGCCTCCAGGAAGCGCTCGCGAAAGCCAAAGCGGCCGAAGCGTATCTGGAGACCTCGGGCGGCGACGGGGTGCTGGAGATCGTCCTCGATGTCGAGATGCCGCTCTGCGAGGCCGAGACGCTGCTCAATGCCGTCGCCATCATTCAGCGCCGGGCTCGGCCATGAGGGTTTGGGCGATCATCAGCGTCGTATTGGCCATCGCCGGCGCGGGACTGTTGCTGACCCGCGGCGACACGGCGGATCCGAGCTTCGACGTGCCGTTTTCGGTCTACAGCGCGGGAATCCGCATCCACGACGGCGACACCATCCGCCTTAAGGGGGCGAGAACATCGATCCGGCTCGTCGGCTTCAATACACCGGAGACGTCCCGGCTTTACGCGGCCTGCGAACCCGAGATCGAAGCCGGCAAACGGGCGCGGACCCGACTGCGGGAGTTGCTGGCCTCTGGAGAGCTAACCCTGACCTATGTCCGCTGCACTTGCCGGCCAGGCACGGAAGGCACGGCGGCCTGCAATCATGGCCGGGCCTGCGGCCTCCTTAAGGTCGACGATCGGAATATCGGCGACATTCTCATCTCCGAAGGTCATGCCGCGCCATATCACTGCACCGGCACCAAATGTCCAAAACTGCCCCGGCCATGGTGCGAGGAACGTTGAACCGGACGGGCGATTATTTCCGGCGTGGGTGGCTACGAGAACAGACGCCACGCCTGCCAGACAAAGAACAGGACGGCGATCAGCGCGGCGATACGGGAAAACATCGGACCAGATCACCGCACGTAAAATCAGGGCAGGACGAGCTCGAGAAGTGACCAAACCAGTGCAGGTCGGTCTTCACCGCCGGGCGTCCTTTTTTGACGCCGCCTGGAGAACACTAACAGAGCTCCGATGCGGCCTAAAAGAACTCGCAGCAGATAGACAGGCAGCCGGACAGACATGATCGGGATCGTTCGGCCCTCCCGGACGCCTTGGCAAACGCCCCGTGCCGGCCCGACCCCGGAGCGGGGCGTTTCCGTGGGCCAGGTCGCGATCCGCCGGAAAAGCGCAAAAAGCTGCAGAAAGGATTTCACTTCGTCGGCACAGCAAGCATTGCTGTGCCGTAAGGACGGCGGGGCAATGAGATGCCCCGCATCGACCACGCCCCGCCGGCAATACGCCGATCCGGGGCTTCGGGTGGTGACGGCGCAGTGCCGTCGCAACCGAAGAGGTCGATCATGGCAAAACTCACCGATGCCCAGCTTGTCGTTCTGTCCAAAGCCGTCCAGCGCGAGGACCGCGCAGTCGAGCTGCCGGCGCAACTGACAACGCGTTTCGTCAAGGCGCTGGAAGCGCTCATCGAACGCGGACTGCTCGAAGACGTGGCAAGCGAACGGGCGATGCCGGTCTGGCGGCATGCCGAGGACGACAACGAGCCTCGCGCGCTGGTCATCACCGCACTCGGACTCTCTGCGATCGGGGTTGGGGCAGATGAGCCCGATATTTCTGCCGAAGCCGCCTCGGTGAAATCGACGAAAGGTGGAGTTTCCAAGCCAGCCAAGCTGAGATCTGCAAAGCCCGGCTCGAGGGCAAAGGCAAAAGACAAGGCAAAGGTCGAACGCAGTCGTGCGGATGCGGATCCCACAGCTAAGGTCGAGGCTCGGCAAACCGGAAAGACCGCGGCCGTCATCAAGCTCCTGGAGCGTAAGGACGGCGCCTCGATCGAAGTGCTAAGCGAGGCTACCGGTTGGCTGCCTCACTCTACTCGGGCTGCCCTCACGGGCCTTCGTAAAAAGGGCTACGAGATCGAGCGTGGCAAGGCCAAGGACAAGACGACGACAATCTACCGGATCGTCCAGGCGCCGGCCGATAAGGCGGCTTGAGCCATGGCGCGCACGAAGATCGCGCCCGAGGATATCGAGAGGGAGCTCGCCCGCCTGGGCGAGCTCTCGCTCGATGATCTGAAGGCCTATTACGAGGAGCTTGCCGGATCAGCCCTCCCGAAATTTATGCGGCGCACCTTCACCGAGCTCGTCGTTGGGCATGCACTTCAATGTGCGGTGCTCGGCGGGCATGACAAGGAAACGCGCCGCCGCCTCGACGCCTTGACGGCAGAGATCGTGCCGACAGGAGGGGTGAAACCGCGGCCGAAAAACAAGAAGCTTCGCGTCGGCACCAAGATAATCCGCGAGTGGCAGGGACGAGTGCACGAGGTCTTGGTGACACGCGAGGGTTATCTCTACCGCGGTACGGTTTTCGGATCGCTGACCGAGATTGCCCGCACCATCACCGGCACCAATTGGAACGGTTGGGTGTTCTTCGGCATCAAGAAAACGGCGGCCACAGCCACTGTACGGGAGCAGGGCGCATCCGTGGAGGAGGGCGCCCATGGCTGAACGCAAACTCCGCTGTGCGATCTACACCCGCAAAAGCTCGGAAGAGGGTCTCGAGCAGGATTTCAACTCACTGCATGCCCAGCGTGAAGCCTGTGAGGCGTACATTACTAGCCAAAAGCACGAAGGCTGGAGACTCGATCCAACACCTTACGATGATGGCGGCTTCTCAGGCGGCAATACGGATCGTCCAGGCCTGAAACAGCTGCTTGCCGATATCGCCGCCGGCGCGATCGATGTGGTCGTCGTCTACAAGGTCGACCGCCTGACCCGTTCGCTCGCCGACTTCGCCAAGATCGTCGAAATCTTTGATGGCAACGGGGTTTCGTTCGTTTCGGTCACGCAGTCCTTTAACACCACGACCTCTATGGGGCGCCTGACTCTCAACGTCCTTCTGTCTTTCGCGCAGTTCGAGCGTGAGGTCACCGGCGAACGCATCCGCGACAAGATCGCGGCATCCAAGGCTAAGGGCATGTGGATGGGCGGGAACACGCCGCTCGGCTACCGGGTCGAGAAAAGAAGCCTCGTTATCATTCCCGAACATGCCGCCTTTGTCAGGCGTCTGTTCGAACGCTATCTCGCACTCGGCTCTGTTGAACTGCTGCAGCGCGAGCTCGCAGAGCAGAAGGTTGAAACGCCGGTCCGGTTGACGGAGCAGGGCAGTAGGTTCGGCGGCGCGCTTCTCAGTCGCGGTCCGCTTTATCATCTCCTCCAGAACCCGGTTTATCGCGGCAAAATCCGCCATAAGGACGTGGTGCATGAGGGCATGCACGAGGCCATCATCGATGCGGATCTTTGGGACCGCGTGCAGACAAAGCTTGCCGAAAACCGGCATCGCGAACGGGTGTCCGCCAGGGCCAAACATCCGAGCCTTCTTGCAGGACTGCTCAAGCTTGAAGACGGCCGCCGTCTTATTGCATCCCACGCGGTGAAGCAGGGCATTCGTTACCGCTACTACCGCTCGGCGCCCGACAAGCCGGCCGCGCCGCGCCAGCGCGGTATCAGCTTTCCGGCCGAGACGCTCGAACAGGCCGCCACGGCCGCGCTTCTCCGCTTCCTGCGCGACCCAAGCCGGATTCTCAGCTTGGTTCCCGACATCTCCGACAGCTACCAGGCGCTGCGCCGTGCCAAAATCATGGCAGACGATATCGAGGGCCAAGAGCCGGTGGCCCGGCGAGGTGCGTTGATCGAGATCGTGGAGGCTATCGAGGTCGGGACAAACCGTCTGTCGATTATCGTCAAGACCAGCGCATTTCTGAGCGGCGACCAGGCCATCTCGATACACACTCTGATCGAGCCGATCGAGTTTTCACGCCGCGGCAACGAGCTCAAGATCGTTGTGCCGGCAAGCGGAACGCCGGAGCCGGAATCCGACCCGGCAGTCCTAAAAGCACTCGGTCAGGCCCACCGCTGGTGGAAAGACCTGACAGCCGGCCGCTATGCGACACTAAAGGAACTCTCCATCGCCTATGATGTGCACGAACGGTATGTGCCTTGCGTGCTCAAGCTCGCGTTTCTGTCCCCCGAACTGACGGCAAAACTCCTCAAGGGCACGCAGCCACTCGATCTGACGGTGACCAAGCTGCTCTGGAAGCTCGATGTGCTGCCGAGCTGGAGCAGGCAGTCGAAGCTGGCCGGCAGGGAGATCAAATCAGGCGGATGAGATCCAGAACAACGCGCATCGCGTTGAGCGCGGAATTCACGATCAAAAGCCAGGCCTGTCCCGATGTCTCACATCTTTTCTTCCGTGCTATGCCGCGCTCCTGTTCAAGAACATCTTCCTAAACGGAGATTGCGGCAGTAGTAGGACAAAAATCCTTGAGCTGGTATTTGATTCGTTCTCAGTACGTTATGCCGAGCCGGGCGAGCGTGGCATCGTCCATTTTACCGGTTTCTGGGAGCTTCTGAACTATCTGGAACGCTCGGATCGAGTTTCGCAGCTCATCGTTCATCCTCCCGTCGATCATTCCCGCGAAATAGCCGATCGCCTTCAGCTCGAGCTGTAGCCGCATGACAATTATCTCGGCCTTTTCCGGCCGGACGGGCCTAGGCTGAACAATCCCTACCGCAGGAGCGCCTACAGCCGGCGCTATTGCGGCAGGCGGCGGGAGGCCGCGAGACGGTGGCGGGCTGAGATGGTGGAACATACGATTTTGGTGGTGGCGAATACGGCTTAGGCGGAGGGCTGTATGGCTTTGGCGCCGGCGGTGGAGTGTAAAGCGGTGCAGTGTAGTTATATCCGCCACCGCCAGAGCTTGAGTAGTGGGAGCGATGCGATGTGTGACTGCGATGACTTGAATGACTTCGATGGCTAGAATGACTGCGATGCCCGGCGTAGAGCTCGCCTTCGAGATAGTTGGGCCGCTCGAACGTCATCGGCTTCCAGTGAGTGTTGGGCTGTCCACTCGTGAACGCGAGTTCATCCACGGCCGATCCATACGCCGGACTCCAGACCGTCGCGCCAAGCGAGGCAGGCATCGTCCAAGCGAGAACATGCTTGAGGTATGTACCGAGAGGCCTCCTCATGCGTTCGCTTCCTGCAGCACGGGAGAGATCGCGCGGCTGCGCCAATCGGGACCCGCAGAGCGGAAGAAACCAGAGCACTCATCTTTCAGCGAGCACGGCGCGCATTCGGGAACGAAAACATTCTTCCAATCTGAAATGCTTTGTCGTGCAAAGGGCCGCAGGCTCGCGGCCAGAACGCATAGGGGCAGATTGTAGACGGACACGGCCAGTTGCCGATCGGCAAGGAAATGAACAGCTGTCTCCAAATCTTCCTGATAGTCAGCGGGATCGACCCACAGCACTTCGCGGTTTTTGCGCGCGAAGCCCATTGGCTCGAGCCCCATAAAGGCGATGTGGGTCGCGAAAGGCAGATTTCGGTAGATATAAGCCGAAAGCGCAGTTAGACGCGGCAGCGTTTGCTTCTGAACAACGCAACGAATCTCGATGCGATGTCCGGTTTCCGCAAGATTGTAGATCCCATTGATCGTTTCATCAAAAGCGCCTGGCGCTTGGACGATATGATCGTGGAGCGCAGACGTGTCGCCGTACAGCGGGATTGCCCAAACGATTCGTCCCGCGAGATCTTTGAACAACGCGGCAAAGGAAGCATCGGCGAACAAGCGGCCATTGGTAAGCACATGAAACTGTGCGGACGGTAGCGCCGCAGCGGCATGAGCTAGGAGCTCGGCGAGCTGTGCGCCCAGAAGACCCGGCTCGCCACCGGTCATACCGAGAACCAGGATATCGCGGTCGATCAGCGAAATTAGGTCGTGCATCTCTGCAACGCGCCATGAATCATCGTCTGCGCGAGGCGGCTGGCTGCACATTAAGCAAAGGCTGTTGCAGCGTTCGGTCGCGAATAGCGCATTGGAGTTCGCCCCGCGCCGATAGAGGACGTTGACCTGGCCTGAGCGGTGAAGCCTCAGCACGTCGCCATGAGCGACCACCGCATCTTCGGTGAGATCGTAGAGCTGGGGGAGAGCCGCCGGCCGTTTGTTGCGACATAGCGCGCCGGCAAAGCCGAGATCGCCGAGTGCGGACAAGTCGATAGCCTCGTCGTCCCGAACATCGATGAATACGCGATCCGCGGGGTATTCCTCGGCAAGGGCTTCGCGCAGTCCTAGGATCTTAATTATCGAAGGGCCGTTCGAGCGGTCTAATACCCCGTATGTGTGAAGGGCGAGCATTTAGGCCGCCTCGCGGCGGGGAACGCCCCGCTCCGCCCAGGATATAAGCGTTCGAAGGGTTGTCGGCTCACCCTTGTCGAGAAGGTCGAAAAGAATATTGAAAACGCCGGTCTGGCGATGACAACGCTCGCTTTCATGTCGGTGATTTACGGGACGACCACTTTCTCCCGAAGACATGACGGGATCAGCCCCACAGAACGGCACGAACGTACAATCGGCACAACCGGGCAAAGCCTCGGCAAGACCTGCCGCGGCAATCAGTTGCATCGCCTCAGACTGCATGAGCGTCTGGTAGCTGTCTGTCACGTTGCCGAGGCGGTATGTATGGTCGCCCATTTCAGCGAGCATCCGACCTTCGTCGGATGCGTAGACGTCGCCGTCGTAGTTATAGACGAGCGCGCCGAATCCCGCGCCTGCGGGGGAGCGCATGTCGACATAGGTGGTCGGATAGGGGGTGAGTATCCCTCGGAGCAGAATGCCGGCGGAAGTCTCCTCGAAATAGATGCCTTCGGCATTGAGGAGCAGAATATGGGAAAGCGCCTCGCGGTAAAAACGAAGGAATTCGGCCGATCTATAGCCTGTCCTCCGCTCTGACCGCCGTGCGAATCCAAATGGGCTGAGTGGTCGTAGAAAAATCGATCGGAAACCGAGACGTACATATTCGTCGACGATTGCCTTCGGCGAAGCCAGGCTTCGGCTGGTGAGGGTCGTCAGTGCTGATAGTTTCTCGGGTCCAAGTTCGCTTTGGATACGCTCGATACCGGCGAGCGTCCGGGAATGAGAATCTCGGGTGCGAAGAGGGCGGTTCGCGTCATGAACGGCGGCGGGGCCATCAAGAGAAGTGGAAATCTGAAAGTCGTTCTCCCGGAAAAAGTCGATAATCTCATCACTCAGATGATGGAGCGTGGAAGTGATCGTAAAGGTGATGTGACGACCTTCCGCTTTGTTGCGCTCCTTGACGCGTTCCGTGACGAAACGGATCAGCGGAAAAGCGAGAAGGGGCTCGCCGCCTTGGAATTCTATGGTGAGCTCTCGTGTCGGTGTTTCGAATACACGATCGACCGAGGCCATTGCGGTTTCAACGCTCATGTCAAACGCGCTCGCGTCCGGCGTCTGCCTTGAGACTTGGCAGTACGAGCAGCTGTGATCGCAGCGTAAAGAGACTACGAAGATGTGCAGGGCAGGGCCGCCCTTCAGGAAAGACTTACGTGTACGTAGCTTTGCAGCCGTAAGGCGGATCGCGACCTGCGGGGAACCGCGAAAGATGAAGTGTTTAGCCTCAAGATCGGCAAGAAGCGCCGGCGAAATTGCGGAGAGCGTGTTGCCGCTAAGGCGGTCGAAATCCTCTTGGCTAAGGACGTGCGCCGACTAGATGTGGTGAACGCTTCAGCTATGCAGCAGCTGCTAGACAAGCCCTGCATGTCCGGAGTCGTTTCGGTCGAGTGCAGTTCGGAGCGTTTGGGAACTGCTAATGTCTCCGAGGAGGACCGCCTGGGCATAAAGTGCTTCGCATTCGGGGCCGGTGGTGAACGGCACAACGCAGCGCCAAAGCTCGACGCTGATCGGACGACGAGCGGCCCATCGTTCATGAGCATAGTCGATCAGCGTTTCGGCAAGATCGCGATTTCCCCGCTCGTCAATACCCTGGATGGGCGCAAGAGTGGAGTCGACGAACAGCGCCTTGAGAACCATCTGGTTCCAAGCGTGCTCGTCGAGCATCTCGCGAGGATAGGGACTGCGATGGGCAACCGCCTCGAACACCGGCTTCATGCCAGATCGAAGGCCCTCGCGAGCGCGCGTCAACAGGCGTTCGGGGCCCGGATACAGCGGCAGGCCGCGGTAATAGGCCACTAGTTCGTTGATTTCCGCGGTCCGGCAGATGTCGTCGAACAGCTGTGCAAACTCCTCATCCGAGTTGTGCCAGGCCGCGAGCACGAACCCGATCCGGCCGAGTTGGTCGATGCTGATCCCGGTCGCATCGAAGCCCGGGCGTACGTTCTCGAGCGCTATGCGCTCCGGCGCGTCGGCAGGAAGATCGAGCTTGCTAAGTTTGCGCGGCGCCAGACCCGTTGCTTTCATGAGCGCCATCTTCTCGCCGTTGGAGATCGCACGAACCGTCGACCTAAACCAATCGGTCGCTTCCGGACTGGATACTCGTGCAATCCACGCGGTGATGATGTCGCCGATGGCGGAGGGGCCGGCTAGCGTGGTCGCGTTCATGTTCCGGGGACCAGACGATGCAGGAGCCGGGTCAGCGCGTAGCCCAGTGCGCACACGATGGCAAACGCTGGAGCATGGGGGGCCACCATCAGCGCGTCCACTAGAGAAATCGCAGCTATGAGCCCACCCACGGCTGCAGGGACGGCCCCCGGCCTTGGCGCACGGAGCGTCATTACAGAGAGAAGATCGGCGATGGCTAGCAACAGCCAAGCGAGCCACACCATCCAGTGCAAGGCAAAGCCGCCGATGGACAGAGCGAGCGGGACGGCAAGTATCGCAAGCGGCCAGAGCGACCCGATGCGATTCAGGTTTTCCTGTTTTGCTGCATAGGTCAGCCCGACTATATGGGCAAGAGTGGCTGCAGCGCCAATCAGGACGAGGCCATTGACCGAGCCGAGCGCCGCGGCTGTACCGATATAGACGAGCGCGCGGCACGCCCCCATGACGACGGGGGCCAGCGGATTTCCTTTGTGGAACGCGTCGTAGAGTAGGATCGCCGCGGCCAATGCCACGCCGGCGCCGAACGCGACCGTGCCGAAAAAGGCGAGCAACGTGATGCCGGACGCGAGCAGCGCAAAACCGACGATGAGAACCGTTCCGACCGAAATCCGGCCTGACGGTATCGGCCGCTCCGGCCGCTCGCGAGCATCGATCCGGTGATCGAACGCATCGTTCAGGTACATACCACCGCAATAAAACAGCGTCATGGCCAGGAGCACGACGAGCAGTTCGCCCGTGAGGGCATCAGCACCGGATAGAACGGCAGCAGCGAGGACATTGGTCCAGACGGTGGGAAGATTTGAAACGCGGCCGAGAACCAGGAGAACCGATAGCCGGAACGGCTGTTCAACACCCGCATCAGCCATGACCAAGCTCCGTCAGCACAAAGCTCATCTCGCGCGCGATGTCGGCCGCTTTCGAATCCGTTTTCAGCCGCGCCGGCAGCACATCCCAGGTGTAGGTTTCGACTTCGAGGTGCGGAGTCAGTTCCTCTCGGCGCAAAGCAGCTAGGACTGCACGCAAATCCTGCTGGGTAGAGCCGATCTCGCCGAGATCTTCGAGAAACACCGGTACATGACAATGCACCCGCCATTCGCCGCTTGCGCGTCCGTCGCCGAAGGCGGCGATAGCGTCGGGAAGATCGAGATACCGTTCGAGGACGTCCTCGCGGGCCACGACCTGATGCAGGTAAGTGCCGGTGTCGAACGGGCGCAGACGCTCGATGATCCCGCGATCCATCTCGCGTACCCGCATCGCGGCCGAGAGCTGAATTTTCGGAACGGAAATGCCGGCATCACGGACCGCGCGCAGGCTACTGACAGGATCTTCGAATTCGACCGCGCCGTGGCATACATCGTAGCAGATGCCGAGATGACGCCTCAGAGCGCCTTCAGCTTCGGCGCGCGTCGATCCCGATATTCCGGCAAAGCGGCCGATCGTGCCCGAACCCAAAAGTTCGTTCTGGAAAAACGCGATCGCTTCCTCGGTCGTCTCCAGGAAGCAGCAGGGTTCGGGCTCAAGCGCGAGAGCGATCGTCTTCCCGGTTTCTCTCTCGATATGCACGAGATCAAGTGCGGCGCGCAGCAACCCTTCGACGACCTCCGCACGAGCTTTGCCGCCTGAAATGCGCGGCCGGAAGCCGCCGGGCACAGTCGAGATGCTGCCATAGCCATCTTCCGGCATCAGTTCCGATAATATGGATGCCGTTCGCGCGGTAAAGCTCAGGCGCTCACTCGCGCGCCAGTCGGGCTCGTAAACCTGATCTTTAACACGCGTCCCGTGAAAGGGCCCGTAGGGAAATGCGTTGATCGTAAATACATAAGCGTCGAGCCGCGCCAGTTGCTCCCTGAAACGCGCAAGCGTGTCCGGCCTGGAAAGCTCATCCGCGGCGATGCCCGACAGGCGTAAACCGATCCCGAACGATCTGTCCGGCGAGACCTTGTTCTTGATTTCGGGGATATGCGCGTGGAGGCTTTGCGATATCTCGTCCCAGCTCTCGCCGGCGTGGATATTGGTGCAGTAGGTAAGCTGCGGGGCGCCGGGAAGATGCGGGAGATGCATAGGCTATCCCGCTTGCCGCTCAGCGAGCCAATCGATCGACCGGCGGATAAGGATCGGGTCCATCGTATGGACCTCTTCACCACGCCCGATTGTTCTCAGAAGAGTGATCGTCAATTCTCCGCCCAGGTGTTCGCGGAAATCCCGGAGGCCGCGCAGAACGGCAAGGCCGGCGTTTTCATCGGGAGCCAACAGCGCATCATGCCAGATCGGAAGGCCGAGCCGTTCGAGAAGAGCGACGGCGCGCTCGCCTTCCGCCGCCGGCAACATTCCGACGAAAACCGAGTAGCAGGTGTCGAGGGCGACGCCGACGGACACGGCTTCACCGTGGTTCAGCGTGTGGCCGGTCAGGATTTCGAGGCGATGTGCGGCCCAATGACCGAAGTCAAGCGGGCGAGCCGTGCCGGTTTCGAAAGGATCGCCGGCCGTACCGATCTGGCGCATGTGCAGACGTGCCGAATGCTCGATCAATCGGACGAGGGCAGTGGCTTCAAGCTCCGCCAATGCCGCGCTTTCATCCTCGAGCCACTGGAAGAATGTGGCATCGCGGATGAGCGCCACCTTGACCGCCTCCGCCATCCCGGCGCGCTTTTCGCGGGCCGGCAGCGAATCGACAAAAGCAGCGTCGTTGATCACGGCGACGGGCGGGACGAAGGTGCCGAGCAGGTTCTTTTGCCCAAACGCGTTGATCGCATTCTTGACGCCCACCCCACTGTCAGCCTGTGACAGGACCGTTGTCGGAAAGCGGATATGGCGAACACCGCGGTGGAAGATTGCCGCGGCATAACCGACGGCGTCGAGCACCGCGCCACCGCCGATTGCGATCGCGTAGGAATGCCGGTCGACTGCGCGATCGCGTAACGCTTCGAGCAGTGCTGCCTGTTGGACCGGATCGTTCTTGATCCTTTCTCCGCCCGGGACGGGGATCACGCTGCCGGTCAGTGCGATCGTACCGGGATGCGAGGCCGCGTAGACCGAGATTTCGCTTTCAAGATGCGGAAGCGCTGCAAGCACGCCGTCGTCGACAAAGATGGTCAACCGGCTCGGTCTGTCAGGCGTGCGTTTCCGCAAGAGTTCCGCGAGCCAGGGATTGGCCGTTGCGAAGGCGCCGCGCGTAAAAACAACTGGAAAATCATACGCGACGGAGAACCGTTGCGCGTGCATATGGCCCCACGCAGAGTCCCTTGGACGTTCAAGCACAGCTTCAACTTCCTCCCGGTCCATCCCTTCGCTGGGATGTCTTGGTCGCATGATCCGCTCGCTCCAAGGCCCGGTCAAGTCTACCAAAGAGGCGGAAACCGCGGGCCTAGCCAATCCATGCGTAAGGTGCTTGTCTTCGGGCAGGAGCCAGGAAGGCCATGCACCCGACGCTTGTTCTGCTCGTCGTTGGACTGACACCCTCGCTTGTAGGCACAAACACGCCGCATATCGCCCGGCTTGTCCGCGACGGTGCGATGTATCCGCTGAGGCCCGTTCTTCCGGCCGTAACCTGCAGCGTGCAGGCGAGTTTTTTGACCGGCCGGCCTCCCGTGGAGCACGGCATCGTCGGCAATGGCTGGCTTTTCCGTGATCTGAACGAGGTCTGGTTCTGGCGGCAATCCAACCGCCTGGTCGGCGGCGAGATGATCTGGGATGCTGGGAAAAGGCGGAATCCGGATTTCACCTGCGCCAATGTTTGCTGGTGGTACAATATGGGGGCGACACATGATTTCGCGGTCACGCCCCGGCCAATCTACAAGGCGGACGGTCGTAAACTGCCGGATTGTTACACCGTCCCGCCAGATCTGCGCGACGGCCTCACACAGCGGTTTGGCGCCTTTCCCCTGTTCCAGTTCTGGGGACCGGCTACCTCGATCGCATCGAGCCGTTGGATCGCGGATGCCGCGAAGCACATTCTTACGAGCCATGGGCCGACCTTAACGCTCACTTACCTTCCGCATCTCGATTACGATCTTCAACGCTTCGGACCCTCGCAAAGCCATCCGCGCGTCGCCGCGTCGTTGCGTGAAATCGATGAGGTTGTAGGTGATCTCGTCGAAACCGCGAAGGCCCGCGACATGCGGATCGTGATACTGTCCGAATATGGAATTATGCCGGTTTCGCGGCCCGTGCATCTGAACCGGATGCTTCGGGATAGAGGTTGGCTCAAGGTTCGCGAGGAAGACGGCGGCGAACTCCTCGATCACCTCGCATCGCAAGCGTTCGCCGTAGCCGACCACCAGATCGCGTATGTATATGTACAAAAACGCGAAATCGTCGGCTCGGTTCGCGCGGCGCTCGAGGCGGTTCCCGGCGTCGGCCGTGTGTTTGCACGGTCCGAACTTCCAGAACTGAATCATCCGCGGTCGGGCGATTTGATTGCGTTCGCCGAGCGCGATTCCTGGTTCACCTATTACTACTGGTTCGATGATGCGCGAGCCCCGGACTTTGCGCGCACCGTCGAGATTCACCGAAAGCCAGGCTACGATCCGGCCGAGTTGTTCATCGACCCAGCCTTTCGCGCGCCAAAATTGGCTGCGGGATGGCGGCTGTTTAAACGAAAGCTCGGCTTTCGTTCGTTGATGGATCTAATCCCGCTCGACGCTTCGCTCGTAGGCGGGTCTCACGGGCTTATGCCGCAGAATACGGCCGAGGGGCCGCTCGCAATCTTCTCCCATCCCGAAGGTATCGAAGCCGAAGTTATTGAATCGGTTGATATTAAAACGCTTGTTCTCGAACAGGTGTTTGATCGGGAGAGTCGCCGCTAAATGTGCGGACACGTATATCACTCCGGCTACTTGCAAGTTTTTTTTTAAGGCGTACCGTCATCTTCCCAGGCGCTGAAACGACAGCGTCGATTTTCCGTCGGGACAGATAAACTCGACGACTGGGAGGAAATAGGTATGCGCTACACTTGGATCGCTGCGCTCGGCGCAGCGACGATGTTCAGTGCTGTGCCTGCTCTCGCACAGCAAGTTCCCACTACACCGGACGAAGTTGCGCGCCCGGGCGGCAAAGTTCCGGGCGCAGAGAAGCTTGCGCTCGTTCAGGTGGCAGACGGCTTCAACGATCCGGTCGGAGTGTCTGTGGCGAATGACGGCTCGGGCCGTATCTTCGTTGTTGAACGTGTCGGGCGGGTCAAGATCGTCGACAAGGACGGCAAAGTGCTCCCTGAACCATTCCTCGATCTTACCAACATCAACCCCCTCGGCAGCGACGTACAGACAGGATTTGTCGAGCAGGGCTTATGGTCGATCGCCTTCGATCCCAAGTTCAAGGAAAACGGTTACGTCTACGTCCACTATGCATCGCTGCCGTTCAACGGAGCATCCATGGTGGTGCGTTTCACGGTCGACAAGGCCAGCCCCAACGCGATCAGCCCCGAACAGACTGTGAAGTCGTCCAAGGTGCTGATGAACATTCCTCAGCCCTATTACAATCATTACGGTGGTCGCATCGCATTCGGGCCCGACGGCTATCTATACGTCGGCAAGGGTGATGGCGGCTGGGAAGGCGATCCGCTGAACGCAGGTCAGGACCTTACCACTCATCTTGGCAAGATGCTGCGCATCGACGTCAATACGGAAGATGCGCCGTACAAGGTGCCGGCCGACAACCCCTTCGCCAACGCCGATACACCACAGCTCATGTCGCTCTTCGGCGTCACGGAGCAGGGTTTCGACAAAATCAAGATCGGTGCGAAGCCCGAGATCTGGGCGTATGGCTTGCGCAATCCGTACCAGTTTCATTTCGGCAAAACCGGTGATCTGTTTATCGCTGATGTCGGACAGAACCATTGGGAGGAGATCGACTGGCAGCCTGCGAACTCGAAGGGTGGCGAAAACTACGGCTGGAAGCACAATCAGGCGTCCAAATGTCATCCGGCGACCGGGCCGGACGATAAGTGCCCGATCGTTGGTGTCCTGCCGGTCGCCGAGTATCCGCACCAGGAGCCTTATCCGGGAGCCGCAAAGCTCGACAAGGATTGGGGTTGCTCGGCCCAGGGTCTCGGTGTTGCCGACTACGCCGGCATGAAGAACGCTTACCTGGTCGGCGACTGGTGTTCGGGGCGCTTGTTCGGTGTCGGCTGGGATGACTCGGCCAAGAAGTGGCAGCTCGGCGAACTGATGCAGACCCAGCTTCAGTTTACAGCCGGGACAAACGACGAGGACGGAACGGTCCTCGCCACCAACTGCTACTGCTTCTACACCGACGACAAGGGACCGACCGCCAATCCGGTCGGCGCGCTGTGGCGCGTTATGCCGGATGCTTCGGCGCCGAAAGTCGGCGAAGTCATTCGCGGCCAATAATGTGACCGCAGGCGGGACCATCGACCGGTTCCGCCTGCTTTTTCATGAGGTCATTACATGTCTGCGTGGATTCTGGCTCCCGCCCTCGCGGCGGCTCTCCTCTTCAGCGGCGGCGCTTCAGCAGTCGAATTCAAGAACGCGCTGACCAACGCGCCGCTGGACGTGAAACCAAAAACCGGAGAGGTGGAAACGGACGCGGTCAAATCCTTCAAGGAGACCGGCGAAAACCCCTACAATGCCGATGCGGCGGCAATTGAAGCTGGCAAGAAGCTCTATGCCACCAATTGCGCGACCTGCCATTTGCCGGACGGCACCGGACGCATCGGCCCCAATATCATCGACGACACCGTCGTACGGGAAAGAACAGGCACCGATGTCGGCATGTTCGAGATCATCTATGGCGGCGGCTCGGGCGCGATGCAGTCGTTCCATCGGCGCGGCATGGTGCAGGACGACATGCTGAAAATCATGGCGTATGTGCGGAGTCTCAAGAAATGACGGACGCGGATCTGAAACATCCGCCTTTCAAGGCTGATGGCGGGGACGATATCCTTGGAGCGCAGCCCTGTCCGTGCTGCGGCGGCACCCTGACGGTCGACACTCTGGAGCATCTGCTGCGCCGAGCGCGACAGACCGAGAGCACGATAGGACCTCGCAAGGCGCCAGCGGGAACTGCCATGATGATCGATCCGCACGCGCATATGATATCGCGGACGACCAACGATTATGAAGCTATGGCCGCGGCTGGCATCGTCGCCGTGATCGAACCCTCGTTCTGGCTCGGCCAGCCGCGCACCCATGTCGGCAGCTATATCGACTACCTGTCGCTCATCTCGGGCTTCGAGCGCTTCCGTGCCGGCCAGTTCGGCATCCGTCATTACTGCATGATCGGGCTGAACCCCAAGGAAGCTAACAACGAGGAACTGGCCGAGGCGGTAATGGAAATCCTGCCGCGTTTTGCGGCGCGCGAGGGCGTCGTCGCAATCGGGGAACTCGGTTACGACGAGCAGACGCCGCTGGAAGACCGGTATCTGCGCGCCCAGATCGAGCTCGCGAAGGAATACGAACTTCCGATCATGATCCACACGCCCCATCGCGACAAGAAGCGCGGCACGCTGCGGACCATGGACGTGCTGCGCGAACATGATGTGGACCCGACGCATTGCGTGATCGATCACAACAATGAAGAGACGGTCGAGGACGTGCTCGACCGTGGCTACTGGGTCGCGTTCTCGATCTATCCGAATACCAAGATGGGCAAGGGCCGCATGGCCGAGATCGTGCGTCGTTACGGCTCCAATCGGTTGATCGCGAACTCGGCATGCGACTGGGGTGTTTCCGATCCCCTGGCCATTCCGAAGACTGTCCAGGTCATGGCTGAACGTGGCCTGTCGGCCGACGCGATCCGGCTTGTCACCTACGCCAATGCCCTCGCGGCCTATGGGTTGAACGGCGAGATGCGGGAAGAGCATTGGCTCAATCCTGCTCCGATCGATCAACGCACGCTCTACGAGGGCAACACCGTGTTGCGTGGGGGACAAGCGCCCCGAATCGACCGCGACTGAACGCGAGTCCGGCCATCGACCATTTTCTGTGTGGCGAACTTATATAGCTCGGCATGTAGCGGTCAGCCAGGTCTGACCTTTCTCCATCTCTGCTCAGCGTGTCGGCATTACAGATGTTGGTCATCCTCAATCTGCCGCTGATCGGCATCTGGGTGCGCCTCCTGCGCGTGCCGTATCACACGCTGTTTCCCCCGGCCATCGTCGCCTTTGTCTCGATCGGCGCTATTCGGCCAACAGCAACGCATTCGATCTTTATGCCATCGCACTCGAGGCGAGCGCTCGCATGGGAATGAGCGACCGAGGGCCATTCTGCTATGCGCTATGCTGCAACGCGTGAGGTTCTTATGCCGGTTGAAAGCGCGGCGAGCAGGTCGGTCTGCGTAACGATGCCCTGAAGCCGGTTGTCGTTGTCGACGATGATAACGGCATGCCGACGCCCGTCCGACACTTTACCGACGAGTTCCATCGCCGGCGTCTCGGGATGCGCCGTTAGCGCCGGTTCTGTCATCGCCTGAACGCGGGACGCGGGCTTCTGCAGACTGTGAAAACCAACATGTCCTAGGACGCGCCGCTCAGAATCGATGACGGGCAGCGTCCGCAGATCGTGCTTCAGGAGATAAGCGCGGGCTGCGCCGGGATCAGCCTTGCCGTCGATCGCAATGACATCGCGCGACATAATGTCGGCACATGTGAGATCCGGGTTGGAGCGGACGAGAGCGCGCTTTTCGACTTCTTGGATAAGGCGGCCAATATCCTCCCGGCTGATGTCGAATGTCTCGCCCATGATGTCGAGTGCGTCGTCAATGTCTTCCGGCATCACTCCGGTGCGCCGTGCCGCTGGCGCGTCGGCGGTTTCATGCGGGTTCGCCGCGGACGTCTGCGCCTTGTGCGGATAGGATTTGCCGCGCAGCCAGTGAAATGCCCAGCCGAATGCGACCAACAGAAAGGCATTGATGCCGACGGGAACGAGCGGGAACAGAAAGCCCATCGTTGCAACGGAGGATCCGCCGAACGCGGCGATCAACGCCGCCGCCCCGCCGGGCGGATGCAGACAGCGCAGGAACGACATCGCGGCAATCGCCAGCCCGACCGCGACGCCTGCCGCGATGGCCTTGTCCGGCACATAGGCCGCAACGACCAGCCCGATCGCGGCGGAGACAATGTTCCCGCCGACAGTCGGCCAGGGCTGGGCGAGGGGACTCGAGGGAACCGCGAACACCAACACGGCGGAGGCGCCCATCGGTGCAACCAGAAGCGGGATGCGTACATCCCCTCCCGTGGCAAGGGCACAGATGAGCCCCGTGAGCGCAATCGCACATATGGCGCCGATGCAGGCCAAAAGGCGTTCGCGCAGCGTCGCACCAGCGAGAATGGGGCGCCAGAATTTGCGCGCTGTGGCCGCCGCCTTGGCCGGACCCGGCGAGGTTCTGTCAGTCATCGGTTTTCCTGAGAGTTAAGAAGGCGTCCGGACTGCGGTCAGACCCGGGACAGATAGAAAAGCAGCGCCACGGCGGACGCCCAGGCGCAGAGCCGGTCCATACGCTCTGATTCCAGTGTCGCCAGACCGCGATTGGCGAGCCATGCGGCAACCAGGCTTCCAATGCCGGCCGGGGCTCCATAGCGATGAAAAATCAGCCCGATGCTCGCGCAAAAGACGGTCGTGCCGACGCTTGTCTCCACGAGTTCCAGCGTTCGCGATGGATGGGAGCCGGCAAAGAGCGGCGTCAACGATGCCGATGCCGCTCCGGCGGCCACCATAATGATGGCAAGGAGAAGCATCGAACCGGCCATCCGAAATCCTCCGCATCAGCACGCTGGGTGCCGCGCCCGGAGCGTGTCGCGGGGGATATGGAATTCGATGAAGAAGCGGCCCGGCTCGACGAACTGCAGGTGATGCAGGGTCTGCGGCTCGATGATGGCGCAATCGCCGGTGCCGATGACAATGGACGCGGAGCTCGGTGCCTCAAGCGCGTACAGCACGGCGCCCTGCAGCACGCGGATCACCCCCCAAGCGTCCTCGGCCAGATGATGGCTGCATGTCAGATCGGCGGGCAGGGTTGCCGGGGTAAAATCCGGGGTCCGGGCGTAGATCTCGAGTCCGGAAGGCAATTCGCTGCGGATGAGATTTATGCCGAGTCTGTCGACCAGTTCGTTGGACGAATGCCCGGCTTGAACGAAAGACAGTTGGCGCACGGTTACACCTCAAAATAGGTATTCCGAATACCTATTTTGTAGCGCGTATAATATGCATTGTCGATACCTAATTTAGAAAAACGACAAGATGGTGCTTACAACATCGCATTTTGGGAATGTTGCTGAAGGATCCCGGCGATGTTTGAGCGGCGATCGAGCAGATCGGCAAGCGTATAGCCGTCCAGAACCCGCATGAACGCGGCGAGCGCTTCGTCGAGAACACTGGCGAAGCCGCAGGCAGACGAGATCACACAGCGCTGACAGTCTACGAGGTCGAAACCGTCCTCTGTCTCCCGGACGACTTGGCCAATATGGATCTGGTCCGCAGGTTTCGCGAGCCGGATGCCCCCGGTGCGGCCGCGTGAACTGGCGACATAGCCCAGACGGCCAAGGCCGTTGACGACCTTCATCAGGTGGTTTTGTGAGATGCCGTAAGCGCGTGAAATCTCCGCGACCGAGGCTAGACGGTCAGGGCGGGCGCCTAAATACATCAGAACGCGGAGAGAATAGTCGGTGTAGCCGGTCAGGCGCATGAGCAAAGGGCCTATCGAAAAATATTCGTCTTGAATATAGGTATTTTTCATGCATGTTTATACACGACATGCTTCCGGCGCTCAAGCCGGGTGGAAAGCGGGCCATGTTCGATACGGTGAAGAGCGACATGTCTGTGCTGCGAGAACCAGGCGGTTTGAAACGCGCCTGGGCCGGATGGCGGCCCCTCGCCGTGGTGGCGCGGGAGCGCGAAAGCGCCTTCATCACCAGTTTAATCCTGAAGCCGACCGATGGCGCCGCGCCGCCGCATCGTCCCGGACAGCACCTGACACTGCGTCTCGATGTTCCTGGCCGCCCGGGCCTGAAGCGCAGCTATTCGATCTCGAGTGCACCGGATTTCGGTATGTACCGAATTTCCGTGAAACGCGAGGCGCTCGGCGTCGCATCGAACTGGCTGCACTCTGTTGCCCAGCCGGGGACCGTGCTGGAAGCCGCCGCACCTCAAGGCTCCTTCGTCCTGCCGAAATGTCCGAAAAGGCCAATCGTTCTTCTCTCGGGCGGCGTCGGGCTCACACCTCTGGTCAGCATGCTCGGGGCGTTGGCGGAAACGGCCACCGTGCCGGTCCACTTCGTCCACTCGACCGCAAATAGCTCGACCCACGCGTTCGGTGGATATGTACGGCAACTGCCGCGCCAGAACCCGCTGATCCGCACCACGATATTCTATTCACGACCGGCGACGCAGGATGCCCGCGGCGTGGATTTCGACCACGCCGGCCGGATCGATATGGCATGGCTTGCGGAGAATACGCAGCTTGCCGATGCCGATTTTTTCGTGTGCGGGCCGCGCCCTTTCATGCGCCGCTTCGCGGTCGGCCTGACGAAATCCGGGCTCCCGCAGCGCCAGCTCCACACCGAATTCTTCGGGCCGGTCGAGGATCTGTTCGACGACGAGGCCGATTTTGAGCGTCCGCTGGCCGCGCCGTCCGTCAATGATGTGCCGCGCATCATCTCGCATCCCGATACCGATTACGGATTCGGTCCTGACGATATTGGCAAGACATTGCTGCAGACGGCGGCCGACGCCGTGATCGCCAGCGATCGCGCCGGACACATCGTGCACTGGAATGCCGGCGCGGAACGCATCTTCGGTTTCCGCGCGGACGAAGCCGTCGGGCGTACGCTCGATATCATTATTCCCGAACCATTTCGCGAGCGGCATTGGCAGGGCTATCGCGCGGTCATCGAGCGAGGCACCAGCCGGTACGGCGACGGCGACATTCTCGCGGTGCCGGGTCGACACAAGGATGGGCATTGCGTCTCGCTGGAATTCACCATTGCGCCGCTTCGGCGTACGGACGGATCGATCGTGGGCATGGTCGCGACGATGCGCGACGTTACCCGGCGGTTTGAAGAGATAAAGACATTGAAGCGCCGTATCGCCGAACTCGGCGGTGAAAGCTAAGGCGCAGACAAAAAGAAAGGGAAAACGGATGGGTTACGCATGTTCAGTCCGGGCCGACCTGCACGCAGCTTCTGGCGTGGTTTGGCGCGGACGTGATCAAGGTGGAGCGTCCCGGCGAGGGCGACATTACGCGCTCCCAGCTGCGCGACGTTCCGAACGCGGACAGCCTCTACTTCACCATGCTGAACTCCAACAAGCGCTCCATCACGCTTGATGCGAAAAATCCGGAAGGAAAGTTCGTCCTCCAAGAGCTGATGAAGGCCTGCGACGTTCTAGTGGAGAACTTTGCGCCCGGCGTGCTCGACCGGATGGGCTTCAACTGGGAAGCCATACAGAAAATCAATCCGAAGCTGATCGTTGCTTCGGTGAAGGGTTTCGGCCCCGGCCCGTTCGAAGACTGCAAGGTCTATGAGAACGTGGCGCAATGCACCGGCGGCTCGGCCTCGACGACGGGCTTCCGCGATGGACTACCGCTCGTCACCGGCGCGCAGATCGGCGACTCGGGCACGGGCCTGCATCTCGCTCTCGGTATTGTCACGGCGCTCTACCAGCGTACAATGACGGGCCGCGGCCAGAAGGTCCTGTGCGCGATGCAGGACTCGGTGCTCAATCTCTGCCGGGTCAAGATGCGCGACCAGCAGCGCCTCGCACACGGCCCACTGACGGAATACAGCCAGTACGGCGAGGGCATTCCGTTCGGGGATGCGGTTCCCCGCGCCGGTAATGACAGCGGAGGGGGCCAGCCCGGGCGCATCGTGCGCTGCAAGGGCTGGGAGACCGATCCCAACGCCTACATCTACTTCATCACCCAGGCCCAGGTCTGGAAGCAGGTGTGCGACATCATCGGCAAGCCGGAATGGGTCGAGCATCCCGACTACGCCAAGCCGGCGCAGCGTTTGCCACGCCTCAACGAAATTTTCGGCGAGATCGAGAAGTGGACCATGCAGCGAACGAAGTTCGAGGCGATGGAGATCCTCAACAAGGTCGATATCCCATGTGGTCCGATCCTGTCGATGAAGGAAATCGCCGAAGACGAGTCGCTGTTCGCGACGGGCACGCTCGCTCATGTCGAACATCCAGAGCGCGGTACCTACATCACCGTTGGCCAGCCGATCAAGCTGTCGGACAACGACGTCAAGGTCGAGCGTTCGCCGCTGCTCGGGGAGCACACGGACGAAATCCTGAAAGACGTTCTAAAGCTCGATCAGGCCCGCATCGACCAGATCAAGGCTTCCGGAGCAACCGGCGAAAAGGTGCCGCAGGCCGCGGAATAATGGGTGCTGAGCCCACAGCCGGCGCTCGCGAATACAGGGAGAAAGACAATGACCGAGTTGAAAGTGAACAGGGTAGCCGTCCGCAAGGTCCTGGACGCGGTGAAGGCCGCCGGGCGCGATTCCCTGACGGCGCCAGAGGCGAAGCAGGTTGCGGATGCCTATGGCATTCCGGTGCCGGGTGAAGGGCTCGCGACATCGGCGGGCGATGCGGCGAAACTCGGAAAGGGCATCAGCTATCCGGTCGTGATGAAGATCGTTTCGCCCGACATCCTGCACAAGACGGAGGCGGGCGGC
>LNFM01006867.1_pt1 | contig 26194 bp, 26 predicted proteins | sample 596031 | NCBI WGS metagenome assembly LNFM01 (sample SAMN04254537, study PRJNA301005) | activated carbon metagenome | isolation source: dual media filters at the Ann Arbor, Michigan drinking water treatment plant | place: USA: Ann Arbor | reverse complement strand
TGGTGCTGATCAACCCCACCGGATTCAACCGCGGCAGCGATCGGATGCGCGCCGCGCCCGGCGCCAGCCGCGAGGTGCCGGGCATTCACACCGCGTTCAACAATGGACTGTGGGGTCAGGCGATCTTCGACCTGCTGGTGAGCCGACGCAGCGTGCACTACTTCATGAAGCGTACGTTCGGCAGCGACAACGTCGGGCCCGATCTCGTCGACTACGCGTATCGCACCGCCCATCAACCCGGCGCCCGGCATGCGCCGTATGCGTTCCTGTCGGCACGCCTGTTCAGCCGCGACATTCGCAACGTGTACGAAGCGATCACGCAGCCGGTGTGGGTGCCGCACGGCACGCGAGGTGACTTTCGCGACTTCAGCGAAGCCGCGTGGGCGCAGGCGCGTGCCAACTGGCGCTTCACACCGATGCCCACCGGGGCGATGCCGCACTTCGAGCAGACCGCCGCCTTCATGGCCGGCTTGCAGACGTTCCTGTCGCAAAAGTAGCGGCGGCGCACCGCCACGTCGGCACGCCGCTACAGTGCGTCGCCCGGCGCTTCCCAGCGTTCGCACTGCAACCGCACCACCTCGGCCAGCGAGCGCTCCTGCGCGTACTGCGCGCGCAGCCAGTCGGCGTCGCTCTCGTTGCGGCTGACAAAGCGCAGCAGTGCGCTGCAGGCGTCCTCGGCGCGCGCATCGGCCGCATGGCCTTCGACCCGCGCCAGCGTGGCGATCAGATCCTCGCGCAGCGGGCGCTGCTCGCCGGTCTGCGGATCGACGATCAGACCGTGCAGCCCGAAGCGGCTCGCCTGGAACCGGTTGAACGTGTAGACGAGGTAATCGTCCTCGCGCGGTTCAAAGGGCTTTTCGATACTGATGTAGCGTGCCAGCGCCTGCAGGTAGCCGGCAATCGCGGTGGCCTTGCCGATTGTCAGCGGCGTGTCCATCACGCGCAGTTCGATGGTGCCGAATTCAGGCTTCGGTCGGATGTCCCAATAGAAGTCCTTCATCCCCGCCACCACGCCGGTGCGCGTCATCTTCTCGAAGTACGCCTCGAAGTCATGCCAGGTCAGCACGAACGGCGCACGGCCCGACAGCGGAAACGCGGTGACTGAATTCAGACGCGCCGACTGAAAGCCCGTGTCCGCGCCCTGCACGTAGGGCGAGCAGGCGGCCAGCGCGATGAAGTGCGGGATGTAGCGGCCGAGCGAGTGCAACATGCGCAGCGCGCTGTCCGGGTCCGGGCAGCCCAGATGGATGTGCTGGCCGAACACCGTGAACTGTTTCATCAGGTAGCCGTACAGGTCGGTCAGCTGTCGAAAGCGCGGTGCGTCGATGATGCGGCGCTCGTGCCAGTGCTGGAACGGGTGGGTACCGCCCCCACAGATGCCGATGTCGAGCCGGCGCGCAGCAGTCAGCAGGCGGCTGCGGATCTCCTGCAACTGCTCGAGCGCCACGCCGCAGTCACCGCAGACGCCGGTGGAGATCTCGATCATGCCGCCGGTGATCTCCGGCTTGACCTCGCCCACCAGCCCCTTGGTGTTGACCTCGCGCAGCAGGTCGTTGGCGCCGTTGCACAGGTCGTACTCGTAGGTGCCGACTACCTGCAGTTCGAGCTCGATGCCGATGCTGAAGGTGGCCGACGGGGCGAAGGGCGGAAGCGGCATGGGTACGTGTTCTGGCGTGATGCCGGCCGCCTCAGGCTACCGGTTCCTTGCGGTCGACCGTGGCCGGGGCGGCGGCACGCGCGCTGACCGGTGGTGGTGTCGGTGTCGGTGTTGTGCCGGGGGTGGCACGCAGATGCTCGGCGGTCTCGTCGCTCCAGTCGAGCACCCAGCGCACCACGATCGGGCCGAAGAGTTCGAGGATCGCGATCATCGCCAGCACCGTGGCGGCAAGACGCGGGGCCAGTTCGGGGAACACCGCCAACAGGTCATAGGTGAGCACGAACGCCACGCCCGACATCGGCGTCAGCGCGATACCGAGCGCCAGGCCCTGGCGCCAGCTGACGCCGCTCGGACGCGCCAGCGCGCACACCGCCGCGGTCTTGGCCAGCAAGCGCGCGACGATCAGCGCGATGGCCAACAGGCCGCCGGCGAACAGATGCGAGAAATCGACCGACACGCCGGTGAGCACGAACAGCAGCAGCACCAGCAGGCCGGTGATCGCGCTCAGTCCACGCGGCCAGACGTAGGGCCGGCCACTGAAACGGCGCACCAGCAAGCCGGCCAGCAGCAGCGTCAGCAGGACCGGCAGCTTGAGCAGCTTCAGCACCAGCACCGCCGACAGCACGATGCCGATCAGCACGGCGCCGGCGTGCTCGTCGTCGAGCATCAGGCGCGAGCGCAGCGCCCGCATCAGCCAGGCGATCAATGCGCCTGCCAGCACGCCGCCGGCGGTCAGGTAGAGCGGATGCAACACCGCGCTCATCAGGTCGCCGCGATAGCTCTGATGCAGCCAGCCGATGATCAACTGCACCGCCAGCACGGTGTAGATGCTGTTGAGCGCGGTCAGCATCAGCAGGCGGTCGGTCACCTGGCCCTGCGAGCGCGCCTCGGCCACGACCCGCATCACGATCGCCGGCGCGGTGGCAATCGAGATCGCCGCCACCAGCAAGGCCTCGTCGAACGACACGCCGGCCAGCGACAGCACCAGGTACACGACGCCGAAGGTCAGCAGCGCCTCCAGCAAACTGGTGGCGAGCAGCCACGGGTTGGCCTGCAGCCAGCGCAGGTTGACGCGATTGCCCAGCTCGAACAGCAGCACACCGAGCGCCAGTTCCACCACGATCGACGCCCAGCCGGTGCCGGAGGTCAGCGTGGCACGCACGATGTCCCCCCCGCCGAGCGAGCCGGCGATCAGGCCCGCCAGCACGTAGCCGCTGATGCGCGGCAGGCGCAGGCGATGGAACACGAACTCGCCAAGCACCGCCGCCGCGACGAGCGTCAACGCCAGCCACAGCAGCGGCGGTGGCGCCAGGGGCCAGGCGGGCAGGAAGCTCTGTGACAACGTCGTTCCTCCGGAAACGGTCAGTGTGTGATGCCGCGGCAAGCGCGGTCGGCGCGACGGCAATCCAGGCACCCGGCGATCCGGTCGCTGGGCGGGTGAACCGACGCGGGTGAGCGTCGATCAACATGGGTCGCCGGGTGATCAGGCAGCGGCTGGGAGCTTCGCTGATCGAGGGGCGCCGGTACCGCGGGTAACAGATCGGCGGCATCGGCCACCGCTTGCCGCGGGAGTTCTGATTGGTTGCCGCGACAGCCACGATTGTCGGGGACGATGATGCCCCAACTCGCGTGTGGTTGCCGCCCGTTCACGTTAGGTGATGGTCCGTGCAGATCAACACGTAGGTTGGCCAGTGCGAAGCAACGTCTCGGTGCTTTCCGGCGTCGTCAGGCACGCGCGTTTGCCGGATCATCCACCCTGATCATGACCTTTCCACCAACAAGCGGACGTTCAACACATGAAGCTCCCGGTTCCTTGGCGGCTCGCCGCCGTCTTGCTGCTCGCAGCCGGTCCGATGGTCTCGCAGGCGACCGACGAGATCATCACCACCGGTAAGCACGCCTTGCGGTTGTCCACCGTGGTCAACGGACTCGAGCACCCCTGGGGCATGGCGTTCCTGCCCGACGGCCGCATGCTGATCACCGAGAGGCCTGGGCGCCTGCGCGTGGTCGGCAAGGACGGCGTGCTCGACCCGCAGCCGGTGGCCGGCCTGCCGCGGGTCGACCCGCAGGGTCAGGGCGGTCTGCTCGATGTCGCCGTGCACCCGCAGTACGCGAAGAACGGCTGGATCTACATCACCTATGCGCAGCGCGATGCCGCGGGTGGCAATGGCACCGAACTCGCACGCGGTCGCCTGACGGGCGCACCGGGGGCCTGGCGGTTCGACAACGTCGAGGTGCTGTTCCGCATGGCGCCCAAGTCGCGCGCCGGCCAGCACTTCGGCTCGCGCCTGGTATTCGATCGCGACGGCCATCTGTACATGACGCTGGGTGACCGCGGCGAGATGGCGCGCGCCCAACGGCTCGATGATCACGCCGGCAAGATCCTGCGCCTGACCGACGAGGGCAAGCCCGCGCCTGGCAATCCGTTCGCCGGCCGGGCCGATGCGCGGACGGAGATCTTCTCGCTCGGCAACCGCAACGTGCAGGGTGCAGCGCTGCATCCGAAAACCGGCGCGCTGTGGGCGATCGAGCATGGGCCCCAGGGCGGCGATGAACTGAACCTGATCCAGGCCGGCACCAACTATGGCTGGCCGGTGATCACCTACGGCGCCAATTACGTCACCGGCACCCGCATCGGCGAGGGCACGGACAAAGCCGGCATGGCGCAGCCGGTCAAGTACTGGACGCCGTCGCCCGCGCTCAGCGGCATGGCGTTCTACGTGGGCGACCGCTTCCCGCAGTGGCGCGGTGATGCGCTGATCGGCGCACTGCGCGGGCAGGCGGTGATCCGCGTGCGCCTGGACGGCGATCGTTTCGTCGAAGATGAAGTCATGCTGCGTGGGCGTGTCGGCCGCGTGCGCGATGTGCGCGTCGGCCCCGACGGTCTCGTCTATCTGCTGACCGACCAGCCCAACGGCGCGCTGCTGCGGCTGTCGCCCGCCGGCTGACATCAGGATCGCGACTGGCGTGACACGGCCGCCGGGCGGCGCGCATCATCGCGTTTTCTTCACCCGGAAGGACATGTCATGCGCCCGCTTGCCGTTTCGATCGCCGCCACGCTGGGTGGCGCCCTCGTCATCGCCGCTGCCCTGCTGTGGCCGAAAGCGCCGGCCGAGGCCCAGATGGGTCTGCCGGTCGGCGTGGCCGATTGTTCGTGCACCAAAGGCACGCAGCTCGACGCCGGCGGCAGCCGCGTGTTTGTCCACATCTGCCAGTGCGGTTCGATGCAGTGCGTGATCACCGCCGGCACCACCGGCACCGGCAATGCCGTCCCGCAGTTGGCGCAGACCTGCCGCTGAGCGTCGCTGCGGTGGCTAGCGCAGCAGCGAATACAGCTTGGGCTGCGCGTTCGCCGCCGCCATCAGTCCGCCGAAGAAGGCGCCGGTGACACCCGGCGCGCAGGCGTCCTGGCCGGCGAGGAACAGGCCGCCGATCGGCGTGCGCGGGCGCAGGGCCGCGCTCAGGAAGCGCTGCGGGGTCGTTTCCAGCCCGTACATCGCACCGTGCTCGGCGCCGGTATAGGTGGCCACCGAGATCGGCGTCGAGCACTCGGTCGCCACCACCCTCGGCGCCAACGCCGGAAAGTGTTCGGCAAACTGCGCCAGCAAATTGGCCTGCAGTAATGCCTTGAAGGCGGCGTAGCTGTCGCTGCGCAGCGCCGCTGGCGCGCCTTTCTTCATGCCGCCTTCGTCGTCGGAACGGTCCCACTGCGAGAACGCCGACCAGTCCACCAGCGCCACGATCTCTGCCGTGTGGCGCTGGCGCGGCCCGGGGTCGTGCGCCGGGTCGCGCAGCGACGGAAACGACACGAACAGCGCCGGCGCGCGCTGCTGCACAAAGGGATCGCGCCACACCGCGTTGACGTCCCAGCTGTCGTGGATCCACTGGTTGGCGGTATCGGCGCCATGCGCGGCGATGTCGCCTTCCAGCCCGAGGTACAGGCCGACGTACCCGGCCGACGGCTCGATCGCGAGCGCATCGGCCGCCCACTGGTAGTCGACTTCGTCGGACGGCAGCAGGCGCAGCGTGTTGTGGATGCCGATGTCGCTGATCACGCAGCGGCCATCGATCGTTTCGCCGCCGGCCAGCGTGACGCCGTGCACGCGCTGGCCTTCGCAGTTGATGCGGGCCACCTCGGCGCTGGTGCGGATCTCGCCGCCGGCCTCGGTGATGCTGCGGCCGAACTCGCGCGCGAAGCTGCCCGATCCACCGACCGGGTACCAGGCGCCGTCCAGGTAGTGCGTCATCACCATCGCGTGCATGCCGAACGAGCCATCGACCGGCCGGCTGCCGTAGTCGCCCCACTGCGCGCACAGCACTGCCTGCAGCTTGGGATCGCTCACGGTCTCGGTCACCACCTCCCAGGTGGTGCGGCCCACCCAGCGCTTGATTGCGTCGCGCTTGAGCCAGGCCATCGGCGTGGCGAGGAAGCCGGGGGCGGAGTGCGACGCCTGCAGCGCCCCCATCGCCTCGTTGGCCGCCTGCAGCGCCTCGAAGTAGGCATCGATGCCGCGCGCCTCGTGCGGGAAGGCACTGACCAGCGCCTGCTTGAGCTGCGTTGCCGGCGGCGTGAAGGCGAGACTGAAGTCGGGAAAGCGCAGGCGATCGTAGGTGCCGACAATCGGCGCCATTTTCACGCGCCCGCCCGCCAGCTTGTCGAACAGGCGGCGGTTGATGCCCTGCTCGCCGAAGCCGCCCAGATAGTGCACGCCGACATTGAAGCGGAAGCCATCGCGCTCGAAGGTCTGGGTCAGGCCGCCGGGTTGCGTATGACGCTCCAGCAGCAGCGCGCGCTTGCCGATGCTCGCCAGGGCCGCGCCCGCCGCCAGCCCACCGATGCCCGAGCCGATGACGATTGCATCGAACGCTCCTGACGCCATGGCCTTCTCCGATTCTTCGAGTTCGTTGTCGATCGTTGCCGCACCGGCATGCCCAGGCGGCTTATCGATGTGGGTGAAGATGGCATCACAGCAGCCGCTGCGCGGCAGCGGTTGATGGTCGTCAAGTCAGCGGTCGTGAGCGCGCGCGCACCGACCGTGGTCGTGGGATGGCCGCCTCACGCGGTGGTGGCGTCGTCGATCGCCAGCAGCGCGAAAGTCGCCAGCCAGTGGGTGCCGACGTAGTGGCCGGCCGTCGCCGCCGGCAACGAGTGCTGCAGGTGGGTGCTGATCGCCGCCTCCACCGCCGGCTTCAGCGCGGCCGGCAGGGTGCCGCACAGTCCGCGCCAGCACCAGGCGCGTGACAGGTTCAGGCCGTGCAGATGGACGATCTTCGGATCCTCCGGGTCGCTCACCGGCACCGGTGCGAGCCAGCGCTGCAGGCCCTGCGCATCCGGCGCGAAGGCCTGCCACCAGTCGGCGTAGTCGCAGCCGTCGAGCACGCGCTGCATCAGGCGTGCCTCGCACAGGCCGGCAGAGAGAAAGTCGTCGCCCGAGGGTTCGAAGCGGGCCGGGTAGCGGCGGTCGGCACCGAACCAGCGCTGCGCCCGCGTGCCGATTGCCTGCGCGAGCGCCCGATGCTGGATGGCCGCGGCGTAGTCGAGCGCGAGCAGCAGCGCGAACGCCGAGTTACCGTGGCTACCGGTGCGCACCGCAAAGTCGGCACGCGGCAGGAAGTCGAGCAGGCAGTCGGTCAGGTGCTGCGCCAGCGGCGCCAGGGTGTCGCGCCAGCGCGCAGCCGCGGGTTCCAGTGTGGCGAGAGCGACCAGTTCGGCCTGCAGCTTGAGCAGCCAGCCCCAGCCATACGGCCGCTCGAAGCTGTTGCGTTGCGCGCTGAAGTAGGCGATCTCCTGCGCGACTGCGGCGGCGGTCAGGCGGGCGTCCAGGTGGGCGCGGATCGGCGCGGCAAAGTCCGCCTGCGCAAAGCGGCGCAGGCAGCGCACCAGCGTCCAGTGCATGTGCACGCACGAATGCCAGTCGTAGCTGCCGAAGAACACCGGGTACAGGGTGCGCGGCGCGGCCAGGTCGCGCGCATCGCGCATCAGGTGCGACAAGTGGAACGGGTACTCGCAGCTGACGTTGGCCAGCGCCACCTGCACGAAGCGCGCGGCAGTGGCGGCGTCGAGTAGCGCGGGCAGGGAATGTGACTGAGCGGGTGGGTCGGCGCGGTTCATGCCGCGACCTTAGCCGATGCGCACGGCATCGTCGCGCCGCCACGTTGCGGCGGCAAGCTGCTGCAATTCGCCGCGCGGACGCGAGCGATCGAACACCAGGTGCTCGCCGGCACGCACGCGGATCTCGGTCGGGTACGAGTAGCGGTAGCCGGTCAAGTGGTCGAACATGATGAGCACGGTGCCGCCCGGCAGCACGCCCTGCAGCACCGACAGGCCGCCACGCGAGATCGCGGTGCCGCGGGCGGTCAGCGTGCCCTGGCGGCACTCGATCTTCAGGTCCGAGGCGGAGCGGCGCACCGGCACGTCGTGCATCGGCGAATCACCTACATACTCGGCGGCGCCATTGAGCACGCGGCAGCGCATGCCGGGCATCGGCTGCTCCTGCGCATCCACCGCGATGATCGACACGCGCTGGGTCGACTCGCCCGTCATGGTGGCGCAACCGCTGCCCAGAAGCGCGAGGGCGACCGTCGCGCCCAGCAGGGCGACGCGCGAGGAAGGGGTGGGGAGGACGGGCATCGAAGGGAACTGCAACGGCGGGACCGGCAGGACGAGGCCAGCGTACGGGCCAGCGGCCGGTGGGCGAAATCACGTGTCACGCGGCTGTTCGGATGAAAACGCCGTGCGATCGGATGATCCGGTGAACGTTCGCGCCGATTCGTCCCAGCGGACGTGCGCAACGGACTGATCCTCAGGGGCAGCGCGCCTGCAGCGGATCGCGCGCGTTGAAGTCCGGCAGCGGCGCATCGCCGTCGAGCGACCGCAGGAAGGCCAGCAGATCGTCCAGTTCTGCCGGCGACAGACGCAGCGGCCGCAAGATGCGCTCGCCGTCGGCATGCAGGCGCTCTTCGGGCAGGTCCGAGTAGTGCAGCAGCACGTCGCGCAGCGACTCGACACTGCCGTCGTGCATGTAGGGCGCGGTGGCGGAGACGTTGCGCAGGCTCGGCGTGCGCCACGCGCCCCAGTGACGGTGCTCCAGGCGCGCGTGGCGGGTGCCGATGGCGTTGTCGCGCGAGGCATCGTCGTTGAAGCGGCCGAGCAGGTTCAGCGGGCTCGCCTGCACCTCGCGCAGGCCCAGATGGCGGCCGGGGTCGACCTCGCCGCGGCGCGTGAAGAACGGCACGCCGGTGTCGTGGAAGGCGCCGTGGCTGAAGTTGGGGCCGCCATGGCACAGCGTGCAGTTGCCGCGCCCGATGAACAGGCGCAGGCCACGCTGGGCGGCGAGCGGGTAGCGCGCCATCGCCGCGCGATCGTTGCGCACCAGCGCGTCGCGGAATTCGTCGAACGGCGTGCGCACGGTGACGAGTGTCGCCTGGAACGCCGCCAGCGCTTTGGCGACATCGACCGCGAGCAGGTCATCATCGGCCGGCGGCGCTCGCTCGAACACCTGCGTGTACGCGCAGGACAGATCGGCGTGCTGGCGCACGCGCCGCGCCAGCGGCGCCACGCTCGATCCCATCTCGCGCGGATCGACGATCGCGCGCAGGCTCGCCATCCACAGGCTGTCGCTGGAGCCGCCCCAGCCGAACCAGCGCTGCGATGGCAGGTTGGCCAGCGTCTGCGTGTTGCGCACCCCGGGCGCGAGCGCCTGCGCGGTGGCGCGGCCATCGGTCCAGGCGCGGCCGGGCTGATGGCAGCCGGCGCAGGTGACGGTGGCGCCGGCCGACAGGCGGCCGTCGAAGAACATGCGCTGGCCGAAGGCGATCGCTGCTGGCTGGCCCGACACGCGATTGCTGCGATCGGGCCTGGGCGCGGGGGGCCAGGGTCCGTGCGCGCCGATACGCGCGCGCTCGGCGGGCGTCCAGTCGAGCGGTGCGTCCGCTGCGTGCGTGGCTGACGCCGCCAGTGCGCCGGCCAGGCTGAGCACGACGAGCACAACGAGCACGACAAGCACGCGCACGCGCACGCGCAGGCCCTCAGGCACGACGCGCGCGGGACTTTGCGGTAGGCGCCGCCTGCTTCGTCGCGCTGCGGGCCGATGGCCGCGGCGTCGTTGCCTGCTTCACTGACTTCTTCGCAGTCTTCGTTGCGGCCGGCCTGGCCGTCTTCGTCGCCGCTTTCCTGGCGGGCCTCTTGGTCGCCTGGGCTGCCGCTGTGCCCGTCGCCGCCGTCTTGGTCGTGGCCGCACGCTTGGTTGGACCCGTCGCTGGTTTCGTCGCTGCGCCCGACGCTGCGACGTGCGCTGCACCGGTCGGATAGCGCGCCCGCATCACGCGCACCGAGTCCGCCAGCATCGTCTCGAGCACGCCGAGATCGATGTCGGCCAGCGACTTCACGTGCAGGCACGACTTGCTATGCGTGTGACGGCCCAGCCGCGCGAGGGCATCGGTGCGTTTCTCGAAGCCGTCCATCAGGTACAGCGTGAGGTCACGCGCGCGCGGGGCGAAGCCGATCACCGGCCAGTCGCCCGTCGTGCCGCTGGTGTAGGTGTACCGATAGGTGTCGAAGCCGACGATGCTCGTGCCCCACAGCACGGGCGGCGCGCCGGTCACGCGCGTCATCATCTGCACCAGTTGCCGGCAGTCGTTGCGCTTGCGCTCGTCGGCCAGGGCATCGATGTAGGCGCTGACGCTGGCGCCCGTCGGCTGGGTCTTGGGCTCGGCCATGGCAACTCCTCCCGGTGGATCAGTCGATCGTCACATCCGTTCGCAGCGTCTCGCGGTCGGCGCCGGCATTCAGGTCGAAGCTGAACTCCCAGCGGCCGGGCATATGCAGCAGCATGCCTTCCACCACGAAGCGGCCCGGCCCCTGCGGCCGCACGGTGGCGCGGTAATCCATGCCGTGCTTGTGCTCGGGCATCTGCGCATCCACCCGCAGCGTGCGCACGGTGGGCTGGCCTTCGTTCGAGCAGGTGGCGATCTGCAGGCGGAAGAACTCGCCCACGTGGATCGCCGGCACGGCACGCCAGGCGAGCGCATAGCGCTTGCCCTCGATGCGGGCGACACCCTCGCCCGGCAGGTGCGGCTCGCAGGCCAGCGCGCTTGCACTCAATGCGGCCAGCGCCAGGCCCAGTGCCACCCGTTGTGCCAAGCGCCTCATGGGCGTGCCCGCGGCGACGCGGTCGCGGCGAACAGCGCCTCGCCGTTGCGATGGGCGATGCGCTCGGCCACCGCCGGCGGCAGCTGCGCCAGCCACTGGCGCGCCCAGCGCGCGTGTTCGACGACGTACGACCAGCGCTCGGGGGTGAAGGTGTCGGTGCCCACCATGAAGCGATCAGGAAAGTCGATGAAGAGCTGGCGCCACTCCGGCTCCAGATCACCGCCGGGCGCGTGATCGGTACGAAACGCGAGGTCGCACCACAGCGTCGGATACTTGTGCAGCATCGCACGCACCCGCTCGGGCGTATCAAAACCTGCGTGCGCCCACAGGATGCGGGCCTGCGGCCATTGCGCGAACTGCCGCTCGATCGCGTCGGCGTCTGAATGCGAGTGCAGCACCAGGCCATAGCGACGCGCCTGGGCCACCAGATGGCGCGGCACCGGCAGATCGGCGTCGGCGCCGAACACGTGGTACTCGCCAAGCGCAACGTAGCGATGGCGTGCCAGCTGCTCGTCGACGTAGGCCTTGACCGACGCGTCGCGGAACCACGTGTTCTGGTCGCCGCGCTGCCGGTACGGCCGCAACGACGGCAGGATCAGGTCGGGGGCGAGTTCGGCCAGTCGCCGCTGACCGCGCGCGTCGTCACCTTCGCCGCTGCTCGACACCAGCGCGCGGCGCACGCCGGCCTGGCGCAGCAGCGCGAGCGCCTTGTCGGCAGGCAGTACGTCCCAGGCGTCGTGGCTGTAGTGCATGTGCGCATCGAAGATCGGCAACTCGGCCGCCCGCGCCGGGCCGACCAGCGTCGTCAGCAGGGCCACCAGCGCAGGTAGAACGACAGCGCGAACGCGCATCACGGTTCGACGCCACAGGCGTGGCGCGCGGCCGCATCGAGCGAGTCGAAGCGCGCCGGCTGGCCTGCCAGGCGCACGCCGCCGTTGCCGATCTCGATCACCGGCAGACCGCCATGGTCGCAGCGCACGCTGATGACGGTGACACGCTCGCCGACGACCCCGCCGTCGTTGCGTCGGCCCGGCCGCACTTCGATGCGGCGTGTGCTCTCGGTCCAGCCAGCCCCGGTGCTGCGTCCTTCGGCGCGCGCGCAGGCGGCGCGATCGTTTTTCTCGGCGCAGTCGATGAGGTCGCAGGCGGCGCGCTCGCCGCCGGCGCACAGTTGCTGCGCGTCGGCGCGCTGGCGGTCGAACTGCTGCAGCGTCTTCTGCGTCCGGCAGGCCGCGGCGTTGCCGGCGGCGCACTTGCGTGCCAGTTCTTCGGTGGCGGTCAGCGCCCGCGGCGGTGTCGCCGCGGGCGCGCGGCTATCACCGCGCGTCGGTCCGACGTTGACGGTCCGGCCGTTGCCGGGACAAGGCTTGTCGCTGTAGACGACGCGACCGCCTTCCTCGCAGCGGAACACCTGCGCTGCCGCGGGCGCACCGGCCAGCACGCCGATCAACGCCAGCGCAGCTCCGAGGCGCTGTTGTGCGCTCAACGCTTGCATAGCGCAGCGGCCGCGGTGTCGACCGACGAGAACTGGGCGGTGCCGTTGCGCAGCGTGATGCTGCCGCGCCCGAGGACGATGTCGCCGGTCTTCTTGACCGGCCCGGTGCAGGTGATGGTCAGCACCAGCACGCGCTTGAGCGTGGTCTTGCCCAGGTCGTTCTTGCCGCGGTGGGTCTCGCGCCGCCGCGATGCCTCGTACCAGCCGCTGCCGCGGATGCCGCCGCTGCGGGCGCAGGCTTCGGCATCGTCCTGCAGGCAAGCGATCTCGTCGCAGGCCTGGCGGCTGCCTTCGGCGCAGCGCTGCTCGCGCGTGGCATAGCCCAGTCCGCCGGCGGCGGCCTTGCCTGCGGCGGGTCGCGCCGGCTCGGCCTGGGCCGGCGGCGACGCGCGGGCGGCGGCGGGCGCTGCCGTGCGTGCGGCGGGAGGCGAGGACGTCGGTGGGCTCGCGGGTGCAGTCGCCGGCGGGCCCGACTTGGCCGCTGCCTTCGGTCCACCAGGTTCGGGCAGCGGCATCGCCTGCGGATCCCCCGGGCAGGGCTTGTCGGAAAACACGGTCACGCCCTTGTCGACGCAGCGGTACATCGTGCCCTGCGCCGCGGCGGGCACGGGCAGTGCCGCCATGACGAGCGGCAGCAGCAACAGGCAGGACCTGCGTGGCAATGACATGGGCAGTTCACTCCTCAGCGATGGGCACGATCCTAGCAACCAGCGACTCGTGCCGCACGCCGCCGCTCGCATGAGGGTCGTCATCGCGTGCTACGTTGACTCTTCGCGGCTGAGGAGGTGATGTCATGGATCGTCGCTATGACCTGGTCCTGTACGGCGCCACCGGATTCGTCGGCCGCCTGGCGGCCGAGTACCTGGCGCTGCATGACGAGCGGTTTCGTTGGGCGGTGGCCGGGCGCGATGCGCGCAAGCTGGAGGCGCTGCGTACTCGGCTCGCCACGGCACCGAATGTGCCTGAGGCGATCGTCGCCGACAGCACCGATCATGCGGCGGTCGATGCGATGGCCGCGCAGACGCGGGCATTGATCACCACTGCCGGCCCGTTTGCGCTGTACGGTGACGCCGTGGTCGATGCCTGCGTGCGCCAGCGTACGCACTATGCCGACATCACCGGCGAGACGGTGTGGGTACGACGCCTGATCGACCGCCACCATGCGCAGGCCGAGCGCGACGGCACGCGCATCGTGCCGTTCTGCGGCTTCGACTCCATCCCCTCGGACCTCGGCACCTGGCTGCTGGTGCGCCACATGCAGCGCAGCCTCGATATGTCGCCGACCGAGGTGCGGGGCTACTTCCGTCTGGCGGGTGGCTTCAATGGCGGCACCCTGGCGTCCAACTTTGCCCGCCACGCGCTTGGCGACGCCGCGCGCAGCCGCGATCCATTCCTGCTCGACCCCGACCCGCGGCACGCGTTCGACGAGATCGAAGCCAACCTGGATCCCACCGGGCCGCATTTCGATCCGCACCTGGACGCCTGGGTCGCGCCGTTCATCATGGGGCCGATCAACACGCGCGTGGTGCGCCGCTCGGCGGCGCTGTCGGCGCGGTGGGGCGAGGCCTATGGCGACCCGTTCCGCTACCAGGAGTACACGCAGTTCAGCGGGCCGCTCAGTGGTGCGAAGGCGGCCGCGGTATCGGTGGCGTCGGCGCTGTTCGACGCCGGCGCTGCGTTTGCGCCCACCCGTCGGGCGCTGGCGAAGCTCCTGACCCCGCCTGGGCAAGGCCCGTCGGAGCTGATGATGGACCGCGGCTGGTTCCGCACCGAGCTGCGCGGCCGCACTACCGATGGCCGCACGGCGCGCGCCGTGATCTCGTTTCGCGGCGATCCGGGCAATCGCGCCACGCTGCGCATGCTGTGCGAAAGCGGGCTGCTGCTGGCGCGCCACGCCGACAGCTTGCCCGGTGCGCCTACGCGCGGCGGCGTGCTCACGCCCGCCACGGCGTTCGGCGACACGTTGGTCCCGCGCTTGCGCGCGGCAGGATTTCGCATCGAGGTCGGGGTGGCCTGAACCCGGCCCGCTCGCGCCTAGCGCCCCGGCAGCTTCACTTCCACGCTGCGGCCGCCGTAGCCGAACTGGCGATCGCGCGCCTGGATCACGACGCTGCGAACACCAGCCGGGATCTGCACTCCATAGAGATCGCGGGTGAACGGCTGCTCGTCGGCATGATCGTGCAGCAGCACGCGATCGCCAAACACGCGACCGTCGCGGCCGCTCACGCGAAACGCGTCGGCGTAGCGCTGCGGCGTGTCGTACGGCGACGAGACGGTGACATCGAAATCGAAACGGTCGGCGCCGCGCGCCCGCACCTCGGCCGACACCACGTCGGGAAACTTCTGCGCGGCGCGCGCGGCGGCGAGCGTGGGTGCAGCCGCGACGCCGAGGCACAGCAGCAGCGTGGGCAGAACCAGGCGGGGCGTGAAGATCAGCATGGTGATCGGCTCCATCGGAGCGGGCATTGTGCCTCGCCGATCGGTGCAGCGAGGTGGCTGTGCGCTCGCACCAGTCGCCCGACTGGTCGACTGCAGAGTTGGGGGCGCTGGCGGTCTACGCGATCACCTCGTTCAGCGGTCGCCGCAGCGAGTGGGGCAGCCGCGGTCCGCGCCCAAAGCGCAGGATGAAGTCGGGCCGTGCCTCGGTCAAACCGAGCCAGCGAGCGAACTGCAGGCGCAGCGCCGGCACTTCGACTGGTTGGTTGACGAAGGCATTGCGCAGCCCGAGCGCGGTGGCCTGCAGTGCGAAGCGCTGATAGGCGCGGCCGGCCTCGACCCAGGCGGCGCGGTCATTGCGTTCGGAGACGAACACCGCGACGCCGCTCGCCGAGCGGACCTGCTGCAGATAGCGCGCGCGTTCGCGCTCGGCGCCGACGACAAAGCCGAACATCAGGCTGCCGAGCCAGCGCGGCACTGACGGGTTGCCGGTGGCGCGCGCGGCCAAGCCGTCGCCGTGCATCAGCGCCTCGGCATCGCTGAAGCGGATCCACGCCTTCAGTTCGGCGACGAAGCGCGGGTCCTGCATCTGTGCGGTGGTCGCTTCAGCCACGAACTGCGCGACGTTGTCCAGCCGCGCACGGTCGACGATCAGCTCGCAGTGCAGCCCTGGACCCGCAGCCGCCGCGGCCAGCGCATGCAGGTCGGCGCTTGCCACCGGGCTGCCGTCGTAGTCGTTGCGCGTGCACTGGCGCTGCGGGATCGCCTCGAACAACGGCGTGCGGCGCGGCGCATCGTCGGTGAGCGTGATCACCACCCGATCGCCGGCCAGTGCCACCTGCGCGCGGCGGCTGAACGCGGCGGCGGCCTGCACCAGGTTCTCGGTGGCGCAGCCCAGACTCGCCCACAGGTGATGATCGTCGGGATCGACCGCCGGCGTGCGCCGCTGCAGGTCGGGCTGGATGACGATCACCCCGGGCAGCGATTCGAAGCGCCACGGCTGCGTGTTGTGGCTGTTGGCGGCCAGCGTTGCATAGCGCACCAGCTCGCGCTGCACCGCGCTGGAGCCCGTGGCGGGCGGGGTCGCCGGTTGCCGCAGCGCCTCGGCAGCCGCGTCGTACGCACTCGACCCGGCGCAGCCGCCCAGCGCGGCGGGCGCCGCCAGCAGCGGTGCCGCCTGCAAAAGTCCTCGACGCGTGATCATTCAGGTTTCTCCCTCTGTGCCATCTTGCGCGCCCGCGGGGCACGGCCGCTGATCTGGTGCAAGGCGCGCCCGTATGACCGCGGGCGGCATGGGGATGCTCGGCGCTGTGTGATGCGGGTTGCGCACGGGCCGGAATCGGTTGTCACGGTCGACCAAGTCCTGAAGACTCGCGCCGGTCAAACGCGGTGGGCCTTTCGCAGGGGTGTCGCGAACCAAATCGCCGGGACGAGGGTCGTATCCCGGCAACGCCAAGAACAAGGACTCGGTAAATGGACTCGCTCGATGGCGTGCTGCTGGCCCGGATCCAGTTCGCCGCCAACATCACCTTCCATATCCTCTTTCCCACCATCACCATTGCGCTCGGCTGGGCGCTGCTGACCATGCGGCTGGCGTGGCTGCGCACCCAGCACGCGCACTGGCTGCATGCCTATCGCTTCTGGACCAAGGTGTTTGCCCTGAGCTTCGCGCTCGGCGTGGTCTCGGGCATCGTGATGAGCTTCCAGTTCGGCACCAACTGGCCCGGCTTCATGGAGCGGGTCGGCAACATCGCTGGACCGCTGCTCGGCTACGAAGTGCTGACGGCGTTCTTCCTGGAGGCGACGTTCCTCGGCATCATGCTGTTCGGCCATGGGCGCGTGTCGGAACGGGTGCATCTCGTCGCCACGTTCCTGGTGGCCTTCGGCACCACGATGAGCGCGTTCTGGATCATCGTGCTGAACTCGTGGATGCAGACGCCCACCGGCTACGAGATCATCGACGGCGTGTTCCACGTGACGAGCTGGTGGGAGGTCATCTTCAATCCCAGCATGCCGTACCGCCTGGCGCACATGCTGCTGGCCTCGTTCCTCACGGTGGCCTTTCTGATGGCCGGTGTGGCCGCGTGGCAACTGCTGCGCGGCGTCGACAACCTCGCCACGCGGCCGGTGCTCAAGGCGGCGCTGGCGGCCGGTGCAGTGCTGATTCCGGTGCAGATCTTCATGGGCGACCTGCATGGCCTGAACACGCTCGAACACCAGCCGGCCAAGGTCGCTGCGATGGAGGGGCTATGGAAGACCGAGAAGGGCGCGCCGCTGGTGCTGTTCGCGCTGCCCGATGCCGCCACGCAGACCAACCGCTTCGCCATCGAGATCCCGCACGGCGCCGCGCTGATCCTCACCCACCGTCTCGACGGCGAGCTGCAGGGGATCGATGCCTTCCCCAATGCGCATCCGCCGGTGGCACCGGTGTTCTGGGCGTTCCGCGTGATGGTCGGCGTCGGCGTGCTGATGCTGCTCGCGTCCTGGGTCGGTAGCTGGACCCTGTGGCGCCAGCGCCGCACCCCCGGCCTCGCCCTGCCGCGCTGGCTGCTCGTGGGCTTGGTGGGCATGACCTTCAGCGGCTGGATCGCCACCGTGGCAGGCTGGTATGTGAGCGAGATCGGGCGCCAGCCGTTCCTGGTGCAGGGTTACCTGCGCACCGCCGAGGCGGCGTCCGACGTCGCCCCGTCGTCCATCGCGCTGACGCTGGCGGCCTATCTGGTCGTCTACGCGTTGCTGATCGTCGCTTACGTGAGCGTGCTGCGGCACATGGCGGAGAAGCCGGTCGAGGACCTGAGCAAGCCGGTGCGCCTGCCGGGGCAGCCGCCGTCTGTGCCGGCGGTTGGCGCGGCCGAGTGACGGGGGCGGCGATGAGCGGATTCGACCATGCCCTGCCGGTGATCTTCCTCGGCCTGATGGGCTTTGCGATGCTGATGTACGTGGTGCTCGACGGCTACGACCTCGGCGTCGGCATGTGGCTGCAGCGCGCCACGCCCGACGAGAAGGACATGATGGTCGCCTCCATCGGTCCGTTCTGGGACGCCAACGAGACCTGGCTGGTGCTGGGCGTGGGCATCCTGCTGATCGCCTTTCCCATCGCGCACGGCGTGGTGCTCACCTCGCTGTACCTGCCGGTGGCCGCGATGCTGATCGGACTCATCATGCGCGGGGTGGCGTTCGACTTCCGCGTCAAGGCCAAGGACGACCACAAGCCGCTGTGGAACACGGTGTTCTTCGCGGGCTCGCTGATCGCCTCGGTGGCGCAGGGCTGGATGCTCGGCCGCTACATCACCGGCTTCGCCGACGGTACCGCCGCCACCTTGTTCGCCGCGCTGATCGCGCTGGCGTTGCCGGCGGCCTACCTGCTGCTCGGCGCGGCCTGGCTGATCATGAAGACCGAAGGCGAGCTGCAACGCAAGGCGGTTCGCTGGGCACAGCTGATGTTCGTGCCGCTGGTGGCTGGTATCGGCGCGATTTCGGTGGCCACGCCGCTGGCGAGCACCACGGTGCGCGAGCGCTGGTTCTCGCTGCCCGAGTTCATCGCGCTGGCGCCGATTCCGCTGGCCACGCTCGCCGCCCTGGGCGCGCTGTGGCTGATGCTGCGCAAGACGGAAAAGGTGCTCGGTGACTCCTGCTGGGTGCCGTTTGCGCTCGCCGTCGGCGTGTTCGTGCTGTCTGCGGCGGGCCTGGGCTACAGCCTGTTTCCGTATGTCGTGATGGACCGCCTGACGGTCTGGGACGCGGCCAGCAGTCCGGCCGCGCTGAAGGTGATCCTCATCGGTGTGTGCATCAGCGTACCGGCGATCCTTGGCTACACCGTGTTTGCCTATCGCGTGTTCCACGGCAAGGCGCGCGAGCTGACGTACGGCTGATAGCGCGCCTGTCGCCGGACTTGCCGGCGCACCGTCAGGTGCTGGTTCGCGCCGCGCGCCGCCCGCGCAAGCTATTTGCTGACAGTCCTGGTGACTGCACGCAGGGAGCGGTACGCCAGGGCTCCACGTGCAGCGCAGCGGTCGGAAATCCGTTCCGGTTCGCTTCCGCATGCACCCAGGAGACAGCATGGCAATCAACGTCAACGATCTGAACGCAGCCCTGCGCGGCGAACTGGCCGCGATCGAAACCTATGGCCAGGCATTGAACAAGCTTCGCGCCGAGCATGGCAACGACCCCAAGTTCGCGCAGCTGTCGCAGATCCTCGAACAGCATGACCAGGCTGCGGCTCGGCTGCAGTCGCTGATCCGGCTGCACGGCGGCAGCGCCACGACCGACTCGGGCGCCTGGGGCACCTGGTCGAACACGGTGATGGGGGCGGCGCGGCTGTTCGGCGATCGCTCGGCGCTCAAGGCGCTCAAGGAGGGCGAGGAAAGCGGCATCAAGCATTACCGAAAGATCCTGGACGACAGCAGCGTCCCGAGTGACCTGCGCAGCGAGGTCACCGCGCTGATGCAGCGGTCGCAGGAGCACGTGCGCCAACTCGATCAGATGATGGACGCGCTGCAGACCGCGTAGCCATCGACAAACACCCGGCCGCATGCGGCCGGGTGCTTAGCTCAGTGCGACACCACCACCAGCACGTTGCAATGCACGTGCTCGACCAGTGAGCGCGATGTGGAGCCGCGCCACCAGCGTGCCGCCCAGCCATCGACATGCTTGTGGCCGACCACCACGAGATCGGCGTCGATCTTGCGCGCATATCGGGTGATCTCGTCGACCGCGTCGCCGGTGAGCAGTTCGCCTTTCGCCTGGTACCCGGCGTCGGCCAGCCGCTTCAGCCCGTCGGCGAGAACCGACTTCGCGGTCTTCACCAGTTCGATCTCGATGTCGACGTTGTAGACGCCGCCGTCGACCGCCATGAACGGGGTGGTGTTCGGCACCACCGCCACCAGGAAAAGCTCAGCCCGGTTCCACTGCATGAGATCGTGGGTGCCGAGCAGTGCGCGCTGGCCCGCGTCGGAGCCGTCGTAGGCGATGAGAATGCGCTTGTACATGTGCCCTCCGCGAAGCTGACGCGACAGGCACGAATCTAGCGCAGCGGCGCCGGCTCGCCAGCAGCGTTTGCACGGGCGGCCGAGCCGGCGATGCGAGCGCGTCGCCTGGCCGTGCCGGCGATCGCACGCAGGCCCAGGTCATCAGACGGTCGTTTCCTCGCGGCTGAAACGACCCTCGCTGCCGCCGAGCGCGCGACCGGGCGACGGCGCCTGCTCGTTGCCGTCGAAGCGGTCGTACGCGCGGTGCTGTGCCACCAGCGCGATGAAGCGGTCGGCGTTGGCGGCGAGCTGCTCGTCGGGCACCACCAGCACGCCGGGGACGATGAGGTCGGCGTCGACCTGCGGGTCCGCGTCCTGTGCCGGCGTCTCGGTGGCCGGCTCAGCCATGTCGCCCTGCGCGGCGGCCTGCGCCTCGCGGCCTTCAAGCGCCTCGTCGTACAGCGCTTCCTCGTCGAAGGTCTCGTCGGCGTCGCTCTCGTCCTCCAGGCTGATGCCGGCGGCGTCCAACACCACTTCGGCCGAGAACGGCAGCAGCATCGCCTTGTCGTGGCGCCAGTGCTGCATGACGAACTCGAGCGCGTGGTCGTCGAGCACCAGGCGCTGCGCGGCGTCGTCGCCGGCCGGCAGCACCAGGGCGTCCCACAGCACGCCGGGCGCGGCCTCGAGCGTGATTTCGACGGGCAGCGTTTCGTCGCCGTCCATCGCCCGCACGCGACCGAGCCGGCGGCCGACATAGCGCGGCAGCGCACCAGCGGCGGTCAGCGCGTCATACAGCGCGGCGGCGGCGGTGATGTCCATGCCGTCGGCCACCAGCAGCGCAATGCGGCGCGTGCGGATCGAGCCATCGCCCGGCCGCGCCAGCAGCGACAGCGCCGGCGAGCGCGTCACTTCCGCCTCGGGCTTGGGCACGATCATCGGCAGCGCCTGCGGCAGGCGCTCCATGCCGAGCCCGTCGGCCACGGCGCGCGCCAGTTCCTCGTCGACGTTGCGCAGTTGTGCGACCACGCGCTCGCGGATCGCCTCGGTCTGCACGCGCGTGAGCTCGAAGCGGAACGCATCGATGATGTGCTGCTGCTCGATCGGGCTCTGGCTGTTGAAGAAGAGCGTCGCCTGCGCGTAGTGCTCGGCAAACTTCTCGGGCTTGGCGCGCAGCTTGGCCGGCTCCGCCTCGCGGCTCGTCTGCACGAGCTTTTCGGCGAACGAGCTGAAGCCGGCCGCGCCGGCCTGGAACGGACAGCCGCCGCCGAGCGAGTTGGGCTCGTAATTGGCGCGGCCGCGGTGGATCTGATGCTGGTGAAAGCCGTCGCGCTGGTTGTTGTGCACCTGTGCGATCGGCATGTTGATCGGAATCTGCGCGAAGTTGGGTCCGCCCAGGCGCGTGAGCTGGGTGTCGAGGTACGAGAAGTTGCGCCCCTGCAGCAGCGGATCGTTGGTGAAGTCGATGCCGGGGATGATGTGCTGGGTACAGAAGGCGATCTGCTCGGTCTCGGCGAAGAAGTTGTCGGGGTTGCGGTCGAGCACCATGCGCCCCACGGTGCGCAGCGGCACCAGCTCCTCGGGCACGATCTTGGTCGCGTCGAGCACGTCGAAGCTCCACTGCGCGGCCTGCTCTTCGGTGAAGAGCTGCACCTGCAGTTCGTACTCGGGGAAGTCGCCGCCTTCGATCGCTTCCCACAGGTCACGCCGATGGAAGTCGGGATCGGCGCCCATGATCTTGTTCGACTCGTCCCATACCAGCGAATGGGTGCCGAGCTTCGGCGTCCAGTGAAACTTCACCAGGGTCGCCTTGCCTTCGGCATTGACGAAGCGGAAGGTGTGCACGCCGAAGCCCTGCATCATCCGGTAGCTGCGCGGGATGGTGCGGTCGCTCATCTGCCACAACAGCATGTGGGTGGATTCCGGCGTGAGCGAGACGAAGTCCCAGAAGGTGTCGTGCGCGCTCGCGCCCTGCGGCATCTCGTGATGCGGCTCGGGTTTGACCGCGTGGACCACGTCGGGGAACTTGATCGCGTCCTGGATGAAGAACACCGGGATGTTGTTGCCGACCAGATCCCAGTTGCCTTCCTCCGTATAGAACTTGGTCGCGAAGCCCCGTACGTCGCGCACCGTGTCGCAGCTGCCGCGCGAGCCCTGCACGGTGGAAAAGCGCACGAACACCGGCGTGCGCTTGCCCGCCTGCGCGAACGGCACCGCGCGCGTGATGTCGGTCAGCGCCTCGGTGCATTCGAAGTAGCCGTGCGCGCCGGAGCCGCGCGCATGCACCACGCGCTCGGGAATCCGCTCGTGATCGAAGTGGGTGATCTTCTCGCGCAGGATGAAGTCCTCGATCAGCGTCGGTCCGCGCAGGCCGAGCTTGAGCGAGTTCTGGTTGTCGGCTATCGGCACGCCCTGATTGGTGGTCAGCGCACGGTCGCCGGCGTCGACCCGGTGCACCGCCAGCGGCTCCACCGTGGCGTTGATGCCGGGCCGCGCCTTCACCCCGTTCTTTGCGCTCTCGTTGCTTTCGCTGATCGTGCTGGCGGTGGCGTCCAGGTTCTCGGGCGTGTGGTGCGTGCCCTGCGGCGTGGGCTGGGCGCGGTCGCCTAGCGCGTACTCGGTCGGCTTGTCGGCATTGGCGCGCATGTTCGCCGACAGGGCTTCGGTGGCGTCGAGCTTGGCCTGCAGCCGCTGCGTCACCGCCGCGTCGCGTGTGGACTGGCTCGCGCTGCTGCTGCCGCCGCCGAGCGCGGTGGCGGCGCGTTCGAGCAGGCCGCGTCGCGGTTGCGTTTCGTCCTTGGTCGATGGTCCGGACAAGGTGCCCTTGGCGCTGGTGGCGCCGCGCTTGGCGGCCTTGCTCGCGCGGCCGGTCGACTTCTTGTCATCGGCCGCGGCGGCACGGTCGGTGTCGCGGGTGGACCGGGCCGGGGCCGGCCGGTCGGTGGGCGGGGTTTTCCTGGTCGCCATGCTGCTTCCCTGAGTAACTGAGTGAGCGTCCGGACGCGGACGTGGGAAGACATGGTGCAAGCGCAATGCCCTGCACGCTGACGCGATGGGTAACGATCGGTGGTGAGTAGCGCGTTGCCGCAGCCGTGGGCCGACACGCTGCTTGCAGCGTGGGTCGACGGCGTTGGCGATCAGGACTGAGGCTGACCGAGCACGACGACGCACAGGCCGTCGGCCGCCGCCACGCCGACGTCGCGCCAGCGCGGCTGCTGCAGCGTGCCGGCCAGTCGTGCCGAGCCGACTGCCGCGGCGCAGTCGCGACCGGAGCCTTCGACCACCAGCTCGATCACCTCGCCGCGATAGCCGGCGGCGCGCACCCGTGCCTCGACGTTGCTGCCGGTAAAGCCCGGCGCGCCCGGCTGCTCGGCGCTGCCGACACCGCCGCTGGCGATGAGGTAGGCAAGGTGCGCGTGCGCCGCTTCATCGAGCGCAGCGCGCTGCCCCAGGCGTTCTTGCGGCACCGTCGCGCGCCGCGCCACCAGCGCATCGAACACCACGCGTTGCGCCGTGCCTGCGACGTAGCGGGCGGTATCGAGCGATGACGGGGTCGCCTGGCCCGCCGCAGCCGCTCCCGCGTCGAGCCGCGTGACCAGCTCGCCTGCCGGCGCCAGCCAGCGGCCGGCGCTGGTGGCGCCGAGCAGCAGACCGGGCACACCCACCATGCACAGCAGAACCAGCACGCCATGGCGCAGTACTGCCGGAGAATCGCCGATGCGCGTGTGCATGATTGCCTGCAAGACGAGGGTATTGCCAGACACTACGGCTGAACATCTGCAAGCTCGCGCCGCGAACACGGTCAGCCATCGGACGATGCGGGCACCCCTAGCCGCTGCGGCGCACAAAGCCCGGTGCCGATGGCCGAAAGGCGGACGAAGAAGACGTGCGCTTGCGTGCAGCTGCCCGGCGCGGATCAGATGGCTCGACCCGCTTGCTGCGCCCCTTGCGGGTTGTCGCCATCGCGCAGCGCTGACGCACGGCGTACCGTTCGTCTCGAACCCGCACGTCAGATTGCCAACCCCATGACCAACATCCTTCCCCGCGCGACGCTCGCTGTCCTGCCGATCGCCGCCTTGCTGCTCGCCGCCTGCAGTGCCGCGCCGCATCGGCAAGGCGGGATGCATGCCGAGCAACGGTGCGCCGCTTACCGCGCCGAAATGGCCGGTAAGTCGCCCGCCGAGCAGCGCGCTGCCGCCGCCGCGCACATCCGCGCGATGCATGGCAGTGCCGACGACGCGCACATCGACCGGCACCTGCGCATGATGGCGCAGCGCTGCGGCGCTGCGGTGCCCGGCAGTTGATCGACTGATCAGCTACACCTTCTCGGCGGTCGCATCGACCGCGCGATGCGCGCGCTCGGTGCCGCGGTCGAGCATCTCGCGCGCCTTGTCGGTGGCGCGGTCGGCATACACGCGCGCCTTGTCGCTGCCACGCGCCATCAGGTCGTCGCGCAGCTCGCCCATCAGCTCGTCCTCCCGCCGCGTTTCGGGCAGGGCGGCACCGACGGCGGCACCCAGGGCCACGCCGAGAGCGCCTACCAGCAGGGGCTGTTCGTTGACCATCATCGCGGCACGCTCGCGCGCATGGTCCATCTGCTCGCGCGTGCGGTGCGCCAAATCGGATACACGCTCGCCGGCGCCGCTGGCCGTGTCGGCCATCCGTTCCCGCATGTGCTCGGCACCGCCGGCGATGCGCTCGCGGGCCTGACCGGCCATCTCGCGCGCACGGTCGGTCGCGTGCTGCGCCTGGTCGCCCGGGCTGCTGCTGTCGGACTCCCGCCAGGCCTCGTCGTGTCGGCGTGCCCCCATGCGCGACGAGTGCACTGCGCTGCCGGTGCGGCCGCTGGCCATCATCCACACCAGGCCGATGCCCACCAGTGCCACCGGCAGCGGGTTGTTGCGCACCGTCTCGTTCATGTTGCGACCGAAGTCGGCGGGCAGGCTGGTGCGCAGGTAGCCGAGCGCCTGGTCCATCATCTGGCCCGGGGTGAGCTTGCTCTGAATCGCGTCCAGGGTGGCGCCGACCTCGGCGCGCGTGTCACGGATGTCGCGCTCGATCTGCTCGGGCGCGCGGCTGTCATCGTCGCGCAGCGTGCGCTCGGCGGTGCGGTCGTCGGGGAGGGTCGTCGTGCGGGTCGCGCTCATTGCACCTTCTCCTGCATCATGGCCTTGTCGGTGCGCAGCGAGTCGATCGACCGCTGCGGCATCAAGTTCTCCGCCTTCAGATTGGACTGACCGCTTTTGATCATCAGGTAGCCGATCAGCAGCACCAGCCCACCCACGATCAGCGGCGCCAGCCACGGTGCCAGCGCCGGCGGCAGGAACCGCGCCAACGCGTTGACCACGGCGAGCAACAGCACCACGAGACCGGCCAGCGTGACGGCGGCGCCGACGGCGATCGAGGTGATACCGCGCTGCGCGGACTGCACCCGCTCGCCGACGTCGGCTCGCGCCAGCGCGAACTCCTTGCGGATCAGATCCAGTGTCTCGCGCATCAGGTCGGAGAACAGCGCGGGCAGCGACTTGTCGAATTTGTCATTGACCATGGCGTCCCCCTTGGGTGTCGGTCTGTACGTCGCTCACCGGCGCGGTGGAAAGCGCCGGCTGCGCGCTCGCGCTCGACAGACCACCGACGCCACCGGTGGCACCGGTCGCGCTCGTGGCGCCGGTGGCTCGGCTGGTGTCGCTGCGTGGGGCCGGACTCGGCAATGCGGTGTCGCCGGTGGCGCCGCTGCGGGTGCGTGCCGGCGTGTCGTCATCGGCGTCATGCGCCCGCGTCGACGAGCTTTTCAGGAAGCGCGACATCAGAAAGCCGGCCACCGCGGCGCCGGCGAACAGCACCGCGGGCGAGCGCCGACCGAGCGCGGCAGCGTCGTCGAGCAGCGTGTCGATGTCCTTGTCGCGCAGTTGGCGACTTACGCTGTCCAACTGCCGTGCCGCGTAGCCGACGTAGCGACCGATCTTCGGAGCCACGGTGGCGCGGTCGTCTTGCTGGAGGCGATCGGCGGTTTGCTGCAGCGCGTCCGCCACCGAGTCGACCTCGCCAGCGGCGCTTTCCTTCTGCCGCGTCAAGGCGGCTTTGCCCTGGTCCTTGGCGTGCTCGGCTACGCCCGCGGCGCGCTCGCGCACCTCACTGGCGCCATTGCGCAGCGCGTCGCCGGCTCGCCCGGCGTCACGCGCCACCGGTCCGTCGCGCGACGGATCGCTCGGCGAACTCGGTCGGTCCTTCACTTGGTCGGTCATGTCGGGCTCCTTCGACGCTGCTATCGAAGCTCCGATCGGGCAAAGCCTGTGCCTTTCTCCGGTCAGCGGCCTGCGGGCCGCTCAACGGCGCTCGGCGTCAGCGCGCGAACGCGCGCAATGCCACCCCGGTGTGCGTGGCCCTGTGCGCCAGCTCCTGCGGCGCGCACTGCGCCACCACTCGGCCGCCGCCGTCGCCGCCCTCCGGACCGAGGTCGATCACCCAGTCCGCCTCGGCAATGACGTCGA
>LNFM01006464.1_pt1 | contig 26194 bp, 16 predicted proteins | sample 596031 | NCBI WGS metagenome assembly LNFM01 (sample SAMN04254537, study PRJNA301005) | activated carbon metagenome | isolation source: dual media filters at the Ann Arbor, Michigan drinking water treatment plant | place: USA: Ann Arbor | reverse complement strand
TTTTGCCACGCGTCCCACAGAAAAAGTAATGAGGTTGAGAAAATGATAATAAGTACAAGTTTTTTTGTTTCCATTATTTATCTGATCAGGTAGGTTTTTTTCGACAAAGCTGTTTGTGTGCGATGCAGGTCAATTGATCGTGCAATTGGGTTCTTTGCTGTATTTTCATTGTATGGCAGAGCTACGTTGTCGATAATTTTGTAGGAATAAAGTAGTAAATTTTCTATATGCGATCGCGGAAATTAATGCTTGATCAGGGAACCGGCTCATAACCACCTTTACTCCAAGGATTACATCGCAGTATGCGCCAGATACTTAATCGTGTTCCATGCAATAGCCCATATTTTTCGTATGCCTCACAGGCATATTGTGAGCAGGTTGGACTAAAACGACATGAAGGTGCCGAAAGTGGGCTGATACCGTACTGGTAGAATTTTATAAAGGCGATAATTAACCGTGACATTGCTGTAGCTGGTGCATTAATAATCGCGTTTCAGTGGCCAGTTTTATCGATTCATTCTTAGCAACAGAACGTCGTAATCGTATTACCCAATCTATTTCATTTGTTTCATCATTGAACCGATTTCTACGAAATGTCTCTCGCAGTATACGTTTAATCCGATTGCGCTTAACTGCATGACGTTCAATTTTCTTTGAAACAATTAACCCAAGCCGCGCATAACCAAGCCGATTCGGTTTCATATAAATCTGGATTAAATCACCACTAACCTGATATTTTAAATTAATTATTGCAGTAAATTCTGTTGATTTATGTAATCTGCAATTTATCGGTAGGGTATGAATTTCAACAAATCTAAAAATGAAAATTTTTATCCAATAAAGTTAAACGCTCAATCGAGCGCGACCTTTTGCGCGACGAGCGCGAATCACCGCAGCGCCGCCGCGTGTTCTCATGCGCACAAGAAACCCATGCGTACGCTTTCTTCTTGTAACTGAGGGCTGATAAGTACGTTTCATTTTTCTCTCTAAATTTATTTAGTCAATGGAACCGCGTATTACAACTTGTTATGGGGTCTAATGTCAATATTCTTTTTATGGATCAACCACTGTCTCTCATAAGATAGAATGGTAATAAGTATGAGTATTGTTTTTAACCTATTGATAAAAAGAATTATTTATCTATTATTATTAATGATTGTGTATTTAAATAATGAAGTGGTTTCTTTACCCGGTTGCAGTTCTTAGAAAGCGACTTTACTTTTTCCTGGCTGTATGGTATTTAGAGTGAGAATGGCTATTTGTTATGGGAGATCCTGTAACTATCCGATGAGTAATTTTGTCTCGGGGTGAAAAGTAGCTTTTCTATTATATGATTAAATAATGTATGTGGGGTTTGTTGTATGGCTAATGTGGTCGCAATTTCTAACAATCGAAGCCAAGATCGTCGTCAAGGCATGCCTTTTTTCTGTCCTTTTCATTTGGGAATAAAGACTGGTCGGAGAGTTGGTGGACGTAGAACAACGAATAGAGGAGAGGCAGTGTATGTGGATTATTATGCAGGACGTTTGATGCTGTGTACCATCGCTATTCTATTCTTGAGTATTGGTGACGCTTTTTTTACTTTAAACATCTTAGCTAATGGTGGTGAAGAACTTAATTGGCTAATGGCGATTCTTATAGAAGAGAATGTGGAGAAATTCGTTGCTTTCAAGTTGGCACTCACATCGATGGCGCTTATATTGCTTGTCATTCACCATAACGTTCAGTTGATTGGAGGAATACGGGTGAGGCATCTTAAATATATGGTTTTAATTGGGTACAGTGCATTAATTGGCTATGAGCTATTTTTGCTGGGATTAGCTGCTACATTTTCATGATGACTAGGCAGGGGGATAGAGAAGCTATCGTGAATTCCAGCAATTGATTTTTTATAGAGATGCAATTGGTCATGTACTAGTAACTCATTTGTGACTGTCCCGCTTTATCTAAAAAAGATCGATGGGGCAATGAAAGGAAGGAGAATGAGTTTGGTTATGTAGAGCTTGCTAAGAAAGTATAGACAATTGATTAAATTTAATAATACTGTATTTTTTGTAAAATAGTGCACAGAACAATGTCAACTAATACTAAAACCCGTTCACTATGTTCGTTATATCAGCCAAAAGCAACTGCTGTTCGAAGGATTTGATACGCTACCAGGCATAATCTTGATCCCATACTTGCTGGGCGACACTGAGAGATTGCCTACCGTGGGATGAGTTGTCCGAGAGTTACTATAAGGCGTTATGTTCAAGACTGGACCACCCGGCCAAAGATGCCGGAATTGTGACTGGAGCGGTGATTATTAATCATAGATGCTGACGGAATATACGCTTGCCACGCTCATACCGTTACGTGGTAATCGCCGCTATCTGGAACGCAATAGCGAAGGCTGGCTGAGAACCAGTAGATTGAGAAGCGCAGCTAAAAATATCCCACGCTTGCTTGTGGCGGAGTGCTTTATTCAACACGGGATGATTACAATTAGTTCTGAGTTATAAAATAACTTGCTATATTTCTTAAATCATCGAGTGCGAGTGTGCCAGCAGCTAACTGTAAGCGAAGGTATGCGAGCATATAATTATATCTTGCTTCTGCAAGATCACGTCGAGCGGTATGTAATTGCTGTTGAGCATCCAAGAGATTTAGATTAATCCGTATCCCACCCCGAATGCTTTTCTGTGTAGCTTCAACAAGTAATTCAGCGGATTTGACAGCGAGCTCTAGCGATTCGATTCTTTTGACACCACTTTGCAAAAGATTGTATTGTTTACGCAGCTCGACAAGTATCTTATCAGTGATTGCATCGAGGTCGGCTTCTGCGCGGGCATGGTTAGCCTTTGCCTGAGCAGTGATAGCGTTCACGCGGCCTCCCGCGTATAAAGGGATATTAACCTCGATACCTGCAGTAGCCAGTTGGAATTCTTGGCCTGCAGTAACGAATGATCCGGATTTGTTGCGAGATAAGCTGGCAACGAGATCAACGCGAGGAGCGTGACCGGCGTGACTTTTCCTGATTTCTTCCTTACCAGACGTCACAGTATGACGTTGTGTCACTAACTCAGAGTTGCGCTCAAGTGCTAGTGCATACCAGGTGTCGTAGTCTTGCAACTGGATAGTTTGGGCACTGAATGTATCAGACAAACGATCCAAATGGGTTATTTTTTGTCCTACGATTGCTCCAAGCTCGAGCTGTGCGCTTTCCAACTGATCATTTGCTTCGATAACACGTGCTTGTGCTATAGCATACTTGGATTGTGTTTCAAGCACATCGGTAGTGGTTCCTTCGCCTTTCTGTAGCATACGTTCATTAACGCGTTTTAGTTCTTCAAGTGAATCGCGTTGTTTTTCAGCAAGCTTCACGTGGTCCTGTGCAAGTAAGGTTTTTACATAAGCTTCTACCAACCGGACTACAAGCTGTTGGCTGCGACCGGTAAATTTTGCGCGACTGGAGTCAGCTTGCGCTTTTCCCTGGCGGTAGCCAGCGATAGCTTCCATATTAATCAAAGGTTGGCGTAGTGTCAGACTGCTAACTTGACTATTAAAATTGAATGGTACTGCACCAGGAGCCTGATTAAGCGGGTCTGGATCTCGTGTTCCAGTACTTCTGCTTTGTGCATGGGTGATCGATAAATTCGGCAATAAACTTGCAAGACCAATGGCCTCTGCTTGCTGCCCTGCTTCATTTTCATGGTAAGCAGAGCGGTAAGTTGGATCATGTTCTAAAGCAGCTTCATAAGCAGCTAATAGGCTGAATGCATGAGCTAGGCAAGCTTGATTAAATAGAATACTAAAAAATAAAACAGAGACTTTCTTACGTGTGGACATCATTGCGACTACTCTTCGCTTAAGGCTGAGTGAGCGCGATCAAGTATCGGCTTGAATAAGTAGCTCATTAATGATCGCTCACCTGTTCTAATAAATATCTCTACAGGCATGCCCGCTCTAATCTGTTGATCAGACAATTGTTTGATTCCTTCGGCAGTCACTTTGGCTTTCATATTGTAATAGGGAAGGCCGCTTCGCTCCTCCATTAAGCGATCCGCGGATACTTGAGTGACGGTACCAGGAATATTAGGTGTTTTCTTTTGATTGAGTGCAGAGAAAATTAGATCTACTTGAAGATCGACATAGACTTTGTCAATTAAATGGACGGGTACTTGGCCCGTAATAACCAGGACATCATCACTTGGAACAATATCCATTAACTTAAATCCTGGTCCAACTACGCCACCTTCAGTAAATACATTCATCCCCACTATGATGCCATCAACAGGTGCTCTAACCTCTGCGTTAGCTAATTCAAAATCTTGCCCACTCAATCGGTTGCTTAGACTATCTGCTTCGCGTTGTATGTCAGATAGTTGCTGGCGTACTTCTTTCTGGTATTCCTGTTGCCGTTGAATGCGGCGCTGCTCTAATTCAGTTATCTGACGTTGTGTGCGGCCGATATTGCCGATATCCGAAGAAATTTCTCCTGTTAGTTGCGAATAGGTACGCTCAAGCTCCAGAACCCGGTTGCGGGGTACAAAACCATCCTTGGCCAAGTCACGCAGATTCACAAGTTGCTCTTCCAAGAATTTCAATTGCTGGTTTTTGCTGACCTTTGATGCTTCAAGTCCGCGCAGCTGTACTTTGAGACCGGCAATACCTTCATCAAGGGCAGCTATTTCATGTTGCAAGGCCAATCTTCGCGAAGTGAATAATTGATTTTGTATAACAATGTTATTGGCAACACGTGGATCATTTTGCAGTGATAGTAGTTCTGAGGGAAAATTAATCTCGTTTTTGCCATCACGCTCTGCCAATAAACGTGATTCTACTGCACGTGCAGTATAAAGCTGGCTGCGGGTTATCTCGGTTTGTGCTTTGATCTGAATGGCATTCATACGTACCAGGATCTGGCCCACTTGAACGTGCTCACCTTCCTTCACCAGAATGCTGTCCACAGTGCCACCAGTTTGGTGTTGTACCGCCTGGAGGTGGCTGGCGACAGTGACCGTGCCTGAGATCGGTACGCCTTTGTCCAATGGTGCGAAAGATGCCCACAGAATAAATCCGCCAAAGCCTGCCAGAACAATCCACCAGCCAAGTTTGGTGTGTGGTGTTTCATCAGTTTCGACCTGATTAGATAGTTCGACTGGAACATTCTTGATAGGTGTCTTATTGTCTTCAGCTACAAGCTTCATTAGTATCCTTGCTCAATGATCGATGCTTTCTAAATTTGTAATTGAACGGGTGTGCCTTAGTTTATTCAGTTTTGGAGTCAGTTACATGGGTGGTTTCAGTCATCTGGTTTTGAGCGGCTTGTTTTTTGGCTTCTTGTTGTGCTAGAAGTGCTTTCTGAGCCTGCTGCTGTTGAGCTAGTGTTTCTAAGACTTGATTTGTCGGACCAAACATTTTTGCTATGCCATCGTGTAATAATAACAGCTTGTTAGTTGCGCTGATGATACTGGTGCGGTGTGTGATCAATACAATGGTTTTTCCACGTTTACGCAAATCAATGATGGCTGCCAGAAGCGCCTGCTCTCCCACATCGTCGAGGTTTGAATTGGGCTCATCGAGGACAATCAATGATGGATCATCATACATGGCACGCGCCAAACCGAGGCGTTGTTTCTGTCCACCTGAAAGACCTGCTCCGCCATCGCCCAGCGGTGTGTCGTAGCCGGATGGCATATTCAGAACCAATTCATGAACACCCGCTCGTTTTGCTGCTAAAATAACCTTATCCGCATGCACTTCGCCGAAACGCGCGATATTCTCAGAAACAGTGCCAGCGAATAATTCAATATCCTGGGGCAAGTAACCGATATGCGGGCCCAGTTCATCCTTGTTCCAGAGGTAAACATCCGCGCCATCCAACCTTACTTTCCCTGCAGCAGCTGGCCATACACCAACTAGTAAGCGTGCCAAAGTGGATTTTCCTGATCCGCTTGGACCAATAATGCCGAGCACTTCACCGGCAGCTAGCGAAAAAGTTAATCCCTTGATGACTGCAACTTTACCACCAGGGGGGGCCGCTGTAATATTCTCAACAGCAATCACGCCTTTCGGTTTAGGTAACGCCATACCTGCTTCGCGGGCTGGATTTTGCTCGAGCAATTGGGTCAAACGCTCATAAGCACTTCGTGTGCTGCCGATTTGCTTCCACACACTGATTAATAGCTGAACCGGCGCAATGGCCCTACCTAATAGTATTGAGCCAGCGATCATCATTCCGGGGGTAATACTGTTATCTAGAACCAGTAAAGCACCTAATCCCAGCATGAGTGACTGCAGTGCCACAGTAAAAGATTTAGACAGTGCAGTGACAACACCTGCTTTCTCACTTGCCTCAGCTTGTAAGTTAAGGAAGCGGCTGTGTAACTTATACCAACGGGATTGGATATTGGGTAGCATACCCATGGCTTCAATTACTTCGGCATTACGCAAATTATTGGACGCCACATTGGTCGAAGCGACTGCCATTGAATTGGCTTCGGCTAAAGGCTTGTGTGAGATTTTTTCATTAATATAAGCCAAAATGAATAGTATGGTTGTACCAACTAAGGCGAAAGTACCTAGAGCAGGGTGGAACATGAATATAACGAATAAATAAATTGGAAACCAGGGTGCATCAAAAAAGGCGAATAATGCGTTGCCAGTTAAGAATTGTCGCAAATTGGTCAGATCTTTTAGCGCCTGTCCAGCATTGCTCTCACCTTGTTTTAAGCATTGCTCAAAGGCGGCAGTATAGACGCGCTTATTCAATTTCATATCAAGCTGAGCACCAACGCGAATCAATACAAAACTTCGCACATATTCCAGAGCACCCATGAAAATATAAGCGCCCAGCATGATTAGTGTCAGCATTAACAGAGTCATTTCGTTGCGGCTGGTTAACACGCTGTCATAGAGCTGCAGCATATAAATGGCTGGCATGAGCATCAGCATATTGATAACCGCACTAAAAACACCTATGTTTCTAAAGGCTTTCTTAAAGCCGGTCAACACCTGCGCTACTTCATTCTGAGGCGTTTTAAATTTGAATTTCATTTATCAATGCCATAAGATTTGTAAGTCATTTAATATTGAAATGTATTGAATTATTTATGCTGCCTATTTTTGCTTTGTATCGGCTGCCTTGAGTATGTTTCTCAACGGATTGTTAACCAGGTAGATCTTCGGTCGTCAGTTTAAACGATCTAGGGGAAAAATTTAGATCTTGCTTTGCAACTGAGCAGTCGAATGTTAAATCCTGATTCATTCTTTCCACCATAGCAAATGTCCAGTTGCGGTAACGCGGTAGATAGTTAAGTCCCCATGCTGCTATCTGGAAAAACCAGAGCGGTATCGTCAACATGCGTGGTGGAAGATTCAGTGCCTCAAATATGCGTTTAACCATTTCACGATAAGATAAAGTTTCTTCACCGGTTAGATTATAGGAACGATTGATCAAGTTTAAAGTGTTTAGTGCCCCATAACATGCTGAAGCAACATCTTCAACGTGAATAGGTTGCCGTAGTCCCTTGGCTGATCCCAGTAGTGGAAAGAATCCAAAGCGGCGAATAAATCGTGCTATTTCAGCGATATTCTTATCCTGTCCGTGTCCATAAATCAGTGTCGGACGTAAAATAATCCATTCTACCCCATGCGTGGCCGCCCATGTTTGCACAAATTCCTCGCTTTCAATCAATTGCTGCGCAATTCTCCGCTCGCTCGGGTCGGGAGACGTATTCTTGGTGAAACGGCTGGTGGAAGATAATACAACAATTCGTCGGGCACCATAGGCGGATAAGAGATCAAATTGCTCAGGTATTATCCAAATTGGAGCCGCACATATCCAAACAGAGATATTATTTCTTTCTGTACGGACTCGTAATCGAGTTGTTGTGTCTAGCTGTTGCCAAGTAATTTGCGAATGACTTTGTGTAACCGGGCGGCGAGAAAAAGCGGTGACATGCCAATTATTTTGCATCAATTGCTTCAGCAAGCATCCACCAATCAGGCTAGTTGCGCCCAGCAATCCGACATGTCGCTCACTCATGTTTTGATTTCAGCAGCTTATAACAATTTTGTAGCGAATAGCGTAGCACAATGATACCGAAGCGGAGCCATATGGCGAGCGTAACGAGAGCCATCAGAGCACGAGGATATCGATCCTGAAAGAATTTCCGGTAGAAACGCAGCATACCTTTATGTTTATGCCATGCGACAAAAAATGGCCGGGCACGGCTGCAGGTTCCCTGAAAATGGGTAACCAGAGCATTCGGTACAAAAAGAATTTTCCAGTTCTTTTGCTTAAATCGCATGCACCAATCCAGATCTTCACAGTGTAAAAAATAATTTTCATCCCAGGAACCCACATCAGCGATGGCTTCACGCCGCACCAGCATCAATGCACCTGATATGGCTTCGACTTCAATGGGAGATTGTGGTAATGGCTGTTTATCCAGATGAAAATCAAAAAACAACTGTGGCCAGTATCTTGCTAGATGATATAAACCAAAGGCACGCACAAACGCTCGCCAGGGTGAAGGGATAGCGCGGCGGCCACCACCTTGTTCGGAACCGTCCGGGTTAATCAGATAACCGCCGACCATGCCGATGTGAGGGTCTGATTCCAATACCTGAACCATGCGTTGTAATGAGCCGGTGCTTAAAATACAGTCGGGATTCAGGAAAAGTATATAAGGGGAAGTTGCTTCTTGATAGCCAAGATTACAGCCCGCAGCGAACCCCACATTCTTACTCAGTCGGATGATGTGCAAACGAGCTTCTGCTGGAACCCTGGTGTTTAGATTCGCCAGACTTGAATCTGACGAAGCATTATCGACTACGATAACTTGTTTTGCTTGTTCCAACGCAGCAAGGATGCAAGCTGTCAGTAGCAAACCGGCATTATGATTAACTACGACAACTGATGCGGACTCATGCTCTGAAGAGTGCATTTACTTAGATCCTATAATGATCGATAAATTGGATTCAGATCTATGGTTCTGATCGGTGTGATTGCCAGCGCCCAGGAAACTTCCCGCTTATCCCGCGTATTCCATGCCACAGACCGAGAGTCATCATTCGGAAATTTGAGAATCGTGGTGGTATAAGAAGCGAGAAAAGTCCATATTTCAACACCAGCCGATAGGCATCGTTTAAAGCCCAAGTCAGTGAAATATAATTTCTCTTGTAAAGCAAAAGGGCATTCCGGATCAAATAATAGTTGCGTAACGGGCTGTGCACTGGAATGATGCGCTTCCCGTTTCGCCACGAAAACACGCGATCTCCCAGTGCATGGCTCATTCTTGCCGCGCATACTCCAAAACAGTTATATTCCATGCTCCTGGCTCGCAGACACCATTCAACATCCACATAGTCGATAAAAAGGGAAGCATCCATCATACCGATAGCATCCAGGGCAGAAAGTCGAATCAGCATACCAGAGGTAATCAGAAAATCCACTTGATGAAGTTCATTTTCCCCTTTCTTGCAGTTGATTCTGATGGATTTCAACCCCGCAAAGCGGAAAAAAGGTGCTGGCTCTGGGTGGCGCGGATCATGGTATTGCGGGCCGACTGCCGCAACTCGTTCACCCTGCTGTAACAATTTTACCTCGCTGGTCAACAATTGTTCGATCATATCGGGAAATGGGAGGCTATCCTGATCGAAAAGCGCTACATGGGTGATGTTGTTTTTTTGCGCCCACCGGATTGCATGATTGTGCGCCTCGGCTACGCCAAAATTGTCTGAGAGGGGTAGGAAGACAATGTTTTCTTGTTGATGTGTTTCAATCCAGCTGACACAATCCTTGGAAGAGCCATTATCCACAATAACGGTTACGGTCACTTGCTTTGCCAAAGCCGAAAAAAGATTCTCCAGCTCGCCAAGATCGGGATGGTAAGTGACGATAACGGCACAGACTGAGGAATGGGGGGTTATAGAGCTATTTTTCATTCGGATTGACGTGTTTCCTGTGTCAAAGGTTTACTGAATTTTTTGTGATATCTGTTCGTTTGTTTTCGTTAAACTTGCGATTCCCCGTGGTCTTGCCGCGGGGATAGGTGCAGGGCGCGCGGAGCAAATTTATTAAAACAATTCGTATCTAGAATTTCAGCAGCAAGGGCGTAAATCACCATAAGAAAATATGAAAGTAACAAAAAGGCTTGGCAAAGTAGCATAGAAAGATGGCTTCTAGAAAGAAATTTTCTTTCATTTTTAGAAGTCGCGATGGATGCAATAGAATATTGCGTGAAGCGTGTTTTGTTGTGTATGTTCATGTTTATACCATCTTAATAAGATGTAAACAATGCTAATAAATCACACCCACATACAACAGACAGTGAAAATTTTGGCTGTTGGGCTATCTCTGGGCAGGCTTCTAGCGTTAATCTGCCGTGGATTTGTGTTTGACACTCTTTCTGATTTCCAGTAACTTCAGTGCCTATCAATTGGTGCGTTTATTTTTCCTATATGCGCATTTGGTATGGTTTTTCTACCAAGCGGCACGGCGGGCTTCTGCGCATGATCCAGGCCATACAGTTGTTGAATCTGGAGTGCCGGTGGTGATTGACGTCAACCCCATTTTAGTATGCCCTCAGCACTAATCTTGACAGTAAAGCGCTCAACAAAGCCTATTTTGACAGCTCGTGTCACTCGTGGATCAACGACGTTCGGGTTGCAAGTGCGCTATAACCGAATTTTGCTCAATTAAACAATAACCCTCTTGGATATGCTCGGCGAATTAATCAGAATTTATTATGCATCGCGCCGCGTGCTGAAAAATGGCGGTACGAAGGTCTTTTTGGAAAGGGGGCTTGCGTACCTGCGTCACCGTAGTCTCGTATTCAAAGACTCCTTGCGTAGCAAACAGGTTTCTTTTAAAGACGTGTTATTTATCAGCGGTTGCTCGCTGCCACATCCCACTCGCTATCGTGTCGATCATCAAATGGAGCAACTACATTTCAATGGAGTGGCTTGCGACAAGATCTGGTATCAGCTTCTCGAACCTGAGATGGCGCAGTGTTATCGTTGTTTCGTTTTTTTTCGTTGTCCCATCACACCGGAAATCGAGAGTTTCGTGTCTGAGGCGAGACAATTGAACAAGCAGATTTTGTTCGATATCGATGACTTGGTCATCGATCAAAAATATACCCAGACGATTAAATATCTTGGTAGTTTGAGCAGCGATGACTTGATGCTGTATAACGATGGAGTAGAGCGAATGCAAAAGTTGTTGCGGCTTTGCGATGGTGCGATCACGACTACCACACGACTGGCTACGGAACTTTTGAACTATGTTCCACGTGTATTTATCAACCGGAATGTTGCCTCTGAGAAAATGCTTGTTCTTTCACTTGCTGCCATTAAGAACAAGAAGCCAAGACCTGATTGTGTCGTTCTGGGTTATTTCAGCGGGAGCATCACGCATAACGACGACATTCGTATGATCGAGCCCGTCCTGCAAAGATTACTTAGGGAAAACTCCCAGGTGCGACTTCTTTTAGCGGGAGTGCTCACTGTTCCACCTCAATTTGCCGAGTTCGGTGATCGAATTATTGTTCAGTCCTTCCAGGACTGGGCCGATCTTCCTGAATTGATTGCCAAGGCCGATGTGAATCTGGTGCCTCTAGAAACTTCCATTTTTAATGAAGCTAAATCGGAAAATAAATGGCTCGAAGCGGCTTTGGTCAAGGTGCCAACCGTAGCGAGTAAACTTGGTCCCTTTCAAGAGATGCTCGAGGACGGTAAGACCGGTTTTTTGTGCGAAACCCTCGATGAGTGGTATGCAGTGCTCACCAAGTTAGTCTCGTCCCCGGAACTCCTTCTGAACGTGGCCGAAAATGCGCACAGAAAGGCTCTGGAAACACATATCACTGCTGTAACCGGCCATAAGTTGGCAGCTTATCTGAGAACAGTGCTCGCACCCTCCATTGCGTTCTTGCTACCCACCACGAATATCAGCGGAGGGGTAAACGTAGTGTTGAAACACGCGCAGATGCTTCGTTCCACAGGCTTCGATGTGACGCTTTTGACTGAGCAGGACCAAGAGCCCGGATTCGTAGATTTTGCTGGTGCGAGATTTTTTTCCCTATCAACCAAGCGTACGATCGTAGATGCATATTTCGATAAGCTCGTCACGACACTTTGGTCCACGTGCCCATGGGGAAATGCCTACGCTAGAGCAAAGGTTTGTTATTACCTGGTTCAGAACTTCGAGACCGATTTTTACGAGCCGGGAGATTTTTTCCGACTGGTTGCGAACAGTACCTATAGCCGGTTTCCGAAACTTAAGTACATCACGATTTCCAGATGGTGTGAGAAGTGGCTAAAGGAGCGTTTTGAGCAGAACGCTGGATACGCTCCCAACGGTATCGATCTAGCGCTTTTCCAATATAGCGCTCGCGATTTCTCGAATGAAAAAATCAGAATACTTATCGAAGGAGATTCCGAAAGCCCTTACAAGAATATTGATGAGGCTTTCAGGATCGCTAATCGCTTAAGTCGTGACAAGTATGAGGTCTGGTACCTTAGCTATCAAGGTAGGCCAAAGTCGTGGTACCACTTCGAGAAATTCTTGCATAAAGTCTCCTATGACCAAGTTGCAGATGTTTATCGCGATTGCCACATTCTCCTAAAGACAAGTATCTTGGAGAGTTTTTCCTATCCGCCGTTAGAAATGATGGCAACTGGAGGTTTAGTCGTCGTTCGACCTAATGGTGGAAATCTAGAGTATCTTCGGGACCAGGAAAATTGCTTAATGTATCGAGAAAATGATATAGATCATGCGCAGGAGTGCATTGAGCGGTTGGTATCTAACTCTAAGTTACGTGAAACGCTAATTGAGAACGGAAGAGCCACCGCGCATGCGCGGTCTTGGGAAGCAATCAAAGATCAGATTATCCAGTTATACGCGTAGGCTATGGGGTTGTTTATTATCGTCGTACTCAATTGTAATGCCGTTAAAATATCACCTGCGGTTTCTGGGTGCATTGGTTTATAAACAGATCCTCAGTAAGGAAATTACGGAAACTCATGGACGATTCAGAAAGCTTCTTATCATCTGATTGATCTGGCGTAAAGGTTCGGTAATACGCCATGAGCGGGAATGACAAACGATATCCAGTTTAACCTGGCAAGCGGCCAGTTTTGTCTGAGCATCGGCTAGTTGTGTTTGTGTATTGTCCAATTGCGATTGAGTGTTGGCCAGTTGTGTCTGTGTATTGACCAATTCTGTCAGAGTGTTGGTCAGTAGTGTTTGAGTGTTAGCCAGCTCCCGTTGTGCTGCATAGGCATTCCAGAAATCTTCCATAAGCTTGGCCAGACGTTTGGCCGGCCAAAGGGTACGCCACTTGTCATAGATTCGAGCATAGGCCGCCCCGAAAAAAACCATTTGCCGATGTACTCCGGAACTGTCATGGATACGGTAAAAAGCACTGATCTCTGGAATGAATACAAAATCACCCCGCAGGCTGACCTGCAACCAGAAATCCCAATCTTCATTAAGATCGAGTGTTTCGTCCATACGGCAGCCATACTCAAGCATTGTGCGGCGAAACAACACAGAATGGACAGGCATGAAATTGCTGGCCATTAACAGAGAAGCATTAAATGAGTGATTGAAGATCATGCCAGTTGGTTGTTTCTCATTATCCATACAAGCAATCTCCGTATGGGCGGCGGAGCAGATTGGATGTGCGGCCAGTGCATCAGACAATTTTGCAATGTGATCGGGTGCCAGCCAATCATCATCGTCAAGAAATAATAGATATTCACCATTGGCTGCTTGTAGACCAACATTGCCAGCGCGTGAACGATGCAATGGAAATTCTTCTTCACTCGTAACAATACGTAGCGGGAAACGCCCGCACCATTCGCCTACTTCTCGATGATCCGTACCTTTGGCGTTGACGAGGACCACTTCAATATTCGGATAAACCTGCAAGGCAACCGAGTCCAGCGCATCGGATAATGTAGGGCGATCCATGCTGCGAATAATGATACTGACCAACGGCATGTCGCTGCTGTCCAGAACCAATCCCAATGCTTTCTGGCGAGTGTGTTCCGACTGATACAGTTTGAGCGGATCATTGGACAACTCCTCAGCAGAGATCACAATGTAGGCCTCCGCTGCGGTGACGCTGGCGGGCAGGGTATAGGTGCGATAACGGTTGAGTGCGGTGATATGCTGGTCGTAACGCTGTCTTGCAATTTGTGAAACAAAACATTCCATGGCGGCCGTTTTGCGTGCCGCCAGATCGCTGATATCAAGCAATAGATTGGGACGCAGTGGGATGCCGACTTCATACAATGCGACGCGCACTGCTTTGCCTATTCTTCTGATGGCCTCCACGACAGCCATCCCTAGCACGCGATGATCCGGGTGCATCTCAAAAACCGATGGTGCATAGACCAAGTCAGCGCCAGTTTCATGAATGGCTGTTAAAATTTCCTGAATGAGTTTTTCGCTATAATAGACTTGCCGGTCCTGGTATTGCCAAAAAATAGGCGTACCATAGCCGAGGGTATGGGCAGCGGTGATGCTTTCACTCTGACGTTGCCGGGTATATTCGGTTTTATTTTCGTCGCTTACACCATGTGCACCATCGGATACGATGATGACGCGAACAGGAACATTCTGATCAATGTGACGCATAATGGCGCCACCGCAGCCGAATACCTCATCATCGGGGTGAGGAGCAAACACAAGTGCGAGTGTGCAAGGAATATTTGTAATGGCCTGATTAGGAACGAGTAAGTTTTCCAAGAAAATCTCAGTTATCGGTTGGTTTTTTTGTTTGCTATGATTTACGTGAAACACAATCCTGCCGTTATTTTAACCTGAATAGCCTATGAACAACTATCAAGCTTGAGTGCGGTCTGGCCTGGGTGATGGCTTTTTAGCGGAAGTCCTTATCACCACTCATCAACCACCAGTGATTTTTTAGTATTTCGGGGGACGGCCCATTGCTCCAGGCGTTTGCGGGTATATGAATATTCACCGTTTGTTGCGTGCCGCCAGCAACGGCAAAATAGTCGGCGAAGTTTGCGGTAATGCGGCAAAATACTCGTGTGGTGCCGTGCATGCCAGCCAGCCGTCTGGCATGCGTAATCAATAGTGGAATTTCGGCTAGCGGTGCGATGAGATCAACGATTTCACAGCCTTCCGGATCATAGCGCAGTACTAGGATACCGCGAGCATAGTTACTGAAACGATTTCTCACCAGTATGATCTGGTATTGTTGATTGGGATGATTAAGGTAACGGTGCTGTAGATACTGCCAATCGCGTACACCGATGATAGCTGTTTGCAAATCTGCCACCATATTTTGCCAGCATTGATCGACAGCAGTTTTTGCAAACTCTGCTTGTTCTTGACCAATCAAATGCAGACGTGTTCCCCAGAGCGGGAAACGTGATCGGATGTTCCAGGAGAATTCAGTCAGGCATCCAACTTCAGCATATAATCCATGCCGTACAGCAATTTTCATATGTCGCTCATTGGGAAAACCTAAACCTACTAGATAGGGCTTGCCATAGCCTATGTAGCGCTCTAAAAAGGTTGCTGTCATCAGGAAAAATGGGCCTTTTCGGGTGAGTATGCCGCGTTCACTGGTGTCTACCATCACATCCCCAATTTGCACAGCGGTTTGAGGTTGACCAAAGAACAGGATTCTCCGGCTAACACCACCATAATGCGCGATTAATTGATTGTCCCGCCAAATACCAATTTCACCCCCTGAATGCGAGCCGTATTTCCATTGCCAAGTAGCCGGTGTCATGTCGTGATGGAATGTTTTCTTAAATAAATCCAACATTTCCTGGGCCTGATTCTTTTCTAGAATTTGCAAGCGCCATTTAGGCACGGTTTTTTTTCTAAAATGTAACAAGGCATAACCATAATGCCCGCTGGCATACTTTTTGTGATAGTTCCGGTTCGATTCATCCAGTTGAGTGAGTTGCTGCTCGTCGATCAAGAAAAGATCTTTGATCAGTCTTTGACGGTGCATGGCGGTAATGTGCAACAGATGATCCAGCGTGGGCGCCGCCTGAGTGGATAAATCCACGTGCTCAACCAGTTCAAACCCAAATCGTTCTGCGAGCGCTACCAGGTCATTAAGCAGATGAAGGTCTTCCACTCTTGCTTCATCGTATTTCAATGCGAACGCATCAACAATGATCAAATCACCGGATAGGGGGAGCAGATCGAGTGCTTTATTAAAAATGACCAATGGCTCGATTGATTGTGCGGATTCCAGCAATAGCACAACATCAAAGCTTTCTGGTTGGGCTTTAAAATCTTGCAGCGAATGGCAACTTACGGGAACCTCTGAGTCCAGGTTTTTTTGAATATAAGCGATCTGTTGTGCGTCGGGAGTGATGCCATGGACATCATAACCGCGCTGATTTAATTGAGTAAGCGTAGTGCCCAGACCGACACCCACTTCTAGAATGCGGCAAGGAGACGGCGGTAGTCTGGTTATCAGCAGATCGGTAGAAAATTGCTGTGCCGCCTGCAGGCTGGTTTGGTTATCTTGGAACAATCCATAATGTAGATAGGTGGCTTTGCCTTCTTCTAACAGCAAAGCATGGGCATAGACATTTAATGGAAAAGTCAGATCCTTGAAAGGGGAGGGTGATGCTGCGGCACTTGAAGCGGTATGACCGGTATGCCGGTAGTGTCGTGTACTTTGCGCCAAATTGTGATTAACCGTCTTAGTCATTATGGATAGTAATCTGGTTATTTTCCCACTGATGAGGAATTGAAAAATATCCCTGCAAACGGCTGGCTTGTTTTACCTGCAGAGTTGCCACACTTTCTGCTGCATCATAGAGATGTATACCGCGCTCACAGAGTAAATATACGCTGATCAGATACTCGCCCTTGAGTAGTGGAATTTGATCCAGTCTGAGACAAATCTGTCCATATCCTTCGGAATTACGTCGTACGTTAAATTGGTCTTCCCATGTTGCCGCACTGGTGATGGTGCGGCCATCTTTTGCTTGTAATGTCATTCCCACATTGGGGCAAGGCAATGAGGGGTCGGAAGCAAAGGTGATCCATAGCTTGATGTTGGATTGACCGCTTGTGATGATAGCATGCTGCGCGTTGATCTCGTCCGTCAGAAGATTGACTTTTTCTAGGCGGGCGCTACCCGATGTATGTTTCTTGTCAAATGCAGGAACATTGTTTTGAGTATTGGATGTTTCAAGAACGGAATCGGTCATGCATTGATCCAGAAATGTCTGGTAAGCGGATACCACTTGCGCCGATTCGCCATCTAAAATGATTTTTCCCTGATTAATCCAGATAGCCCGGCTACATAAAGACTCAACTTGAAACAACGAGTGTGAGCAGAATAGGATTGTTTTTCCCGCATCGCGCATCTGCATGATGCGATCAAATGATTTGCGGGCGAAAGCGCCATCGCCGACAGATAGCGCTTCATCAATAACCAGAATATCCGGGTCGACATTAATCGCCACGGAAAATGCTAGGCGCACATACATACCACTGGAATAAGTTTTAACTGGCTGGTCGATGAAATCGCGGACACCGGAGAAATTAATAATATCTTCTATGCGGTCGGCAATCTCTGATTGACTGAATCCCATAATCGCGGCGCTCATTAAAACATTTTCGCGGCCGGTGAAATCGGGATTAAAGCCGGCACCTAACTCCAGCAAAGCAGCAATACGGCCGCTTACCTCTATTTCACCATGGGTGGGTGTCAGTGTGCCGCAAACCAATTGCAACAGTGTCGACTTTCCGGAGCCATTTTGACCAACGATACCAACAACCTCCCCTGGCATCACAGTCAAATCAATATCGTGCAGCGCCCATAACTCACGATGAAATTGACGGAGCCCCCACCATTTGTGCGGCCATAAGAATTGCTTTAAACGATCCTTCGGGTGCTGATACAGTTGATAGCATTTTGATAGTTTAAAAGCGCTAATAGCTGGTTCAGGGCTGGCAGGATTAGAGGACATCAGCAAATCCTTTACGTGTTTTCATAAACCACATCAAACCAACCCAGGCAACGATTGACGCAAGCATATAATATACAACTAAACCGCTCCAATCCGGGAGTTGGCCATATAAGGTTACTGCTCGTGCTTGCTCTATGACAAAAGAGAGCGGGTTGAGAAAAAGATAGTCGCGAACAGATTCCGGTAATGCAGAAGCAGGATAGAAAATTGGACTCAGAAACAGTAGCATCGTCAAGATTAGGCCAATAAATTGCCCAATGTCACGAACATAAACCCCTATTGAAGCAAGCATCCAGGATAATCCCATAATGAGTAAAAGCAGCGGCAGCACGATGATTGGCAAACAAATTAGTGTCCAATGTATGGGATGATCAATAACCAGCATAAAAGTAACTAACACCAAAAAACTAATTCCGGCATGAAACAACGCGGAACCTAGAGAAACCAGCGGCAAGATTTCCAACGGGAAAATAACTTTTTTGACGTAATTGACATTCGCGAGTACCAATCCAGGGGAGCGGGAAAGGCATTCGGAAAATAAATTAAATAAAATCAATCCGGTAAATAATAATAATGCAAAGGCAAATTTATCATCATATATATCCGTGTTCTGTGGATCTAAGCGTATTTTAAATACCACACCGAAAACAAATGTATAGATGGCCAGCATCAAAATGGGATTGACAAATGTCCATAATAATCCAAGAAACGAGCCTCTGTAGCGGCCAATCACCTCTCGCTTGATCATTTGCAAGATAAGGGGGTGGTGTTGCCAGAGGCGTAAAAAGGTATCTAAAAAGGTAGTGTTGGGCGGATGCAAGAAATTGAATATAGGGCATTGAATAGCATATTATCGCAGATTCTGAGCGAAAAATAACAGCGGAAAAAATGATAGGCTACCGCAAACCAGTCGCAGCAAGTGCAAAGCTAACCGGATTGCTAGAAATGATTAAAGTAAATATGTGATTATAGCCACACAATATCAACAATCGGATTGCGTATACTGCATAAATAGCTAGAAGTAATTAGCTATTGATGTAAAAAGGCACATTCTTATTTGTCTTTTTAAAGTTTTGGCATGAACAAATGCTGTTACAATGTTGTAAATATGCAACATACTTAATGTAAACTTCAGTCGCATACTTGCAAAGCAGTTTTGTTTTCGGCAGAATGTACTTTAACTTGGCTTTTGTAGTATCTGCATAGAGACAAAGTGAAAAGTGAAAAACTTGCAAGTAATTTACTTTCGTAACTATTTTTAATTTTTTATCAAGGGAGCTCCCATGGCTATAACGAGTACACAGAAAACTGAAATTCTGAAAATTGTTGCGGGTTTGTTCAATGCAGCACCGGGCGGTAGTAATCTAACTGAGTTGTCAAATCTGGTTGACGGTGGAATGACCACCAGTCAATTAGCTGACGCATTGGCCGCTAACACATTATTCACCAACGGTATCATGGCAGGAAAAGTTACAGTAGACGACCAGGTTAATGTTTTAATGAATAACTTTGGTATGGTGGCTGATAGCGATCCAGCAAGTGCAGGTTCTTTAGCTAAAGATTACTTTACAACTCAAATTACTAATAAAGTCGGGTTTGGTAAAATTGTTTTTGATGCAGTGACTTTCTTATCACCCGTGTCACCTGCAACAGTTACCGCAGGATTTGAGACAGCTGCTACATTGTTGGCAAACAAAGCATTGGTTGCTGCTGCCTATTCTTTGACATCTTCTTCTTCTGATCTGGCTACATTGCAGACTATCATTGGTAGCGTCAAGGGTGATCAAGCTTATACTGACGCAGATGTGGCGCAAATTTTGAAAGATGTCGGCGCAGTGGCAGGAAAATCATTTACGCTGACTTCTGGTTCAGATTCAGGTTCGACTTTTGCTGGTACGAGTGCTGACGATACATTCAACGGTCAGATTAGTGCCACCGCCGCAAGCGATACCTTTAACTTGACCGATACGATTTCTGGTGGTGCCGGTACAGATACACTGAGCCTTACCGCGCTTGATTATGCGGACAATGCTGCACTGACTGTTGCATCAGTTTCTGGCTTTGAAATTCTGACGCTTCGTGCGGCTGATGCGACTGCGGCTGATGATATTGTTGTGACAGCTACCAACTTTCCAGGTCTAACCGCATTTAATAATGATCGCTCGACTTCGAATGTGCAAATTACCGCGATGGCTGCTGGTACATCAGTCAATGTGTTGGGTAATGGTACTTTGACCAATGCGGATACGACTGCTGCCTATGGCGCCACCGTTACATCAGGTGCGCTGAATCTGAAAGGCGGCGTGACTGCCGGTGCTATTGCACTGAATGGCGCAGGTCTTACGACTGTGGCGATTGGATCCAGTGGTGCAGCAAACGTAGCGGGTGCAATTTCTACGAATAGTGCTTTGGTGACTGCAGTAACCATTGCCGCAGAGAAAGCATTGACGACAACCGGTTTGACAGTAGCGAATGCGGGTGCCGTTGCTGCTTCTCTGACTATTTCCGGTGCTGCTACTGATACCGCGGCTACAACGACTGCTGCAGCGACATCAGCGGTTGTTTTGGGTACTCTGGATACAGATTTTACTTCTGTTAACGCATCAACTTTAACAGCTGGTGGCGTATCTGCGACTCTTTCTGCGACTGTTGCTGCGACTTTTGTTGGCGGTGCTGGCAATGATACCATTTCAACGTCAACCAGCGGACAAACCGGTTCCGTTGATGCAGGTGCTGGTACGGGAGATACACTGGTTCTGACAGCCTCTGCGCATATCGATTCGACTGCAGAAGGCGCAATTTACAAGGGCTTTGAAGTTTTGCATTCCAATGATGCGGCAGCAGCTGTAGCGATTGATATGGACTTGATTACTGGTTCAACGATCACAGCAATCAAAATCACTGATGCAGCAAATGGAACCGCTATCACCGATATGTCAGCTGCGCAAGCTGCCGCTATAACGGTTACTGCAGGTGCTGGTGCAATGACACTGGGCGTCAAAAATGCAACGAATGTTGGTACGCTGAATACGTTGGGAATTACAGTGTCTGACGGCGACACAACTGGATCGGAAGCTGCTTGGGGTACAGGTGATTTGACAGTTTCTGGTGTCGAAACGATTAACCTTACGGCAACTGATGATGTTACTTGGGCGACAATGGCCAATATTGCTGGTCTTACGAGTTTGGTTGCGACGGGTGGTGGTGATGTTTCTATCACCACGGGTGCACATGCAGCTTCAGCGAATGAGTCAATCAACTTCTCTGGTTTAACTGCTGCTTCTACCTTTAACTTCGCGGCTACTACAGCCAACGCTATGGCCTTCACAGGTGGTTCAGGTGTTGATACCGTTACCGATAGTGCCATCGGCGGAAATGATATAAGCACAGGTGCTGGAAATGACGTGATCACGCTGACAGACAAAACCAGCGGCACTGGAGCCACTGTAGTAACAGGTGGCGCAGGTGCTGACGCGACTACAACGGCTATGATAGGTAATGTGGCGAGAGACTTTATGAAGTTTGTGTACGCTGCCGGTGATTCAGTGTCTGATGGCAGCCTTACAAACGGCATTAGCACAACTACTACCGATACCATCATTGGTTTGGATGGAGCGACTTCAGCTGCAGCTGCAGGTGCGAACGTTACATTTGACACCGAAGCTTCAGCAACCGCAGTAACAAGTGGTGGCTCAACCAGTGTAACGTTTGGTACCTCTACTGTGACCAATGCGTTTGACTTCTATGTGGTAATTCATAGTGCGACTGCAGCCACAATTTACCAGGACACCGATGGCGATAAAATCATCGAAAGTGGTGAGTTTGCGGTGTCACTAACTGGTATCGCAACCGGCACACTAGTGGCTGGTGACTTTGCTGTGAGTTCTGGTGATTTGGTACTGCTGACGACATAAGCTTAGGACATAGGGTGAGCGTACGTATTATTTTGCACTCACTTGAATGGCTCTAAGGAAATGGATTTGAAATTATGAAATCCACGTAGATAGAAATGAAATCACTAACCCCCGTTTGGTTTTAACCACGCGGGGGTTTTTCATGTTGGAGTCGAACAACTCATGTAGGGAATCGTAACATGTCGAAAAAACAGGCGATTCAAAAAGCACTTGAACATCATCAGGCAGGGCACCTGCTTCAGGCAGAAGCGATCTATCAAAGAATTCTAAAGAAAGAGCCGAATAATCCTGATGCATTACACTTAGCCGGTGTATTGGCACATCAAAGCGGGAAAAATGAGGAAGCCATTACTCTGATTCGCCAGGCAATTTCATACAGGAACGCATTCCCCGAGGCTTACTGCAATTTAGGCAATATCTTAAAGCGGCAGGGGGAATTAACAGAAGCGATGGGTTGTTATCATGAAGCAATTGCGCTTAAACCTAACTTGGTTGGCGCGCATAATAATCTTGGAAATATTCAACGAGAGCTGGGGCAACTAGATCAAGCGATGTCGAGTTACCGGCAAGTACTTGCCTATAAACCTGATCATGCCGAAGCACACTATAATCTAGCGATTACGAGCAAGGAGTTAGGAAAACTAGGAGAAGCGGCCGATAATTTCCGGCAGGCAATTACCTTAAAACCCGGTGTGGCAGAGCAGCATTTCAATTTGGCTAACGTGCTAGCAAGTATTGGAAAAACTGACGAGGCAATGACGCAACTCCGGCAAGCGATAAGTATCAAGCCGGATTATGTAGATGCCTATATCAATCTCGGTGTGCTTTTGCATAAACAGGGGAATCTGCAACTTGCAATAGAAACATATCAGAAAATTCTTTCATATAATTCGAATTGCGCACCGGCGTATTGCAACTTGGGTAGCGTGTTCAGTGAACTAGGAAAGTTCGACGAAGCAATTACAGTTTATCGTCAAGCCATCGAGAGCGACAGCAGGCTGGCTGAGGCTTACTATAATCTAGGTAATGCATTGCAAATACGAGGAAAATTAAACGAAGCCAGCCAAGCGCATTTGCAAGCACTTTCAATTAAACCCGATTATAGGGATGCGCATAATAATTTGGGTAATATTCTGCAAGCGCAAGGAATGCTCGATGCTGCAGAAACTCACTTAAAGCAGGCGCAAATATTGGATCCGGATAGTGCCGATTCCTATAATAATTTGGGTAATGTCTATAAGCATCAAAGTCAACTTAGTGAAGCGATTACCTGTTATAGACAGGCACTCAAGCTAAAGCCTGAGTATTTTGATGCACACAGTAATCTGCTTTATGCACTCAGTTCAGAGCCAAACTGTACACAATCAGAATATTTGATTGAAGCGCGGCGATACGGAGAAAAGGCTCTGGCATTAGCAAAGCCATTTAGAAGCTGGGCAATGAAAAACAAGAATAGTACGTCACAACGTATCCTTGTTGGTCTGGTATCAGGCGATTTGAAGTCGCATCCTGTTGGATATTTCATTGAGAGCATCCTTGGTCATCTAAACCGGGAACAGTTCGAGCTAGTGGCGTATTCAACAAAAAATCAGGAAGATGATCTGACGACAAGAATCAAGCCGTATTTTAATGCCTGGAATATGATTGATCGACTAAGTGATGAAGAAGCAGCGCGCAAAATACACGATGATGGGATTGAAATATTGATCGATTTGGCTGGGCATACGGCATTTAACCGACTTCCGCTATTTGCTTGGAAGTCCGCTCCGGTGCAGGTTAGTTGGTTGGGTTACTTCGCTTCAACAGGACTACCGGGTATGGATTATTTGCTAGCTGATCCTGTCTCTGTACCTGATTCATGTCGCTGTGCATTCACTGAAGAAATTGTTTACTTGCCCGAGTCCAGGTTGTGCTTTACACCGCCAGTAGATGGTAATAGCATCGCAGTCAGCGGATTACCTGCCGAGAAAAATGGTCACATCACCTTTGGCTGCTTCCAAACATTATCGAAGCTCGGTGATAACGTATTAAGCGTATGGAGCCGCATAATGAATAGACTGCCTCAGACGAGGTTGCGGCTGCAGAACAAGCAAATGAGCTGCCAGAAAACGAGAGAGCAATTGAGAAATCGTTTAGCTCAGTTTGGCATCGCGCAGGAGCGAGTGTCTTTACTGGGTCATGTTTCTCGATCCGGCTATTTGGCTGCGCATGCCGAAGTGGATTTTGTCTTAGATACTTTTCCATATCCCGGTGGGACGACAACCTGCGAAGCGTTGTGGATGGGTGTGCCAACGCTGACTCTGGCGGGAGAAACAATGCTTTCAAGGCAGGGTGCCAGCTTGCTAACGGCAGCTGGATTGCCAGAATGGGTGGCAACTACCGCTGATGAGTATGTAGCAAAAGCCGTGGCCTTTTCGCAGGAATTAACCGACCTGTCTGCGCTACGTCAGCGCTTGAGAGGACAAGTAAAATCATCGCCTCTTTTTGATGCAAATCGCTTTGCCCGAGATCTGGAAGCGGCACTTCGAATAATGTGGGATTCAAAGTGTCCAGAGACAAATAGAAACAATGGAGACGAGATGAAAAATATTTTTTTACACGTAGGGTGTGGCTCGAACAGGAAAGACCGGACAACGCGGGAATTCAATACTGATTCCTGGCAGGAATTACGGCTGGATATCAATGAATCAACGCATCCTGACATCGTGGGCACGATGATCGACATGTCCGCGGTAGCCAACGAAACAGTGGATGCGATATTTTCTAGCCATAACATCGAACATTTATATCCACATGAAGTGCCATTGGCGCTGAAAGAGTTTATTCGCGTATTAAAGCCAGAAGGATTTTTGGTGGTCACTTGCCCTGACTTACAGTCTGTTTGCGCGTTGGTGGCAGAAGACAAGTTAACTGATCCGGCATATACCTCGCCTGCGGGACCTATTGCTCCGATCGATATTCTCTATGGGCATCGTGCTTCAATGGAACGAGGTAATCTTTACATGGCACACCGCTGCGGTTTTACCAAAAAGGTTTTGATAGGCACCTTAAGAACATTCGGGTTTGCATCATTAATTGCGGCTAACCGCGGCGCACCATTTTTTGATATTTGGGCGATTGCAAGTAAATTGCCACTCAATCAAGAGGAACTTCGCACACTAGCGGTGAAACATTTTCCAGCGTGAACAAACTGGCATGAGGGGGAAAATAGAAACACGGGGAAATCTTTGTGTTCTGGAAGAAATTCAATTTTCCCAGCTTTTCATTGAAGAAGGTTTCTGTGGACTTGTTTTGACAACAGAAAGAAATGACTAACCATTCTGTGGTATTGCAACGGGCTAGAACCTACGCTCAATCTGGCCTATTCCCTGATATGCTGGCAGCTTGCCAGGAGGCGGTTGATACGCATCGGAACGATCCCAATGTGTTGCTGGATACCGGAGTGCTGCTTTCCAATTTTGGCTTTCTCAGTAGTGCCCGTAAATGTTTCGAACGCGTTCAAGGACTTGTTCCCAATGATTCTCGTGCAATAATGAATCTCGCAAACCTGACGCGTGACGCAGGGAATCATGACGAATCGCGACTTCTTTATGCAACATTGCTAGAACATTTCCCTAATCATCCTATGATTAGGCGTAACGCCTTGGTTAGCTTGGAATATGATCCTCTGGTGTCGAATATTGAGCGGCTTGCGAAAGCCGAAGAATGGGGACGTTGGGCGGTTGCTCTGGCCGGTGGCCATCGTTCTCGTCCGCCGCCTCATTCTTTACAAAATGAGCGACCCCTACACATTGGATACGTTTCTGCCGATTTTTGCCAGCATACAGTAGGACTTTTTGTAAAAGATGTGCTTAAAGCGCATGATCCGTTGCGAGTAGCTCTTTTCGCATACAGCGCCGGTCAGGTCAATGACTGGGTTACCGAAGCGATTCGTGCGACTTGTCAATTCCGTGATGTTGCAAGATTAGATGATGTTGCACTGGCCACATTGATTCGGCAGGATAAGATTGATGTGCTGGTTGATCTATCTGGCCATACAGCTGGTTCACGTCTCACGGTATTTGCCCACCGTCCAGCATCGGTACAGGTTTCCTGGTTGGGTTACTTTGCGACAACTGGACTGAGGTATCTGGATGCCGTGCTATTAGATAAATGGCATGCGCCACCCGGTACTGAAGCACAATTTGTCGAACCGGTTATTCATCTTCCGGGAGGACGTTTTTGTTATACACCGGTTCCGTGGATGCCTAGCGTTTCTCCCATGCCAGTTTTAAGTACTAACTACATAACCTTTGGCAGCTTCAACAATA
>LNFM01005017.1_pt1 | contig 26195 bp, 25 predicted proteins | sample 596031 | NCBI WGS metagenome assembly LNFM01 (sample SAMN04254537, study PRJNA301005) | activated carbon metagenome | isolation source: dual media filters at the Ann Arbor, Michigan drinking water treatment plant | place: USA: Ann Arbor | reverse complement strand
TTGCGCCAGCGCGTGCAGCACGCGCTGTTCATATTTTGAAATGTTCATTGAAACATACCCGTAGAAATTGATCAGGGGCCAGCAGGCGCGGCGACGCGCCTCTGGAGCCAAGTTCAGCAGGTCCGCGAAAATCTCGCGGCGTGCCGGATCAACGGGTGGCAATCTCTTGCATAAATTCCTCGAATGGAGCGCGCAAATTAGCCGCACCGCCAGATTTTGCAAGACATGGCAATTTTTGTGCTGCGCTGCACAATTTTAGGGTTGCGCCTCGTGGTGGCTGCGATAACTTACGTCTATGTCAACAAACCCGCTCCTCCTTGAAGCTATCGCACTTAAAAAATGCGTGACCACCGTGTATAACGGCGTCGCCATGAAGCTCGCGCCGCATGTGCTCTATTCCAAGAACAATGCGCTGTTCATCGATGCGATTACGCTCGAAAAGCATGGGGAACCGCCGCGTGAGAAGAAATTGGGGGCGTTTCATCTGCAAGGACTCAACGAACTGCACATCATCGATGAGCATTTTGAAACGGATGAGCTGTTCGAGCCCGACGCTGAGAAATATGAGGGCGTTGCATTGTTCAAGGTGAGTGAAGGCTAGCCCTCACTCCACCTTCTTGGCATGATGCGTCATGCATATTTCAGCCACAGCAATCATCTGTTCGGTTCGCAACCATGGCGAAACGGGCGCAATTGTGCGCGCATTTGCTGAAGAGCAAGGAATGCTGGCGGGTTACGTGCAAGGCGCGCGTGGTCGGCATTTGCGGCCGGTGTTGATCCCCGGCAACGTGATCAAGGGCGAATGGCGGATGCGGGTGTCAGGACAGCTGGCCTCTTTGGTCGCTGAACCGCTGCACAGCCGCGCGCATTTGCTGTCCGAACCTTTGGCGATTGCGGCGATTGATTGGGTGACAGCGCTAACCGCCGCGACATTGCCCGAGGCCTATCCCTATCCGCGTTTGCACAGCGCGCTTGACGGGGTGCTTTCAGCGATTGAATTGGCCCCGGCGGCGCGGGTTTGGGCGGGGGCGGTTGCGCAATATGAAACGCTGCTGCTCGCCGAGCTTGGCTATGCCGAAGAGGTCGAAGCAAAGGGCGCTCCGGTTGCGATGATGGCGCAAAATCGCGAACGGTTAGTTGCACATGTTCTGGGCGAACGCCGAGCCGATGTGATGGCCGCGCGCGAACGGCTGGTGGACCGGCTGAAAAGGGCAGTTGCATAAGCGAACGGTGCACGGCATGGCGGCCTCGCAAAGGAGAATATTGTGCTTGTTGCCCTGTTACCCGGAGACGGAATTGGCCCCGAAGTGATTGCCGAAGCGCGCCGCGTGCTTGATGCGCTGGCGATTGACGGGCTGATCTTCGAAGAGGCACTCGTCGGTGGCGCGGCTTATAAAGCGAACGGCCATCCGCTGCCATCTGCAACACTTGACCTCGCCAAGCGAGCCGATGCGATATTGTTTGGCGCGGTGGGCGATTCCCATTGTGATAATCTCGAACGCCATTTGCGGCCGGAACAGGCTATTCTTGGCCTTCGAAAAGAGCTCGGCCTTTTCGCCAATCTACGCCCCGCGACGCTCTTTCCCGAACTGGCCGACGCCAGTGCGCTCCGGCCAGAAATTGCTTCGCAGATCGACATGGTCATCGTCCGCGAACTCAACGGCGATGTCTATTTCGGTGAAAAGGGTATGCGCAAAACCGCCGACAGCAAGCGCGAAGGCTATGACATCATGTCCTATAATGAGGACGAAGTCCGCCGCATCGCCCGGGTCGGATTTGAAACCGCGATGGCGCGGAACAAAAAGCTATGCTCGGTCGATAAGGCCAACGTGCTTGAGACCTCGCAATTGTGGCGCGATGTGGTCATTGAAACCCATGCCGAATATCCGCAAGTCGAACTCACGCATATGTATGTCGACAATTGCGCGATGCAGTTGGTGCGTAACCCAGGCCAATTCGATGTAATCGTCACCGGCAACCTGTTCGGCGATATATTGTCCGACCAGGCGAGCATGTGTGCGGGCTCGATAGGCATGCTTCCCAGCGCCTCGCTCGATAGCAACCAAAAGGGGCTGTATGAGCCAATCCACGGCAGTGCTCCGGACATTGCAGGGCAGGGCAAGGCTAATCCTCTGGCGACGATATTGTCGGCGGCAATGATGCTTCGATATTCTCTGGGTTTGCCCGATATCGCCGACCGTATCGAAACAGCTGTTGCTAAGGCCCTCGCTGGCGGCGCTCGCTCACCAGACCTTGGCGGCACTATGACCACCAGCGAAATGGGCGATGCCGTTCTTGCTGCCTTGACCTGACTGCTTCACTCCCCGAAAAGCGACCCATGAAGAAAACTACCGGCCAGAATCGCGCAATAACCAGCAAATGGCGGCCAGCCACGCAGGCGGTGCGCGGCGGCACGTGGCGCAGCGAGCATGGCGAGACGTCCGAAGCCTTGTTCCTCTCCTCAGGCTTCACGTACGACGACGCCGAAACCGTAGCCGCGCGCTTTGCCGGTGAGGCCGAGGGCATGACCTATTCGCGGCTGCAAAACCCGACAGTGCAGATGCTCGAAGAGCGTATCGCTTTGATGGAAGGGGCCGAAGCGTGCCGCGCGCAGGCAACCGGTATGGCGGCGATGACGACAGCGTTGTTGTGCCAATTGTCGCAAGGCGATCATGTCGTCGCAGCGCGCGCTGCGTTCGGTTCGTGTCTGGGGCATCAGCACCACAACCATCGACAGCCGCAACAATGACGAATGGCTGGCGGCAATCCAGCCCAATACCAAAGTCTTCTTCTTCGAAACCCCGGCCAATCCGACGATGGATATTGTCGACATGGCCTATGTATGTGGGCTGGCGAGGCAGCACGGAGTCACCACCGTTGTCGACAACGCCTTTGCGACGTCGGTGCTGCAACGCCCGATGGATTTCGGCGCGGATGTTGTCGCTTACAGCGCGACCAAACTGATGGACGGGCAGGGGCGCGTCCTCGCAGGTGCGGTCTGCGGGTCGAAGCAGTGGATCGATGAGCATCTGTTGCCGTTCCAGCGCAACACCGGGCCAAACCTGTCGCCATTCAACGCATGGGTTGTGCATAAGGGGCTTGAAACGCTTGAACTGCGCGCGATGAAACAGTCGGAAAACGCGCTGGCCGTCGGCAAATTCCTTGAGAAACGCGTGCCGGTGATGTTGCATCCCGGCCTTGCCAGCCACCCACAGCACAATCTGGCGATGGCGCAGATGAAGGCTTGCGGACCGATTTTCTCGTTCGAGCTCGACGGCGGCCGGAAGCAAGCGCACGGGCTTCTGAACGCGTTGCAACTCATCGACATTTCAAACAATATCGGCGACGCACGCAGCCTGATGTGCCACCCCGCGTCATCCACACATCACGGCATGGGGCCCGAGGGCCGCGAGGCAATGGGCGTGGGCGAAGGGATGATCCGCATCAATGTGGGCCTCGAAGATCCGGCGGATTTGATGGAAGATCTCGACCAAGCGCTTAAGGTGGTCGGATTATGAACATTCTCGATTCATTTTTCTCCGCCAGCGCAACTACCGACGGCGTTACCGTCCGCGTCGCGCCGAATTTTTTGAACGAACAATCGGTTCCGGCACAAGGCCGCTGGTTCTGGTCCTACCATATTCGTATTGAAAACAACGGCGATGAGCCGGTTCAATTGCTAACCCGTCATTGGAAAATCACCGATGGCCGCGGCATGGTGAACCATGTCGATGGCGACGGCGTTGTCGGCGAACAACCGGTGCTCAAACATGGTGAGAGCCATGATTATGTCTCGGGCTGTCCACTATCGACACCCAGCGGCATGATGGAGGGGCAGTACCGGTTCATCCGCGAGGACGGCAGCACGTTCCTGGCTGAAATCCCGCGCTTTAAACTGGTTGCCCCGGCAACGGCACGGTGAAACGAACGCATCTCCCGCTGAACGGTCTACGCGTTCTTGATGCCGCCGCGCGGCATTTGAGTTTCACAAAAGCGGCTGATGAATTGGCGGTGACCCCCGCTGCTGTTGGCCAGCAAATCCGCGCGCTTGAGGATATGCTGGGCGTCGTGTTGTTCCGGCGCACGCCCAAGGGTTTGGAACTGACTGGCGAAGGTGCGGCTGGCCTTGATGCGCTGCGCCAAGGGTTCCTGATGTTTGAAGACGCCGTTCGCGCAATGCAGGCAGGCCAATCGTCAAATTCGCTGACGATAGCGGCACCACGTGATTTTACCGCAAAATGGCTGGCCGCACGGCTGGCGGTGTTTGGACAAAGCAATCCTGATACGCGATTCACATTGGTTGCAGCAGATGACGATATCGACTTTACCGAAGCCAATCTCGACCTCGCCATTCGCTTGACCGAAGGGCCGGGCGAACATGAAGGGGTGCGGTTGGCCGAAGGGGCGTTTGTCACCGTGGCTGCACCCGAAGGCGGGACCGATACACCGATTAGCTGGCCGCATTGTCCCGTCGCCGATGGCTTGCCAGCACTGCGTCTCGCCGATGCCGGGTTGGCGATTGATGCAGCTGCGATCGGCCTAGGCCGCGCGAACGTGCCGCATTTGCTCGCAGAAGCTGATTTAGCTGCTGGCCGCGTGCGCGCACTCGATAATGCGAAAGAGAGCAGCCTCGCCTACTGGCTGGTCGCCCCATTGCCGCAGTGGCGGCAGAAAAAGGTCAAGGCGCTTGTCGAGGCGCTCACTGCGTAATGCTTCCGACGCTCAAGACGGACCGGCTGGTGTTGCGCCCGCTTGATCGCGAGGACGCGAACGACGCGTATCGTTTCCTTAGTGACGAACGGGTGATGCGTTACTGGAGCAGCGGCCCCCACCAGGATATCGCTGAAACCGAGCGTTATATCCTTGGCAATTGCACGGGCGGAAGCCACGAAAGCTGGGCGATTACCGAGGCCGGAGGAGCTGCAATTGGCTGGATCAATCTTGGCGAACGCCGGCCCCGGGTTTATGAAACAGGCTATATCCTTGGCGTTGACTGGTGGGGAAGGGGGCTTGCCCGCGAAGCGCTTGAAGCGGGCCTCGGCTATGTCTTCGGGTCGCTCGGTGCCCGCCGCATCTTTGCTGATACCGATCCGGAAAACGTCGCGTCGATCAAAATGCTTGAGGGGCTTGGGTTCATCCGCGAAGGGTATTTGCGCGCCGAATGGGAAACCCATATCGGCGTCCGCGACAGCCTTATCTTCGGCCTGCTACGCGACGAATGGGAAACCCAGCGCGCTTAATTCGCAGCGCTATCCAACAATCGAGTCATTAACGCAGCAAAGGCCGCGTTGTCCACTTCCTGTGCTGGATTGTTCCAGCTTCCTGAAATTGCGTACCAATCACCCGCTTTGGATTGCGCGAGGAAGCTCATTGAGATCACTCCGGGTTCTGACCCGCCTTTATAGCCGAGATATTGCCATTTAGCAGCAGATGCAGGCGAAATACCTTTGTTGACGGCCATGATGTCGAGCGCGGTTTTGCTGTCGATGCGGCGTAGGTGGTTCATCAGTAGCGCGATGTCGGCAGGCGAAGCGAACCATTCGATGCTGTTAATTGCTACCGGGCCTGATCCCAGCTGCGACAGGTCGATGCGGTCATAGCCAAGCGCTGCTGCCTCGCTAAGCAAAATGTCACGCTGTTGCTCTTCGCTAGCTATTTCAAAACGTGCGCGGAGCGTTGGATTGCTTTTAAGCGCGAACGCCTCGACCGTTGTTAGCAACGGTAGCGCCTTGTCAGGCGCGCTGTGGCCAATGGTCGCAAGCTTCTGCTCGACTGCATCACGGCCGAGCACGCGGATCAGTTCGTCGGTTGCGGCGTTGTCGCTAACCGAAATCATCCACGTCGCCAGAGTTTGCAACGTAACTGGTGTGCCACGCGGCCAGCCCTGCGTTGCACTTGACGAATAGGCCCGCGCATCGAGCGGCACTACGTCCGACCATTTGCGCTGTCCGGCCTCGATCTGGCTTGCCAGTTCGGCTAGAACGTAAAGCTTGAAGGTCGAGCCGACGGCATATTGTTCGTTTGCGCTGAGTTCGGTTGACGCGGTGCCATCAAGGCGTTGCATGAGATAACCAGCGCGGCCCGGCAATGCTTTGAAATCTGCACTGATCTTGGCAATATCATCGCCCTTTACAGCGAAGCCAGTTGCCAAGAGCCCCGCAACCTTATTTGGAGAAAATGGCTCGACGGTTATTTCAACGGTACCGATGGCACGTTCAAAATCGACCTTCAACACCGCGCTGTTTGGACCTTTGCGGTCAATGCTTAGTATTTGAACCGCCTTGCCATATTGCGCCAGCAGGCTGGCGCTGATGGCATTGATTTGTGCTGGCGGAACGGCGGTGAGAAAACTGGCGGTGAAATAATCGTCCAATGGAACCGCGCCGTTCAGCATAGCGATCAGCTGGTTTGATCGCATGTCCAGCGGCGTCACGTGCGCCGTTTCGACTGTCTGTGCAGTCGCGGCGTTCGAAGTCGTGGCGCACGCGCCGAGCAATGGCAAAGCTAGGCAAGCCAGAAACCGCTTCATGTCCGTCTCCTTTTGCGATCAGGCGTCGATGGCTTCCTCGTCAAGCGACGCCGCATTGTCCTGAATGAAGTTGAACCGGTGTTCGGGGTTTTTGCCCATCAGCCGGTCGACAAGGTCTGTTACTACCGCACGGCGTTCATATTCATTTGGCAGGGTGATGCGGATTAGCGAACGGGTTTTGGGGTCCATCGTCGTTTCGCGCAGCTGGTTCGGGTTCATTTCACCAAGGCCCTTGAACCTGCCGACATCGACATTTTTGCCCTTGAACACCGTCGCTTCCAATTCGGCGCGGTGCGCGTCGTCCTGCGCATATACCGACGTCGCGCCAACTGTCAGTCGGTAGAGCGGCGGACGCGCGAGGAACAGATGCCCAGCACGGACGATTTCGGGCATTTCCTGAAAGAAATAGGTCATCAGCAAGGTCGCGATATGCGCGCCGTCGACATCGGCGTCGGTCATGATGATGATGCGTTCATAACGCAGATTGTCGGGGTTGCAGTCCTTACGGATGCCGCAGCCAAGCGCCAGTTGTAGGTCGGCGATTTCACTATTGGCACGGATCTTCTCAAGCGTGGCCGATGCGACATTGAGGATTTTGCCGCGGATCGGCAGGATCGCCTGCTTCTTGCGGTCGCGTGCCTGTTTGGCGCTGCCGCCTGCGCTGTCGCCTTCGACGATGAAGAGTTCAGTTCCGGCTGGGTCATCTGACGAGCAATCGGTCAGCTTGCCGGGGAGGCGGACCTTGCGGCCCGAGGTCGCGGTTTTGCGTTTGACCTCGCGTTCAGCTTTCCGACGTAGGCGGTCGTCTACCTTCTCTAAAATGAAGCCCATCAGCGCCTTGCCGCGCTCCATATTATCAGCAAGGAAATGGTCGAAATGGTCGCGCACTGCGTTTTCGACGAGCCGCGTGGCTTCGGGGGAAGTCAGTCGGTCTTTGGTCTGGCTCTGGAACTGTGGATTACGGATGAAGACCGAGAGCATTAGTTCGGCCTCGTTAAAAATGTCCTCAGCCGAAATTTGCGCGGCCTTTTTCTGGCCGATCAGTTCGCCGAACGCGCGAAGCCCCTTCGTCAACGCCGCGCGGACGCCAGCCTCATGCGTGCCGCCGTCGGGCGTGGGGATGGTATTACAATACCAACTGTACGAGCCATCGGAATATAACGGCCAGCTAATCGCCCACTCGACACGACCTTGGGCGTCCGGAAAGTCTTGAGTCCCAGCAAAAAAGTCAGTGGTCGCACACGCTCGCTCGCCCAGTTGTTCGCGCAAATGGTCGGAGAGACCGCCGGGAAACTGAAATACCGCTTCTGCGGGTACATCAGCCGTTGCTAGATCGGGATCGCAACGCCAGCGGATTTCGACGCCAGCGTAAAGATACGCCTTGGACCGCGCCAAACGGAACAACCGCGCCGGTTTGAACTTCGCGTCGCTTCCAAAAATTTCAGTATCGGGCGTAAACGCTATCGTTGTACCGCGCCGGTTTTGCGTTGGCCCCAATTCCTCCATTGGGCCAAGCGCATGGCCTTTGGAAAAACGCTGACGGTAGAGTTGCTTGTTCCGCGCAACCTCGACCACCGTGTCATCGGACAGGGCATTGACCACCGACACACCGACGCCGTGCAAGCCGCCTGAGGTCGCATAGGCCTTGTCCGAAAACTTGCCGCCCGAATGCAGCGTGGTCAGAATAACCTCAAGCGCGGATTTGTCCGGAAATTTGGGATGCGGATCCACCGGGATGCCGCGACCATTATCGCTAATCGTCAGCCGGTTGCCAGCTGCGAGATAAACTTCGATCCGGTTGGCATGACCCGCGACCGCCTCATCCATCGAGTTATCGAGAACTTCCGACGCCAGATGGTGAAGCGCACGTTCGTCGATGCCGCCTATATACATCCCGGGGCGGCGGCGGACGGGTTCAAGACCCTCCAACACCTCGATTGCCGAGGCGGTGTAATCATTCGACGCAGCGGTGGCTGCTGCGCTCCCTCCAAACAGATCATCGCTCATAGCGACAGGCTATAAGGCGCAGCGAGTCGCCCGCGCAAGCACCGCGTTGTGTTATCCCCCGCTTTTGCCGACATCTTTGGGATTGACGAATTTCCGGCCAAGTGTATCAATGGGTTAATACACCCAGAAGAGGATCCCCCATGAAAAACAAACTTTTAAGCTCAGTCCTTACATTGTCGATGCTGATGTCCGCTCCAGTCGCTCTGGCGCAGGACGCAAGTTCGGTTCCGCTGATCGAACGCGAAAAGCTATTCGGCAATCCTCAAAAGTCCGGCGCAGCGCTCAGCCCCGATGGCAAATGGATCGGCTGGCGCGCGCCACTGGACGGCGTGATGAATATTTTCGTGGCGCCTACGGGCAATATGGCAAATGCCAAAGTGGTGACGAATTCGAAAGACCAGCCCATCCGCAATTTCAGCTGGTCGGGCGATTCGTCGATGGTGCTGTATATCCAGGACAAGGGCGGCGATGAGAATTTCCTGTTGTATGGAGTTGACGTCGCCACCGGCAAGGAGCGGAATTACACGCCGTTCGAGAAGACCCGAGTCATATTGGTCGGCGCGTCGTACCAGAACAAGGACAAGCTCCTGATCGGCTTGAACAACCGCAACCCGCAATATCATGATGTGCACCTGCTCGACCTGAAAACCGGTGCGACCACCGAGGTCATGCGTAACGACGCTTATGCAGGCTTTGTAGCCGACGACACGCTAACGCTCCGAATGGCGCTGCGACCTAATCCGCAAGGCGGGCAGGACTATTTCAATATCGTCAGCGGCAAAGTCGAGGAAAAACCATTTGCGTCGACCGGCCTCGAAGACTCTTTGACCACCACGCCTGCCGGATTTACCAATGACGGATCATTGCTCTACTGGCTCGATAGCCGTGACCGTAATACAGCTGCGCTCTATGCGCAGGACATGAAAACCGGCAAGCGCGCGTTGCTCGCTGAGAACGCCAAGGCCGATATCGGCGGAACCTTGCGCGACCCTAAGACGGGCGTGGTCGAGGGCTACAGCGCTAATTATCTGAAGAACGAATGGACGATAACCGACGACGATCTGAAGGCCGATTGGAAGTTGCTCAGCAGCAAGCTGCCCGGCGAATTCGGGGTGCAATCGCGTACCGACGCCGATGACAAATGGCTGATCTGGAACGATCCTTTGGTCGCGCCGTCGGTGGTCTATCAGTTCGACCGCAATACCAAAGACTTGAAAGAGCTTTATGTCGGTCGCCCCGAACTGGTCGGCGCGCCGCTCGTTCCGATGTATCCGGTCGAGATCAAGTCGCGCGATGGCCTGAACCTTGTCAGTTATCTTACCCTGCCCAAATCTGCGGATGCAAACGCCGATGGCAAGGCCGACAAACCCGTACCGATGGTGCTGTTCGTGCATGGCGGCCCGTGGGCGCGAGACGGTTTTGGCTTTAACGGCTATCACCAGTGGATGGCGAACCGCGGCTATGCCGTACTGTCGGTCAATTTCCGCGGCTCGACCGGTTTCGGCAAAGATTTCATTTCGGCAGGCGATCTCGAATGGGGCGCCAAGATGCAAGACGATCTGACCGACGCGGTCGCATGGGCGGTGAAGACCGGCGTTGCGCAGAAGGACAAGGTCGCGATCATGGGCGGCAGCTATGGCGGTTACGCGACGCTTGCAGGTCTTACATATACGCCCGAAGTTTATGCGTGCGGCGTCGATATTGTCGGCCCGTCGAACCTTGAAACATTGCTGAAAACGATCCCGCCTTACTGGGCACCGATCGTCAACCAGTTCCATAAGCGCATGGGCAACCCGAACACGCCTGAGGGGCTGGCGCTGCTCAAGGAGCGTTCACCGCTTTATTCGGCTGACAAGATCGTCCGGCCATTGCTGATCGGCCAGGGTGCCAACGACCCGCGCGTCAATCAGGCCGAATCGGACCAGATCGTTGCAGCGATGAAAGCCAAGAACATCCCGGTGACCTATGTGCTGTTCCCAGACGAAGGCCATGGCTTTGCGAAGCCCGCCAACAACATCGCGTTCAATGCGGTGACCGAAGGGTTCTTGTCGAAATGCTTGGGCGGACGCGCTGAGCCGATTGGTGACACCGTTCGTAAGTCGACGGCAAAAGTACCGCAGGGAGCGGAATTTGCGCCCGGACTTGTCGAAGCTATCGCGGCGAAGTGAGAAACGAAAACGGGCCGGATTGACCGGCCCGTTTAACATATTCTGAAATGAAGAAGCTTTAGCGAACGCGTGGCCCGCCAAAAGGCATTGGCGGGGGCGGACGACGCACGCCGCGTGGCAACTGCGCCTGATAGGCGCGGCCACAATGTTCAACGCAATATGGAAAGCTGGGGTTTACCGGAGCGCCGCAAAAGTGGAAATCGGCTTCACCGGGATGGCCCATCGGCCAGCGGCAAACGCGCTCGTTCAGATCAAGCAGCGATGTCTTGTCAGCCATTTCGGGGCTTGGCTTTGCGGGCACAAGGCGGCGCGGCGGAGCAGGTGGAATAGGCGCCTGCTGGTCGCCCGGACCCTGGCGCATGAAGCCGCCTGGACCGATGGAAACTATACGCGGCATCGTTGATGGCCGTGGCGCGTCGGTGACCGGCTCGCCTTCAGTACGCGGTGCAGCAACTGGCGCCGCAGGTGCCATCGGTCGGGGCCGTATCGGCGCGGCGGCCACTGGCTTGGCCGGAGCAGCGGCAGGCTTTTTCGCAGCGGCAGCTTTTTTGTCGGGCTCGTTTGCCTTAACCGGCGACGGCCGCGACTTCAGACCCAGACGATGCGCCTTGCCGATCACAGCATTGCGGCTCACGCCGCCCAGTTCGTCGGCGATCTGGCTGGCGGTCAGGCCCTTTTCCCAAAGGGTTTTCAGTTGGTCGATCCGCTGGTCGGTCCAGGACATAGATATTTTCCCAAGTTCAATTTGTGCAGCCGCGTCATCGGCGCGATTGCGCCTTGCGGTTGAAGCTGCAAGCCGATAGTCGATTGCGCGATGAGTATCCACCCAAAAAGCGCCACTGACACAGATAGGGATTTGGCTCCCCTTGTTCAACCTCAGGGCGGGCAAAAGCTGATCCGTAACGTCAACTGGGTGGGGCTATGGGCGCTCTACATGAAAGAAGTGCGGCGCTTTATCAAAGTGCAATTGCAGACGATCTGGGCGCCCGCCATCACGACCTTGCTGTACCTCATCATCTTCACCGTTGCACTTGGCACCGTAAAGCCGACAGTTCTCGGGGTACCATTTGCCGACTTTATAGCGCCGGGTCTGATTATTATGGGCATGATGCAAAATGCCTTTGCCAATTCGAGCTTTTCGCTTCTGGTCGGCAAGATTCAGGGGACGATTATCGATTATCTGATGCCGCCCTTGTCCAACGCCGAATTGCTTGCGGCTCTGGTCGGTGCATCGGTGACGCGTGCTTTTCTGGTTGGCGGTACGATCTGGCTGGCGATGGCCTTGTGGCCTGATGTCAACGTCACGCCCGTGCATTTTGGCGCGGTCTTGTGGTTCGGGCTGATGGGATCGACGCTGCTCGCGCTCATCGGCGTGCTGACATCAATCTGGGCGGAAAAGTTTGACCATGCCGCAGCGATCGGCAATTTCATTGTCGCCCCAGCCGCTTTATTGTCGGGCACTTTCTACTCGGTTGAGCGTCTATCACCGGCGTTTCAAGCGATCAGCCACGCCAACCCGTTTTTCTACGCAATTTCGGGGTTCCGTTTTGGCTTCATCGGCAGCGCTGACAGTCCGGTAATGTTCGGTGCGCTGCTATTGCTCGGCATCAATATTGCCCTTGGCACCATCTGCTATTTGCTTTTGAAATCGGGCTGGAAACTGCGCGCCTAAAATTACACAGGTTAATGCCGTTTAGCTGTTCCTAAGGGGACGCTATGATCAACGCATTGGCGAGGCTTCGGCATCGCGAAAAACAAATGTCGGCTAAGCTTTCTACCGGCACAGCAACAGAAGTTTTGGCAACGCGCGAATTGCTCCGGCAATCGCTCGTTGAACTATATGAATTCGGATACTGGCGAGAGCAGCCCGACCAGTTCAAATATTATATGCAGCTTTACCGTGCGTGCCGTCCGATGGAGTTCAGCGCGCCGCCTTCCATGTCTGCGCCTGACAGAAGGGACCAATGCAGCCCTTGACTACCAGATTGCCCGACTTTCCCCTGTACACGATCGAGCGATAGGTTTTGCCCGATTTAGGATCGTAAATCTGGCCCTTCCACTCATTACCTGCGGCTTTGAACCCGGTCAGGATGTTCATGCCGAGCAACGTGCGGCTGCGCAGCGCCTTGTCGGGATTGTTGACGTCTTTTTGGCCGACGCCATTGGGCGGCGGGACGAGGAATTTGGCGAGCTTGCCGCAAATCGTCGCGCCGCATTCGTAGATTTCGACCACGCCGTCTTTGCTTTGCGTAACCCAGCGACCCGTGACAGGCGCAGCGGCTTGAACTGAAGCGGATAATAAAGTCGCAGCAACCAATGCGGCGGAAATTCGTATTTGCAACATAAAGGCTCCTGAAATGGGGTATTGGGACATTAGCATGCGATTGTTACGCCGCAAACTTTTTGCCTTTTTATGACGTCCTGCTAACCGGCTCACATGAAAGAAATCATACTCTACGATTACTGGCGCTCCTCGGCGAGTTATCGCGTGCGCATTGCCCTTAACCTTAAAGGCGTTGCCTACAAAACTGTTCCGACCAGCCTGCTGGAAGGCGACCATAAGGCAACTGAATATGTCGAGCGTAATCCGCAAGGTTTTGTGCCGATGCTCTCGATTGACGGGCATGATCTTACTCAGAGCCTTGCGATTATCGATTATCTCGATGCCAATTATCCCGATCCGGCTATGGTGTCATCCAACCCTGCCGACCGCGCCAAGACACTCGCTCAGGCGTTGGTGATTGCCGCGGATATTCACCCTGTCAATAACCTGCGTATCCTGAAATATTTGAAAGATGTGTTGGGACAGAACCAAGCTGCGATTGATGACTGGTATCGCCACTGGATCGTCGAAGGCCTTACTGCTTTGGAAGCGATGGCGCCCGAAGATGGACTGTTTGGCGGAGATTTACCCAACCTCGCCGATCTTTGCCTCGTACCGCAAATGGCCAATGCTCGGCGGTTCGATACGCCGCTGGAGGCATTTGCGAAGCTGTTACGGATCGATGCGGCGTTGACCGAGTTGCCCGCGTTCAAGGCCGCGCACCCTGATGCCGTGAACCCCGACGCATGAGGCTTTCTGGACTGGTCTGCCTGCCGCTGATTGCGATTACAACGCCTGTTTGGGGACAAGTTGAACTGCGGTCCGAATGCACCACTCTTCCCGGATCACCAGGCGAGGAAATCACTTTGGGTTGCACCCAGATTGTCGTCACAGGAAATCTGCAAACGTCTCAGTCGGAAAATACCGAAGCGATTGACGATCTTCAGTTGGGGTCTGGACGGATCGAATCTGCTTTGTCTCAGGTTCCCGGCCTACAACAATTTCGCCGTTCGGACGCTCGGTCGGCAAACCCTACCAGCCAAGGCGTCACGCTTCGTGGATTGGGTGGCAACGCGTCGTCGCGCGCAATTCTGGTGCTCGACGATGTACCGCAGGCCGACCCGTTCGGCGGCTGGATCAGCTGGCCCGGCTATGACGCGCTTAAGCTCGCCAGTATTCGGGTGCGCCGTGGCGCTGGGCAAGTCGCTTCCGGTGCAGGCGCGCTGGCAGGTGTCATCGAGCTTGATAGCAAGCAGAATGTCAATCAACTGAACGCGAGCGTGGCTTATGGCAGCCGGAACAGCCTCGATGCCAAATCCTCCTTATTGCGCAAACTTGGCGAGGGCAGCATTTCGGTTTCGGGCAGCTATGCGCGCGGCGACGGTTTCATTCCGATCATCAAAGGCCAGCGCGGCGCAGTCGACCGACCTGCGCCTTATGAACAAGGCGGCATCGCAATTCGCGCAGTCGCGCCTTTGTCCGACAACACTGAACTACAGGCAGGAATGCGCGCTTTCACTGACGAACGTGACCGAGGCTTTGATTTTTCCGACAACCAGAACAGCGGCGTCGATGCCAGCCTGCGTCTGGTCAATCGCACCCCCGGCGGCTGGCAGTGGAGCACGTTGGGCTATGTCCAGATCCGCGATTTCGCAAACCGCTTCGGCGCGATTGGCACTGGCCGCAATTCGGTTGGCCTCACCCTCGACCAATTTTCCGTGCCGTCGACTGGGTTAGGCGCGCGCGTTGAAGTGCGGCCACCACTTGGCGAAAATGCAGAGTTGCGCATCGGCGGCGACTGGCGACGCACCATTGGCGAGACCAACGAGAATTTCTTCTTCACCGGTCTAACGCCTGGACGAAGCCGCCGCGCCGGTGGCGAAAGCGATACGTTCGGCCTTTTTGTTGAGGCGAGTTTCGAACCAGTCGAGCAATTGACTCTGACCGCCGGCGCACGCGCCGATCATTGGAGCATCGCGAATGGTTTCCGCAAGGAAGTGAACATCGGCGGCACAACGCGGTCGGATGATGTCTTCGCCGACCGGTCCGGCTGGGAAGGCACGGGCAGGGCGGGCTTTGCCTTTCAGGCCAATGATGCGCTGAGGCTGCGTGGGGCGGCCTATTTGGGCTGGCGACTGCCAACACTGAACGAACTATACAGGCCGTTCCGAGTTGGTGCCGATGCGACGGCGGCGAATGAATTGCTTGCGCCGGAGCGATTAAAAGGCGCGGAAATCGGGGTGGATATACAAAGCGACAGTCTCAAATTTGGGGCCACCGCTTTCGCCAATAGGCTCGACAACGCTATTGCCAATGTAGGACTTGGTGTCGGCCCCGCTAACTTCCCCGGCGTTGGCTTCGTTGCGGCGGGGGGTGTTTATCGCCAGCGGCGGAATCTCGACGCCATCTATAGCAAAGGCGTTGAGTTCGATGCGTCCTATTCGGTGCAGGATTTCACGCTGCGCGCTGGTTATGCATATGTCGATGCAAAGGTTGAGGCGTCTGGCGCCGCAATCGCGCTAAACGGGTTACGACCTGCGCAAGTGCCGCGCCATTTCGCAAATGTCGGTATGAGCTATGATGGCGACGTAATCAGCGCAAATGTGAATGCGCGCTATTTTGGCGGACAGTTTGAGGATGACACCAATAGCCGCCGTCTCGCGAGCGCGTTCACGGTTGATGCCGGGCTCGGTTACCGCTTGGGAGAAAAATTCCGACTTGAACTGCGCGGCGAAAATCTGTTCGATGCACGCGTCGAAGCTACAATCGGCAGCGACGGCGTTATCGAACGGGCGACACCGCGCACGATCTGGGCAAGAATTTCGGTAGAATATTGATGGCAAAGACGGCGCAAAAACTGACCTTGGCTGAATTTCTGCCTTATCAGTTGTCGATCACGTCAAATGCGGTCAGCGATCTGATCGCGCGCGCGTATCGCGGCCGGTTTGCCCTGAAAGTGCCCGAATGGCGGTTGATGGCGGTGCTGGGGGAGCGCGCATCGGCCACGCAGCGCGAATTGTGCGAGGCGACCGCGATGGACAAGGTCACCGTCAACCGTGCGTCCAAGGCGTTGGAGGACCGCGGGTTAATCGGCCGCGCTCCGAACGCCGCAGACGGCCGTTCGCATCATCTGGCGCTAACCGGGACGGGCCGTGAGTTGTACGACCAGATTGTGCCGCTGGCCCTTTCTGTTGAGGCCGAGCTGGAAAAGATACTGGGCAGCGGTGAGGCAAAGGCGCTGGAAAACATGCTGGCCCAGCTACGCGCTAGGGTCGCCGAACTCGGCTAAGGCGAAACCCCATATTGCTGCTTGGCAAAAATGGTTTCATTTGATACTAAATTGCAAGCCCTTGCGAGACACCTTAGCTAACTTCGGAGCATTTCATGACCGACCTGTTTGAAAATCCCCTCGGCCTAGACGGTTTCGAATTCGTCGAATTCGCATCCCCTGAAAAAGGCATCCTCGAACCCGTCTTCGAAAGCATGGGCTTCACCCACATCGCGTCGCACCGCTCGAAGGATGTGCATCTCTGGCGCCAGGGTGAGATAAACCTCATCGCCAACTACGAACCACGCAGCCCCGCTGCGTTCTTTGCCGGCGAACATGGCCCATCGGCCTGCGGCATGGCATTCCGCGTCAAGGACGCCGCGAAAGCCTATGCCGAGGCGCTGGAACGCGGCGCGGAACCCGTCGAGAGCAAGACCGGCGTAATGGAACTCCGCATCCCGGCCATCAGAGGAATTGGCGGGGCGTTCATCTATCTGGTCGACCGCTACGCAACGCTCAACAATCCAGAAGCTCTGTCGATTTACGACATCGACTTTGTTTACAAGCCCGGTGTCGCCCGCAATCCTGTAGGCGCGGGATTCCAGAAAATTGATCACCTGACGCACAATGTCTACGGCGGTCGGATGGCGCATTGGGCAGGCTGGTACGAACGGATTTTCAACTTCCGCGAAATCCGCTTTTTTGACATCAAGGGCGAATATACCGGCCTGACATCGAAGGCGATGACCGCGCCCGATGGCAAAATCCGCATTCCCCTAAACGAAGAAGGCAAGGCTGGCGGCGGCCAGATCGAGGAATATCTGCGTGCTTATAATGGCGAAGGTATCCAGCATATCGCGCTGATCTGCGATGACCTCATCGCTTGCTGGGACAATCTGCAGAAGCTCGGCGTCCCCTTCATGACCGCGCCGCCCGAAACCTATTACAAGATGCTCGACGAGCGCCTGCCGGGTCATGGCCAACCCGCTGATGAATTTCAAAAGCGAGGCATACTGCTCGATGGCACAATCGAAAACGGCCAGCCGCGCTTGCTGCTGCAGATTTTCGCTCAGCCCAATATCGGTCCGGTATTCTTCGAATTCATCCAACGCCGTGGCGACGAAGGCTTTGGCGAAGGTAATTTCAAGGCACTGTTCGAGAGCATCGAGCGCGACCAGATCGAGCGTGGTGTTTTGGAGGTGGCGCAATGAGCCTGCCATTCACCACCGAGCGGATTCACCACGTTGCCTATCGCTGCAAAGACGCGAAGCAGACGGTCGACTGGTACGAACGCGTGCTTGGTTTCACCTACACCAATGCCTTTGCTGAGGACTATGTCCCGTCAACCGGCGCTTACGATCCTTATATGCATATCTTCCTGGATTGCGGCGGCGGCAATGTGCTGGCGTTCTTTGAACTGCCCAACCAGCCCGAAATGGGCCGCGATGAGCAGACCCCGGAATGGGTGCAGCATCTTGCGTTCAAGGTTGCCGATTTCGATACCTTAAAGGCGGCTAAAGAACATATCGAAGCGCAAGGTGTCGATGTCCTCGGCCCGACCTTTCACGGTATTTTCCGGTCGATCTATTTCTTCGATCCCAATGGCCATCGCCTTGAGTTGGCATGCGACATAGGCACCGAAGAGCAATATGCCGAGCTAAAGCGTGTCGCACCCGATATGCTCGAGGAATGGAGCCAGACCAAAAAGGCACCGCAACACGCGGCGTGGCTCCACATTGATCCCGGTGGCGAGTGACGCGTTAGAACGACTCGATTGCTGGCTTGCCCACTTTGGCGGTTTCGGTTTTGGGCATGCGATCCTCAAGCGCGCCAAGCCACGCACCGGCTTTGTCGCCGACAAATGTCTGGGGGCGCGATGGCAGCAAATTTTGAGATGCTTCCCATTTACCGATCAAACCCGCCGCCTCCTCGGTTGCTTTGCTGAAAGGTTGTGACTTGCGAAGACCGTTGTTGATCAGCGCGTCGCCGAAAAAGGTCCAGTCATTACCCGGCGCGCAACCAAACGATGTCCGGTTCGATGCGGCAGCGGTCATAATGACGCTGTTTTCATTAGTCAAAAGGGGCAGAAAGGTGCCTGAATAACATGCTGATAACAAAATCATCCGTCGTTCAAATCCCAGATCATCTAGCAAATTGGCTAATCGCATTGGCGCTATCATGCCCACACCCTTGTCGCCGTCGCGATAGGCAAGCCCGTTGTTCGGGTCGCCGTGGGCAGTCGCAAACAGGATCAGAACATCTTCCTTGAGGTTCATCTTGCCTGCAACGGCGGCCAATGCAGTGGCGAGGTTCGGCGGCGATCCTTGAGGCGTGCCGTTGCTTTGGTCATCGGCGCCCGCTGTCAGGAATATTGTACGGCCAATCGCACCATAGCGACGGCCCAGAACCTTGGCTGCTTCACTAGCCTCGCGGCCAAAGACGGGATCGGAGTCGAGCCCGACCGACACGACATAAGCGTCGACCACTCCATTGCGTTGCGGCTGGAGCGCAGCGATTGCGGTTCCAAGCCGTTTATGCTGCGCCAGATGCCACGCAGCGCTTCGCCCTTGCTCCATCGACCAACCGTTTTTGGCCGCCTCAATGGGGTTGAATCCCTGCTGCTGCGGTTGTCCGGTCGCTGGGTTTGTCGCCAGCATAACCAGCGCCAGCGTAGTCGCTTTCAATCTTTTACGCATTCTCCCGCTTTTGCCTCCACCGCCGCTTTTCATGTTTAAAGCGTAAGCCAACACTATCGGTTGCCGCAACCGGAAACTGCGGGCATCATGCGCGGCATAATGAGAGGATATTTATGAAATTAGCTTCGCTGAAATCGGGTCGCGATGGCCATCTGGTTGTCGTGTCGACTGATCTGGCCTGGTATGCGGACGCGGTGCACATTGCGCCGTCCTTGCAGGCCGCATTGGACGACTGGGATGAGATTGCGCCGCGGCTTCAGGCGCTGGCGACCGATCTTGAACATGACGTTATTCCAAAAGAACGTTTTCATGAGCATGATGCCGCTGCGCCATTACCTCGCGCCTATCAATGGGTCGATGGCTCGGCCTATGTGAACCACGTTGAACTGGTTCGAAAGGCGAGGGGAGCGGTGTTACCCGAGAGCTTCTGGCATGATCCATTGATGTATCAGGGCGGGTCGGATGAGTTTCTGGGTGCGCGCGATGAGATTCCATTGGCTGATGAGGCATGGGGTTGTGACCTCGAGGCGGAAATCGTCGTGGTTACCGGCGACGTGCCGCGCGGTGTTTCGTCCACAGACGCATTGTCGTATATCCGTTTGGTCGGCCTGGTGAACGATGTCAGCTTGCGCAATCTCATTCCCGCAGAACTCGAAAAAGGCTTTGGTTTCGTCCAATCCAAGCCTGCCAGCGTGCTATCGCCGGTGTTCGTGACGCCCCAAAGCCTCGGTGACTACTGGAAGGATGGCAAGTTGCACCGCTCGCTAATGGTCGATCTGAACGGCGCGCCATTTGGCCGAGCCATCGCCTCGGATGATTGCACCTTCGATTTCGGCGTCCTGATCGCACATCTCGCCAAGACCCGTAATCTGGAAGCAGGCTCGATCATCGGTTCAGGCACCGTTTCCAACCGCGATTCAGCTGGCGGTCCGGGCAAACCGGTTGCCGACGGCGGTCTGGGCTATAGCTGCATCGCAGAAGTGCGGATGGTCGAAAAAATTCAGACCGGCGAAATGCATACACCCTTTCTGAAACCTGGTGATACCGTGCGCATCGAGGTGCGCGACGATGCAGGTCACAGCATCTTCGGTGCCATCGAACAGACGGTTCGCGCGGCATAAAAAAAGGGCGGAGCCGCAGCCCCGCCCCGAATTGTCGCATTTACTGCGTTACTTAAATGCGTCGCCGATCGAGCAGGCCGCCGGACCTAAGATCACGATGAACAGCACTGGCAGAATGAACAGGATCAGTGGCACCGTCATAATCGCGGGCAAGCGTGCGGCCTTTTCTTCGGCGCGCATCATGCGTTCGTTACGGAATTCAGCGGACAGTACGCGCAAGGCTGAGGCCAATGGCGTACCATATTTCTCGGTCTGGATCATGGTGGTCACGACACCTTTGATCGAGTCGAGCTTCACGCGATACGCCAGATTTTCAAACGCCATCCGGCGTTCGGTAAGGAAGCCGAGTTCGATCGCAGTCAGCGCGAATTCGTCACCGAGTTCGGGATAACCACGACCCAATTCTTTGGCCACCCGGTTGAACGATGTATCGACGGTCAAACCGGCCTCAGCGCAGATCACCAGCAAATCGAGAGCGTCGGGTAGGCCTTTGCGGATCAAATCGGTACGTTTGGCGATCAGGTTGTTCAGATAGATGTCTGCGGCTTTGTACCCTAAAATAGTGATGATCGCAAAAGCCGCAAAGCGCTTGAAGGTGCTCCAATCGGCCATCCCGTCCATGCCATAAATCCACAAGGCTGCGCCGCCGCCAAAAATCAAAGGAAGTACGAGGCGGCTGAAAATGACGGTAACGGCAAGTTCCTTGCGACGGATCCCTGCTTGTGCCAGTTTTTGCTGAACGACTTTTATCTGGTCGTCCTGCAGAACTTGCATTTTCGACAGCATAGCCCGCATCTTGTCAGTGGTTTCGGTCTTGCGGACCAGCTTTGCGCGCTTTTTGGACGTCGTTGCAGTAATCCCGGCCTTCAGCTGTTCGCGCCGTTCGTTTAGCGCCCTGACGCGCTTCGCCATCGGATCACGAACGGTGATCGCGGCATAAATCGCAAAGGCAACTGCCATCGCAGCAACTGCCGAGAGCAAAGTCGCTACCCACAGTACATCGACGCCTAAAAGTTGAGGTCCGCCCGGATTGGTCATCTGTTTATCCTGCCCCCAATTCAGATTTCAAAGTTGACCATTTTGGCCATGATGAAGGCGCCAATCGACATCCAGACAATGCCGATCATGCCTGCTATCATCAGCCGCGGCTCGTAGAAAAAGCCGCCGAGATATGCCGGGTTAACCGTCCAAACCATGCCAAACACGAAAAACGGCAATGATCCCACGATATAGGCTGATGCCTTGGATTCCGAGGACATTGCGCGGATCTTAAGCTTCATTTGCGCACGTTTACGAAGGACGTCCGCAAGGTTTGCAAGCGTTTCGGCCAGGTTGCCCCCTGTTTCGCGCTGGATTGCCAGCGTGATGACGAAAAACTGGAATTCGGCGGTTCCAAGACGGTCTGCGGTTTCCTGCAACGCGTCTTCCATCGTTTTACCGATCCTGACTTTCTCAGTCACTATTTTGAACTCCTGGCCAACTGGACCCGGAATTTCTTTGGCTACCATTGTAAGCGTTTCACCAACCGGAAGCCCTGACTTCAGACCACGGACCAGCAGTTCGATCGCGTCAGGGAAGTTGGCTGTGAATTGCTTGATCCGCTTTGCCATCAGGTAACCGACAACAAAGTGCGGAATACCAGCGCCGAGCATCAGTCCGCCAAACAATGAAAGATATAACGGCGCACCTTTGATCCATAGCCCGACAAATACGACTGCAGCGATGCTGCCTGATGCCGATAGATATTGTTGAAGCGTCCAGCTTTTACCGGTTTGCGCGAGCCGCAAGCGGAGACGGTCAATACGGCTGATACTGCGCCCATCGGAAAATATCATTGGGCGGCGTGCCGCTACAGCCTTACGCATTTGCTGTTCAACGCGCGCGTCGGCACTGTCCGAATGGCGCATCTTTACTGCACCAAGGCGGCGAGACGTTGCCTTGCCGACATTGGGTCCGATGAAGGCAAGCGCGATCAGCACCAAAACCAACATGAAACCCGCTGCAAGTACCAAATTTTGCATTTTCTATGCTTTGCTAGTCAGGGCTGAAACGTAATTGCTATCACGCACCGGCCGGTTTTTTCTTGGCGATCAGGGCCTTGAACCCTGCCATGACTGATTTTTTGGCTTTGTCTTCAACCGGCAATTTTTCTGCCGCCTCGGCCGCTGTGCCCGCAATCAGATCGGCCAACTGGACGATGCCGGCCGACAATTTGCTGCCTTTGACGGCTTCGACGACGGGTTGGCCAATTTTCGCTGCCTGCGACATGCTTTTGGGGTCGGATGGCAACATGAGGTCGATTTTCCGCTCGATCGTACTTTCGAAATCCTTGCGACTGATTTCAAGCGACGCGGTCTGCACGTTATTTGCGACAATAAGCGTTTTGCAATGTGGAGCATTTTGCTTGAGCCATGCCAACACGCGAATAGTGTCGCGCGCCGATGCCAAAGTGAGTTCGGTCGTGACAACCGCCACGTTAACGTCTTGCATCAGGTGCGGGTAGGCAATCAGCATGCTGCGTGGCATGTCGATAACGGTGTTATCAAACGCGGCACGAAATTCCTCCTGCAACTGGAAGAAGGCACTGCCGTCGGTCAAAACAGGGCTACTCATCGGCGCTTCAGCCGACAAAATCGACAGCTTTTCGTTCGCCTTGATCATTGCCCGTTCGATAAACAGGCCGTCGATACGGCTCGGATTGTCGATCGCATCGGTTAGACCACGACCCGGTTCCAGATCCATCGCAAGTGCGCCGGTGCCAAAGTGGATATCGAGATCCAAAAATCCGGTTTGGTGCCCTTGGGTATGCGAAAATATCCACGCCAAAGATGCCGCCACGGTCGAGGCGCCGGCGCCGCCACGGGTGCCTATAATCGCTGTTGAAATATGCGGACGGTCGGCGGAATGTTCATCATGCTTTGGCGCGTTCAGGATATTTTGCGCGTTGGCAAAAGAATCGCGCAGAGCGTCCGAACTAAGAGGTTTCAGCAGATAGTCCTGCAACCCGGACATCAACAAATCGCGATATAGCCGGACATCGTTGACCTGCCCCACGGCAATAACAATCGTTCCGGGTTCGCAAACCTCGGCGAGGCTGTTGATGTCGTTGATCGGATCACCCGATTCCGACAGGTCTACCAGCAGGATTTGCGGGCTTGCCGATACCGATAGTGACTGAATGGCGTTGCGCAGGCCGCCCTTATAGGCCTTGTCCTGGCTCCAGCCCATTTCCTCGCAGACGCCGCGAATAACGTCGAGCGTCAGGTCGTCGCAAACGTAGGCGTTAATTGGATCACGTGTTCCGGCGACGCCGGATTTCCATGGAGCGTTCATCAGTTGCCTCCGGTCTTGGTGCGATAGGCTCCCACCGCGTTTCTGCCTGTATTGGAGTCGAGCTTTTTATTCTCGCGTCCACGAACCAGGTCTTCTGGGTCTGCAACCATCGCAGCAAGATTGCTGTTGGTTGCGCATCCAAAATTGCTATGGTTGCTGGCGTTGTAGTTGCGGTCGTGATCGGTGCTTATATCGGGGCAAGACGGAACCGATGCTTTTGAACGGGTTACAATGACCCGCAGCATCCCTGGCGCAACCTGGCCGTCGGTGACGGGGGCGACCTCATCGAGCAAGACACCGCGCTCGGCGGCGCTATTGTAAATGGATTGCGCCACTGCCTTGCTGGCATAGCCCGAACCATAATCGACCGAAACGCGGTCGCCATATCCCAGTTGCAACGCGTCGAACCATTCGCCAAGCCGCGTTTGTTCGATTGACGAAATACCGCCGCCGTCGCTTGCGAGGTCGATGGCAAAATTTGTGCGCTCGACCACCGGCTGGTGAACCGAATACATCGACGTGTTGGTTGTTCCAAGTTCGCCCGCGCAAGATGCCAGCGTAATGCTGGCTGCTGCTAGGGTCAGGAATTTTACGTTACGCATAATCATTCTCCTGAACTGGGATCAATTGTCGAAACTGAAACCGGGGCCTGATGCCGATGCCTGGGCAGTTGCTTTGGCAGATTTATTAACGGCAGGGGCTGCGTCGCTGACCGAACCCATTTCAGGTCCGTTGGATGCGGCGGGTGCAATCGACGGCATTGGCCGGGTTGCGCTCGCATTTTTGTCAGTCACTTTCCCAAGGATGATCCGCTGTGCATCGTCTACCGAATGGATCCCGTCCGTCGGCAGCTTGATCTGGCTCTCGGACACTGGCTTGACCAGATATGGCGTGATGATGATCATCAACTCGGTCTCGTTGCGGCGCCATCCGTTTGACTTGAACAGTGCACCCAGAACAGGGATGTCGGCGGCGCCGGGCATTTTATCGACCGAGCTGCTAAGTTGATTGCTCAGCAATCCGGCAATCATCATGCTTTGGCCCGAACCCAACTCGACGGTTGTTTCAGCCATGCGCGATGTGGTCGCCGGCACTTCCAATCCATTAAGCCGAATTGCGCCCGTCGAAGAAATGTCGGAAACCTCGGTCCGAACACGAAGCGATATACGGCCATCGGACAACACAACTGGCGTGTAGACGAGGTTGACACCATAAGTTTCGTATTGAACCGACACGCCGTTGTTCGACGAAGTTACGATTGGGAAACGGCCCCCTGCCAAAAATTCGGCAGTTTCGCCGGACACGGTGGTCAGGTTCGGATTGGCAAGTGTTGACGTGAGACCCGCACGCTCGGACATATCCAGCGCAGCTTCGACGTCGATACCGAACAATCGGCCGATGCCCGCAAGGACATTGGTTCCTTCGTCGAAGGTCACGGCATTGTTGTTGGTGATGTCACGTCCACGACCCAGGCCGAAGAAATAAGGCTGGCCGCCACTGTCGGTGCCGGTGTCGACGCCTCTCAAATTGCCGGAAATTTCTTTTGAAAGCGTCCGCGCTACCTCAGCAACGCGCACTTGCAGGTTGATCTGCAGCGGTGTGGCAGTTTTGATGCGGTTGATAATTGTAGTACCAGTGGAATTGCCGGCATTTGACGTAGCCACAAATGCGTTGGCCAGCGATTCGGCTTCGGCGGCGTCATCAGGTTGCGCAACAGTCCCGGTCAGTAGAACGATATTGTTCATCGTGCTGACCTGTATGTCGGCATCCGGCATTGCCATTTTCAACAGTTGGTCAAGCGAGCTCAGATTGCCACCAACCAGCACTTTGGCGCGATAAACGGTTCGGCCCGCGGCGTCGGTCGCGACCACATCGGTGATCCCTGCACCTTTTGCCATTATATAAACCCGCTTGTTCGAGGTGACCTCGACATCGGCAACCCTCGGGTCGGCAACAACAACATCGGTGACCGCGGAATTCAGGTTGAGCTGGTGTACCTCGCCAATCGACAGCGTGAGCTGCTTGTCGCTGCCTTTTTGGGCGTAAGCGGGTGCCGAAACAACAACCGTTGCGGAGGCTGCGATGGCAACAGCAAGTGCTGCGGACGCAAAGCCGGTTTTTATTTTGGATATCGTTTTCATCTTATTGACTCCGGCTCACGTCGATGTCGGTGGCTACGCCGCCGCGGGATACGCGGACAGTGGCCGAACGACTGACTTTTTGGACTTGCCGCTGGATGCGGATATTTTCTGCAGCAATAGCGACCGGGGTCTGCGCAGGGATTGTGCTGCGCTGAAAACGCGAGACGTCGCCCCCGGTTGTATAGCTGCTTTTCCCGCCGGTTGGGCGTTGGGCAACGGACCGCATGATCGATGCTTCTTGCTCGGCAGTTGCACCTTCGGGAATGTTGATTTCGCCAGATGCCAACGCCTGCTCAAGCTCGGCAGCATTATCGGCGAGTGACCGTAGCGAAAGGCTAATCGTGCCGATGGATTGCGCCACCGTTATACGTTCTGCGAGGCTTGGCGTTGCCTCCAGCGTAACGAGCTTATATTTGCGCACTTCGGTTTTGCCTTCCGCGTCGGCCACGTTGGTCGAGCGCTGATCGGTCGCTAGTACGCGGAGGTTACGCATGATGGTTTCAGAAACCTTCAAAGGCGGGCCGCCGGGTCCTGCGACGTTTTGCGTAAGCACGATGTCGACGCGGTCGCCAGGGAAGACGAAGCCAGCAACGCCGGTCAGTGCGGATA
>LNFM01004354.1_pt1 | contig 26201 bp, 23 predicted proteins | sample 596031 | NCBI WGS metagenome assembly LNFM01 (sample SAMN04254537, study PRJNA301005) | activated carbon metagenome | isolation source: dual media filters at the Ann Arbor, Michigan drinking water treatment plant | place: USA: Ann Arbor | reverse complement strand
TGGCTGCCGCGGGCTTCTTCGCGCCGCTGGTACTGGGCGTGTTCTGGAAGCGGGCCAACAAGTACGGCGCGTGCGCGGCCATGATCGTCGGCGTCGGCATCACGTTCTACTACATGGCCGTCACGCAGCCCTGGCTGCGCAGCGTGTTCAATGTCTCCGGCACGATCGCGGAGAACACGTGGTGGGACATTGCGCCGATCTCGGCGGGCATCTTCGGCATGCCGGCGGCGCTGATCACCTTGATCGTCGTTTCGCTGCTGACCCCTGCGCCCGACAAGGCGACGCAGGACCTGGTCGAGCACGTGCGCTATCCGAGCCTGAAGGGGGACACGATGAACACCTCCGCCCAGGCCAGTGGCGGCCACTAGAACCAGCACGAGCAAGAGTCTGTAATTCGAAGCCCGCGGCGCAAGCCGCGGGCTTTTTTTTCGCGCTCGCGTGCGCCGGTCACTGCGCAGGACCGTCGGGACACGGCCGACGGCCGATCGCCTAAGCTGGCGGCTTCCGGCTTGGACACGGTGGCACATGGCGAAGGTGGTCCCTGGCGGCTGGCGCGAACTGCGCATCACAGGCCGCGTCGAGCGTGAACTGGAGACGCTCGAACAACTCGAAACCGGCTTGCCCGATTCGCTGACCGTCTTTCACGGCGTGCACTGGACGCGCATCGAGCGCGGCTTCTCGGTCATCGGCGAGATCGATTTCGTGGTCGTCGGGTCGGGTGGGCGCGTGTTGCTGATCGAGCAGAAGTCCGGCTTCCTGAAAGAGAGCGCGGACGGGCTTATCAAGGCATACGAAGGCCGCGACAAGAACGTGGCGGCGCAGCTCAAGCGCACGCTCGATGCGCTGACCGCGCGCCTGGCCGCGGTGATCCCCGGCGAGTCGCTGACCCTGGACTACCTGCTGTATTGCCCGGACTACCACGTCAAGAGCCTGGCCACGGCGGGGCTGCCGCCAGAACGTATCGTCGATGCTGCGGGCAAGTCGCTGCTGTGTCGCCGGATCATCGATGCGTTTCCGCTGGAACCCGCGCGCGATCTGCTGGCGCATCGACTGCGCCGCTTCTTCAACGATGAACTGCAGTTGGCGCCGGATGCCAGTGCGATGGTCGGGCGCGCCGAGCAACTGGTCACCCGCATCTCGCAAGGCCTGGCCACCTGGGCGCGCCGCCTTCATTTCACGCCGTTTCGCCTGCGCGTGGTCGGCACCGCCGGCTCGGGCAAGACCCAATTGGCGCTCGCGGTGCTGGCCGACGCTGCGGCTGCGAGGCGGCGCGCGCTGTACGTCTGCTACAACCGGCCGTTGGCGGATCACATGGCGCAGGTGGCGCCGCGCGAAGCAGGCGAGGGCATCGAGGTCGCTGCCTATCACCAGCTGTGCGACCGTCGCCTACGCGCGCGCGGCGAACGCACCGACTTCACGCAGCCCGATGCGTTCGAGCGCATGACCGACCGCTTTGCGGCGCTGCCGGTCGCGCCCGCCGAACAGGTCGACGATCTGGTGATCGACGAGGGCCAGGACTTTCATCAGGCGTGGGTGGCGCCCCTGATGGCGCGCCTGGCGCCGGGTGCGCGCATGTGGTGGCTGGAAGATCCGATGCAGAACCTGTACGCGCGGCCCGCGGTCGACCTGCCCGGGTTCACGGTGCTGCACGCGCACACCAACTATCGCAGTCCGCGCGACGTGCTGTCGTATATCGAGCGCGCATTGCGGCCTGCGCAGCCGCTGGAGCCGGCCAGTCCGTTTGCCGGCGGCGTCGACGAGCCGCTCACCTATGGCGACGCCACCGGCCTGCTCGAGGCCACCAAGCGCGCGGTCACGCTGGCACTGGCTGCCGGGTTCCGACGCGAAGACATCGTGATCCTCACCTTCGGCGGGCGCGACAAGTCGTTGTTGCGCACGTTCGACCAGATCGGCCCGCATCGGCTGCGCGCCGCCACCGGCCGCTACGACCTGTTCGGCGCACCGGAAATGTCTGCCGGCGACCTGCTGATCGAGACCGTCTACCGCTTCAAGGGCCAGAGCGCGCCCTGCGTGATCTTCACCGAGATCGACTTCGCTGCCTGGGACGACGTGGTCGAGCGCAAGCTCTTTGTCGGCATGACGCGGGCGACGATGCGGCTGTCTCTCGTGCTCTCCGAGGCGGCCGCGCGCTGCTGGATCACGCGAATGTGACTCGGTAAGCAGTGGCCGCGGGAGGGCGCCGAGGCGTGCCTGTCTCTCGCGCGCTGTCAGAGGTGCAGGCGCGCCGCTTGCTGCCGCCCATGACTGTTTACCCACGCGCCTCCCGGCGCCTTCAAACAAGCATGGACGCGGACCTCAGCACCACCATTGAACCCACGCACGATCAATTGCGCCAGCAACTGATCGACACGCGCGATCGACTTGTGCGCGAACTGGCCGACGCTGCCCAGCGGCGTCAGTCCGAGAACGCCTATCCGGTCCACACCGGCGATGTGCCCGACGCCGGCGATTCGTCGGTGGCGACCGAGCAGGCCGACATCCGCAACGCGCAGATCGGCCGCGATGTTGTCGAGCTGCGGCAGGTGGAGGCGGCATTGGGACGCCTTGAAGAAGGTACCTATGGTTTCTGCATGGACTGCGGGCAGGACATCCCGGCGGCGCGCCTGCAGGCCACGCCTTCGGCCGAGCGCTGCATCCTGTGCCAGACCGCGCGCGAGCGTCAGTACGCCGACAACGGTCTGGTCGCGGTGACCCGCAAGGTGTGATCGGGCGAAGGTGGTCGATGAACACTGATGTCGAGGGTCGTCGGATTCCGCAGGTGCAACTGCGCGTGCTGCGCGACGACGCGTGGCGCACCGAGTCGAGCGCCGAGCTTTTTGGCGGTCGCAACGTGGTGCTGTTCGCACTGCCGGGGGCGTTCACGCCGACCTGCTCGTCGCAGCACCTGCCGCGCTACGAGGAACTGGCCGCAGCGCTGCGCCAGGCCGGCATCGACGAGATCATCTGTCTTGCAGTGAACGACCCGTTCGTGATGCAAGCCTGGGCGCACGACCAGGACGTTCACGAAGTGACGCTGGTCGCCGATGGCAACTGCGAGTTCACAGAGCAGCTCGGCATGGCGGTGGACAAGCGAGACGATGGCCTGGGGCGGCGCTCCTGGCGTTACTCGATGCTGGTTCGCGATGGCCTGATCGAAAAGGTCTTCGCCGAGAAGGACGAAGGCGACGACCCCTTCAATGTCTCCGATGCCGACACCATGCTGACGCACCTGCGCCCGGGCGGGCCGGTGCCGGATCGGATCGCCCTGCTGACCCGGGAGGGGTGCCCGCACTGCGCGCGCGCGCGCCAGCTGCTCGAAAGCGCCAACCTGGACTATGTCGAGGTGCCGCTCGACAACGCCGTGCGCGGCACGGTGGTCGGCGCCATTAGCGGCCGCGACAGCGTGCCGCAGGTGTTCATCAACGGCGAGCACATCGGCGGCGCCGATGAGCTGGAACGCCGACTGTTCGGCGAGAGCGGCGATCCGGAGCCTCGCACGGCGTGACGCGCTGGCGCGTCGCGTCCGCGCGCTTTCAACAAACGCGGTGAAGGGGGCCTTGCCGCTGGCTGGCACTACTTGCCTCTCTTCTTCTCGACGCCGGCGCTTGCATCTTGATCCGCGGCCTGCGCGTCGGGCACCTCGCTGCTCTTGCTCTTCGCCTGTTCAACGGCGCCGGCGACCGGCGCGAGGACCTTGCCGCACTGACTGTCCTCGCCGCTGCCGGTCTCGATCAGCGGGATCAGTGCCGCCAGCGGATTGACCAGCGCCAGCACCACCGCCGCGCCGGCGCGCGCGGCGACCGATGAATCGAGCGACACGTCGACGTTTGTGAAGCTGCCGCGCACGTTCAGCGGTCCGCGCACCGACAAGAAGTTCGGCTTCTTTGGCTGCGGTCGCAGTTCGAGCGTGAAGCGCTCCTGCTTGAAGTTGACCTGACCGTCACCGTCGATGCGCACGTGCTCGGTGTCGAACACGAACGGATTGATGGTGCCGATGCCCTTGTTTACCGTCAGTGCCGCGCCGGCGCAGCGGATGGCGCTCGGTCGGTCGCCGCCGAGCGCCAGTTGCAGCAGCCGACCGCCGTTGAGGCTGGCGGCAGCCAGCACCAGATGCGAAATCTGCCCGCCCGCCATGCCGAGCGTGATCGAGCCGTCGGCCGAGCCGAGCAGGTCGGCCACCGAGGCGCCGCGTCCTTCGAGACGCAGCTGGGCGCCCAGGTATCCGCCACTTTGCTTGAGCTTGTCCACCGGGCCGACGAGTTGGGCGAGCTGCAGCCGCCGCAGATCGGCGGCCGCACGCAGGCGGTTGGGGCTGACGCGGCCGTCCAGCACGATCGACCCCAGCACTTCGCCACCGGCGAGATCGAAGCGCAGCGGGTCGATGCGCAGCTCGGCATCCTGCAGCACCACGCGGCTGCGCACGTCGCGCAACGCAAACTGCGGCGCAGGCAGGCGCAGGATGTCGATGGCGTAGCTGACGTCGGCATCGATCACGCGCAGTCGTTCCCCGCTGAAATCGGCGGTCGGCAGCACCCTTGACCCGGCGGGGGCGGCGCGGTCGACGTTCTGCTTGTTCGCTGGGCGTGACTGCGCCGGCTTGGCGGCGGTCGTTGCGGCACCGGTCGGCTTCGCCGGCGCGGCACCGGCGCGGCGGCCGGTGTCCCTGCGTTCCTTGCGCTCGGGCGGTGCGTCGGGTGCCTTGGCCTCGTCGCTGCGCGAGGGCGGCATCCAGCTGCGTGGCGAATGCGGCGTGCTGACTGCGAGCAGCATCGGGTGCGCGGGACGTGTCAGTACGGTGGGCGCCAAGGGCGGCGTCGGCACGTCGAGCCGGCTTCGCTCGGTGCCGACGGTCTTCTTTGCCGGCGCCGGCGCGGATTGCGGCGGGCGCTGCGGTGGTCGCTTGCCTCGTTGGCGTTCATTCGACGTGGCCTGTTCCGGGCGCGCGCCGCGGGACAGCGCCGCTTGCGCCGCCTGCACGCCGATCAGCGGGCCGAGATCGGCGACGTTGACGCGCGTGCTGCGCAACGACGCCGTGAGGCGAGGCCGCGGTTCCTCGACCACCAGTTCGCCGTCACCGGCGATGTCGCTGCCGCCGACGGTGCCGCTGAAGCGCGTGTAGCCATAGGTGTTGCCGTGCTTGGTGAGCCGACCGTCGAACCGATACGGCGGCGAGGCCGGCAGGGGCAGTTTCACGGTCGGGTAGAGCGAGGCGAGGCTGGGCCCGGCGATCATCAACTGCGTGTCGATGACCGCCCCGGTGGCGACGTCGGTCACCTCGCCCTCCGCTTCGAGGGTGGTGCCGCTGGCCTTCATCGACAGCTGCACAGCAACCGGCTGGTTGCTGTTGCTCACGCTCAGCACACTGCCGGCCTGCATGACGCCGCTGAAGGGCGTGCCGCGCCAGTTGCCAGTGAACTCCACGCGGGTCGGATAGCGTGCGTCGTTGCGGGTCTGCGCGGTGGCATCGGCGCGGATGTTCATCTTCGCGTCTCGAAACGCGAGGCGGGCACCATCGATGCGCAGACCCTGCACTTCAAGCGCGGGCGGGCGGTCGCCATCGTCGACCCCCTGCCGGCCGCCACGACCGAACTCCCAGTTGGCGCGGCCGTCGGCGAGTCGTTCCAGCAGCACGTCGGCATCGGTCAAGTGCACATGCGGCAGCACGCGGGGCGCTGTGAAGATCGACCCCAAGCGGATCGAAAACTCGATCTCGCGCACGCTGGCCATCGGTTGCACCTGCGACCAGTCGGCGTTGGCCACACGCACGTCGCGCAGGCGCACGACGCTGGTGAGGCCCGGCCGAACTTCCAGATGACCCAGCACGACCTCGCGCTGCAGGATGCTCGAGGCGAAGCGCTGTACCGGGCCGCGCAGCCAGTTCCAATCCATGACCGCGACCAGGATCCCCAGCGAGCCGATCACCAGCGCAACAGCAAGGAGGGTGATGCGACGCAGGTTCATGGGTGGCTGCGCGCGGCAGAGGGCGGCCGGCGCGCCCGGGAGTCACGACACGACACGAACCTTCAATGGCAACCGCCGTGCCCCTTGCGGCGCGACCGCAGGGCACATCACGGTGCGCGCGCCGATGCTGGTGTCGACTTGGTTGTCGTGGCGCCACGATGGCGACGCGTGAACCGCGGATCAGCGCGCGACCGCCGTTCGGGCCGGCTGCGCAGCGCAGGCGATCGCGTGCCACTGACGGGGCGCCGATAGCGGCGTCGGGCCGGGTGGAGGCCGACCCCGGCCTCCACCCGTCTGCACCGCGCCGCTCGGCGCCCGCCCGACCTGTTTGCCGCGAGGTCGGGCGACTACGGCACACCGTGGACGTCCCCTGTGCCGGTCTGACATCGGCTTTCACGGGCGGCCGACTCGCCCCTGGGCCGCACGCCGGCGTCGCATCTGCGTGCGACGCGCAGGCGCCTCTCCTGCGGCCTTGCAGATCTTTCCCTGACGTTTCCTGGCTCTTCTGACCTGGCACGCGGGCGGTCAGCCCACGCGCAGCGTGTGTATCGGTGGCCGCGCCTGGGCCGGATGCTCGATCGATGCCACCGTCGCTGGCGCCGTCTGCTGCATCAGCGCACGGAACGACGGCTGGCGCGCGAGCAACTCGTCGATGCGGCCCGCGTCAATCACGCGGCCCTGATCCATCAGCACCACCCGATCGAACTTGTCCAACAACGACAGCCGATGCACGGAAGCGATCAGCACGCCGTCGCGCCGAGCCTGCGCCAGTTGGTCGTAGACCTGCGCCTCGGTGGCCTGGTCCAGCGCGCTGGTCGGTTCGTCCAGCAGCAGGATCGGTCGGTCGCCGGCTGCCAGCAGGCCGCGCGCCAGAGCCAGCCGCTGGCGCTGTCCGCCCGACAGGTTGACGCCGCGCTCGGTGATCGCGGTATCCAGGCCGTCGGGCAAGGCGTCGAGCACGCTGCCGAAGGCGGCAATCCGGACCGCGGCCTGGATCGACTCGTCGGCGTGCTCGGCGCCGAAGGTCAGGTTCTCGCGCAGCGAGCCTTCGAACACCTCGTACTCCTGCGGGACGAGGGTGGCGATGTGACCCAGGTCCTTCATCTTCAGCTGCGCGACGTTGTCGATCATGTAGTGGCCGTGCAGCGGTGTGTACAGGCCGGCAAGCACGCGCAGCAACGTGCTCTTGCCCGAGCCGGAGCCGCCCACCAGGGCGATCTTCTCGCCGCGCCTGAGCATCAATGAGACCCCGCGCAACGCGGGGCGCACACCATCGGAACGCTGGTAATCGAAGTCCAGGCCGATCACCGCGATCTCGTTCCAGTCGGGCGCGGTCGGTGCGACCGGCGCGGTCGCCTCCTGTGCCTGCCAGATGGGATCGGCGCTCGCGTAATTGGTGGCGATCCGGGTGAAGTTCTGAAAGTGCGCGGCGAGCGAGCCGAGCACCCCACCGGCCTGCTGGGCGTACTGGTAGACCATGAACACGCTGCCCAGGGCGAGCACACCGTTGCTGCCGTAGCTGCGCCAGGCGAACAGCGCAACCAGCGACCAGGTCAGGCTGACCGTCAGCAGATCGACCGCGCACCATTTGCATTCGTTGAGCAAAATGGTCTTGCGCAGCGGCACGAAGACCGCCTGCAGTCGGCGCGACAGCAGCGTGCGCGTCGCATCGTGCAGGCGCAGGCTCATCACCGTGGAAATGTTGCCGAGGAACTCGAGCAGCCCGGCCGAGTAGCGTCGCTCGGCCTGGTTTTCCTCGGCCGCGTAGCGCATCAGCCGATGGTCGAAGTGCACGATGACCGCGGCGACGACGATGTAGCCGCCGATCGCCACGCCGCCCACCGTGTCCGACAGCAGCCACAGCGCGATCACCGGGCCGCAGATGTTCACGAAGTTCTGCAGGTAGACGAACTGGTTCTGCGCGAAGTCGAACAAGCCGCGGCTGGCCATGCCGACCCGATGCAGCAGTTCGCCGGAGTGATGGCGGTTGTGCCAGGCCAGCGGCAGACGGGAGGCACGCGCATACAGCGCATCGGCGACGCGCGAGCGCACATGCACGCCGACACGCCGCTCGATGATGCGGCCGGGGCCATGCAGCATCCATGAGGCGATCACCGATCCGAGCACGCCGGCGACATAGCCGGCAGCGTTGGCCAGCATGCGGTCCCCTCCGGCCTGGACGGCGTTGATCGCCTGGCCGGCCAGGTACGGCACGCCGAGCTTCAGCACCTGCGAGGTGACGAGCAGCGTGGTCGCCAGGGCCAGTTGCCAGCGGGCGCCCTGGGCAAAATGCCAAAGGTGCCGGTAGAGCATTCGATAGCTGGGGGTTTGCTCCCGCGAGGATGGTGAGACGGCGGGCGCGGACGCGCTGGGCGGAACTCGGGTGGCGCTTGGAGAAAGGGTGGCAGGCATCACGGGCGTTACACGAGCCGGCGTGTTGCGGTTCGCGTGAGCGGAACGAGCGTCGATAACGACGCGCGCACCGCTCGGTGCACAGAATGCCGAAAATTTCGCGTCGCCCTGTAATTACTACAGGCGAATTTGCTGATCGATGGATCGTCGGGCTAAGCGACGGCGAAAAAAAAGCCCCGCCACGGGGGCGGGGCCCGTCGGACCGCTGCAAGCAGCGCCCGTTGAGGAAAAGAGCGGGTGAATTGAGGGGAGAGATATCCACCCGGAACGCCCTTCGGCGTTCACCCAGCCGCGGCAGACCGGGCCTCGTTCCGTCTGCAGCAACATCGATGCCTGAGCGCCCGGGTGTATGGCCTTCAATACGGGATCGGAACAGTTCGTACGATGCATCGCAGGGTGGATGAGTGTCAGCGAGCCGGCCGCGCGATGGGGTGGCAACGAGCGCGTCGCCGCCCTCACAACGCCGACTTGTACAGAGCCGGCTGGACGACTAACGGCGTCGACGCAGGAAGCGACCGCGGCGACGGGGCGTGGATTCGTCCCGGACACGCACGTCACCATTGCGGTCCGGTCGGTCTGCGCTGTCGCGATCTTCTGCCTCATGGCCGCCGCCGGCAGCGGGGCGGGCGGTCGCCGAGCTGTCGCTCGGCTCACTGCTTTCATCGCCCGCCTTGGAGCGCTCGCGTCCTGCGGCCTCGGCCTGCTTCATGTCGGCTGCCTCGGCTGCATCACGCGGTTTGGCTTCACGCGCCAGGCGCTCGCGTTCCTTGTCGTCGTTGTCGGCGACGAACTGACGTTGATCTTCGTTGTAGCGCTTGGCCGATTCCCGATCGCCCTCGCCCTGATTCTTCGGAGTCGTCATGTACATCTCCCATGTGGCGACGGACGGTCCGGCGCCCTCGATAAACCAGCAAGAACGGAGCGCGCCGTGCTGCACGATTGCGCGGTGACACCGCGCGTGTCGCTGTGATTACTTCTTCATCGTGGTGCCGCTACCGCCGGCGGGTGCGTCGGACGCTGCGCCGCCCTGCGCGGTCGTGATGTTGTTCTGCACGGTGCGTACGCCATCGATGCCGCGCGCCAACTGCTCGGCGCGCTGCTTCTCGGCAGCGGTCTGAGCCGAACCGGTCAGGGTGACCGCGCCGCCGCTGGTGTCGACGTTGATCGACAGCCCCTTGACCTGGTCATCTGCCAGCATCGACGACTTCACCTTGGCCGTGATGGCGGCGTCGTCGATTGCCTTGCCGGCGTTCTGCGCCGCTTTCTCGGTGCTCGCCGAGGCGCTATTGGCGGCCTGTGACGTGTCCTTGCGGACTTCCTGCCGATCGGTGGGGCTGCAGGCAGCCAGTGCGGCGGCGAACGACGCGCATAGCAGGACGCGGGACAGGGTGTTCGAAGAGGTGGGTTGCTTCATTTGAGCTCCGTGCAGATGAGTGTGGGTGGGCCGCTATGCCGTCATTGCGGGTGAGTCGGTGGCACGGGCGGCGGGTCCTGGATCGGCCGCGGTGGCACGTCGCCGGGGTCGCGCACGCCAGGCGGATGCGGCTGAGGGAGGGGATCGGCTGGGTCGGCGGGAGGGGTCCAGCCAGGCGGTACTTGTTGCATTTGCATTGCGTGCGCCCGTGCGAGCTGCTTTGGATCAGACAAACGGCAAGGCATGTGCCTGTTGCCCGTATCGGACGTCATGGTTGAAGACGGGCACAGCCGATGCTCTTCGCAACGGTCAGCTATAGCTGCTCACGCAGTGTTTCTCCCACCAACATGCCGGCCTCGGGTCGGTTCACGGAGTCCTGCCCATGGCATCGACAGAAAGTCTCGATCAGGACCAGCAGCTATCCACGACCCAGGCGCCGGCGCATCCGCTCGTGGCGGCCCCGGGCCAGCTGAGCGATGTGGCCACGCTCAGGCAGCGTGCCCGGCAGTCGATCGAAGAAGGTGCGGTCACACCCGGCTACGACGCCGATCGCGGCACCGTGCTGCGGTTGCTGAACGAGGCGCTTGCGACCGAACTGGTTTGTACGCTGCGCTACAAGCGGCACTACTTCACTGCCAAGGGGACCGACGCGCAGGCGGTCGCGGCCGAGTTCCTGGAGCACGCGAAGGAAGAAGAAGAGCACGCTGATCGCATCGCCGAGCGCATCGTGCAGCTGGGTGGCGAGCCGGACTTCTCGCCTCACGGACTGGCAGAGCGCAGCCACGCCGAGTACGTGGCGGGCAGCAACCTGCGCGAGATGATCCGCGAGGATCTGATCGCCGAGCGCATCGCGATCGAGAGTTATCGCGAGATGGTGCGTTACCTGGCGGACCGTGATCCGACGACGCGGCGCATGATGGAAGACATCCTCGCCACCGAGGAAGAGCATGCCGATGATCTGGCCGACCTGCTCACCGGGCGCGATCTGCGCTGATCAGGAGGTCTGTCTGGCTACTAAGTGATCCCGATCACGGCGCGCCGCGGCGACGTGATCGGGTGACCCTGCCGAGGCCGCTAGACCTCGCTTGCCTCGTGGCGAGCCGACTCCTCGGCGTACTCCTTGAGCCGGTTATAAAGGGTCTTCAGACTGACCCCGAGGGTCGCGGCAGTCTTCTCCTTGTGGCCACCATAATGGTCCAAGGTGGCGTAGATCATCATGCGTTCCACCTCGGCGAGTGACATGCCGACATGCACGCTGAGCGACCGGCCGCTGGAGCTTGCCGGAATCGGCGCGTCGGGGTCAGCCTGCGGCAGCCACTCATCGGAGATCAGCCCGCCCTCCGTCATCACATAGGCGCGATGCACGGCGTTGCGCAACTCGCGCACATTGCCGGGCCAGGGATAAGACGCCATTCGGCGCAGCCCGGACGGCGTGAAGTTCTTCGCCTTGCCCTCGCTCTGCGAAATCTCGTCGACGAAGTGCTGCGCAAGCAACTCCACGTCTTCCAGGCGGTCGCGCAGTGGCGGCAGATGGATCGGAAACACGTTCAGTCGATAAAGCAGATCTTCGCGCAGCTTGCCGCTGGCCACGGCGTCGAGCGGCTTGCGATTGGTGGCCGCGATGATGCGCACGTCCGCCTCGACCACGTCGGTGGAGCCGATGCGCATGAAGGTGCCGGTCTCCAGAACGCGCAGCAACTTCACCTGCAGGTCGAGCGGCATCTCTGTGATCTCATCGAGAAACAGCGTGCCACCGTGGGCTCGTTCGAAGAAGCCCTGATGTTGCCGCTGAGCACCGGTGAAGCTGCCCTTCTCGTGGCCGAACACTTCGCTTTCGATCAGGTGCGGCGAAATGGCACCGCAGTTGACGGCGAGAAACGGATTGCTGCGGCGCCTCGACAACTGGTGGATCGTCTGCGCCACCACTTCCTTGCCCGACCCGCTTTCGCCCGTGATGAACACCGTCACCCCCGTGCCGGACACGCGCGCCACCTGTTCGTAGACACGCCGCATCGGCTGCGAGCGGCCCCAGAGCATGCCGAACTTGCCGGTATCGTCCAGCTCGTTCTTCATGGTCTTGATTTCGGCCTGCAACGCGGATGGCCGCATCAAACGCGACAGCACACCGCGCAAATGCTTGATGTTGATCGGCTTGACGAGATAGTCGGCGGCGCCCATGCGCAATGCCTGCACGCTGGTCTCGACGCTCGCGTGCCCGGTCATCAGCACGACCTCACTGTTGCGCATCACCTCGGCGTCTTCCACCAGCTCCATGCCGTTGCCGTCGGGCAGCATCAGGTCAAGAAGAATCACGTCCGGTTGCTGCAGCGCCAGATTGCGTCTGGCATCGCGCAGCGTGTGCGCTACCGCGACCGTCAATCCTTGCGTTGCGATCAACTCTGACAGCATCGCTGTCGAATCGACATCGTCGTCGACGATGAGCGCGTGGCTCATGAATTACTCCCCGTTGCCCGATCAAACCGCCGGGACTTGTCTTGAATCGTTGGTCCACAGACGCGAACGTCCGCGAACCGCCTTATCGAATGCCAAGCGCGTGTCAGTGCATGTAATCGAAGCACCCGATCAATGGTAATTCCGCGCGTCGTCGTTGCAGCGACTCTACCCACCGCTTTGTTGATGCTTGTCCCGCTTCGCGGGGACGGCGCTTGCATACAGGGTGTCTCAACGATCGCCAGGTCAACAGAGAGGATCACGACACGTATCTGCGCGTACGCAGATGACGTGGTGGCTTCACGATTGACTTGTCGCGCAGGCAGCTGGCCCAGGCACGGCGAGTCGCCACCGGCCTGACGTTTCTGACACAGGGCACGCGGGTTGCCTGCAACGATGCATACAGGTCGCCGCTTTCGGCGCGTCTGCCAACCCATCGCGGAGTTCAAACATGATCAATTTCATTCTGTGGCTCATCGTCGGCGGCATCGTGGGCTGGCTCGCCAGCCTCGTGATGAAAACCGACGCGCAACAAGGTCTGATCCTCAACATCGTTGTCGGCATCATCGGCGCCGCACTCGCGGGCTGGATCATCTCGCCGATGGTCGGGGTACCGAGCATCAATGATCAGTTCAGCATCGCCTCGCTGATCGTCTCGCTGGTGGGCGCCATCATCCTGCTTGCGATCGTCAACCTGTTCCGGCGCGGCCGCGTCCGCTGACCCCCTTTTTCGCCAGACACAACCCTGAACGGAGACCATCCATGGAAAGCAGCTTCCCCAGCTCGGACACCGCCACTGGCACCGGCAATCGCAACGGCGACCGCATGGTCGATCGCCTGGCCAGTACCGCACACTCCGCAGTCGACCGCATGGCTTCGACTGCCGGTCCAGCGCTCGACCGCATGCGTGAGACCGCACAGCACACTGCCGACAGCCTGCAGTCGCGAGTCGGCAACATGGGCGAGATGCAGTCGCGCGCGATGACCACGGCACGGGACTATGTCCGCGAGCGGCCGATGACGTCGCTCGCGATGGCGATGCTGGCGGGGATGGTTATCGCACGCTGGATGCGTTGATGGTCGAGCGCCAGCCGCAGTCGGCCGGGGCGGCCACGCCAGGAGCGTCGCAACCCGCCGACGCGGCTCGGTCGCAACCGCAACCGCTGGCGCCCGACAGTGAACCGCCTTCAGCAGGTGAAGAAGCGCCGTTCCGGGCCGGCCACGCCCCGTCGCTGATGGAGATCGGCCAGCAGTTGATCGACGATCTTCGTGGTGCGGCACAGGCGCGCGTGCACTTGCTCGCGCTGGAAGCGCGTCGCGCCGGCCTGGCGTTGACGATGATGGCGTTGTATGCGGTGCTGGCGGCGTTGCTGGCTCTTACTGCTTGGGTGTGTGGATGGGTGCTGGCCATCGCGCTCGCGATGGCCGCCGGTCTGCCCTTCGGCGTGGTGCTGGGCATCGCATTGGTCGTCTCTGCCGTCGGCGTGTGGCTGTTGTTGCGGATGGCGCGCGCCGAGGCGCAACACCTGCTGTTTCCTGCAACCGTCCGGCAACTTGCGCCGAGTCGCACGCCCGAGGGCAGCCGCGGTCCATCCCCGGAAGAACCACCCGGGGCCACGGCCCGTGGCGCGCCGACGGCTCGCTGACGTCCGACCTTTGTTCTCTCCTCAGATCTGCTCAACTCACTTCCGGGAGCGTCATGGCTTCTCCACTCGCCGGCGGTCTGATGCTCGATGCCGAGATTAGGCATGCTGAGGTGTCGCTGCAGCAGTCAACCCATCGGCTGCGCCATCATGCCGCGCGCGGCCGCGAGCAGGCGCAGGCCCAGGTTCGCTCGCTCAAGCCGAAGTTGTTGATCGGCGCCGCTGTTGCTGGCGCCGGGTGGCTGTTGCTGGGCTCTCGTCGTCCGCGTGTGATGTCGCCGCCGCGCACCACCGCGCGCGCGGCGGCAGTGGTCGCGCCCTTGGCGCTGCGACTGCTCACGCCCACGCTGGGGCGCGAACTGGCCACGCTGGTGGCTACGGTGGCGGTGCCGTTCGCTTTCACCCGGGGCCCGACGCCGCCGCAGACCGTGCCGACCGTGCGGCTGCAGTCGTATGCCGGGCGGTGGTTCGAACTGGCGCGTTTGTCCAATCCGTTCGAGGCGGTGTGCGATCACAACGTCACCGCGACTTACCTGCCGCAGCCCGACGGCCACGTCCAGGTGATCAATCGCTGTGAGACTCGTCGAGGCCGGTTGCGACAGGCGCAGGGCATTGCGCGGGTCGTGCGGGGCAGCGCCAACGCCAAGCTGAAGGTCAGTTTCGCGCCGCGTGCACTGCGTTGGCTGCCGTTTGCGTGGGCCGATTACTGGATTCTGGACGTCACCCCCGATTACTCCGCCGCGCTGGTCGGCACGCCGGGGCGCAACGCGCTTTGGCTGCTGGGCCGGTCACCGACCATCGCGCAGTCCACGCTGGAACGTCTGCTGTCGCGCGCGGCGACATTGGGCTACGACGTCGCCGCGCTGAAGTTCACGCCACAAACCGGACGCGAACCCGGCATCGCGCAACCTTGATACCGCCGCTGCCGAGACGCAGGGGCAGCCGTGCGTAAGATGTAGCGCTTCGTCGCGACATCGGTTGGCATGAGCAAAGCGTTCGTCAAGGAAGGTAGTGAAAGCGAAGACGACGACGATGACCTGGAGGTGGTCGGACTGCCGGCGGGGTCACGCAACTACATGACGCCGGCGGGCTTTGCGCGATTGAGGGGCGAGCTTGTCAGCCTGCTCAATGTGGAACGGCCCGCGGTGGTGCAGACCGTCTCGTGGGCTGCGTCCAATGGCGACCGATCGGAAAACGGCGACTACATCTATGGCAAGAAGCGCCTGCGCGAGATCGATCGCCGCTTGCGTTTTCTGACGCGTCGGCTCGACAACGCCGAGGTCGTCGATCCCGCCACGCGCGAGTCAACCGATCAGGTGTTCTTCGGCGCGACCGTGCGCTATGCCAACGCGGTGGGCGAGGAGCTGCAGATCGCCATTGTCGGCATCGACGAAGTGGACCTGCCGCGCGGGCGAGTCAGCTGGATTTCGCCGATCGCGCGGGCACTGATCAAGGCGCGCGAGGGCGATCTGGTGCAATTGCGCACGCCCGGCGGCGTCGAGAAGATCGAGATCATCGAAGTCAGGTACGAGGCGCTGGACTGATCATCGCCACCGACGCCGACACGAGCGTCCCTAGCTTTCGTCGGCGCCGCGCTCGCGCGACCTTGCGCGGATCACCTTGGATACCTGCTTGATTCGCCGCAGCGTACGGATGACGCGCGCCAGGTGCTGCCGATCTCGCACCTGCACCTTGAAGTGGATCAGCGCGATTTCCGAGCCGTCGTCATCGACATGCACGTTGAGGATGTTGCAGTCGGCCTCGGCGAAGCCCGCCGCCACCCGGCCTAGCACGCCACGCTGGTTCAGGCCATGCACGTCGAGGTTCAGGGAAAAACTGCCCGTCATCTCCTCGGCCCATTGAAGGTCGAGCCAGCGTTCGGGATCCGCCTTGCGGGCGCGCTGGGCGTTGCTGCAATCCGACTGATGCACCGCCAGGCCCTGATCGCGCCGCATGTGACCGATGATGGCGTCGCCCGGAATCGGACAACAGCAACTGGCCATCTGCAGCGCCATGCCTTCGGTGCCGCGGATCACGACCGGTGCCGACTGCGCCGCCGAGCGCGAACGCTCGCCACTCTCGGTGTTGTAGGCCGGAAGCAGCAACTGCCGCGCGACCACCGCGGCCAGCCGGCGGCCGAGTCCGATATCGGCCAGGATTTCGTCCCGATCGCGCGCTTGCGCTGCCTTGATGACGGCATCCCAGCCGGCCAGCGCGGTGACGTCGCCGATCGGCAGATCCAGCTGCTGCGAAGCCTGCGCCAGTAGTCGCTCGCCGAGCTCGATCGACTCTTCCCGCTTCATGGTGCGCAGGAAGTGGCGGATCTCCGCGCGCGCGCGGCCGGTGCGCACGAATGACAGCCAGCCGGGATTGGGTCGCGCCACCGGGCCGGTGACGATCTCGATCACATCACCGTTGCGCAACTCGGTACGCAACGGCTGGATCTCGTTGTTGATGCGAGCCGCAACGCACTTGTTGCCGACATCCGTGTGGATGTTGTAGGCGAAGTCCACCGGCGTGGCGCCCCGCGGCAAGGACACGATCTTGCCGCGCGGGGTGAAGACGTAGACCTTGTCGGGGAACAGGTCGACCTTGATGTTCTCCATCAGTTCGGTCGAGTCGCCGGTCTGGTTCTGGATCTCCAGCAGCGATTGCAGCCAGGCGTGCGTGCGCGACTGCAATTCGGACAGCGAGGTGGCGTCTTCCTTGTACAGCCAGTGCGCAGCCACGCCGCTTTCGGCCACGTGATTCATCTCCAGCGTGCGGATCTGGAATTCGACCGGCGTGCCGTAGGGACCGATCAGCGTGGTGTGCAGCGACTGATAGCCATTGACCTTGGGGATCGCGATGTAATCCTTGAAGCGCCCGGGTACCGGCTTGTACAGCGCGTGCAGCGCACCCAGCGCCAGGTAGCAGTCGGCACGCGTGTTGACGACGACGCGAAAACCGTAGACATCGAGCACCTCGGAGAACGACAGGTGCTTTTCTTCCATCTTCTTGTAGATGCCGTAAAGCGTCTTCTCGCGGCCGAAGATTTCCGTCTTGAGCTTTGCTTGCACCAGCGCCTTGCGTACCGCTTCCATCATCTTGCCCAGCACCTCGCGCCGGTTGCCGCGGGCCGAACGAACCGCCTTGTCGAGCGTGCGAAAGCGCAGCGGATGCAGGCGCGCGAAGGCCTGGTCCTGCATTTCGCGGTACAGCGCGTTCAGGCCGAGCCGGTGCGCAATGGGCGCGTAGATCTCGAGCGTCTCGCGGGCGATGCGGCGCTGCTTGTCGGGGGCCATCGAGCCCAACGTGCGCACGTTGTGCAAGCGGTCGGCCAGCTTGATCAGGATGACGCGCACATCGCGCGCCATGGCGAGCAGCATCTTGCGGAAGCTTTCGGCCTGCTGCTCCTCGGTGGAGTCGAAGCGCAGGCGGTCGAGCTTGGACACGCCGTCGACGAGTTCAGCCACCGTCGGCCCGAACTTTTCGGTCAGCTCCTGCTTGCTGGTGCCGGAGTCTTCGAGAACATCGTGCAGCAGGGCGGCCTGGATGGCGGCGGCGTCGAGCTTCCAGTCGGCCAGCAGTTCGGCCACCGCGATCGGGTGCGTGATGTAGGGCTCGCCGCTCTTGCGAAACTGGCCCAGGTGCGCTGCGTCGGAAACCTTGAACGCTTCCTTGACGCGCTGGATCTCGCTTGACGGCAGGTAGCGCTTGAGCTTCTCGGTCAGCTGGGCAAAGCTGACCACCGCCGGCGGTGCTGGCTCCGAAGCGACATCGGCGCGCCAGACAACTGCCTTGCGCAGCGCCTCGGCAGCGCGCCGCGCCAGACCAGTGGGCGAATAACTTGGGGCGGGGGAGGCCGGAGCCGGCGGACTGGCCGGGGCGTCAGGCGTCGTGGGGGCGGAAGGCATGGAGGAACACGCGGGTCAGTGCAGCCGGACCGGTTGTCCCTCGACGATGTGGCAGGACGCCACGGTGCCGGATCAGGTGGGCACTTTGCGCAGCATCTCGATCCCGACCTTGGCAGCGGCGATCTCCCGCAGCGCGGCCACCGGCGCCTTGTCCTTGGTCTCGATCTTGGGTGAATGGCCCTGTGCGAGTTGGCGCGCGCGATACGCTGCAGCCAGCGCGAGCTGGAAACGGTTGGGGATGTGCTTGAGGCAATCTTCGACGGTAATGCGGGCCATGGCGGATTCCTGCGGGAAGTTGGTGCGATTCTACCTGCCGCAGCGTCGGCAGACCGGCGCTGCCGTTACTGAGGGATGCCTAGAGCTGCAAACAGGTCGTGATGGCGCGCAGCCTGGCAACCGTACCGCAGGCGGGTGGCCGTGACGATCGCGGTGATCTGCGCCAGCGCCAGATCGAAGTCCTCGTTGATGATGACGTAATCGGCTTCCGGTGCATGCGCGATCTCGCTGCCGGCGGCGAGCAAGCGACGGTTGATCACCGCCTCGCTATCCTGCCCCCGCTTGTGCAGTCGCTGGGCGAGCGCCTCGATCGACGGTGGCAGGATGAAGATGCTGACCGCGTGCGCAAACACCGCCTTGACCTGGCGCGCGCCCTGCCAGTCGATCTCCAGCAGCACGTCACCGCCGGTGCGCACGCGTTCCTCGATCCACACCCGGCTGGTCGCGTAGAAGTTGCCGTGGACTTCGGCGCTCTCGAGAAAGTCGCCACGCGTGCGCCGCGCCTTGAACTCCTCCACGCTCACGAAGTGGTATTCGCGTCCGTCTTGATCGCCGCGGCGAGGCGGCCGGGTGGTGTGCGATATCGATAGTGCGATGGACGTGTCGCGGGCGAGCAGGGCGTTGACCAGCGTCGACTTGCCGGCGCCGGATGGCGCGACGACGAGGAACAGGTTTCCGGCGGTCATGTCCGCGAGGACGGGGTCGAGGGTGGTCAATGGCATGGCGGTCTACTCGATGTTCTGGATCTGTTCGCGCATCTGTTCGATCGCCAGCTTCAGTTCGACTGCCGCCTGGGTGAGATCGATCGCCGATGCCTTGGCGCCCAGGGTGTTGGCTTCGCGGTTCAACTCCTGCATCAGGAAGTCGAGCCGACGACCGACCGATCCGCCGGCGGTCAGGACGCGCCGAACCTCGTTGACATGGGTTGACAGTCGCTTGAGTTCCTCGTCGACGTCGGCTCGCAGGCCGTACAGCGTCACCTCCTGGCGGATGCGGTCGATGATCTCGTCGCGCGAGACGGTGCCGCCCTCGAGCGCCGGCGTGAGCGCCTGGTTGAGGCGCTCGGTGAGCTTTTTTTCCAGCGCGGCGAGAATTTCCGGTACGCGCGGGCGCAGGCTGGCCACGATGGTATCGATGGCGTCGCAGCGCTCGAGCAGGATCGCGCGCAAGGCATCGCCTTCGCGTCGCCGTGTCGCCAGCAGGCCGGCCAGCGCTTCGTCCAGCGCTCCCTGCAATGCAGACCGCAGTGATTCGCTGTCGAGCACGGCAGTCTCGACCACGCCGGGCCAGGCGAGGATGTCGGCGACCGACACCGGTTGTGCCTGTGGCACCGCGGAGCGCAGCCGGTCAGCCAGTGCGGCGAACTGACGCAGCGCCTCGTCATTGACGGTCGGCGCCAGAGGTTGTGACTGACGCTGCATCCAGAGTCGGCAATCAACCTTGCCGCGCGCAACGACGCCGGCGACCGACTCGCGCAACTGCGGCTCGAAGTTGCGCAACTCGTCGGCGACGCGAAGTGACAGGTCGAGGAAGCGGCTGTTCACCGACCGCAACTCGACGCTGAGCAATCCCAGTGGTGTGGGGCGGGAAGCGGCGGCGAAGCCGGTCATGCTGGCAACTAAGCCCATGCGGGGGTGCTTTTCAGACGATTGGTGGATCGAACTCGAAGCGGTGGGACGCTGCTACTTGGATAGAATCGGGCGCTCGATGCGGACAGTGGCAAGACGCCGCAACGATCCGGCACCCAGCCCCTCAGTATTCACGGACCTCTTCTGACTGACCCCGATGGCGGCGCAAAACAATGCTTCATTGCCCGAAGGTCTTGAGGTCGGCGGCTACCGCATAGTAAAGAAGATATCGAGCGGCGGTTTCTCGATCGTCTACCTTGCCACCGACGAGGCGGGTCAGTCGGTCGCAATCAAGGAGTACATGCCGGCAGCACTCGCCCAGCGCAAGGCGGGTGAGTTCTCGCCCTATGTGGCACCGGAAAATCTGAACACCTATCGCATCGGTCTGAAGTGCTTCTTCGAAGAGGGCCGGGCGCTCGCATCGATCTTCCACCCGAATATCGTGCGCGTGCTCAACTTCTTCCGCGCCAACGATACGGTGTACATGGTGATGACCTACGAGTCGGGTCGCTCGCTGCAGGAGCACGTGATTCGCAACCGCAGCAAGGAGCAAAAGGACGTCCTGTCCGAGCGCTTCATCCGGCGCGTCTTCACCCAGGTGATGAACGGCCTGCGCGAGGTCCATTCCAACCGGCTGCTGCACCTGGACGTGAAGCCCGCCAATATCTACCTGCGCATGGACGGCACGCCGATCCTGCTCGACTTCGGTGCCGCCCGCCAAACGCTGCAGCGCGACATCAGCAAGACCTACCCGATGTACACGCCGGGCTTCGCAGCGCCCGAGTTGTACAAGCGCGATGCCGAACTCGGCCCGTGGACGGACGTGTACTCCATTGGCGCGTGCATCTATGCATGCATGTCGGGCATGCCACCCCAGGAATCCGATCAGCGGCTCAAGGACGACCGGATGCCGCAGGCGTTACGGTCATTTCGCGGGTTGTACTCGGCGCAGATGATCTCCATGGTCGAGCGCTGCCTTCGCCTGAATTCGCTCGAGCGGCCACAGACCGTCTACGCGGTGCAAAAGGAACTGGTCAACAACGTGCCCGAGAAGCCGGAATTCAGCGTCATGGAGCGCACCGGCGCCCGCGTGCGGCACATGCAGGAACGGTTCATGCGGTTCATGAAGGACCACAACATCACGTGGTTCTAGCCGCCACCCGCACGGGCGAGGGCCTTCTCTTGTGCGCAAGACAATGAAAGAATCGGCGCCCGTGACCGCAGTCCCGGTTTGAAACACGCTTCCGCGGCTTAGCGGACCAACCGCCCAGGCAATTGAAACCCCATGCGCTTTTCGATCTACCAGGAGAGCAAGAAAGGCGGGCGCAAGGTCAACCAGGACCGCATGGGGTACCTGTACACGCGCGACTCGCTGCTGATGCTGGTGGCCGACGGCATGGGCGGCCATGCGCGGGGCGAGGTTGCCGCGCAGTTGACGATGCAGACCATGGCGTCGATTTACCAGCGCGATGCCGCTCCGCTGCTGGCCGACCCGGCGCGCTATCTCGAGGAATCGGTGCTCGCTGCGCATCGCGAACTGCATCGCTATCGCGCCGAGCACAGCCTGCCCGAAGCACCGCGCACCACGGTCATTGCCTGCGTGATCCAACATGGCATGGCTACCTGGGCGCATGTCGGTGATTCGCGCCTGTACCTGCTGCGCAGCGGGCGCATCGCCGAGCGAACCACCGATCATTCGCGGGTCCATCATCTGGTCGCTGCGGGCTTGATCAAGGCCGAGGAGGCCAAGGATCATCCGGAGCGCAACCGCATCTTCAACTGCATCGGTGCGTTTGTTGCGCCCACGGTGGAAGTGAGCCGGCCGACACCGCTGCGCAATGGCGACACGCTGCTGCTGTGTTCCGACGGTTTGTGGGGTGCGCTGACGGATCGCCAGATTGCCGAAGGCTTCTATGGCAACACGGTGATGCGCGCCGTCCCCGACCTGATCGAAATGGCGCTCACCAGCGCCGGCGCCGATGCCGACAACTGCACCGCGGTGGCAATGACCTGGGCTGGCACCGAGTCGGTCGAAATGGTGCCGCCGACCGATGCGCCGGTATCAACGCTGGTGATGCCTGATGGCGCGGTGGCTTCGACCATCCAGATCCCACGCTCGGGCGAGTTCACCGACATTGGCCTGACGGAAGACCAGATCGACGAAGCCGTCGCTGAAATCAACAAGGCGATCGCTCGCTCGACCAAGCTTATCGATAGCAAGTAGCCGCAGTCGGTACGATGGCTGCTTGTTCGCCTTCCTGGCATTGAACCCACCATGTCCTTGATCCGCCCCGACGGGCGCGCGGCCGCTGTGCTGCGCCCGGTCCGCCTGACCCGCAACTACACCCGCCATGCCGAAGGATCGGTCCTGGTGGAATTCGGCCACACGCAGGTGATCTGCACTGCCTCGGTCGAGGACAAGGTGCCTGGCTTTCTCAAAGGCAAGGGGCAGGGTTGGCTGACCGCCGAGTACGGCATGCTGCCGCGCGCCACCCACACCCGCGCCGATCGCGAAGCCGCCAAGGGCAAGCAAAGCGGGCGCACGCAGGAGATCCAGCGCCTGATCGGCCGCAGCCTGCGCGCGGTGGTCGACCTGTCCAAACTGGGTGAACGCACGCTGCAGATCGACTGCGATGTCATCCAGGCGGACGGCGGCACGCGCACCGCATCCATTACCGGCGCGTTCGTGGCGGTTCACGATGCCTTCGGCAAACTGCAGGCAGCCAATGTGCTGCCCACCTGGCCGATTCAGGACTTCGTTGCAGCCGTGTCGGTGGGTATGCATGCCGGTCAGGCGCTGCTCGATCTCGACTATGCCGAAGACTCCACCTGCGAGACCGACATGAATGTCGTGATGACCGGCGACGGTCGCTTCGTCGAAGTGCAGGGAACGGCCGAGGGCGTGCCGTTCACCGAGCAGCAGATGCAGCAGATGCTTGCCTATGCGCGTCAGGGCATTGGCGAACTCGTGGCCGCACAGCGGCGCGCGCTCGGACTCTGATGCGCCGGCTGGTGCTCGCATCCGGCAATGCCGGCAAGCTGCGCGAGTTCCGCGCGTTGCTGGAGCCGCTGCAGATCGAGGTGATCTCGCAAGCCGAGCTCGCCATAACGCCGGCCGACGAGCCGCATGCGACGTTCATCGAAAATGCCTTGGCCAAGGCGCGCCATGCGGCCGCGGCCAGTGGGCTGCCGGCGCTGGCCGACGACTCGGGCCTGTCTTGCAGCGCGCTGGGTGGCCTGCCTGGCGTGCGGTCGGCGCGCTTTGCGGGCGAGTGCGCATCCGACGCCGACAACAATGCCGAACTGCTGCGTCAGCTACGCGGCGCAGTTGACCGCAGCGGCCACTACACCTGCGTGCTGGTCGCGCTGCGCGCCGCCGACGATCCGGAACCGCTGATTGCAGACGGGCGCTGGCACGGCGAGATCATCGATGCGCCGCGCGGTACGCACGGCTTCGGCTACGACCCGCACTTCCTTCTCCCGGACCTCGGTCGCACGGCGGCCGAGCTCGATCCTGAGCACAAGAACCGCATCAGCCATCGGGGCATGGCGATGGCCGAACTGGGGCGCAAGTTGGCCGCGCTTGGTCGCTGGTAGCCATCAGCGGGGTCTCGCGTGGGCACGATTCCGATCCACCCGGCGGAAGAAGCGATTGTCGCGGACGTCTCGCACTACCTGCGTCCGGGCACCCTGCAGCTGCCGGCCTTGCCGCCGCTGTCGCTATATGTCCACTTTCCCTGGTGCGTGCGCAAGTGCCCCTATTGCGACTTCAATTCGCACGAGCCAGCGGGTGGCATCGCGGCGATTCCCGAAACGGAATACCTCGCTGCGCTGCGCGCCGACCTCGAGTCTTCGCTACCGCTCATCTGGGGACGGCGCATCCACTCAGTGTTCATCGGTGGCGGCACGCCGAGCCTGCTCAGCGCGCCCGGACTTGACCGGCTCCTTTCCGACGTCCGCGCGCTGCTGCCGCTTGAGCCAGACTGCGAGATCACGCTGGAGGCCAACCCCGGCACCTTCGAGGCCGAGCGCTTCGCCGCTTATCGCGCCTCCGGCGTGAACCGGCTGTCGATCGGCATCCAGTCGTTCGATGAAGGGCAATTGCAGCGCCTCGGTCGCGTGCACGATCGGGCGCAGGCGCTCGCAGCGGTACAAATCGCGCTGCGGCACTTTGATACGTTCAACCTTGATCTGATGTACGCGCTGCCTGGGCAGAGCCTCGCGCAGGCGCAGGCCGATGTCGCCTTGGCGTTGTCGCTGGCGCCGCCGCACCTGTCGCTGTATCAGTTGACGATCGAACCGAACACCGTGTTCGCCAAGTCCCCGCCCGTGCTGCCCGATGAAGACAGCGCGGCGGCGATCCACGAGTGGATCGGGCGGCACATGGCCGATGCCGGTTACCGGCACTACGAGGTGTCTGCCTACGCGAGGCCGGGGCACGCCTGCCGGCACAACCTCAACTACTGGCACTTCGGTGACTATCTCGGCATCGGCGCCGGCGCGCACGGCAAGCTGTCCTTTCCTCATCGCGTGGTCCGGCAGACACGTTTTCGTCAGCCGCGGTCGTATCTCGAACGGGCTGCACGGCAGCAGTTCGTAGCTGAAAGCATCGAGGTGTCACGCGCCGACCTGCCGTTCGAATTCATGCTCAACGCGTTGCGCCTGAATGACGGATTTCCAGTCGCGCTGTTCAGCGAACGCACCGGGCTGCCACCGTCCGCCATCGACGCTGCTTTGGCTCAGGCGCTGGCGCGCGGCCTGGTGCAGCGTGATCTGGAACGAATCGCCCCGACTCCGTTGGGACAGCGATTCCTCAGCGACCTGCAAGCGCTTTTTCTTCGGTGAAGTGCGCAATGCGCCGACATGGTGCTAGACGCACCATGTGAGGGCATAATGCCCCCTAATAAAGGGTCCGGCGCGCCGCGTTGCGGGTGACGTCCGGTTGGTGTCCACCCATCCTAAATCACTGATGCACAAGGCCGGTGCGGTTTGGCTCGGCGCGGCGCAGCAAACGGCACGGTTCATGCTTTTGACCCTGTCGGTTGATCGCCTACGCAGCACCACGTGGCGCGTGCGACAGCAAAAACAGCCTTCACTCACCGAGGAGTTCTCATGGCGACCCCCAAAGAGGTCCTGAAAATCATCGCGGACAACGAAGTCAAGTTCGTTGATTACCGCTTCACCGATACCAAGGGCAAGGAGCAGCACGTCTCGGTACCGGCCAAGACCGTCAGCGAAGGCACGTTCGAGCATGGCCATCCGTTCGACGGCTCGTCGATCGCCGGCTGGAAAGGCATCGAGGCGTCCGACATGCTGCTGATGCCGGATGCGGCCAGCGCGCGCATGGATCCGTTCCGCGAAGAGAACACGCTGATCATCACCTGCGACGTGCATGAGCCGTCGACCGGCAAGGGCTATGAACGCGATCCGCGCTCGCTGGCAGGCCGCGCCGAGGCCTACCTGAAATCCACCGGCTTGGGCGACACCGCCTACTTCGGTCCGGAGCCTGAGTTCTTCATCTTCGACAGCGTGACGTGGAATGTCGACATGTCGGGCTGCTTCGCGAAGATCAAGTCTGAAGAGGCATCCTGGTCCACCGGGATCGACTACGAAGCCGGCAACCTGGCGCACCGTCCGTCGATCAAGGGCGGCTATTTCCCGGTGCCGCCGGTCGACTCGCTGCAAGATATCCGCTCCGAGATGTGTCTGCTGCTGGAGCAGCAGGGCGTCGAAGTGGAGGTTCATCACCATGAAGTCGCTGGCCCCGGCCAGTGCGAGATCGGCACCAAGTTCTCGACGCTGGTCAAGCGCGCTGACTGGCTGCAGATCCTCAAGTACACGGTGTGGAACGTCGCTGCCAGCTACGGCAAGACGGCCACGTTCATGCCCAAGCCCGTGGTCGGCGACAACGGGTCGGGGATGCACGTGCACCAGTCGATCTGGAAAGACGGCACCAATCTTTTCGCCGGTGACGGCTACTCGGGCCTGTCCGATTTCGCCTTGTTCTACATCGGCGGCATCATCAAGCACGCGCGGGCGCTCAATGCGATCACCAACCCGGGCACCAACAGCTACAAGCGACTGGTGCCGGGCTTCGAGGCGCCGGTAAAGCTGGCCTACTCGGCCCGCAATCGCTCGGCGTCGATCCGCATTCCCTATGTGTCGAACCCGAAAGGTCGCCGCATCGAGGTGCGCTTCCCCGATCCGACCGCCAATCCCTACCTCGCGTTCGCCGCGCTGATGATGGCCGGCCTGGACGGCGTGCAAAACAAGATTCACCCGGGCGAAGCTGCCGACAAGAACCTGTACGACCTGCCGCCGGAAGAAGACGCCAAGATCCCGACCGTGTGCTCGTCGCTCGAAATGGCGCTCGAGCACCTGGACAAGGACCGCGAGTTCCTGACGCGCGGCGGTGTGTTCACCAATGACCTGATCGACGCCTACATCGATCTGAAAATGGAGGAGGTCACGCGCTTCCGCATGACCACGCATCCGGTCGAATTCGACATGTACTACTCGC
>LNFM01004353.1_pt1 | contig 26203 bp, 23 predicted proteins | sample 596031 | NCBI WGS metagenome assembly LNFM01 (sample SAMN04254537, study PRJNA301005) | activated carbon metagenome | isolation source: dual media filters at the Ann Arbor, Michigan drinking water treatment plant | place: USA: Ann Arbor | reverse complement strand
CATGGAGAGGGCCCATCGTGTGGATATTCGATTCATCGTTCTCCTCCGAGAGAGTGCGCGATCTTTGCGCGCGTGGTCTGTCGCCCGCCGCGGCATCGACGTGGCTGTGCGCACTCGGCTTGCGCCGCTGCGCTGGTGACTGACCTGCGACTGTAACAGATCGACCACGGTCGCCGTAGCGTTGCTGTCTCGAAGCATCCCGGGCCAAGATTGACAGACTGCGAGGGCTGTCGCTTAATCCCGAGGAAATCCGCTGTATTGCGAGCGGTCGGCGCTGTGGGCAGGAGGAGGCAACGCCGACGACTTCCATGAATACCGGCACTTCGCTGTGCCTGCGAAACGGAACGAGCCCAAGTTCATGACTCTACACATCAGACCCAGCGGCGGCGCCCTCGGCGCGGAGATCATCGGTGCGGATCTCACCCAGCCCCTGGACGAGGCGACATTCGCGCAGATACGCGACGCCTTCTACAAGCACGAAGTCGTGTTCTTTCGTGGGCGCGAATTGTCCGACGAGGATCACATCCGCTTCAGCGCCCGGTTCGGCGAACTGCGCAAACTGAAGATCGGCAATCCGCTGCACGACCATCATCCCGAGATCTTCGTGGTATCCAACATCAAGAAGGAAGGCAAGCACATCGGCAGCTACGACGCCGGCGTGTTCTGGCACACCGACGGCGCTTATCTGGCACGCCCGCATGCCGTATCTGCCTTGCGCGCGCTGCAAGTCCCGGTGGTGGACGGCCGCGTCCTCGGCGACACCCAGTTCGCCAGTTCCACCGCGGCATACGATGCGCTGTCGCCCTCGATGAAGAAGCGCATCGACGGGCTGCAGGCGGTGCACAGCATCTTGCGCCGCCTGGACAAGACGCAGCAGTCCGGCATCAAGAAAGATTACAGCAGCGCCGTGAAGTCCGATCCGGAAGCCACCCATCCGCTCGTGCGCACGCATCCGGTCACGGGCCGCAAGTGCCTCTACGTCACCGAAGGCTATACCGATCGCATCCTCGGCCTGCCGCAAGACGAGAGCCGCGAGCTGATCGCAGAACTCACGCAGCACTGCATCAAGCCCGAGTTCATCTATCGGCATCGCTGGCAGCAGTACGACCTGGTCATGTGGGACGACTGCTCGACCACCCACAAGGCGACATTCGACTACCCCGAGACCACGCCCCGGCTGATGCATCGGACGACGGTCGTCTCCTGATCCGCAGCGCCACGAAAGGAACCGCCCATGACTACCGCTCTCGCCGCCGAACCGTCCGAAGACCAGATCCTCGCCCTGCCGACCTACCACTGGGACGCCGCTGCAGCCGGCGACGAAGCCCCTCAGTTCAGCTACACCGTCACGCGTGAAGCGATCGCCACGTATTGCAAGGCCGTGCGCAACGGCAATCCCCTCTACCTCGACGAGACGGCCGCCAAGGCGGGGCCGTTCGGACGCATCGTGGCACCGCCGACGTTCGCCATCATGGCTGCGCCCCTGCGACGCAACGAAGTCATGCACGCCAAGGGCTACGCCGCGCCGGAAGAAAAAGGCGAATACCAGACGCCCTACGTGAAGGCCGAGATTCGCTGGAACCGGCCCCTCTTTCCAGGCGACACCGTGATTTCCCGGGTCTATCTGGAAGACAAACTGGAGCGGCGCGGCAAGCGCTTCGCCCAATGGAAGGTCGAAGGCCGCAACCCGGCGGGCGATCCTCTGTTCGACTACACCTACGTCACGATCTGGCCCGATGGCCCCGGCGTCGGCACCAAGCCGGAGACGGCGGTCGTACCCGACCCTGTGCCCGAGATCGCCGCTGCCGACGCGCTTCCCCTGGTGACCAAGCTCGAGTCGCAGGAGGCGATCGACTGCTATGGCTCGACGACCAAGGTGCGTCCGCGTGTCGGCACCAACCTGCATCAGGATCCCGAGTTCGCGCAGCGCACGCTGTTCGGCGGCACGGCCAACGCAGGCGTGGCAACGCTCGCCTATTGCAGTGAAATGCTGGAACTCGGCTATGGACCGCAGGCGCTGCTGCGGCCGGGCGCACGGGTCGAATTCAAGGCGATCCGGCCGGTGCGCGCAGGCGACGAAATCACGATGCGCGGCAAGGTGATCGCGCGCGAGGCGCGCACGCACGGTGTCGAACTGTGGGTTCACGGTCAGGACGGCCGCCTGCGCGGTGTCGGTACCGGAACGGTGGTCGTGAAAGCCTGACGCGCGCGCCCCTTCGAACGCGGTTCAGGGGCGCGGCGATGGGGATGACCATCGCCAAAGGCCGATACGCACCGATGCACGACGAATGCTGACGCATCGCGACGATGCCTGGCCGCCTCGCCGCCCGTGGCTCATGTTCAAGCCTCGGGCACGAGCAGGCGCACGATCCTGCTGACGTCGTCCACGTGCTCCAGATCCTGCACCAGCGCGATCGCCTGATCGACGTTGTCCGGCGGGATGCGCCGGGCGGAGAACGACACACAGTCACGGAACTTCGTCTCCAGGAGCTCGTTGCTCACCGGATGCTCGGGATCGCCCGGCACGCCGTCGGGCCGACAGGACAAGGTTCTGCCGTCCTTCGTACGGATCTCCACGGTCGGGCGCGAGAGCGAGGAATAGCCCCCGACCGGCAAGGCCGCGTCGGGGTCGACCCGATAGCTCACCCGGTCGGCCATCGCCAACACCGCGGGATCGCGCAGCCCCTCGTCGGTATAGTCGCGCAACGTGACGTTGCCCTTGACCATCATCACCGCACTGGTAAACGGAATGCTGAACTTGCCGTCGATCGCGAGCTTCGGCCGCCGTTTCGAGGCCAGCGGCTCGGAGAGCAGCTGCGTCGCCCCCGTGCCGCCGATCACGGTGAGGGACTCCACCTCGGCGGGGTTCAGCCCGTGTCGCGTGCGCAATTCACGGATCGCCGTATTCGTCGCTCGTGTGTAGCCGCACGCGGGCCATACCTTGAATCCGTGCAGTCCCAGGAGCGGAAACGCGGTGCCCAGTCCGCCCAGCATCGCATCCCAGTCCGGGTCGGTGCGCACGTAAGTCTTGTAGAGACCGTAACGCCCTTCCACCACCGCCTTCGAACCGACGATGCCTCGCCGCGCGAGCTCCACCGCGAGCAATGCGCCCTGCCCCGCGAAGCCCGCCTGCATCGCCCGCAGATGAGTGGCTTCACCGACCGCCATCTGTCGGCTGCCGCTCAATTGGGTGAAGGCAATGCCGAAGGCATTCTCCATCAGTGCCTCGTCGGCCTCGTACAGCCGAGCCGCTGTGGCTGCGCCCGACAGGTAACCGAACATCTGGGTCGGGAACCATCCCTCGGCGATGGTCCAGTCGGGAATGCGGATGCCGGCGTTGAGCCGGGTATGGATGTCGGTTCCTGCCGCGATCGCCGCCAGAAAATCCCGCCCGTGAACGCCACCGCGCTCTTCCGCGACGGCGAAGGCGGCCGGCACGGTACAGATGCTCACATGCCCCCCGGCGCCGACATCGTCGTAATCGACCATGTGGCCCAGGCTGCCGTTGAGGAACACCGCCCAGGGCGCGGGCGCCTTCCCGCCATAGCCCCAGAGGGTGACTGCGCCCTTGCCGCCGAGGGCGCGCACGTACTCGGCCACGATATCGGCTTCGGGCGCGAGCGTCGAGGCGGCGATCGAAACGCCGAGCGTGTCGAGCACGCACTGCTTGAGCAGGATCACCAGCTCGGACGGTAGATCCTCGTAGCGCAATTCGGCGGCATGCCGCGCGAACTGCAGCGTCGCCGGGGGCGCGTTCATCACTTCGCGGTCAACCCGATGGCGTTCACGACCTTGCGCCACTTGGCGATTTCCGAGGCGAGATGCCGCTGGAATTCCGCCGGCGTGCTGCCGATCGGCTCGGCGCCGTCGCCCGACATGCGGTCGCGGACCTCGGGCGTCATCACACTCTTGTGCGCCGCTTGCGAAATCCGCTCGATGACGGCGCTCGGCGTCGCTGCCGGCGCCAACAGGCCGTACCAGCTTCCCGTCGAGAAGCCCGGATACCCCGCCTCGGCGATCGTCGGCACCTGCGGCATCGCCGCCGTGCGCTTGCTGCTCGTCACGCCGAGCACGCGCAACCGATCGCGCTTCACGTGCGATCCCGAAGAAAGCATGCTCGCGAACGTGAAGGTGATCTGTCCCCCGAGCAAGTCGACGAGCGCCTGGCCCGCGCCCTTGTACGGAATATGCGTGAACTTCACGCCGGCCATGCTTTCGAACAGGCCGGCGGCGAGATGCCCCGAACTGCCCACGCCTCCGGAGCCATAGGTGAGCGCGTCGCCCTGCTTGCGCCCGAGCGCGACCAACTCCTTGACCGACTTCGCCGGCAGCGACGGATGCACCACGAGCAGGAACGGCGCTTCGGCAAGCAGGGAAACGGGAGCGAGATCCTTCTGCGGATCGAAGGGCAGATTCGCGTACAGACTGGGATTGATCGAGTAACTGCTCGACACCACCAGGATCGTGTAGCCGTCGGGTGCGCTCTTGGCCACCGTGGTCGCGCCGATGGATCCGGCCGCCCCGGTGCGGTTCTCGACCAGGACGTTCTGCCCGATCACCTCGCTCATCTTGCCCGCCACCATGCGGCCGACGATGTCGGTCGCTCCGCCGGGGGACTGCCCGACGACGAAACGTATCGGCTTGGATGGAAAACCCGCATCCTGAGCCGCGGCGGTACCACTTGCCAGCGAAAGCACGGACGCCAGCACTGAAACGATGGAAGCACCCTTCATGAACCTCGAACCTCCCGTGTGTAGCGCTGATAGGCATACTCCGGCAGCCCGCCAGCGGCGAAAATCTCTTCGATCAGCGGCGGAAACGCCCGCAGTTCCACCGACGCCCCGCTGGCCGGATTGCGCACGATCCGGTTGGGATAGTCGACTTCGAGCACCTGGCCATCCTCCACGATGCCGGTGATGCCCGGCGCCATGAAGATGGGGATGGCCCGTGCAATGCTGTTGCGCAGGAACAGCCGCGCCACCGACTCGGCGATGATCGCGACGATGCCCACCTCGCGCAACACCAGCCCAGGGCGACTGGAGCCGCAGCCGAAATTGCGTCCGGCCACCAGGATGTCGCCCGGTTTTACTTCCTTGGGGAACTCGGGCCGATAGGCTTCCATCGTATGCAGCTTCAACTCCTCCATCGTGGGATACCGATAGTAGGGATTGATGGCGTCGGTTTCGATGGAGTCGCCGAACTTCCAGACCCGCCCCCGCACGGCGGTTTGCAGATTAGCGTGCATCGAACACCTCCCGCGGATCGACGATCTTCCCGGCCAGCGCTGCAGCCGCCACGGTGAGCGGGCCGGCCAGATAGATGTCGGCTTTCATGCTCCCCTTGCGGCCCTTGAAATTGCGCGTCGTCGATGTGATGCAACTCTCGCCATCGGAGAGGAACCCGGCCTTCGGCTGGCAGACCCCGCAACCCGGCGTGACGACTTGCGCACCCGATTCGAGCAAGGACTCCACCAGCCCGGCCTTGACGCATTGCAGATAGACCTGCTGGGAGGCCGGCGAGAGAATGAATCGCACACCGCGCGCGACCTTGCGCCCTTTCAGCACCCGCGCTGCGATTTCGATATCCTCGAAGCGGCCGTTCGCGCACGATCCGATGATCGCCTGTTGAATCGGGCTGCCGGCGACTTCACCCACGGGCGACACGTTGCCGAACTGATGCGGCTTGGCCACCACGAACGGCATCTGGTCGACGTCGAGCACGATCTCCTTGTCGTAGGTGGCATCCGGATCCGCGATCACCGGCTCGTAGGGCGCCTGCGTGCGCGAAGCGATGAAGCGCTCGGTGGTCTCGTCGAAGGGGAACATCGCGAGCTTCGCGCCGATCTCGACCCCGTGCGCGGACAAGCACATGCGACTGTCCACGGACAACTGGGGCACGAGCGAGCCCGCGTATTCGATCGACATGTTGCCGGCGAAATCGTCGCCGTACTTGCCCGCGAGGTAGAGCACGATGTCCTTGGCGACGGGATAGTTCGGCTGCCGGCCGTTGAGGACGATCTTGATCGACTGCGGCACCTGGAACCACAGTTCCCCGAACAGCAGCACGTAGAGCATGTCCGCCCGCGTGATGCCGATGCCGCCGCAATTGACGGCACCGTAGCTGATCGTGTGCGAATCGTTGCCCACGACCAATTCACCCGGGCGCATGAGCCCGTAGTCGGCCATCATCTGATGCGCGATGCCCGGCTCGGAATCATGGAAGCAGCGAATGCCCAGGCGGTCGACTTCGCGCCGCACGAGCGCATTCTCGTCGGCCTGCTTCTGCGACAGGGTCGGCTGGTGGTGATCGAGCAGAACGAAGACGCGATCCCGATCCCACACGCGCGGCAGGCCGTCCTTGAAGCCGGCCTGCAGGGCGAGATCGTGCATCGGCTCGTTGGCGTGGTAATGCATCATCGCCCCGTCGATGCGCGCTTCCAGGATATCGCCCGCGCTCACTCGAGCGCCGGAGAGGTTGTGACGGGAAAACAGTTTTTCGGCTATGGTTTGTGGCATGCGTTCAGGCTTCCGGAAAAAGCTGCTTCAGTCTTTGCTGCTGCGCCGAGCGCACGTGCTGCCGCGCGGCCGCTTCAGCCCCATCCGCATCGTGTTTCTGAATGCACCTGAAGATCTGCAGGTGCTCGCTTCTCGCGACCTTGGCCCGCTCGGGGAGCAGCATCTGGCTCGGGCCGAGCAGGTACATCGTATCGTTGACCGCCGCCAGGCTCTTCTCCAGATACCGGTTGTGCGCGCCGCGATGAATCGATTCGTGAAAAAGCCGATTGTGACGCGCGAGCGCGGCGAAGTCTTCCTGCATTTTCTGCTCGCGCTTGACGAGTTCGTCGAGTTCCATGATCTCGACGTCGGTGGCTTGCCCGGCACACAAGCGGGCTGCGGTGCCTTCGAGCACTTCGCGCATCACGTAGAGTTCGAGCATCGCCTGCCGCGATATCGAAGCCACCACCAGTCCGATGCGCGGCTCGAGCCTGAGCAGACCTTCGTTCTCCAACCGGCGCAGCGCTTCACGCACCGGCGTGCGGCTCACCGCCAGCCACTCGGCCACGTCGACTTCCATCACCCGCTCGCCGGGCTTGAGCGCGCCGCAGCCCAATGCGCTGCGCAACTGCTGATAGACGAACTCGCTGCGCGAGGTGGAGTCGCTCAGTGCGGCCGCTGACAACGCCCGCGAGGCCGGCTTGCGAAAGAGCAAGGTGTTCGACTTCACGCCACCCGCACCTCGTCCTGCTCCACCTCGAAAGCGGGAGCGTACCCTTCGGAGGCCCAGTTCATGTAGCGTACCGCATCGTCGAACCGCGGATCGCCCGAGCGCAGCACTTCCGGCCGCAAGCTGCGATCGATGAGCACCGGCAGGAAGGACACCCGCTCCACCCCCTGCTTCGACAGCCGCGCACGGGCGATCAGACTGCGCTTGGAGTCCGTCCCGTAGGGCAGGTTCGGATAATCGGGGTCGAGTTCGATGCCGTAGCGCTTGGCGAAGATTTCGTGGCGCTCGGGCTTCGCCGGCGGCGCGGACATGATGAAGTTGCTCAGGCTGTAGAAACATACCTTGCCATCGTGGACCCCCACGGCCTTGGGCACGTGAGCGTGATGTCCGAGGATGAGATCGGCGCCGGCATCGAACGCCGCGCGCGCCACCACCGGCTGATAGTCCGCGATCGCTCGCGGAATGAAATGCAGTCCCCAGTGCAGCGACACGACGACGACATCGGCCTGGTCGCGCACGCTGCGCACATCCTCCACCAGCCCGGCGAGATCTTCCTCGTACGGAATGGTCACGATGCGCGGCGGCATGCCCGGCTGATACTCGGCCGGTGCGTAATAGGTGTGCACGCGCAAGGGTGCCACCCCTGGCTGATTCGTCTTCGCGGCATAGCCCTCGCGCAGCACCGAGCAGTAAGCGAGAAAGGCCACCCGCACGCCATCGCGCGTGAGGATCGCAGGCCGCCTTGCCTCGGCCAAGTCGCGCCCGGCGCCCACGGTTTGTATCCCGCGCGCCCGGAGCACCTCGAGCGTATCGAGCAGCGCATCGGGCCCCCAGTCCATGGCGTGATTGCTCGCCACCGACGCCACGTCGAAGCCGCACTGACTGAAGATGTCCGCCAGCCCGGGCCGCACCCGGCTGTGAGCATCGCCTGAATGCACCTGCAGCGCGCCCCGTTCGGAGTAGACGCGCTCGACTTGGCAGAAGCGCAGATCGGCCTCGGCGAGCGTCGGCTTGACGAGCGTGCAGAAGCGATCCACCGGTTCGTGGATGGGACCGACGTCCCCGCAACCGAGCAATGTGATCATGGCTCTCTCGCCTCAGGCACGCGCGCTTGCGCCGGCCAACGCATGACTGGCCGCCGTGCGGCCGGCAATGCGGCCGAACACCGACCCGGCCATCAATCCGGAGCTGCCGGGATAGTTGAAGTAGAAGAGGCCGCCGACGAGTTCGCCCGCCGCATGCAGCCCGGTGATCGGTTGATCGGCGATATCGAGTACGCGGCCCTCCATGTCGATCTTCAAGCCGCCGAACGTGAAAGTGATGCCGCAGGTCACCGCATAGGCGGAGAACGGGGGCTTCTCCAAGGGCACAGCCCAGTTCGACTTTTCGATGGCCAGCCCCTGCGTGCAGCGGCCGTCCTTCACATTGGGATTGAACGGCACGTCGCGCTTGATCGAGGCGTTGTATTCCCGCACCGTGCGCAGGAACTCGGGCGGATTGACGTCTTCCATGCGGGCCACCAGTTCTTCCAGCGTATCGGCATGCACCTTGGTCGTGCCCTTGGAGCGGTACTCGTCGTGGAGGAGATGGTCGACCTGCGAATCGAAGACATGCCAGGCGAACCCGCCCGGCTGCTCGAGCACGATGCGCCCGTACTTGGCATAGGTGTAGTTGCGGAAGTCCGCCCCTTCATCGACGAAGCGCCTGCCCTCGGCGTTGACCATGATGCTGAAGGGATAGCCGTTGCGGCTTGCCGTGATCGGGCGGTCCAGCTCGCCGAAATCGGGCGCATAGCGCTCCCACGACACCGAGTGGCAGCCCGACCAGTGTCCGTACGCCTGGGCGCCGATGTCGAGCGCCATGCGTATGCCGTCACCCGTGTTGTAGCGCGTGCCGCGCACCTTCGCCATGTCCCAGCCCGGGCCGAGATAGCGCGTGCGCCACTCGCGGTTCGCTTCGAAGCCGCCCGCCGCGAGCACCACCGCCCGCGCTGTGATTTCTTCTTCCACCCCGGCAAAATCGACGCGCACACCTCGCACGCCTTCCTTGCCGCGCAGCAGCGAGGTGACGCGCGCGCCGTAGCGGACCTCGATTTGCTGCCGCTTCACGGCAGCATACTCGGCCTGCACCAGGCCCCGGCCGCCGCCGGCGGCTTCCACCACCGTGCCGCCGAAGAACTTGAACTTGCCCTCGTGCTTGAACGCGTAGCGTCCGAACCGGGGCAGGAAGCGCACGCCCTGCTTGTGCAGCCACTGCACCGTCTGCGTGCTCTGCCGCACCAGTGTTTCGGCCAGATCCGGATTGCAATGCCACTGCGTCACGCGCCCCAGATCGTCCAGATACTGCTCGGCCGTGTACTCGCCGAAATCGGTGTTCGCGATCTCGCCCTCGGTCAGATCGGGAACCACGCTGCGCACGGTCTCGACGCCGTCGTGAACCATGCGAAAGCCGCCGCCGGTATAGGCCGAGTTTCCGCCGCGCTGCTCTTCGGGCGCCCGCTCGAGCACAAGGACGCTCGCATCATGCTCACGGGCCGACAGCGCGGCACACAGGGCCGCGTTGCCGCCGCCCACCACAATCACATCGAACATCGCGTCGCTCATCGGCCGCACACTCATGTATACATGGGAATACTCTATGATACACGACCAAGACGGGATGCCTGCCGATCGTGCGAGCAGGGTCTCGGTGGCCAGGGGACGAAAAGGAAAACGATGGACAGCACTTCGGGATCAGCCAGACTGCAGCAACTCATACATCGGCGCGACAAGGTACTCGTGGTGCTGCATCCACCGACCGCCGCGCACGCACGCATCATGGAGCGCGCGGGCTGCGAGGCCGGCTTCGTCGGCACCGGCGGTGTCGTCGGCGCCTATACCGGCCTGGCCGACGTAGGCACGATGACCATGACCGAATGCGTCCAGGTCGCGGGCTGGATCGCGCAGGCCGTCAAGTTCCCGGTGATGATGGACGGCGACACCGGTCATGGCGGTGTCATGGCCGTGCGCAGGATGGTCCGGGAGTGCATCCGGGCCGGAATCTCGGGCGTGCGGATCGACGACCAGCCGATCGAAGGCAAGCGCAAGACGCAGAGCGCCGGCGTGGAGATCGTGTCGCGCGAACAGGCAATCGCGCGCTACCGCGCGGCGGTCGACATGAAGAACGAACTGGATCCGAACTTCGTCGTCATGGCGCAGTGCTACGCGCGCGACGCCACCAATGGCGGCCTCGACGAGGCGATCGATCGCCTGAAGGCCTACAAGGAAGAGGCCGGAGTCGACTGGGTGCAACTCGAGTCACCGCATACCGTCGCCGAAATCGAGCGAGCTCGGGCGGTGGTGTCGGGCCCCTTCTCGTTCATGAAGGGCAAGCTGCCGCGGTATCTGGGGCTCGACGAGCATCTCGCGCTCGGCGTGAACATCGCGTGGTACCCCGGCTTCACGCATCAGGTGACTTGGGCGGCGCTTTGGGACTTCATGGAAGACTTCAACAAGCAGGGCATCGCCGCCTGGGAAGCTTTCGTCGACAGCCGCAAGGACCGCCCCTATCCGACACCCGACGTCGGCCCGGAGGGTGAGGGCCTGCAGAAGCAGCAGGCGCTCGAACAACGCTATCTGGGCGGCATGGCAGCGAGCAAGTACGACCTCGACAAACGCTGAAACGGTCGTTTGCAGGGGGCGACGCGCCCCCGCATCCGCGTCATGCTCAGATCTCAGACGCCCAGGAGTTCCACTTCGAACAGCAGCGTGGCGTTGGGCGGAATCACACCGCCTGCCCCGCGCGCGCCATAGCCGAGCGCCGAGGGAATGATGAGACGACGCGTGCCGCCGACCTTCATGCCGACCACGCCCTCGTCCCAGCCGCGTATCACGTGACCGGCACCCAACGGGAACTCGAACGGATCGCCGCGATCCTTGCTCGAGTCGAACTTGGCGCCCGCCTGATCGTTCTCGTAGAGCCAGCCCGTGTAATGCACGCTGACGTGATGGCCCGGCGCGGCGCCTTCTCCGGTTCCCACGACGACATCCTCGATCTGCAAACCCGATGCGGTAGTGCTGTAACCCATGAGCAGCTCCTTTGGAAAGGCTGCGACGATAGCACGCCCGAGTGACCCCGCGCCAACGGGGGCGGCGTACGTGCAACGCGAACCGAAGGCCGTCGATGGTTTGCCGCAGCCCAGGGGGCTGGACTAGACTGTCCCCCCGACAGCGTTGTGCACGCACGCACCTCGCCCCGAACCCCCATGTTCCCACGGAGAACGACATGAGCGCCTGGTACACGGACAATTCGGCTTCCATAGGACGCACGCCCCTCGTTCAACTCAACCGGATCACCGACGGCGCCAAGGCCACGGTGCTCGCCAAGATCGAAGGACGCAACCCTGCCTACTCCGTCAAGTGCCGCATCGGCGCGGCCATGATCTGGGACGCCGAGAAGCGCGGGCTGCTCGGACCGGGCAAGGAACTGGTCGAACCCACGAGCGGAAATACCGGGATCGCGCTCGCATTCGTCGCGGCCGCGCGCGGGATTCCACTGACATTGACCATGCCGGAGACGATGAGCATCGAGCGCCGCAAACTGCTCCTGGCCTATGGCGCGAAGCTGCTCCTTACCGAAGGCGCACGCGGCATGGGCGGCGCGATTGCGAAGTCGGAGGAGATCGCCGCCTCGGACCCGTCTCGCTACGTGCTGCTGCAGCAGTTCAAGAATCCCGCCAACCCCGCCATACACGAAGAAACCACCGGGCCGGAGATCTGGGCAGACACCGCAGGCAAGATCGACATCCTGGTCGCAGGCGTCGGCACGGGAGGCACGATCACCGGCGTCTCGCGCTACATCAAGAACACGCGCGGCAAGCGAATCCTCTCGGTGGCCGTGGAACCCACCGCCAGCCCGGTGCTCACGCAAACGCGCAACGGCGAACCGGTCAAGCCCGCGCCCCACAAGATCCAAGGCATCGGCGCCGGGTTCGTGCCCGCGGTGCTCGATTTGTCGCTGGTCGATTCGGTCGAGCAGGTCAGCAACGAAGAGGCGATTGCGTTTGCCCGCCGCCTGGCCCGAGAGGAAGGCATTCTGTCCGGGATCTCCTGCGGTGCCGCAACCGCGGTCGCAGTGCGTCTGGCTCAGCGCCCCGAGAATGCCGGCAAGACCATCGTGACCATCCTGCCCGACTCGGGAGAGCGTTACTTGAGCTCGGCACTCTTCGAAGGCATGTTCGACGCCTCGGGCCTGCCCACCTGAAGTCCCCTGCGAGGGCCGGCGGCATCTTCCTCAAGTCGCCGGTACGACAGTGAGGCTTTCGGGCGGGAGGCCCGCCGTCCGCTCCCGGCGAGACACCGGACTCGGCAAGTCCCAGCGCTCGGCATAAGCCCGCACTTGCGCGGCGCTCCAGCCCGCGAGGGGTTGGCACAGCATCCGCTGCAGCGGGTCGTCCCAGCGCAGCGCCTGCAATGCCTCGGGCTCGATCGCCCGCTCCAGTCGATCGCTGCCGACCAGCGCGCGACATCCGGCCTGCCAGGCAGGCACGACATTGCCGCTGCGACCGGGATGCGTTTGCTGCAGCGCCTCGCTCGGCTGTGGCGCCGACGCCATGCGCCAGCTCGAAAGCACGTAGCGCCCGCGTATGAGCTTCACCAGCGAGTCGACCTCTTCGGCCGCCATCGAGCCATCCATCACGACGACGTTCACCGGAAAACGATAACGACCGATCAAGTCCAACACCACCAGGTCTTCCGCATGGAATCGACATTCGAATACCGCCGGGCTATACGCCAGCGCCAAGCGAGAGAGCAGGCTGCCTGCGAGCGCGCTGCGCTTGTCGAGCGAACGCACGTCGAAGTCGGTCGAATCGGTCATCGGAGCCTCCGTGTCGCCGTTGCGGCGGCAGAGGCGGAAATCTACTAACATCCGTTCATGCATGAAACGAATGAATCCGAATACCGATATCCGGATTTCTTCTATGCGGGCGGAGCATGAACTTTCAGCAGCTGCGGTCGGTGCGTGAAGCGGTTCGGCGCGGCTACAACCTCACCGAGGTGGCCGAGGCCTTGTTCACCTCGCAGCCGGGCGTCAGCCGTCAGATCCGCGACCTCGAGGAAGAACTCGGCGTCACCATTTTCGAGCGCCATGGCAAACGCCTGACGGGTTTGACCGAGCCGGGGCGCGAGATCGTGCGCATCATCGAGCGGCTGCTGGTCGAGCACGAGAACCTGCGCACAGCCGGGCAGGAATACTCCGACCAAACCGCCGGGTCACTCACCATTGCCACCACGCACACGCAGGCCCGGTATGCGCTGCCCAGCGTCATTCGACGGTTCAGAAGTCGCTATCCGGACGTCAAGCTGCATTTGCACCAGAGCGCGCCCCACGAGATCGCCGAAACCGTGCGCGAGGGCAAAGCAGATATCGGCATCGCCACGGAGGCGCTCGACGGCTATGCCGATCTGCTGACGTTCCCCTGCTATCAATGGAACCACGTGGTCGTCGTCCCCCCCGGGCACGCCCTGCTCGACACCGTCCCCTTGACATTGCCGGTGCTGGCCCGACACCCACTGATCACCTACGAAGTGGGCTACACCGGCCGCCCCCACATCGACGAGGCTTTCGCCAAACAGGGGCTTGCACCGGACGTCGTGCTCACCGCCATGGATGCGGACGTCATCAAGACCTACGTGGCCGACGGGCTGGGCGTCGGCATCATCGCCTCCATGGCTTACGACCCTGCGACGGATCGCGGATTGCGATCCATCGAGGTTCGTCACCTCTTCGCGACCAACATGACCCGCCTCGCCGTGCGTCGAGGCGCCTGTCTGCGCGGCTTCACCTACGCCCTGATCGAACTGTTCGCCCCTCAGTTGACTCGCAGCGCCATCGAGAAGGTGATGCGCGATCAAGCGGACGATTACGCCATCTGAAGCGCTTGCGGTGGGGACGAGCCATTCTGGCCGATGGCCCTCACGCCAAGCAGCGCGCCGGATTCACCGCATCTCGACTCTGGAAGCAGCGGCACTGGGCCGAGAGATATCGCGCACCACATCCGCCGCCATCTCATCGCTCGCATGCAAAGCGATGTCCGCCTGAGTCACCATGCCGCAGCAGCAGCCGTCGTCCCCGACCACGGGCAGCCGCCTCGCTCGATCGGTCTGCATGATGCGGCCACAGGCCTCGCCATCGTATCGGGCGTCACCGTGACTGCGGCAACGGACATGACCTCTCGCAGAACGGCATCCGTCGACCTGGAACGCGCGATCACGCGACACACGATGTCGCGGTCGGCAAGCACCCCGATCGGCTTTCCCCCGACAGCGAGCAGCGGGATCTCCCCACGATCATGCTTCGCCATCAACCCCCGCAACGTCCCGAATCCTGTCCTCGGGTGAGCCGCCTGCCGGGTCTTCGCGCATCAGGTCTAGCACTTGCATGGCGGCATGGCGCTCGCCTCGCCAATCGGACACTTGCCCGGACGATCGCAAATTCCGTGCACGTGCCTGACGCTTCCCCTCTCCTTCGCACACTCGCCGCCATTACTTTCGAGCCCTTTGCGCAATCACGGCGAGACGCCTCGGCGCTGCCGGCAGTGGCACGCCGTTTGCGGTCGCTTCAGACGCGGCACGAATCCGGTCGCATACGCATTTCTTGAACAAAGGAGCCACTCATGACCGAAGTAGCAGCCACCCGATTCACACGACCTCGTTCCATGGTTACCGGCCTCTTCCGAGACCGCGAAGATGCCGAGCGCGCCATGGGCACACTCTCGACTCGCGGCTACACGGAGCGCGATATCAATCTCGCCATGACCGACGAAACCCGCAAGCGACACTTCGCCCCCGACGGACGCGAAACGGAACTCGGCAACAAGGCCGTTGAAGGCGCCGGGGTCGGGGGCGCGATCGGCGCCTCCGTAGGCGCCATCGCGGCGGCGCTGGCCGCCGTGGGTGCCTCCATCGCCATTCCCGGGCTCGGACTGGTCCTCGCCGGGCCAGCGGCCGCGGCAATCGCAGGCGCCGGGGCGGGGGGCATTGCAGGCGGCGTCATCGGCGCCTTGATCGGCTGGGGCATACCGGAAGAGCGCATCAAGCATTACGAGTCCGGCCTCAAGGAAGGCGGCATCGTGATGGGCGTGACGCCGAAAAGCGACGAGGATGCCGAATACATCGAGCGCGAATGGAAGACGCATCGCGGAGAACACGTGTATCGCTGACGCGCGCACACACGGGGTCAGGCGTTCGAGCGACGCTCCCCGACCAGGGTCCCGGCCGTCCGCGGCGACGGTCGGCGCTCGGCGCGGCGTCGTGTCGGCCGCATTGCGCGCCCGTGCGGACTTGCGCGCGCAGGCACCCCAGCCGCTTGACGGACCGGCTTCCGGCCGGCGAGGGCTGTCTAGCGCGCCTTGCTCAGCAGTGCGTGAACCCGCTCGACGATCGCCGCTTCCTCGCTCACCAATGGACGCGCAAGGTTCACGTACCGCAGATACATCCCCATGGATTCGATGCTTTCTTCATAGAGAGCAGTCAGGCGATCACGGCTGGGCGGATGAGTGCTTGGCATCGCGCCGGGCAACCGCGCGCCCTCCGCTGCCTGTATGCATTTCGCCACCAAGCTCTCGAGGATGAAGAAAATCATCGGCGCCGCGAGTGCCGACAGCAGTTCGATGCCCTGCCCTGCGACTCGGGCGTCATGCTCGCCCGCGTCGATGATCTGCTTGACGGCATCGAGGGACCGCCCGCCGAGGAGCAGCGAAAATCCGATCGCGTCGGCCTCGAATTCCTGCCGCCATGACTTGTCGATGACGGCCACTTCCCGTCCAGCGGACACCGGCAGCATGCGACTCGGGGCTGCGGGCGCATCCAGATGTCCAGCCAGCAAGTGACCGAACTCGTGCGCCACGACGAAATCGCCGCACGCACGCTGCAGCGCATGGCTGAGCATCGCAGCAGCGCCGCCCGCCACGGGCTGCGGCCCTGCTGCCGGGTCCCGATGCAGCACGTAGGCGGCGATGGCCTGGCCTATCAGGTCGAGTTCCTCCGCCCCCACGGGATCGCGCATGCACAGCGCAACCAGGACCTGCCGGAAGAAATACGACAAGCCCGAGTTCACGAGAATCAGATAACCGTGCTCCGTCCTACGCGCTTCTGCATTGAGCGAGCCGATGGGGAAGTCCCCCACGAACACCTCGTGCCTGAAGGCAGCGGCATAGGCGCTGGACTCGATCGCTGCCACGACCGTGCGCCTACTGCGCTCGAGAAGAATCTCCACGGGGTGGCGCTCATCCTCGGCGGCGCCCGCACGCTCTTTGGCCAGCACCGCGTCGAGGTAAGCCGCGGCCGCGTGGTCGCCGGATCGTCGATTGGCGTCGATCATTCGAAGCAGCATGTCGACCCTGAGTTCGGCCGCGTTCGCCGGCGGCTTTCTCGGCTCGATGCCGAACTGCGCAAGAAAGCGCATGTAATCGCCGCGAACGCCCTCCACGAGCGACCTCAGCCGTCTGCGCTATCGGACGCGGGGCCCGGCATGCACAACTTCTCGACCCCGACGCGAACGACCAGCACCGCGACCGTCACCGGAGCCACCGCAAAAAATACGGCCGCCAGCATGTCGGCGAGGGTGGTCACGAGTTTTTCGAGGTTCGTCTCCTTGAGCAGTTGCGGCGCATGGGGACAGACGAGTTCGCGGATCTTGCTCAGGTTCGCCTGAAACCAGGCGCCCCCCAGCGCAATCAACTCGGCCCTGCTACGCGGCAGGGCCGACCGGCCCACGAGGCTCTCGCCGATGCTCGCGAGCAGATCGTCGTCCGAGAGCGCAAGCAATTCGGGGCTGGGTGTTTCCATCGTGGTCTCCTTCTTCGAGCAGGCATCGCATCGGTGAATCGGCGCTCGCGCAATCGGCCAGCCATGTCAGCGCTCTATTTCGAAACCCCGCGCGCACCAGCATCCGACTCGGGCGGCGGCTCGCTCACCTGTCGCTGCTCGACCGTGCGCCACGCACCGTCGACAAGTCGCTTCACCTCGTACAGATACGTGCCCGGCGCCTGGTACGTCTTTTCCTCCTTGCGCACGAGCACAGGTTTGCCCTCTGCAAACACATAGACGTTGCTGCCGTAGCGTGCAGCGCCGTCTCGCCAATCCGAACGGATCTCGCGTCGCCCCGCGTCGAAGCGTGCGGACGGGATGTCGTTCAGCCCCGGACTGCCCAGGAATTTTCCTGAGGACGGATCGAACAGCCAATGCAAGTACGCGGTGTTCGGCCCCGCACTGCGAAACTCGACGAGGCGAATGTCCTTGTAGCCGTCGAAGTTCATGTCGAGCACTTCGAGCGCCGGGACTTCTGCGGTCATCGGCGTATCGGTGGCCAAGCCGCCGATCACTTGGTCGGGCTCGACGGCCGAATCCCGACGGATCTCGATGCGCTCGACGCGAATGGATGCGCCCGGGCCGCCGGTCGTGTCGCCGATGAGCGTGAACTCGAATTCGGGAAGGCTCGGGTGGATGCGCACACGCGTCGTCGGGCCGCTCGCGACTTCGCCGCGAGTCGTCGGCGGCGCAGCACCGCTCACCGCAGCCGGCGCCTGCCTCGCGTCGTCGCCGCAAGCGCCGAGGCTGATGCAGCACAGGGCAGCCTTGAGGATCGTCCCCTGACCGGGCATCTACTTCAGGCCGAGCACCGCCTTGGCGCGTGCGAGATACTCGATGCGATCGTCGAGACCGTTGTAGCCGCCGTTGATCGCTTTCGTCACGGCCTTCACGTCGTCGGCGTCGGCCAGCCGATTGATCTTTCGCTTGCTCCAGTACCAGCAGGCCACATCGACGCCCACGAACGGATCCGTTGCCACGATGCCGGGATTGCCCACGCAGTCGATGCCGCTTTCCTGGCTGTATTGCGTGTAGTTGGCCCGCCCTGTGAGCTGGATCAAGCCGCGCCCCTTGAACCGCCTGCCATCGCCGGGCTGATCGTTACCCAGATCCCTGCGGCCCTCGTACGCCGAGCCGTCGGCGATCTCTTCCGCGTACAGGAAGGATGCGGTTTCGTGAGCGAGCTGCGACACGAAATGCGCCATGCGCAATGGGGTCGTGATTTGGTGCTTCTTCATGCCCGTCACCAGCGGCTCGAAATAAAGATCGATTCGCGACGGCAAGGCCCGGGGCATGACCACGGAGAGCTTCTCCTTGGAGGGGCCTTCCGGCAACCCTGCCAGCAGCGCAGTCACCGTCGCATCGCCTGGAGCCAACATGCCATCCGAGGCGGACAGCCCCATCACCTTGGTTTCATAAGCGACGATCGCCGCGATGGTGCGGGGCCCGATGCGACCGTCGGACTCGAGCTTCTCGGGTTTCGGATTCGGGAAATGAGGCAGATTCAAATTGAACAACACCTGGAATACCATGACATCCATCAGGTCGTTTCGCCCGCTCCTGCCAACGCTTCGCACCAAACACATGGGCCGCTCCTCGTAGAAAATCACGCCATCGAGTATCAGGCCTCTTCATGGTACGCCGGAAGCGAAGATCTCACATCCTGCTGCGGCATGGATCAGGCCATCGGACGGCGATGCCGGCCGGCGCCGGGCTCACGCGAGCGCCTTGCGTGACGCTTGGTCGCGCGCATCGCGTTCGAACGGCTGCTTCAACTTGCCCTCCAGTTCGTTCCAGCGCTCGCAAGCCCGGGACATCGCCGCGAGCTTGACGTGCCCGAAGCCGCGCACCTGATCGGGCAATCCAGCGATCTCGGAGAGCACGCCCAGGTATTCGCTGCCCTGCGCACTGGCCAGGGAAGCGACGAAGGCGATATACCGGTCTCGCCAGGCACGCTCGCGCTTGCGCTCGTCGCTCCAGCCGAACGGATCGAACACCGTTTCCCGCAGTGCCACGAAGCGGGCCAGCACGCGGAGGAGCCCGTGCATCCACTGCCCGAACCGGCGTTTCTTCACCTCGCTGCCGGCCCCCAGCGCGGGCGGCGCAAGATTGAAGCTGATCCGCACGCCCTTGCCGAAGTCCCTCTCCAGTTCCTGCCGGAATGCCGGTGCCGTCAAGAGCCGCGCCACCTCGTATTCGTCCTTGTAGGCCATGACCCGGTACAGTTGCTGTGCCAAGGTCAGGCGCAGGGCTTCCGGCCAGCTCTCGTGCACGCCGCGCAGCAAGCTTTCGTAGCGCGCGGCGTACCTGTCGTTCCAATACGCTTTCAGACGGGTGCTGCGGTCTCGGACCGTCGCAGCGAAATCCAGCGTTTGCCGCGGCTGCGAGGCATCCGACAAGAGGCTCGATGCAAGCGCGGGCGTCTGATGCAGATGGCAGCCGAGCCGAAAAGCCTCCACGTTCTTGTCGACAGCGGCGCCGTTGAGTTCGATGGCACGCTGCAGACTCTCGCGCCGCAGCGGCACGCGTCCGGCCTGCCATGCGATACCGAGCAGGATCAGATTGGTGAATATCGCATCACCGAGCACGGCCTCGGCCAAGCGCGCCGCCGGAACCGCAATCACACGCCCTGCCGGCACCCTGTCGTTCACCCGGCGCACGAGATCGTCGACTGGCACGACCCAGTCGCGCTTGCGGATGAACTCGGAGGTTGCCGTGCCGTCCTGGTTGAGGACAGCCACGGCGTCAGGCCGCAACCGGGAGAGCGTCTCGCCGTGGCCGGCGACGACCGTGTCGGTGCCGATCATCAGGTCGCACTGCCCGGCCGCGATCTTGGTGGCGGAAACGTCGGCTTCCGAGGCCGCCAGCTGGACGTACGAGTACACGGTGCCGCCCTTCTGGGCCATGCCGCCCATATCCATGACGCATACGGTCTTGCCTTCCAGGTGGGCGGCCATGCCCAGCAGCGCGCCGATCGTCACCACACCCGTGCCTCCGACGCCCGCCAACACGATGCGCAGGGGGTCTGCCAGCGCGGGCACAGTCGCGGATGCGGGCCAGCCCTGGGGCAGAAGCGAGACTTGCGCGGAGGAGGCATCAGGCTCAGCAGCGGCCGGGAGCGACGCACGCTGCATGTCGCGCGCATGCACGGTGACGAAGCTCGGGCAGAAGCCGTCGACACAGGAGAAATCCTTGTTGCAACTGCTTTGATTGATGCGGCGCTTGAGTCCGAGCTCGGTCGGCAACGGCTCGACGGACAGGCAATTGGACTTCGTCGAGCAATCCCCGCAGCCTTCACAGACCGCCGTGTTGATGTACATCCGCTCGGCCGGATCGGGGTAGGCCTGGCGCTTTCTGCGCCGACGCTTCTCGCTCGCGCAGGTCTGCGCGAAGACGAGCGCGCTGACACCCTTGACCTCGCGCAACTCTCTTTGCACCGCTTCGTGCTCCGAGCGATGACGCACGGTCACCCCCGGAGCCAGATCGTCGAACGCCCGAACCAGCTCGGGCTCGTCGCTGACGACGACGATCTTGCCCACGCCCTCGGCCGCGAGCTGCCGTGTGAGCTGCGGCACGCTCAGAGTGCCGTCGACCTGCTGCCCGCCTGTCATGCCGACTGCATCGTTGTAGAGGATCTTGTAGGTGAGATTCACCTTGGCGGCCACCGCCTGCCGGATCGCCATGTAGCCGGAATGAAAGTAGGTGCCATCGCCGATGTTGACGAAAACATGCGGCTCGGCGGTGAACGGCGCTGTCCCCACCCAGCTCGCACCTTCGCCGCCCATCTGCGTGAAGGTCTCGGTGCCCCTGTCCATGAACAGCGCCAGGAAGTGGCATCCGATGCCGCCCAGCGCGCGGCTCCCCTCGGGCAGCCGCGTCGAGGAATTGTGCGGGCAGCCGCTGCAGAAGTACGCCTTGCGCTCGGCGATGTCGATCACGCGACGCGCCGCCTTCTCGGCCGACTCGATCTGTTCGAGTCGGCGCTCGATCATCGCCCGAATATCCTCCGGCAGTGCCAGCCGCAGCAACCGCGCGGCCACTGCCTTGGCGATCGGCTCGGGCTGCAATTCGAAGTGACTGATGAATGGCGCGTCCGCTTGAGCGGTACTCCATTCACCGCGGCCCTCGGAGGCCTTGCCCACGACACGGGGGCGCTGATGATCCGGCAACGCGTACAGTTCGTCCTTGATCTGCGCTTCGAGGACCGGACGCTTCTCCTCCACCACGATGATCTCTTCCAGGCCGGCGGCGAATTCGCGCAACCCGAACGGCTCCAGCGGCCAGATCACGCCCACCTGATAGAGCCGCAGACCGATGCGTCGGGCGGACTCGCCCTCCAGACCCAACAGCCGAAGGGCTTCGACCGTGTCGAGGTAGCCCTTGCCGCTCGCGGCGATCCCGATGCGCGCATCGGGGCTGTCCCAGGTCACCCTGTTGAGCGGATTGGCACGCAGGTAAGCCAGCGCCGCGGGCAGCTTGTACCGATACAGCCGCTCCTCCTGGACCAGGGACCTATCCGGCCAACGGATGTTCAGGCCGTCGGATGGCCGTTCGTAGTCGAAAGCCGTGACGGGCTGGATGCGGTCGAGCCCGACGTCCACCGACGCCGAGGTCTCCACGATCTCGCTGACCAGCTTCATCGAAGTCCAGATGCCGGCGATACGGGACAGGGCCACCGCATGCACGCCGAAGTCGAGAATCTGCTGCACCGAGGCCGGATAGAAGATGGGCAAAGCGCAGCCCATCATCACATGCTCGGATTGGTGCGGGATGCTGGACGACTTGCAGGAGTGATCGTCGCCGTAAAGGGCCACGACGCCGCCGTGCGCGGCTGTCCCGGCGAGATTGGCGTGTCGGAAGGCATCGCCCGAGCGATCTGCGCCAGGCCCCTTGCCATACCACCAGCCGACCACGCCGTCGAACTTGCCCTGACCTGCGAGGCCAGCCTGCTGACTGCCCCAGACGGCCGTCGCGGCGAGATCCTCGTTGACGCCCGGTTGAAACACTACGTCGTGACTGGCGAGATGCTTGCCCGCCTGCCAGAGCGAAGTATCGAAGGTGCCCAGGGGCGAGCCGCGGTATCCGGAAACGAATGCACCGGTGCGCAATCCGAGCCGAGCGTCGCGTCGGTGCTGCGCCAGGACCAGGCGCACGAGGCCCTGGATTCCGCTCATGTAGGCCTTGCCCTCGTCGCACACGTACTTGTCGTCGAGCGACAGCGTCCTCGCTGCCACGCCGGACGATGCGGATTGAACGCGATTCATTGGCTGCCTCGCTCCTGGACTGTTCGCGCCGCGGAACGTCACGGCCCGTCGCATCTGCGCATTCTCGACTTACTCAATCGATGTAACAATGCCTCTTTGAGAAAATCATCGTTACGCAATGAGAAAAGATCTCGACAGCGGCGTGCTTCATGCGATGCGCGCGCTCGTGCGTGTGGTCGACACCGGCAGCTTCACGGCCGCAGCCGGACAGATGAGCCTCACGACGGCTCAAGTGTCGCGGCTGGTCAGCGCCCTGGAGAAGCGACTGCAGGTGCAGCTCATGCAAAGGACCACGCGCCGCCTCGCGTTGACGGATGCCGGGGCCGCATATGTCGAACGCTGCCGCGAGGTGCTCGCGCTCTTCGATCAGGCCGAGGCCCATGCCGCGGGCTCGGCCGCCGTGCCGAGCGGCAGACTGCGCGTGCAGAGCATGGCCAACTTCGGCCAGCACTACCTCGCCCCCATGCTGCCCGAATTCTGCGCGAAACACCCGCAACTGGTCGTCGAGTACAGCACTTCGCAATACCTCCCGGACCTGCTCGCGAGCGGCGTGGACGTGAGCGTGTATCTCGCCGAGCACCTGCTCGACTCGGGCTTGATCGCGCGCCGCATCGGCACCACCTTCTCGGTCCTGTGCGCCGCACCGGCATACCTGGGCAAGCGAGGCATCCCGCGGAAGCCCGAACAGTTGCAGGACCATGCGTGTCTGCGCCTGGTCAATCCGTCGATCCGGCCGGACTGGCACCTCACCACAGGCAAGGGGGCGACACACGTGATCCGCAACATCGGACAATTGATCGCTGACACCCCGGAGCTGCTGCAAGATGCCGCGCAGCGCGGCGCCGGCATCACGCTGCTGCCGCTGTTCTCGGTCATCGACGCTGTCCGCGCCGGGCGCTTGCAGCGCGTGCTGCCCAAATGGCGCTCACCGGAAATCGGCGTGTACGCCTTGCTGCCTTCCCGGCATTTCATGGACGCGAAGACGCGCGCCTGGCTGGAATGGATGGAAGCGCGCATATCGCCGCGACTGCTCGAGGATGCCGCGTACTTTGCGTGAACCGGTGTGCGGCCCGCCAACGAGAAAGACCCTGGGATGCCGCCTCCCGAGCCCGCCCCCCTTGAACGCTCGAACAACGATCAGGAAGCCGTCGCGCCGGACAACTTGACGGCGCGTTCCCATTTCGCGCGGTCGCTGGCGATGCGTCGCGCGAACTCCTCCTGCGTGCTCGTGAGCACCTCCGCGCCTTGCGAAGCGAGTCGATCCTTGATGTCTTGCATGGCCTCCATCTTGCGCACTTCTTGATTGAGGCGCGTCAGCACCGGACCGGCAGTGCCCTTGGGCGCGAGCAGCCCGTACCACACGATCAATTCGAAATCCTTGATGCCCGATTCGGAGATCGTCGGCAACTCGGGCGCCAACGTGGAACGCTGCAGCGATGTCACCGCGAGCGGGCGCAAACGCCCCGCCTTCACCATCGGCAGCACGGACGGCATGTTGGAAATGAACAGGGTGACCTGGCCGTTCACCACATCGGTGATCGCCGGGCCGGTGCCCTTGTAGGGCACATGCAGGAAATCGACGCCCGCCGCCTGCTTGAAGAGTTCGGTGCCCAGATGCGAGGACGAGCCGCTGCCCGGCGTGGCATACGTGAGCTTCCCGGGCTGCGACTTCGCCAAGGCGATCAACTCCTTGACCGACCGGACCGGAAGCGACGCGCCCACGACCAGGACGCTCGGCGTCGAAGCCACCAGGCTGATGGGCGCGAGATCCTTGCCGGGATCGAAAGTGAGGTTCTTGTGCAGACTCGGATTGATGCAGATCGTGCTGACCGAGCCGATCATCACCGTATGCCCGTCCGGGTTCGCTCGGGCAGCCATCTCCGTGCCGATCAGCCCGGCAGCCCCGCCGCGATTGTCCACCACGACCTGCATGCTCAGGGCATCCATCAGACGCTGGGCGACGATACGCCCCATGATGTCGGTGCCGCCGCCGGGAGGAAACGGAATGATCATGCGCACGGGGCGCGTCGGGAAAGCTTCGGCTGCATGAGTCGCAGTCGTGAACAAGGTGCTCGCGAGCACCAGCAAACACTTCGAAAAACGCATCGTATTCCCCTCCTGTTCGTACCAGACGAGCGGGCCGTCTCGGCCCGCCGCGTTATGCTGCTGCGGTGAGCTTGAGCAGCTCGCCTACATCGCCGACGTCTTCCAGATGACGCAGCCGATCGATCAACGTGTCGATACGAGCATCGGTCAACCCGGCGTAGTCACGCCCCATCGCGCGCAGCTTGGCATCCTGATCGGCGTCGGACATCGGATTGCGATAGTGTCCGAGATGGTACTCGGCACGGGCATGCAGCACCTCGCCTGCCTCGGTTTCGACCTCGAGCAGACAGAGCGGGGCTTCGGGCCAAGCCCTGCTCGGTTCGTCGCCCACCGAAATCGCGATCTTCTGCATCAGCGCGCGCACGTCCGCACGCTTGTAATACAACTCGTCGTAGTGGCGGATCGCCAAGGTGCCCTCCATCAGCGCGACCGCGATCGTGAACGGCAGGGAGTGGTCCGCCGTCTCGCGGGTCTCCGGGGTCCAGTGCACCGGCTCGGCGTAGTTCATGCCGTTGCGATACGTCTGCATGCGCACCTGCTTGATCGAATCGATGCGATTGCCCAGACGCGCCCGGATCTGCTGTGCCGCCTCCACGGCCGTATGGCAATGGTACCCGGCCGGAAACGGCTTCATCCTCGCCTTCTGGATGCGGAACTCGGCGCCTCGGGAAGCAAGCGGCGGCAGCTCGAAGGCGCCCCCGATGGCGGTGAAGTAACCCTGTACGCCTTCGAAAGGAAGATCCGGCCCCGTCATTCCCTTCGCCGCCAGCAACGCGGTGAAGACGGCATTGCGCCCCGCGTTCGCGACTGCGCAGCCCTTCCAGTGCGAGAGCGCGCCGCGCCTGACTTGTCCCACCGTCAGATGCGAACTCGCGGCCAGGCTGAGCGCATGCCCCATGCGCTCCTGATCGAGCCCCATCGCCTTGCTGACGGCGATCGATGCCGCGATCACCCCGAACGTCGCCTGATCCCAGGTGGGCGCGTTGCGCATCGCCCCCGAATCGGTGATGCCGCAGAAGATCTCGTAAGCCAGAGCCATCGACAGGATCAGGTCGCGTCCGCCGCCGTGGGCGGTTTCCACCGCCGCCAACACCGGCCCGAACATGTCCGAGGGGTGGCACAAGCCAGAGCCGCTGACGTACGCATCGGAAAAATCCTGATAGCGCACCAGCACGCCATTGACGAACGCCGCCAGATCGGGCGTCGTCTGCTCCCCGGTCACCATCAACGTGGCCGGATGGCGCGCCGTGACCTCCAGTGCGAGCGAGCGCGCAATCGCTGCCGGCTCCGCGCGCGCGGCCCCCAGCGTACAGCCGACGAGATCGAGGATGATGCGCTTGGTCGCATCGACCGCCTCGGGAGAGAGATCGGCATAACTGAGCTCGGAGGCATAGGCCGCGAGCTGGCGAGTCAATTTGTCCATCGGCAAGGTGCTCCGCAGTTTTCGTGTGTGGTCCGCAGTGTAAGCCTCGCGGCGAGCACGTCCAAGCCAGGCAGTCTCGTGGCGCTGACTGTCACCGCACTGACCGAGCAGACGGCGAGGAAGCATCGCGCCTTCGTCGTCGGTGCAAGAGGGCATGGACGAGCAGGAGATTCAGGGGGATGAGCAGGCGTCGATGCGGGGGCGAATCCCCGCCCCTGAGCCGACCGCCAGTACTGAAGCCGCTGAGCACTTTCCCAATCCGCATTGCTCTGGACGCTTGTCGTGTTCCGGCCGCCGTACGTTTCGGCATTTCCCACGACGCCTTTCAGCAGCGAGTT
>LNFM01007367.1_pt1 | contig 26211 bp, 16 predicted proteins | sample 596031 | NCBI WGS metagenome assembly LNFM01 (sample SAMN04254537, study PRJNA301005) | activated carbon metagenome | isolation source: dual media filters at the Ann Arbor, Michigan drinking water treatment plant | place: USA: Ann Arbor | reverse complement strand
CGTCACCGGGCCCACGCTGCGCTTCAACACGGCGGTCACGATCGCGCTGACCGGCGCGCCGCTGGTGGCCGAGATCGACGGGCAGCCCGTGGCATGGTGGACCGCGCTCGAACTGCCGGCGGGCAGTGTGCTGAAGCTCGGCGCGGTCAGGGGGGGCGGCGTGCGCGCCTATCTCGCGGTGCGCGGCGGCATCGACGTGCCGCGCTACATGGGCAGTCGCGCGACGTTCACGCTGGGGCGCTTCGGTGGTCATGGCGGTCGCGCGCTGCGTCTGGCCGATGTGCTGCACATCGGCGAGGACATCGCCGGCCCGGCGGCGACCACCTCGATTGCCGCCACGGCGCCGACGTACACGCAGGAGTGGACTCTGCGCGTGATCTACGGTCCGCACGGGGCGCCCGATTTCTTCCAGCCGGAGGACATCGACACGCTGTTCGCGACCGCCTGGGAAGTGCACTACAACTCGAGCCGTACCGGCGTGCGCCTGATCGGTCCGAAGCCGCGCTGGGCACGCGCCGACGGCGGCGAAGCGGGGCTCCATCCGTCGAACCTGCACGACAACGCGTACGCGATCGGCGCGGTCGACTTCACCGGCGACATGCCCGTGATCCTCGGACCCGACGGCCCGAGTCTCGGCGGCTTCGTATGTCCGGTCACCGTGGTCGCGGCCGATCGCTGGTGTCTCGGGCAGTTGCGGCCCGGCGACCGCGTCCGCTTCGCGCCGGTCGACCAGCACACCGCGCGGGCCCTGGCCGACGCGCAGACCGCGGCCATTGCCGCGCTCACGCCGGCCGCGCCAGCGTGGCGGCCGGCGATGCCGGCCGAGGCGCCGATCGCGCGCTACGCCGCGCCGGATCCGCGCGACGAGATCGTGATCCGGCCCGCCGGTGATGAATACATCCTGATTGAGTTCGGGCCGCTGGTCCTCGACATTCCGCTGCGCTTCCGCGCACAGGCGCTGTGGCAACGCCTGCACGACAGCGGCCTGCCGGGCATCATCGATCTCACGCCGGGCATCCGATCGCTGCAGGTGCATTTCAATCCGCGGCAGATCACGCAGGCAAGCCTGTTGCGCGAACTCGAGGCACTGGTCGGCGATCTGCAGCGCGCGACGCTCGATGAAGTGCCCTCGCGCATCGTGCACCTGCCGCTTGCGTGGGACGATCCGTCGACGCAACTCGCGATCGACAAGTACATGCAATCGGTACGGCCCGATGCCCCGTGGTGCCCCAGCAATATCGAGTTCATCCGCCGCATCAACGGGCTGGCCGACGAGCAGGCCGTGCGCGACATCGTCTACGGCGCGTCCTATCTCGTGATGGGGCTCGGCGACGTGTATCTCGGCGCGCCGGTGGCCACCCCGCTCGATCCCCGCCATCGGCTGGTGACGACGAAGTACAACCCGGCGCGCACGTGGACACCCGAGAACGCGGTGGGCATCGGAGGCTCTTACCTGTGCATCTATGGCATGGAAGGGCCGGGCGGTTACCAGTTCGTCGGCCGCACGCTCCAGATGTGGAACCGCTATCGCCAGACCGACGCCTTCACCCGACCGTGGCTGCTGCGCTTCTTCGACCAGATTCGCTTCTTTCCGGTCAGCCCCGAGGAGCTGGTGCAGATCCGCGAGGATTTCCCGCGTGGCCGCTATCCGCTGCGGATCGAGGACACGACGTTCAGCCTGTCGCGCTACGAAGCGTTTCTGGCCGAACACCGGACCTCGATCGCGGACTTCAAGGCCGGACAGCAGGCGGCGTTCGAGGCGGAGCGCGCGCGCTGGGCCGCGGCGGGACAGGACCTGGTGATCGACGACGGTCATGCACTGGCGTCCGATGCCGACGAGTCGGCGCTCGCCGACGGCGAACGGGGCGCGAGCACGCACGTGCACGGCAGCGTGTGGCAGGTGCTCGTCGAACCCGGCCAACGCGTCGCGGCCGGTGACACGCTGCTCGTCGTCGAATCGATGAAGATGGAGATAGCCGTCGTCGCCGAGCACGCCGGCACGGTGACACGCGTGTTGTGTAAACCCGGCCTGCACGTCGCCCCGGGCCAGACGCTGCTCGTGCTCGGCGACTGATCCCGGTCTGACAGGAGAGTGTTCATGAGGGACATGTCGATTGCCGGCCTGCTCGAGGCCTATACCGCCCGCACCCTGACACCGCGCGCCCTGCTCGCGGCGTTGCGGCCACGACTCGAGGCGACCCGCGAGCATCGGGCGTGGATTCATCTGCTCGATGACGCCGCGCTCAAGCCCTACCTCGCCGCGCTTGAAGGCAGATCCCCGGCAGATCTGCCGCTGTTCGGCATTCCGTTCGCGATCAAGGACAACATCGATCTCGCGGGAGTGCCGACGACGGCGGCGTGCCCGGCGTTTGCGTACACGCCTGCGACGTCGGCGAGCGTCGTCGCACGCCTGCTGGCGGCCGGCGCGATCCCGGTCGGCAAGACCAATCTCGATCAGTTCGCGACCGGGCTGGTCGGCACGCGCTCGCCGTACGGGATCACGCGCAATGCGTTCGATGCCGATTACGTGTCAGGCGGATCGAGCGCCGGCTCGGCGGTGGCGGTGGCGCTCGGTCTGGTGTCGTTCTCGCTGGGGACTGACACGGCCGGCTCCGGACGTGTGCCGGCGGCATTCAACAATCTGCTCGGCGTGAAGCCGACGCGCGGGCTGCTGAGCGCGCGTGGCGTCGTGCCGGCGTGCCAGAGCCTCGACTGCGTGTCGGTCTTCGCACTGGACGCGGCCGACGCACAGCGCGTGATGGCGGTCGCCGTCGACTTCGATGCGGACGACCCGTATGCACGCGAGGCGCGCCCGGCCGCGCCACCGCGCGCCGATCTCGTCGTCGGCGTGCCGGCGACACTGGAAACGGCCGGCGACATCGAAACGCAGCGCGCGTTCGATCGCGCGGTGGGTGCGCTCGAAGCGCAGGGCGCGCAGATTCGCAAGATCGACCTGGCACCGATGCTCGCCGCCGCGCGGCTGCTGTACGAGGGGCCGTGGGTCGCCGAGCGCTATGCGGCGATCCGGCAGTTCATCGACACCCAGCCGTCGGCCCTGCATCCGGTGACGCGCGCGATCATCGAACCGGCGGCCGGCCGCAGCGCTGCCGACTGCTTCGATGCGCTGCATCGCCTGCAGGCGCTCAAGCGCGACGCCGATCGGGTGCTGGCGGCGGTCGACTGCATCATGACGCCGACGGCACCGACGATATTCCGAATCGACGACGAGCAGCGCGAACCGATCGCACGCAACTCGATGCTCGGGCATTACACCAACTTCATGAACCTGCTCGACTATGCAGCCGTTGCCGTGCCGGCCGGGTTCGCCGCGGGCGGGCTGCCGTACGGCGTGACGCTGTTCGGGCCGGCATTCAGCGACGAGGCGTTGCTCGCGTATGCCGATCGCCTGCATCGTGCGCTCGACATCCCCGTCGGCATGACTTCACGGCTGCCGGCGCCGCTCGCGCCGCGCGCCGTGACGGATGCAATCAGGATGGTGGTGTGTGGCGCGCACATGTCGGGTCTGCCGCTGAATCACCAGTTGACCGAGCGCGGCGGCAGTCTTGTCGAGGCCACGACGACCGCGCCGTGTTACCGGCTTTATGCACTGCCGGGTGGTCCGCCGTGGCGGCCGGGCCTCGTGCGTGTCGCGGCCGACGGCGCGCCGATCGCGGTGGAAGTCTGGTCGCTGCCGCTGGCCGCGGTCGGCAGCTTTCTCGCCGGCATCCCGGCTCCGCTCGCGATAGGCAGCGTGCTGCTGGCCGACGGCTCGACCGAGAAGGGATTCGTGTGCGAGGCGATCGGCATCGACGGGGCGCAGGACGTCACCGCGCACGGCGGCTGGCGGGCCGCGCTGGCGGCGCGCCCGGCCTGAGGCCGCCCGTCGTCCGTGACCCGGCGCGTTACGCCGCGCGCCGTCGCCACCAGACGGCAGTCACGGCCAACGCGCTGGCGAGCAGCGGCAACGTTGCCGGCACGGGAATGGGTGCGACGGTTGCGGTCACCGCGTCTGCAATCAGACGGTGCACGGCGCTCGTCGGATGCAGGCCGTCCCAGAAGAAGTATTCGTCAGGATTGCTGCAGCCCTGTCCCGCATTCTCGAAATGGCAGGGCGCGGTGACGTTGGTGAAGCCGAAGTCGGCGGGATGATCGAGCACCGTGGTGATCAGGGCGTAGATGTCGAGCGTCATGATGTCGAGCGTCGGTGATGCATCCAGCGCGGCGAGCAGGCCGGCAAGCCCGCTGTTGTAGCCCTGGACGAGCGCGTGCACGCCTGTCTGCGCATCCTGCCCCTGGGCGATCACGGCAGGAGTGCGACTCAGATCGGGCATGTTCGGGACCAGGAACTGACGCGCGCCGGCGCCCGCCAGCGTGCCCAGCATCTCGCCGATATTGCCGAGGCTGTCGGCCATGATGGTCTGCGCCGCGGCGGTGCTGCCCGAGACAGCCGCATCGCGCGCATCGTTGCCGGCGCCCCACACCACGTACAGTGCATCGGCCGGCAACTGCGGCACGAAGTTCAGCAGAGTGTCGACCTGCGTCTGCAAGGTCGGGATGCCGTCCGGCGTCACACCTGTCAGCGGGCCGCTGCGCGCGCCGCCGAACGCGAAGTTCGTGCCGAAGGCGAGCGAGGGCGCGATCGGCGCGACGCTGACGCGCGGCCCGAGCAGATCGACCCACACCGGGCCGTTGGACAGGCGCTGGGAGCTGTAGGCCCGATCGGGGATCAGATCGGTATACGGGACGGTTTCGATTTCACCGAAGGTGGCGCGGAACACGTTGCCGTTGTCCGACAGGCTGTCGCCGAACACGAACACGCCGCTGTACGCGGCATGGGCCGCGCTGCCGAACAGACTGGCGCAGAGCACAGCCGCACAAATCCCGAGTCGCTGCATGATGACCCCTTCCATTCGGATGGTTGTCGACGGATGGCGGCAGCCGGCGCTGCCCGTGTGCGCCAGCCTAAAGAGTCTGGCGTCGCGCCGCTACCATTCCCGGCCAGCCCGGCGCAGGCTCAGCGCAGCGGCGCACCGTCCCTGAACATCAGCAGTTCGCCGGGCGCTATCGGCGTCCAGGTTTCGTTGTCGGTCAACGGCACGGTCGCAATCACGGCGACGCGATCCTCAGGCGTCGTCACTTCGCTGAAGTCCACGCTGTAGTCCTCGTCGACGAGGTGCGCGGTGGCGAACGGCGCCTCGCGGATGAGATAGGCGAGCCGCGTCGCGCAGCGCGCGAACAGCAGGTCGCCGTTCGACAGCAGGAAGTTGAACGTGCCGTCAGCGCCGATCCGCCCGCCGATGTCGGCGATGGCGTCGTACAGGGCGTGCTCGTCCGGCGGCCCGTCCGGGAAGCACTGGCGCAGATGCTCGAGCATCAGGCAGAACGCGCGCTCGCTGTCGGTGCCGCCGACGGGCCGATAGCGGCTGTCGGGCCGCATGGCCGGCAGCGTGCCGACCGTGCCGTTGTGCGCGAAGCTCCAGTAGCGGCCCCACATCTCGCGCATGAACGGATGGGTGTTCTCGAGCGCGATGCCGCCGACGGTGGCCATGCGGATATGCGCGATGACGTTCGTCGAGCGGATCGGGTACTCGCGGACCAGCGTCGCCACCGGGGACTCGGCCGCCGGCTTCGTGTCGAGATACACCCGGCAGCCCGGGCCTTCGTAGAACGCGATGCCCCAGCCGTCGCGATGTTCGTCGGTCCGTCCGCCGCGCTGGTGAAAGCCGGCGAACGAGAAGCAGATGTCCGTGGGGACGTTGCAGTTCATGCCGAGCAGCTGACACATGCGGGCAGTCTAGAGTGAGGCCTGTGACGCGGCTACACCGTGGGTGTCGCGGTGACGCGTGCGCCGGCGGCGACGGCGGAGGAAGACGGGCTGCGCCCGGCCACCGAGAACACCGAGATAGTGGGTTTGAGTGGGTGTGCCGCCGGGACGGCAGCGGTGACGCTGGCGCCTGCCTCGTGGAGTTTCCTTCCGGCCTCTGGCTCCCCTGTGTTCCCGGTGGCCTGCTGAAATTGACCGCGCCCCACCCCGGAAAACATGGAGGAGTACCGGTTCGAGCCGGGCGGCTGACGCCCGCCCGAGCGTGGGCACCGCCCGAGGCAGCTCGGCAATCACATTGCCGCAGCCGGCGGTTCGTCAGACTGTGTTTTCGTGCCTTTCTCCATGTGTTCCATGCGTGCGTCGCTGAATTTTCCAGCGCATCCGGCTCACTGAAGCTTGCGGCGACGGGTTCTTCGATGTCGCAATAGCGCTCGCACCCGGGCGCTCGCCCGGTCACGACACACAGGAGGCGGCCATGCCCGAGCAATTGGACCAGCAGCTGGATACCCTGAACCGGATCTCCGCGCTGATCGTCGATTTCTTCGTGAACTATTCGTTCCAGGTGATCGGCGCCGTGCTGATCATGGCCGCCGGATTTCTCGTGGCGCGGGCCGTGTCGCGCGCGCTGCTGCGCGCGCAGGAGCGGCGCCAGGTCGACGTGACGCTGCGGCAGTTCATCGCGAGCACCGTGCGCGTGCTGATCATCGCGCTGTTCGCCGTGGTCGCGCTCGCCAAGCTCGGGATCAGCATCGCGCCGCTCGTCGCGGCCGTGGGCGGGGTGGCGCTCGGCGCCGGCGTCGCCTTGCAGGGGCCCGTGTCGAATTACGGGGCGGGGTTGTCGATCATCCTGACGCGGATGTTCAAGGTCGGCGACACGATCGAGGTGCTGAACTGCGCCGGGGTCGTCAGCGAGATTTCGTTGGCTACCACGCGGCTCAAGGCGGAGGACGGTGAGGACATCATCATCCCGAACAAGCAGATCGTCGGCGAGGTGCACCGGAATTCGTATGGCAGCCGCATCGTCGAAGGGCGCATCGGCGTGGCGTATTCGGCCGATCCCCGGCGGGCCGCCGAGCTGATCAGGCATCAACTGCAGACCATCGCGCAGGTTGCCGCGACGCCGGCGCCGCAGGTCGGCATCGAAGCCTTCCAGGAAACCGCGATCGCGCTGAGCTACCGGTACTGGGTGCCGAGCGGGGTGTATTTCGAGACGCGGCATACGGTCAACGAAGCCATCTTCTCGGCCCTGACGGCCGCCGGCGTCGACATCCTGCCGCAACGTGAAGTGCACCTGGTGCAGGCGGGCTGAGCCGGCCCGCGAACGCGCCGCGGCGGGGCGTCGCGCAGACGATCGCGCCTGCCCCCAGACCCTTTCTTCACACCGATGCGCGTTTCTGGTGCGTCCGTTGAGGGCGCGCACCATCACGGCGCGCAGATCGGCGTGCAGTCTCCATCATCCCCTTGCCCCAAACCCCTGCTGCCGGACTAAACCGCTGAGTGTTTTAGGGTTTCCGTGCGTGGCACGGTTGCTGCTTTGACACAGTGCAACGCTGCGCCGGGTCCACCCTCATGAACCCGGAGCGGGCGAAAAAACGACAGGGGGACCTCGCGGCCTCCGACTCGAGCCAACCCGCGCTTATCTACGACTGAAGGAGACGGCGAATGACCTGGAAACCGCTGATGGCTGGCGCCGGTGCAGAGCACCGGAGTGCACGGCTCAACTGGGGCCTCGTGCTCACGAGCGTGATGCTGACCCTGTTCTCGTGTGTGGCCTTCGGCCAGGACGCCGCCGCGCCCGCACCGACGATCGACAAGGGCGATACCACTTTCATGATGTTGTGCACCATCCTCGTCATCATGATGGCGATGCCGGGGCTGGCGCTGTTCTATGGCGGCATGGTGCGCGCCAAGAACATGCTGTCAGTGCTGATGCAGGTGTTCGTGGTCTTCTCGCTGCTGACGGTGCTCTGGGTCATCTATGGCTACAGCGTCGCGTTCTCCGGCAGCGGCACCTGGTTCGGCGGGTTCGAGCGCCTGTTCCTCTCAGGCATCAATGCCGACTCGCAGGCCGCTACCTTCAGCGACGGCGTGATGATTCCGGAATATGTCTTCATCGCCTTCCAGTGCACGTTCGCTGCCATCACGCCATGCCTGATCGTCGGTTCGTTCGCCGAGCGCATGAAGTTCTCCGCCGTGCTCATCTTCATGGTCATCTGGTTCACCTTCTCCTACCTGCCGATCGCGCGCATGGTGTGGTACACGGAAGGCTACATGTTCCAGAAGGGCGCCCTGGACTTCGCGGGCGGCACCGTCGTGCACATCAACGCGGGCATCGCGGGCCTTGTCGGCTCCTTCATGCTCGGCAAGCGGCTGGGTTACGGGACGACCGCGATGGCGCCCCACAACCTGCCGATGGTGATGATTGGTGCATCGCTGCTGTGGGTGGGCTGGTTCGGTTTCAACGTCGGTTCGAACCTCGAAGCGAACCCGTACGCAGGCCTGGTGTTCCTGAACACCTTCATCTGCACTGCTGCCGCGGTCTGCGCCTGGACCTTCGCGGAATGGATCATCCGCGGCACGCCGACGATGCTGGGCGGCGCCTCGGGTGCGGTTGCGGGCCTCGTGGCCATCACCCCCGCCTGCGGTGTGGTGGGCCCGATGGGGGCCATCGTGTTGGGCATCCTCGCCGGTCTCGTGTGCCTGTGGGCGGTCAGCTGGCTCAAGCATGCGGTCGGTTATGACGACTCGCTGGACGTCTTCGGCGTCCACTGCGTCGGCGGCATCCTCGGTGCCATCCTGACCGGCGTGTTCGTCGCGCCGAGCCTCGGCGGTACCGGCCTCGATGGCTACTCGATGGGCAGCCAGGTGATGACCCAGGTGCTGGGCGTCGCCATCACGGTGGTGTGGTCCGCGGTGGTGGCCTTCATTGCCTACAAGATTGCCGACGTCACCGTGGGCCTGCGTGTCTCCGAAGATCACGAGCGTGAAGGCCTCGACACGGCCGAGCACGGCGAGCGCGCCTACAGCGCCTGATCTCCGCTTACTTTCTTCCTCCTCCTCACGGTTTTTTTGTCGATACAGTGGGCTGCCGGCTGGGCAGCCTGCCTCGACGCTGCTGTTGCCTGCCTGCTGCCGTCCGCGAAAGGATTGGCGGATCCCGGTTTCCGGGTTTAACGTGAACTGTCCGTCATCGCGGCCGCGCGCCGTCGATGATCACGCCGACCGGCAACGGGCCGGCCCGACTGCCAGAGGGCGCATTGCATGAAGCTGACCGTTGTCATTCCCGCGTATAACGAACGCCAGACCATCGCCGCCTGCCTCGAGCGCGTCGCGGCGGCATTGCCGGACGTGCCGAAGGAAATCATCATCGTCGATGACTGCTCGCGCGACGGCACCCGCGACTGGCTCGAGCGCAACGTCCGCGATCTGAAGGCCGAACAGTGCAGCCTCAGCGTCAATGCCGATGGCGATCTCGAGGTGCAACCCGGCCCGATCGCGCAGGTGCAGATCCGTTCCCTGTTCCACCAGCAGAACAAGGGCAAGGGCGGCGCGCTGCAGACCGGCCTGCGCGCCGTGAGCGGCGATATCGTCGTCATCCAGGATGCCGATCTCGAATACGACCCGGAGGACTGGCGCGAAATGTATGCGCTGATCGCCCAGCGCAAGGTCGCCGACGTGGTCTACGGTTCGCGCTTCTACGGCCGGCCTCATCGCGCGCTGTACTTTCACCACTACATGGCGAACCGCCTGATCTCGTTTCTGTTCAATGCGATGTACGACCAGACCCTCACCGACATCGAGGTGTGCTACAAGATGTTCACGCGCGAGGTGCTGGACACCCTGCGCATCACCGCGAACGACTTCGGCTTCGAGGTCCAGTTCAGCGCCCAGGTCGCGCTGGCGCGGCGCTGGCGGATCTACGAACTCGGGATCAGCTACTACGGCCGCACCTATCTCGAAGGCAAGAAGATCAACTGGAAAGACGGCGTGAAGGCGCTGTGGTACCTGTTCAAGTACCGCTTCGGCTGAGCCGGGGCAGGCTGCCACGAACACCCATCTGAAGCAGGTGATCATCGGGGCCGGGGGCGTCGCCCTCGGTTGCGTGTTCCTGTGGTGGGCCCTGCGCGCGGTCGATTTCACGGTGATGCGTGACGCGCTGCGCGCGTTGAATCCGTCTTTCGTGCTGTTGTCCTGTGCGCTGTACTGGCTCGGGCTCGGCTGTCGCGTGCAGCGTTGGCACACGCTGCTGAACGAACTCGCGCCGGTGACGCGTCGCGCCGTCGGCGAAACGCTGATCGTCGGTTACGCCGTCAACAACGTGTTGCCCGCGCGACTGGGCGAACTGTTTCGCGCCGATTACGCCAAGCGCCGATTCGGCCTGTCGCGCTCGGCGGTGCTCGGCTCGATCGTGATCGAGCGCGCCGCCGATCTCGTCGCCATCCTCGGCTGCCTGGCGCTCGGCCTGGCCGCGATGCAGATGGCCACGGGCGAGGAGGGCGGTACCTTCGCGCGCCTGCTGCAGGCCGCGACGCTGGTCGTGGCGGCCCTTGCGCTCGGGCTTTACGGACTGCGCGCCAGTGGCCGGCTGCCGTTCGGCCTGCCGCCGGCGGCCAGCCGGCTGGTCGGCGACCTGGTCGCCGGCCTGCGCTCGCTGAACCGGGCCACGCTCCAGCGCACGGTGCTGCTGACGGCGGCGGTCTGGATGGCGGAGGTCGCGGCGCTGTGGGCCATGCTCGCCGCGTTGGGGCTGCAACTGACGACGACGCAGGCGATGCTGGTGCTCAGCGCGGCGTCGCTGAGCACCCTGATTCCGACCGCGCCGGGCTATCTCGGCACCTACCAGCTCGTGTTCAGTGCCACGTTGCCGGCCCTCGGGCTGTCAGCAACGCTCGGCGTGCTGGGTTCGGCGTTGATCCAGGTCTGTCTGTTCGGCTCGGTGACGCTGGCCGGATTCGTGCTGTACCTCGCGCGGTCGATGCATAATATGCGTCCATCCCGTAACGAGGCGCTGCTGAGTGGCACCGACTACCGCTCCCGCTGAATCCACGCTGTCACTGCGCTTTCTGGGCGTCGGCAACGCCCGCGCGTCGGCACTGGGCAGTGCGTCGGCCGTGCTCGAATGCGCGTCGGTGCCGCAACTGCTGATCGACTGCGGCCCGCGCACACTCGATGACTACGCCGCGCACTACGCCGGCGAACTGCCGACTGCGGTCTTCATCACCCACCTGCACATGGACCACATCGGCGGCGTGGAGCAGCTGTTCTATCGCACGTATTTCGAGCAGCGTGGCCGCGTGCAACTGTTCGTGCCGTGTGAACTGATCCCCGCCCTTCATTACAAGCTCGCGAATTCCCCGTTCGTGCTGAGCGAAGGAGGCGCGAACTTCTGGGATGCGTTCCGGCTCGTCCCCGTGGGCGACACGTTCTGGCTCGGCAACCTGCTTTTCAAGGTGTTTCCGGTGCGGCACAGCGGCTACCGCGCGGCGTTCGGCCTCGTGCTGCCCGGCGCGTTCCTGTACAGCGGGGACACGCGACCGATCCCGGAAGTGATCGAAGCCTACGCGGTCGCCGACGAACCGCTGTTCCACGATTGCGGTCTGCACGGCTCGCCGGCGCATGCGGGGCTGGCGGATCTGCAGCGCGAGTATCCGGCGGCGCTGCTGCGCCGGGTCGTGGCGTATCACTACGAATCGGACGCGGCAGGCCGCCAGATCGAAGCCGCCGGGCTCGCGCTCGCGCGGCCGGGCCAGCGTTTCAGCCTGCCACCGGCGCTGGCGGTCGAGGCCTGACGGGGCGCCGCGGGCGCGTCCTGCGCTGGCGGGCGGAGACCGCCACTGTCACTTGTCGGCGAGCGAGAACGGCGTGAAGCGTGTGTCGCGGTCGTAATGGTCTTCGCCTTCGCGGCGCTTGATCCAGTGCACGACGGCGTAGGTCAGCGGGGTCATCAGGACTTCGACGCTGACCTTGAAGATCCAGTTGAAGACCAGCACCTTGAACAGCGTCGACGTCTCCCAGATCCCGAAGAAGGCAATCGGATAGAACACGAGGCTGTCGACGCCCTGGCCGACGATCGTCGAGCCGATGGTGCGGGTCCACAGGGCGCGGCCCTCGGTCCACACCTTCATCCGCGCCATCACGTAGGAATTGGTGAAGTCGCCGATCCAGAATGCGAGCATCGAAGCACAGACGATGCGCCAGGTGCCGCCGAAGACGGTTTCGAGCGCCGGTTGCAGCACTTCGTTGAACGGTTCGGTCGGGCTCATCGGCAGGCCGACGACGATCGTCGACATCACGGTCGCGAACACCATCGCGCCGAAACCCGCCCAGATGACCCGCCGCGCGCGGGCGAAGCCGTACACCTCCGTGAGCACGTCGCCGAAGATGTAGCTGACCGGAAAGAACAGGTTGCCGGCGCCGAAAATCAGCAGCGGGCCGAACCACGGCAACCACTCGGGGAGGGGCAGCGCACAGACCTTCGCCGGCCCGATCAGGTTCGAGCACAGCAGGACGGTGACGAAGCCCGCCATCAGGAAGTCGTAGTAGCGATACGAGCGTTGCATGGGATCCTCGTCCGGCGCGGGCCGGGCAATCAGAAGCGGACCTTCAGGGCCTCGAGTGCCGCGCGCAGGCGCGGAAAGCTCTGCACGGCGCTGCGCAGATCGTCGGCGAAATTGGCCGAGACGAAATAGCCCCGGTGCAGACCGCAGGCGGTGACGCCCGTCAGCATGCGTGTGCCGCGCTGGGACAGCCAGCGCCGTTCCACCAGCGTCACGGGGCCGGCGACGGCGCTGGTGGTCGTCGACCCCAGCATCATCCCCGGATCCTGCGCCCGGAGTTCGCCGAGGAAGGCGGCCAGGCAGTGCGAGGGCAGTTCGTGCGGCGCGCCGTCGAGCACTTTCGGCACCGCGACGACCGTCAACTGCAGTTCACTGGCCTCGAACGGCGTCTGGCCGCGGTAGACATAGGTGGCGCCGAAGGCCGAACGCGAGACAGTGGGGCCGACGAGAAAGCCCGGCGCGGTGAACTCGACGAGCTCGCGCGCCGCGGCCAGGGGCGCGGCGCCAATCAGCAGGCCGATCAGCAGCAGGTGGCGCATACGCGATGTTCGGTGACGACAGTCCCGATTATCTGTCATTGCGCGCCTCCTGCAACAGCGTCGACACGCGGCGCGTGAACGGTCTGGTAGACTCGCCGCACGCTGATCAGCCGGGAGAATCACGGCATGTGGTCGAGTTGCCGCGCATGGGTCGTGGCCTGTTGTTGCCTGTTCATCGCACTGCCTGCGCTCGCGTTGCCGACGCTCGAGGAGGTGACGACGCGCATTGCCGAGACCGAACGGCGTCCGGCGACCGATGCCGCGCGCGACCCGCTCCTGCAGGTGTTGCAGCAGACCAAGGGCTTCATCGAAGCACAGCAGACCAACATCGAGCAGGCGGACAAGTACGCCAAGACGCTGAGCACGGGCCCGGCCTCGATCAAGCAGCTCGCGGGAGAACTCTCACGCCTCGTCGCCACCGCCGATGCGCCGCTGATCACCGGGGACGAAACCCGGCTGTCGCTGGCCGAACTGCAGCAGGTGCTGGAAGCGGCCGTCACCGAACGCGCTGCGCTCGAGAGCAAGCTCAACGGCTATGAGCTGCGCGACCGCGCGCTGCAGAGCCGGCCGGCGGAGATCGTGCAGGACAAGAATCGCCTGTCGGCGCGCATCGGCGAGATCGAACTCGAGATGTCGAGCCTCGGCGCCGACGACGGCAGCGAGCAGGCGCGCGCGCGCCTGGCGATGTTCGAAGCCGAGATCGCGGCGCGCCAGTCCGAACTCGATGCGCTCAACCAGGAACAGCTGAGTCACGGCATCCGTCTCGAGACCAACTCGGCGCGGCGCCGCCTCGCCGACGCCAGGCTGACACGCGCGACTGCGCGCGTCGGTGCCCTGGAGCAGTTGCTGCTCGACAAGCGGCAGACGGAACTGCGCCGCATCGTCGACGACGCGACGAAGGCCCAGCGCGACACCCAGGGGGCGCACCCGCTGGTCAGGAAGCTCGCCGAGGACAACACCGCGCTCAGCCAGTCACTGTCGCAGGTGCTCGACGATCAGGCCCGGGTCGTGCGCGAACGCGCGCAGTACAGCGAGCGTCGCCAGCGGCTGAACGAAGAGTTCGAACGCGCGCGGCAACGCGCGGCGATTGCCGGCGCCTCGTCGAGCCTCGGACGCATTCTCGTCGACCAGCGGCGCCAGATACCTGAAATCCGCTCGCTGCGCCGACTTGCCAAGCTCAATGAGACCCAGGTGTCGAAGGTGGGCCTGGCCCGCATCGAGATCGACGAGAAGTTACGCGCGACAGTCGACGTCGGCGACAAACTGGCGGCGCTGAACGCCCGACTGGATCCGCCCGGTGCACCATTGAACCCAGAGGAGACGGCGCAGGCACAGCTGCTGTTCGATGACCAGACGCGGCTGCTCAACACGCTCGACGAGAACTATGCCAGCTATCTGCGCATGCTCGATGCCGCGGACTTCGAGTTGCAGCAGATGACCAACACGGTCGCCGCCTACCGCGCGTTTCTCGACGAACGCCTGCTGTGGCTGCCGAATGCGCCACCGCTGTCGCTGGCGTTCTTTGGTGACGTGGTGTCTGCGACCCAATGGTTTCTGAGCCCGCCGAACTGGTACCAGACGGTCCGCGATGCCCAGAACGGCGCGCGCCGGGCCTGGCCGCGTCTGCTCGTCGTGGTGCTCGTCATCGCGGCGCTGCTGCGCGCGGTGCCGCGGTTACGCGCCTACCTCATCACGCAGGCCGCGCTGGTCGGCCATCCGACCGATGATCGCCTGCGCAACACGCTGAGCGCGCTGGTCGTGACCTGTCTGCTGGCGTTGCCGTGGCCGTTGGCGCTGTGGCTGGTCGCGGATCTCCTCACGGCCGGCTATGCCGGCGCCGAGTTCACGATTGCGCTCGGCCAGCTCAGCGCCAAGGCCGCGCAACTGCTCTTCGCGCTGCTGTGGGTGCGCGTATTCCTGAGCCGGTACGGTGTCGCGCTGCGCCACCTGATGTGGCCGACGGAGGCGGTCGAGCGCACGCGTCGCCAGTGGCTGCGCTGGGGGCAGCTGTTCGTGCCCGCATATGCGATCGCGACGGCGTTCGAATGGAGCTCGAACCCGGCGTTCCAGTACAGCCTGCGGCGCGGCTTCTTCCTGATCGCGATGGGAAGCGTCGCCGCGTTCATCTTCTGGTTGACGAAGCGGGCTGGTGTGCTCCATCACCAGATGGCGCTGAATCATCCGACCACCTGGCTGACGCGCAGCCGGCCCGTCTGTGCGCTGGTCGCAGCCGGCGCACCGGGCGTGCTCGCCGCGCTGTCGGTGTTCGGCTACCACTACACGGCGCTCGAACTCAGCGGCTACTACCTCGAGACCCTGCTGCTGATCCTTGCCGCCGCGATCCTGTACCACCTCGCACTGCGCTGGCTGCTGGTCGCGCAACGACGCATCGCCGCGAAGGCCGCGATTGCGGAGCAGGCAGAGGTCGATCCGGACTCGCCGGTCGCCGAACAGGAGCTGACGCCGGACCTGACGGTGATGAACACCCAGGCGCGGCTGATCATCCGCAACGTCGCAGGCTGGACCGCCGCGCTGGCCCTGTTCTGGGTATGGCGCGACGTGCTGCCCGCGCTGACGGTCTTCGAAAAAGTCACGCTGTGGCAGATTGAGGTCAAGGACGTCGCCGGCGCGATTCAGCAGGCGCCGATCACGATCGCGAACGCCGCCGTGGCCGTCGTGATGATCCTCATCACGATGATCGCCGCGCGCAACATGCCGGGTATCCTCGAAATCGCGCTGTTGCAGCGGCTCGGCATCCATCGCGGCAGCCGCTACGCGGTGACGACCCTCGTGCAGTATTTCATCGTCGCACTCGGGGTCACGCTCGCGCTGTCGACGCTGGGCCTGCGCTGGTCGCAGGTGCAATGGCTCATCGCCGCACTCGGTGTCGGTCTCGGCTTCGGCCTGCAGGAGATTTTCGCGAACTTCATCTCCGGCCTGATCCTGCTGTTCGAGCGACCAATCAGGGTCGGTGACGTGGTGACGATTGGAGACCTGACGGGCCGCGTCAGCCGCATCCAGATTCGCGCGACGACCATCTCGGATGCGGACAACCGGGAAATCATCGTCCCCAACAAGAATTTCATCACCGAACGGTTCATCAACTGGACACTGACGGACCAGGTCACCCGCATCGTGATCAACATCGGCGTGGCCTATGGCTCGGACATCGAGCAGGTGTCGGCCCTGCTGATGGAGATCGCGCGCAGCCATCCCAAGGTGCTAAAGGACCCGGAACCGGCTGTTGCCTTCAGCAACTTCGGGGACAGCGCGCTGACCTTCGAACTCCAGGTGCACGCGCGGGAGTTGCTCGACCGTCGCGATTTGCGCCACGACCTCAACTCGGCGATTTACCGCACGCTGATGCAGCACGGCATCGAGATCCCGTTTCCCCAGCGCGACGTGCATCTGCGCAGCGTGCCACCCGGGATGGAGATGGCCGCGCCAGGCCCGGGAGGCCCCGCCGCGGCTTGATCCAGGTCAAGGCCCCGCGCCGCGTGAGCGGCGACGCTTGCGAGCAGTCCCGCAAGCCGGAAGGGCCAGCGCACATGTCCATCAATTTCTCGCCGGAGCTGATCCGGAAATACGACGTCGCGGGACCCCGCTATACGTCCTACCCGACGGCCGTGCAGTTCACGCCGGCCTTCGGCGCCCGCGAACTCGCCGCCCAGCGCTCCGTGATCGCCGGACGCGTGACGGGCGGACCGCTGTCGCTGTACGTGCATATTCCGTTCTGCGCGAAGGTCTGCTTCTACTGCGGCTGTACCAAGGTCGTCACCAACAATCGGGCCCGGGGCGCCGATTACCTCGCGCGCCTGCTGCAGGAAATCCCGCGCCGGGCGGCGCTGCACGGCGGCGCGCGCGAAGTGCGCCAGCTCCATCTGGGCGGGGGCACACCGACTTTTCTGTCGACCGACCAGCTGGCTGAACTGCTGGCGACCCTGCGCGCTTCGTTCCACTTCGCACCCGACTGCGAGACGTCCATAGAAGTCGATCCGCGAACCGTGATGCCGGACACCATTCATGCGCTGCGTGCCCTCGGCTTCAACCGGGTGAGCCTCGGCATCCAGGATTTCGATCCCCGCGTGCAATTGGCCGTCAATCGCGTGCAGAGTGAATCGGCAACGGTCGCGGTGGTAGCTGCGGCGCGCGAGGCCGAGTTCGAGTCCGTCAGTTTCGACCTGATCTACGGCCTGCCGCTGCAGTCCCAGGCAAGCTTCAGCCGCACGATTGCGAAGACCATCGCGCTGCGGCCGAACCGGTTGTCGCTGTTCAATTACGCGCATCTGCCGCACATGTTCAAGACCCAGCGCCAGATCGACGCGACCCAGCTGCCCACCGCGGAGCAGAAGCTCGCGCTGCTCGGTGCAGCGATTGGTCAGTTGAGCGATGCCGGTTACGACTACATCGGCATGGACCATTTCGCGCTGCCCGAAGACGAACTGTCGAAGGCGCGCGCCGCGGGTACGCTGCATCGGAACTTCCAGGGCTATTCGACGCATGCGGAGTGCGACCTCATCGGGCTCGGCATGAGTGCGATCAGTTCGTTCGACGACTGCTTCGTGCAGAACACGAAGGAGCTGGACGACTACCAGACGCGTATCGACAACGGCGAGATTCCGGTGACCCGCGGCTATGCGTTGTCCGAAGATGACCGGCTGCGGCGGGAGATCATCATGGGGCTTGCCTGTCAGGGTGTGGTGGACCGCGCGGACGTTGAGCGCCGCTGGGGCATCGACTTCGACCGCTATTTCGCCGGCGAAATCGCGAGTCTCGCGGGCATGGCCGACGACGGGCTCATCGCCTTTGATAATCGGTGCATCCGCGTGCTGACGCCGGGCATGCTGCTGTTGCGAAACATCTGCATGAACTTCGATCACTATCTGCGTCAGAGCGACACCCAACAGCGGTTCTCGCGCGCCATCTGAGCGTTGTCGGTCGGATTCGGCTAGTCTGTTGAGGGCGGCCCGTCCCGGCGCCGCCGCCGGAGTCCGTGTGCCATGACCGTAGCCCTGCCCCTCACGCCTGCCGATGTGCCCGACGCGCTGCCACTGCAGCCGGCGTCGCTCGACATCTGGTCGCGCAAGTATCGTCTGACAGCGGCCGACGGCGCCGGGATCGATCACACGCCTGACGACAGCCTGCAGCGCGTCGCGCGCGCCCTGGCCGCGCAGGAGGCGACGGCCGAGCTGCAGCACCTGTGGTACGAGCGGTTTCTGTGGGCTTTGCGCCTGGGCGCGATCCCGGCCGGACGCATCCTCGCGAACGCAGGGGCCGGCGACTGGCGTGGCGCGGTGTCGACGATCAACTGCACGGTGTCCGGCACCATTCACGATTCGATGGACGACATCCTCGGCAAACTGCACGAGGCAGGCCTGACCCTGAAGGCGGGCGCCGGCATCGGTTACGAATTCTCCACCCTGCGCCCCCGCGATGCCTGGGTGGCCGGCGCCGGTTCGAGAACCTCCGGGCCGCTGTCGTTCATGGACATCTTCGACCGCATGTGCATGACGATTTCGTCCGCGGGCGGTCGACGCGGCGCGCAGATGGCGACCTTCGACATCGCGCACCCGGACGTGCAGGGTTTCATCAGCGCCAAGCGCGAAGACGGGCGACTGCGCCAGTTCAATCTGTCGCTGCTGGTGACGGACGAATTCATGCGCGCCGTGGAAGTCGACGGCCCCTGGCCGCTGGTGTTTCCGCTGACGGCGCGCGAACTCGAGCTCTCCGGGCTCGATGCGTCGAATCCGTCCGAAGTGATTTGGCGACCGGGCGCCACGGACGCGGGTTACCTCGCCAACGCCGCCGGACTCATCGCTCACCGCGTGTATTCGACGGTGCCGGCGCGCGCGCTGTGGGACGAAGTGATGCGCGCGACCTACGACTATGCCGAGCCCGGCATCATCCTCATCGACCGTTACAACGAACTGAACAACAACTGGTTCTGCGAGCGTATTCGTGCCACGAACCCGTGCGGGGAGCAGGGTCTGCCACCGTATGGTGCCTGCCTTCTGGGCTCTGTCGACCTGACGCGCTTCGTCTGCGATCCGTTCACCGATGCGGCGCGTTTCGACTGGGAGCGCTATCGCGAGGTGATCGCGGTGTTCACCCGCATGCTCGACAACGTCGTCGCCATCAATCACCTGCCGTTGCCGGAGCAGCGTGACGAGCTGCGACGCAAGCGTCGACACGGCATGGGCTTTCTCGGACTCGGGTCGATGCTCGCGATGCTGAAGCTGAAATATGGCGAGCCCGCAGCGGTCGCGATGACCGGCGAGCTCGCGCGCGAGCTCGCACTGGTGGGCTGGCGTGCGGCGCTCGACCTGGCTCGCGAAAAAGGGCCGGCGCCGATCATGGACGAGGAGTTCGAGGTCACGCGCGAGATGCTCGCACAGCGGCCCGAGATGGCGGCCGACGGGCTGCGGCCGGGCGATTTCGTCAAGGGTCGCGTGCTGCACGCGAAGTACAGCCGGTACATGCAGCGACTGGCCGCCAAGGACCCGGCACTCGTCGCCGAACTTGCGAGCGTCGGCGCGCGCTTCACGCACCATTCGTCGATCGCGCCGACCGGTACGATAGCCCTGTCGTTCGCGAACAATGCGAGCAACGGGATCGAGCCGAGTTTCTCGCATCGCTACGTGCGCAACGTCATTCGCGAAGGGCGCAACGCGAAGGAGTCGGTCGAGGTGCTGTCCTATGAGTATCTCGCCTATCGCGCGCTGGTCGATCCGTCCGCCGACGCGGCGGCGCTGCCCGATTATTTCACGACCGCCGACCGGGTGGCGCCGGCGCTGCATCTCGCGATGCAGGCGGCGGCGCAGCACTGGATCGATTCGTCGATCTCCAAGACGGTGAACGTGCCGACCGACCTGCCATTTGCCGCGTTTCGCGATATCTACCTCGATGCCTGGCGTCTGGGCCTGAAAGGCTGCACGACGTTCCGCTTCAATCCGGGCGCCTTCCAGGGGGTGCTGGTACGGCCGGAGGAACTGGCCGGCACGCGGTACCGCTTCACCCTCGATGACGGCACCACGCTCGAATTCGCCGGCGACGACGAGATTGAGTACGAAGGCCAGGTGCACACCGCAGCCAACCTGTACGACGCCCTCAAAGAAGGCTACTACGGCAAGTATTGAGGCAACCGATGGCCGCACGCATCAACAGGAAGATTACGCGGGTCGCCGTGGTGACCCCGGGGGACGCGCTCGCACATGAAGTGGCAGCGGCGCCGCGGCAGGAGATGGACGAGAAGGTCGAACGTCCAGAACTGCTGCTGGGCTCGACCTACAAGATCAAGACCCCACTGTCACCGCATGCGCTTTACGTCACGATCAACGACATCGTGTTGAACCCGGAGACGGCCTTCGAGCAGCGGCGACCCTTCGAGATTTTCATCAACTCGAAGAGCATGGAACACTTCCAGTGGATCGTGGCGCTCACGCGCATCGTGTCCGCGGTGTTCCGCAAGGGCGGCGACGTGACCTTCCTCGTTGACGAGTTGCGCAGCGTGTTCGATCCGAAGGGCGGCTACTTCAAGAAGGGCGGGCGCTACATGCCGTCGCTGGTCGCCGAGATTGGTGACGTGATCGAGATGCATCTGCGCAAGATCGGCCTGATGCCTACGGCGGGCACGCCGGGTCCGCGTGCGAAGCCGGCACCGGCGGACGGTATCCCGTCGACGGCCGGCTTCTGCACCGTGTGTCAAAGCAAGGCGGTGGTCAGCCTCGACAACTGCCTGACCTGCCTCAACTGCGGTGATTCGAAGTGCGGCTGAAGCGCGCCGGCGACCACGCGGCCGGCTGACCGGCACTTCCCATCAGATCTCGGGGTGCACCGTGCGACAGGTTGCGCGCGTGGCGGGCCTGCGTCCCTGACCCCCCTGCTGCGCGGTGCATTCGCGCGCCGGAACGAACTCGAAACGCCAGTGCTGCAATCAGCAACTGGAGTGCGCACGTGGTGATCGAAGCGGGAAGGACGCGGGGAGTCGACTGGACTGGGAGTGGACGAAAGTTCGAAGTCGTAGCCGCGGCAGCCCCGACTCAGGGGCCGCCGCGGGCACAGCGCCTGTCGTCAGGCGCTCTGGCGCTTGTTCGCCGCGGCCATGACCGTTTCCGCGACGCTGCGCGGGACCGGGTCATAGTGGGAGAACTCCATCGTGTAGGAGGCGCGGCCGGAGGTCATGCCGCGCAACTGGCCGATGTAGCCGAACATTTCCGACAGCGGCACGTTGGCCACCACGGCGATGTTGGTGCCGCGCTCGAGCTGGTCCTGGATCATGCCGCGGCGACGGTTGAAGTCGCCGATGACGTCGCCGAGGTAGTCGCCCGGGGTCACGGTTTCCACCTTCATCACCGGTTCCAGCAGGATGGGGCCGGCTTTGCGCATGGCTTCGCGGAAGCACGCCTTGGCGGCGATTTCGAAGGTCAGCGCGTTCGAGTCCACATCGTGGTAGCTGCCGTCGAACAGGGTAGCCTTGAAGTCGACGGTCGGATAATGGGCGAGCACCCCGTCTTCCATCTGCATCTGCAGGCCCTTGTCGACTGAAGGCACATATTCCTTCGGCACCGAGCCGCCGACGGTGACGTCCTCGAACAGATAGCCCTCGCCACGCTCGCGCGGCTCGAACCGGATGCGCACTTCGGCGAACTGGCCGGAGCCACCCGTCTGCTTCTTGTGCACGTAGTGTTCTTCGACGCTCTGGGTAATGGTTTCGCGATACGCCACCTGCGGTTCGCCCATCACGCCTTCCACACCGAACTCGGTGCGGATGCGGTCCAGCGTGACTTCGATGTGCAGTTCGCCCATCCCACGCAGCAGGGTTTCCCCGGTTTCGCGATCCGTCTCCAGGCGCAGCGAGGGATCGGCGCGCACCATCTTGCCCAGCGCGTTGCTGAACTTTTCCTGCTCGGCCTTGACCTTGGCTTTCAGCGACACGCTGATGACGGGCTCGGGGAAACGCATGCGTTCGAGCACCACCGGAGAGGCCGAATCGCAGAGCGTGTCACCGGTTTCCGTTTCGGCCAGCGAGACCAGCGCGACGATGTCGCCGGCGCGGGCTTCTTCGATCGGGTTCGCGTCCTTGGCGAACATCTCCACCATGCGGCCAATCTTCTCGCGCTTGCCGCGGGTGGTGTTCATCACCGAGGCGCCCTTGGTGAGCACGCCCGAGTACACGCGAATGAAGGTCAGCGCGCCGTAAATGTCGTTGATGACCTTGAACGCGAGCGCCGAGAAGGGTTCGTCGTCCGAACACACGCGCTCGCCGTTCGGCGTGCCGTCCGCGTCCACGGTGTTGATGGAGGCGACGTCGGTCGGCGCCGGCAGGTAGTCCACCACCGCGTCCAGCACCTGCTGCACGCCCTTGTTCTTGTAGGAGGAGCCGCAGAGCACCGGAGTGAAGGCGGAGGTCAGGGTGCCCTTGCGCAGGCAGGCGCGCAGGATATCGGCGGACGGCATCTCGCCGTCGAGATAGGCCTCCATCGCCACTTCGTCCATCTCGAGGCAGGTGTCCACGAGTTCGGTGCGGTAGCTCTCGATGGCATCGAGTATGGCGCGATCGCTCGGCACGGTGATGCCGAGCTTGTCGGCCATCCCTTCGGTGACGTCGATGATCTGCCACTCGGCGTCCTTGTCGTCGGAGGTCCAGACCAGGGCCTTCATGTCGACGAGGTCGATCATGCCCTTGAAGTTGTCCTCGGAACCGATGGGGAGCTGGACCGGCAGCGGGCGGGCGCCGAGTCTCTTCTTGATCATCTCCACGCAGCGCGGAAAGTTCGCGCCGCTGCGATCCATCTTGTTCACGTAGCAGATGCGGGGCACGCCGTAATTGTCAGCCAGACGCCAGTTGGTCTCGGACTGCGGTTCCACGCCCGCCACGCCGTCGAACACCACGACCGCGCCGTCGAGCACGCGCAGCGAGCGGTTCACTTCGATGGTGAAGTCCACGTGGCCGGGGGTGTCGATGACGTTGATCTTCTTCTTGCGCCAGAAGGTCGAGACCGCTGCGGACTGGATGGTGATGCCGCGCTTCTGTTCCTGCTCGAGGTAATCCGTGGTCGTCGACGTCTTCAGATCCTTGGTGTCATGGATGTCGATGATGTTGTGCTTGCGCCCGGTGTAATAAAGGATGCGCTCCGTCGTGGTGGTCTTGCCGGCGTCGACGTGGGCAATGATGCCGATATTGCGGATATCGGCGAGCGGGGTAGTACGAGGCATGGTGAGGCTTCTCTGGTCAGTTGGAATTCGGGTGTTCGGGGCGCGCGGGTCCGGCAAGCGTAGCGGTCATGCGTTACCGGGGGACGAGGCCGCGCGGAGTATCCGGAATATTGGGGGCTCTACACAATGGTTTCGCCGTTTCCGGCGACGGATCCGCGCTCCACGACCGGTTCCTGCCCGGTCCGGCATGGGCGGCCCTGCAACGAAGTCGCCTGCCCGACAACTCGCGGGCGTGAGAGGGGTGTGTCGGCGCGGCTTTCATTGAATGGTCAGCGTGGGGCATGTCGCACTGACTGTCTCGGAGCCCGAAATGACCACTGAGCAGGTTGAGAAATACCGATAGCCGACGTGCGCTTGCGAGCCGCAGCGTGACCCTCGCTCCGCAACCGACCGACCCAACAGGGCACTTTTCAGCCCCTGAGCCCCGACTGGTCCGGGGCTCCTTTTCGAGTGACTCCTCCGTGACAACCCGGGCCGGCCTGGCGGCCCGGGTTCAGCGGCGAAGGAATCGCCAAAAATCCCTCAAAAAATCAAATGGCTCCCCGGGACGGACTCGAACCGCCGACCCAGTGATTAACAGTCACTTGCTCTACCGACTGAGCTACCGGGGAATGCAAAGGGCGACGTATGGTAATGACCATGTCGGGGTGGGTCAATTGAAAATCGTGTCGGGGACGTGACTGCCGACGCTCGACGGCGGCCATCGAGCGCGTGTGGCGGTCACGGCAATTGAGGTATCGTGAGGTGTCATGCCCATGCGAACCCGATGATGGAAGCGAGACTCCGGCTCAGTGCGCCGTTCAAGCCGACCGGTGGCCAGCCGCCGGCGATCGAGGCGCTCGTCCGCGGTTTGAACGACGGCCTGGCCCACCAGACCCTGCTCGGCGTCACGGGCTCGGGCAAGACCTACACCATCGCCAACGTGATCGAGGCCGTCCAGCGGCCGGCGATCGTGCTCGCGCCGAACAAGACGCTCGCGGCGCAGCTCTACGGTGAAATGAAGGAGTTCTTCCCCGACAACGCCGTCGAGTACTTCGTGTCCTACTACGACTATTACCAGCCCGAAGCCTACGTGCCGTCGTCGGACACGTACATCGAGAAGGATGCGTCGATCAACGACCATATCGAGCAGATGCGCCTGTCGGCGACGAAGGCCCTGCTCGAGCGACCGGATGCGATCATCGTGGCGACCGTGTCGTCGATCTACGGTCTGGGCGATCCCGGCGAGTACCACTCGATGGTGCTGCATCTCAAGCGCGGCGACCGGATGGACCAGCGGCAGATTCTGCGCCGGCTGACCGAGCTGCAGTACGTGCGCAACGATGTCGAACTGAACCGCGGCAGCTATCGCGCGCGCGGTGAAGTGATCGATATCTTTCCGGCGGAGTCCGAGCGCGACGCCGTGCGGGTGCAGCTGTTCGACGATGAAATCGAAGCACTGTCGTATTTTGATCCGCTGACCGGCGAAGTCCTGCGGCAGACGCCGCGGCTGACGATTTATCCGAAATCGCATTACGTGACGAGCCGCGAGACCGTGCTCGGTGCGATCGACGCGATCAAGCTCGAGCTGAAGGAGCGCCTGACGGAACTGCGCAATGCGAACAAGCTCGTCGAGGCGCAGCGGCTCGAGGAGCGCACGCGCTTCGACATCGAGATGATGAACGAGATCGGCTACTGCAACGGCATCGAGAACTACTCGCGCCACCTGTCCGGACGGCAGCCCGGCGAGCCGCCGCCGACGCTGTTCGACTACCTGCCGCCGAACGCACTCCTCGTCGTCGACGAAAGCCATGTGACGATTCCGCAGCTCGGGGGCATGTATCGCGGCGACCGTGCGCGCAAGGAAAACCTGGTGATGTACGGTTTTCGCCTGCCGTGCGCGCTCGACAACCGGCCACTGCGCTTCGACGAATGGGAGCGGATGGCGCCGCAGATGATCTTCGTCTCGGCGACGCCGGGGCCTTACGAGAACGAACATGCGGGGCAGGTCGTCGAGCTGGTCGTGCGTCCCACCGGCCTCATCGATCCGCAGGTCGAGATCCGGCCGGCAGCGACCCAGGTCGACGACCTGCTGTCGGAAATCAATCTGACGGTCGTGCGTGGCGAACGCGTGCTGGTGACGACGCTGACCAAGCGCATGGCGGAAGATCTGACCGATTACCTCGGCGAACACGGCGTGCGCGTGCGCTATCTGCATTCCGATGTCGATACGGTGGAGCGCGTCGAAATCATTCGTGACCTCAGGCTGGGCGTGTTCGACGTACTGGTCGGCATCAATCTGCTGCGCGAAGGCCTGGACATCCCCGAAGTGTCGCTGGTCGCGGTCCTCGACGCCGACAAGGAAGGCTTCCTGCGTTCCGACCGCTCGTTGATCCAGACAGTGGGCCGCGCGGCGCGCAACATTGCCGGCCGGGCGATCATGTACGCCGACCAGGTCACCGGTTCGATGCGGCGAGCGCTCGATGAAATGGAACGCCGGCGCGAGGTGCAGATCGCCTACAACCTCGAACACGGCATCACGCCCAAGGGCATCACGAAGGCGGTCGCGGACGTGCTCGAGGGCGCCTATGCGATCCCGGGCAGCGGGCGCACGCGCGCCACGCGCAAGACCGCCGAGACGCGCGGCGACTACAGCGGGCTGTCGACCGAACAGCTGGCCGCCAGAATCCGCAAACTCGAGCAGGAAATGTACGCCCGGGCGCGCGATCTCGAATTCGAGGAGGCGGCACGCATTCGCGACGAGATCGCCTTCGTGAAGGCGCGTTGCCTCGAACTCGGCGCGGCGTGACGCAGAACACGCGCGAGGGGGTGACAGGGCGGTCGGGATTGGGCTATTCTCTGCGCCCTTCAGGGACCCTAGGCGCGTAGCTCAGCTGGTTAGAGCACCACCTTGACATGGTGGGGGTCGTTGGTTCGAGTCCAATCGCGCCTACCAAAAATCAGTCCCGGCCCGGAATTCGCCGCGCACGCGGCGCCCATGCAACAACGTCTGAAGGCCGTTCGTAGAGGCCTCGGAGATTATCTCGTGCCGACCATCACGCTGCCCGACGGCAGCCAGCGCTCCTTCCCGCAACCG
>LNFM01004352.1_pt1 | contig 26213 bp, 23 predicted proteins | sample 596031 | NCBI WGS metagenome assembly LNFM01 (sample SAMN04254537, study PRJNA301005) | activated carbon metagenome | isolation source: dual media filters at the Ann Arbor, Michigan drinking water treatment plant | place: USA: Ann Arbor | reverse complement strand
TCCAGATACTTTGAAAACTACAATCGCCTGGTGACAGAATTTTCTGAAGTCGCGGGCTTCGATCCATTTCTACTACAAGTTAAGACAGAAAAGTTTTCAGATTTTGAAATCGAAAATGATGAAAGCATGAACGCACTAGCTGATCGAGTGGATCAATTCTTGTCCGCAGTTCAGGCCGATTACAGCAACCGAGGCCTAACAGAAAAGCCATTTTGCTTCGTAAAGAACAACGCCGGCACCTATGGGCTTGGCGTGATCAAAGTTCAAAGTGGGGCAGAAGTAAAAGAGTGGAGCTATAAATCCAGAAAAAAAATGAAGGCCGCTAAAGGCGGGCGTGAAATCAGCGACGTGATCATTCAAGAAGGCTTGCCTTCCATCGTGACGTCAGACGGCGCCACCGCCGAACCTGTTATTTATATGATTGGTTGCCAGCCCGCTGGGGGCTTTCTTAGAACACATGCAGACAAGTCATCCACTGAAAGTCTGAATTCACCAGGTGCTGTTTACAACAGACTTTGCATGACCGATTTACAAGATGACCTGACAAAATGCCCTCGAGAAAATGTATACGGATGGTCTGCTAAAATCGGATTGCTCGCAATTGGCGAAGAAGCCCAGCAAATGAATGTCTCCTTCAAGGATTTCAAAAAAGCCGCTTGTGGCAGTATTTAATTATCGAGTTTTCGCTTATAGGCCTAGTTGCACGTGACTCTTGAGTTTAAGACGGCCAAGAGATCACTAACCCTGACGATTGTGCCACTAGTATTACTCGGAGACTTAATACCACGCATATACAAGTTATAACCCAAATTGGATTCTGTGATCATGACACAACCTTCAGCCTGAAAGAGCGATGTTGCTTCAGCTAGAAGGACATTCATCTGTTCGAAACCAAGGGGTCTATACTTTCTAATTTCACTCAAAGATGTATCCAAGGTAACCGATCCTGTGATTGGAGAAAATGCTTTTGCAGCGGAGTCCAAGAGTATTCCTTGTAGGACTTCTAGTCTCGCGTCGCTTTTCGGAAACTGGCCGGGCTCTCCAAGATTGTCCACAAACTTGGCTTGCACTGTAAACACAGTGATCATCATACCTAAAAATGCTAAAATTGATTTCACTAGAAACTCCCAGGTTCGATTAAATTCGCGCAAAACACTTGTGAATCACTCAAAGGAGAACTTCTGCCAAAACAGTGCCGTGGCATTTTGAAATCTAGACTAGACTAGCCTAGGGCTCGGGCTATCGTGCTGATATCCTATAAATGATGTTCAATTCAAAAAACTTTTCGACTGTTTTCGTTTTAGCCGTGGCCTTTGCTGGTGGACTATTTATGTTTGCCGCCGTCATGAATAAAGATTTAGTGGTTCGCGATCCGGCGGCCGTTCAAAATAAAATTTTTGATTTCCGAAGCTCAAACCCGGATCAAGTTCGCCAAGAAATTTCGAACAGAATTAAAATTCAGCCGGTGCTGGAGGCGAACAATTTTGTATCGAAGTCTCTTTTGTTTTCTGGTTTGACCGCTCAAATTTGTAAGACTCACGAAAAAATAGAATTAGAATTTGTCGCGGACGGCGTTAGCGTCGGCGGCGATCAAACAAAAATGATCGTGACGACACAATGTTCTTCTGGACAAAACCCACTGGAAGTCGGAGCCATCAAGTTTCCGATTCAAGAAATCATGAATGAAAAGCCTCGCTCTGCTGAATTTAAGTTTTCTGGATACTCTGGCTCGTATCAATTTATAAATGTCTCCGACGTGTGGCCAAGTGTTTGGGTGCTAAGTTCGGTTCGATTCAAGAGCTCAACAGATGAAGGCAAAAACATCGGCCTTGATTTAATCAAAGCCGAAGGATCTTCTGCAGCACCTGTTGTGTTGGAATTCTAATTCGCAAAAAGCATGATACAGCTTATAACTTGAGATGAGCTCTGTGTTCCCTTGAGCAGCGCCTCTTGCTTTTGAAGAATGCCAAGTCTTTTTTGCACAACAGCGTCCTCGCTTTTAATGTTAGCCGAAGCTCCTTGAAATTTCGGATCAGAGGTCGGAACACTGGTGCCAACGAGGTTAGGGTTCACGACCTGATGTGCCGTCGGCAAAGATCGAACCTTTGGATTTCTTTCTGAAGAATATCTCATAGCTGAAATTTGCCATCTAGAAAACTGCCCATCTTTGTTACTATCGAAGAGAACATTATTGGGGAAAAACTTATTCATTGCTGCCAAAGCAATACTCTTGGCTGCTTTGGATGCTCTAGCATCCGCGTTCAACCACATCAACCGTTGCCACCATGTTTGCTTGAAATTAACGATTTGTTCAATCTCGACAATCATTCGCATGATGGTTCGTGCAACAGGGTCTGTGTTTCGAGCCGGATCTAAATTTAGGAGTGGCTGGGCCAATTCAGAAATCTGTCGCAATAGAACAAACTGCTTTTCAAAATGTGAGTTCGACGTGACGCCGAGCTTTGTGAGTCGATGAACTCGGTCGTTTTCAAAAGCCACGGCTCGAATGATGGAATCAATGACTAAATTTAACTCCTGCAATTGGGCCACAGAATTCTTGTTTTTCTGAATGGTTCTTGCAAGTCCATTTAAAATTTTCATTTTCAATGACATTGGCATCGATGAATAAAGTGCCAACTTAACTTCAGCACGATCCACATTTTCTGCCGACAGAACTGAATTCGAATCCGCATTCAGCAAAACAAGAGGCCCATCTGAAAGCCCAAGGCTTTGACCAATTTCAAATGACCCAAGATTCCACGTCTGACCGATCCCAAGCGGTGATCTCTTTATTGACTCAGGGCTGAAATTCCAAGTCATGTAATAATTATTTTGGGGATTTGCCATCCGCAAAGCGCTTTCCATTTCTTGCGCTTTGGTTTGCATCGCCGCAATTTTCGGTGGCCGCTTTCCAAAAGTCCATTTTTTCAAATTCACAGTTGGAACATCAGAAGCTTCCTGACCCACAAAAGTAAGACCATCTGCTTGGAATTTATTCGTGTCTCCGCCAAAGACCAAAAGTCCTGCTCCTTGAGTCTGCAATAAATTTGGAAGCTGAGTCCGTGGAAGATCATAGACCGGCTGTTGCTGACCCATATTGGTGACGTAATCATTGTTTAGAACGACGACAGTTTTTCCTTTGAAGTCTGATCCCAAAGATGTGCCCCCAGCCAAAGGAGTGGCGAAATTAAGATGTGAGTAATAAGAAAGATCCCAGATGTTTGCAGCCAAGCCAATTTTAGAAAGCATTGATTTCCAAGCATTCACCAAATCCGCGGTCACCGCGTTGTTGACAACAAGAAGGATATCCGCGTTTGGATTATGTTGGTAAATCTGGGAAACTTTAAAAGAAATTTTGCGTCGCTGGGTCTCTTCTAATTTATTTGTCTCGATGTCAGACAAGGAAGATCGAAATGTGACGTGCGCATCTTGAAAGGCCTCAGCATTTGCATTTATGGAAACTTCACCTTCAAAAACGTAGCTTTTGCCAGCCTGAATAGTCCCGATTGATTTTAAGAATCCTAAATTAAGGTCGAGCGCTTCGCCTCCAGCATCACGCACCTGAAAGCTTGAGGCCGCAAGATTTCCGCCGCTTCGAGCGATCGCAAACTCTATATCACGAGTCGAAATGTCATTGGTGGAAACATTCGAAACTTTAATCACAATTTTTGATTTTTCCCCGGGTGCCATCGACCTCGCGGTAAAAATGGGTTCAATTTTGATTGGATATTCGATCTTGATGCCGGTTGGGCGAGAAGCACCTTTGAATTCACGATTGACGGATTCAACACCAGCACGAATATGAACATCGTCTTTTGCTGTCGGCGACTCTTCGCCAGAATTTTGCAAAATGTCATTTCGAATTTTCAAAGAAAGGCTGTCTTCGGCAAATGTAAACGACTCGCCTGCGTTTAAGATGAGTGGTAGATCAAGGCGTCGCTTGACCGTTTTAAAATAGGTGGAATCTTCGAAGTAAACGAGCACTTTTGTGTGGCCGGGTAAAGGCATCCCCCCATTGTTTCTTACTTTAATGTGCTTTAGGTAAACCATTTCGCCAGGCTCAATGATTCCGTCTTCGTTTTGCGAAACAATTTTGAACTCTTCGAGCTCTAGGTTATATCGGCTCGAGTATTTTTTTAGACCGGACTTTGAGTCTTTAACAAAGATTTCTACGATTCCAAGCTGACCTTTTTCTCCTGCTGAAAGGGCCATGTTACTAGAGCGACCATCACTCCCGCTGCTTCCACTCGATCCGCCCGCATTGGTGTAAGACTTTGAAACTGTTACTGTTCGTGATTGAGATTTCCCGTCTGAGTCCGTGTAGTATTCAGTTTCGGTATGATATTCAGTCCATGAATAGCTATCACCGCCGGAACCACCTTGACCGCCACGACCCACCCGGCCGTGTCGACCGACTTTGCCTGGATCATCCACGCCGACATCCACTTCAACTAGCATCAACAAATCGGTTTCATGTGACTCGACTTGAATTTGATTGATGCCACCATCTCCGGATCTTGCGCCATCGGTCCCTTCGCCAGGACGTCCGCCATCACCACCGTCACCACCATTACCACCAGTGGACCACTGAGTCGCATCGGAGCCTTTTTTTCCATAACCACCATCTTGGCCGCCGCCACCGATACCTCCGTTGCCACCGCCGCCGCCTCGTGCACTCAAATTAACTGCAGATCCTGCAGCAGGAATGTCGACTATTTTATCGACTTTTGTTTCGTTAGATTGATTGAATTTTTTTGCGGTTCCTTTAACGATGAGCGAATTTGGCTTTTGGCCTCTCGTGATTGAAACCACAATTTGTCCGCCTTTTTCGCCTGCCGTCGGCTTTGTCGCATTCCGACCGTCTTGACCATCGCTACCATCATCGCCCGAATAGCTCCCATCCGATGCACGATTTGAAAAATCTTGCTCAACAGAGCCGTCTCTTCCGCGATCACCATCCGCTTTAATTTCAAGTGGGTTCGCAAATGCCTGCGAGACTAAAAAGAAGGTCGCCAATGCTAAATGTAGCTTACGATTCATTGCGTGCTCCTGACATTTCAAATTGAAACACTCATAGAAGATCACAAGCTGTGCCACGAATTCTTTAGGACTTGCGGGATATAATAGAGTCGTTTGCCAATTATTGTTGTACAGTCCCATGGACACTTAGCATCTGTTCCTTAATTTTGATTTTTTAAATTTTGAAGGGTAGGTTATCTTGATGAAACCAGAGTGGATTAGTTTTTATCTTTTCGGTCTTTCCGTGTTGATTCAATTAGGTCTTTATATAAGCCAAGTTTTTTTGGTTCCTCGCGGATTTTTGCTAAGGCCGTTTCAACTTAACGAGCCCCTGTCGACAGAATTAAAACATTTCGTCATCGCCAGGGGGTGGGTCGATTTGTTTTTAGCGGTCATGATCATCGTTGGACTTCGATACATTTTTAAAGTCGAAATCAAATTGGCGGGTGTTGTAACGGCATTTGCCGGAGTTGGAATCCTTATTCAAAGCTTTGCGCTTCTGTTCCAATCGAAAAAATATTGGCCCCTTGTCAGCATTCAATCGGGGCCAATTTTATTAGGCTTTTTCTTTTTAGCCTTTCATATTCGCGGATCTTAAACGTACTGCTTCGCCAGTTCTACGAAGGTTCGAACCATGACGCCTGAAGCACCCTTAGCGCCACAGTAGTTCAAACGACTTCCCACGCCCCACGCGGTTCCTGCGATATCAAAGTGAGCCCACGGAATGTCGGAATCAACAAACTGTTCTAAGAATGCCGCTGCAGTCGCAGATCCTGCGCCGCCGGTATACGAAATATTTGAAAGGTCCGCATACGTACCCTTCATGTCTTTCACATGTTGGTCATGCAAAGGCATGTTCCAAACAAGTTCGCCGGAAGCGATTGCAGCCTTTTCAATTTTAGATTTCAACGCTGAATTGCGAGTGAAGTATCCTGTGTGTATATTTCCAAGCGCAATAACAATGGCACCTGTTAGGGTAGCCGTATCAAAAATAACTTCTGGCTTTTGTTCGCTGGCGTAGCAAAGCGCATCTGACAAAATCAATCGGCCTTCTGCATCCGTATTGTTAATTTCAAAGGTCTTACCATTTCGAGCTGTGTGGACGTCGCCTGGCTTCGTCGCGCGACCATTTGGCATGTTTTCTGTTGCAGGAACATACGCGATCACATTGATTTTTAATTTTAATTTAGCAATGGCAAGCATCGTGCCGATCACGGCAGCTCCGCCGCACATGTCGTATTTCATTTCTTCCATCTTAGCGCCTGGCTTAAGGCTGATACCGCCAGAATCAAACGTTAAACCTTTACCAACAAAACACACTGGCTTTTTAGTTTTCGCAGCACCATTGTATTCCATCACGATAAATCGTGGCTCTTGATCTGAACCCTGAGCAACCCCTAAAAAGCCACCCATCCGTTCTTTTTCAATTCGCTTTTTGTCCCAGGCTGTCACTTTCAGGCTAGTGCCTTTTGCAGCTTCGATCGCAGTATCGGCAAGGATTGTTGGGGTCATCATGTTTCCAGGCATGTCGCCCAGAAAACGAGTGAACATCGCAGCTTGAGCTAAGATCGTTCCTTCATTAAAAGCCGCAATCAACGATTTATCTTTTCCGCCTTTTGCAACGACGTGAAGCTGTACAGACGTTTTGTTTTCATCTTTTTTTGATTTTAAAATATCAAACGTGTAGCTTGCTAACAGCGCGCCTTCAACAAAGGCCTTCATATATTCAGCTTGTTCTTTTTTATTCGCTGTAATTCCATCAAAGTGAACAAAAACTTCTGAGCACTTTAGGCTTTTTAGTTCCTTTGTAACTGCAGCTGCCGCTTGGCGAATCGTCTCGTTTGTTCGAGACTTATCTGCACCAAGTCCTGCAACAATCACGTGTCGAAATTCATTCAAGTTTGCTTCACGGAAAGTCACGACCTCAAGGGCCGCGCCCGTAATTAACTTTTCGTCTAAAGAAGATTGAAAAATCTCAGAAACTTCTTTTTCTGTGATCGAAGCCGTTCCTGCTGCTTTGCCGGCAGAGCCTGGCTTAGAAAAAAATACGATGCATTGACCCTTTAGATCAGAAATATTTTTCGCGTGTAGATGTGCCACCATGTTTGTATGAGTTTGAGATGCTTGGCCTTTAATTGACATGTTGAAAACTCCTTTGGCATTGCGCCCAAGATATAATTTATCTAAAAATTCTAAGCTCCGTAGTATGTCTCAAAATGGGTCGGGCTTAAAGTTAATTTAATTGCAGTTTGCGTTTCGACTAGACTCGTCGTGAGTCGTTTTTGTCTAAGGTGCCACAAGGTGATACATGCCAACCCTTCAGCGGGTCTAGACTATGAGTTGTGCTAAGAAATTGCATAGATTGTTTTAAAGAGTTGATCAGCGAAACCCGAATAAAAACGTACAAAACTCAAGACGGCAATCGCTATATTGACGCACAAACCACAGGAGCTGAAAATGCCATTGATTCCATATGTTGTCGAGCAAACCAACAAAGGTGAAAGATCATACGATATTTATTCTCGATTGCTGAAGGATCGAATTGTTATCCTTGGGTCGGCCGTCACAGATGAAGTCGCCAACGCGATCATCGCTCAAATCCTTTTTCTTGAAGTTGATAACCCAGAAAAAGACATCCAGTTTTACATTAACTCGCCAGGCGGAAGTGTGTCTGCTGGAATGGCGATCTACGACATGATGCAGTTTGTAAAGTGTGACGTGGCAACTTATTGCCTCGGAATGGCTGCAAGCATGGGCTCTTTGTTGTTAACTGCCGGCACAAAAGGAAAACGCTATTCGATGCCGAATTCTAGGATTATGATCCATCAACCACTTTTGCACGGTGGCGGTTTATCTGGTCAAGTCACAGATATTGAAATTCACGCAAAAGAACTCGTGAAAACAAAAGAAAAGTTAACGAACATTTATGTTCACCATACGGGTCAACCGTATGAAAAACTTTTTGGTGCCATGGAGCGAGACAACTTCATGGATCCCAAGATCGCGAAAGAATTTGGACTTATAGATCACATTATTGAATCTCGTAAAGACTCTAAGAAGGTTGGATAGAATGAAAGATGCTCAATTAAGATGTTCATTTTGCGGAAAAGGCCAAAAAGAAGTTAAAAAATTGATCGCCGGGCCTGGCGTCTACATTTGTGATGAATGCATTGATCTTTGTATGGATATCATCGACGAAGAAAAGTCGAAAGAAAGTTCCGTTAAAGGAAGCTTTCGAGTTCCAAAACCAGCCGAAATTAAACAGTTTCTGGATGACTACGTCATCGGCCAACTTACGGCTAAAAAGACCATCGCCGTCGCCGTACACAATCACTATAAACGAATCAATGCTCTTTCAAATAAAAAATCTTCAGACGTTGAATTGCAGAAATCAAATATTTTACTCATTGGACCCACGGGATCCGGGAAAACTTTGATCGCTCAAACAATTGCAAGGATTTTAAATGTTCCTTTCGCAATGGCAGATGCAACGACATTAACAGAAGCCGGCTATGTTGGTGAAGATGTTGAAAACGTTGTTCTAAATTTATTGCAAGCTGCAGATTACGATATCGAAAAAGCTAAAAAGGGAATCATCTACGTCGATGAAATCGATAAGATTTCCAGAAAATCTGAAAACCCTTCCATTACGCGCGATGTAAGCGGTGAAGGTGTTCAGCAGGCTTTGTTGAAAATTCTTGAAGGTACAGTTGCGAATCTTCCACCAAAAGGCGGAAGAAAGCACCCGCAACAAGAATTTCTTCAAGTCGATACTACCAATATCCTATTTGTCTGCGGCGGGGCCTTTGTCGGCTTAGATAAAATCATTGAAAATAGAACCACAAATAAATCGATGGGTATTGCTGGAAACATAACAGCCAAAAACACTGCAGAGTCTGAAAATCTCCTTTCACGAGTTGAGCCAGATGATCTTTCAAAGTTCGGATTGATTCCGGAATTCATTGGGCGATTGCCTTGTATCGCAACTTTAGCGCCACTTGATGAATCCGCATTAATTGATATTTTGGTTCGGCCAAAGAACGCTGTGACAAAGCAATATCAAAAGCTTTTCAACTTCGAAGGCGTTGATTTAAAGTTTACAGACGAAGCTTTAAAGGCCATCGCACAAGAAGCCTTAAAGCGCAGAACTGGTGCCCGAGGACTTCGCGGCGTTATCGAATCTTCAATGCTAGATGTTATGTATGATGTTCCAGGAATGGTGAACGTCAAAGAAGTCGTGATCGACGAAAAAGTTATTCGCGACGGAATCCAGCCAAAGATGGTATACTACACTGAAGAAGAAGTTCGGTCTCGCGCTGAGGCCGATCGCATGAAGAAAACTGAAAGTGCATAGTTAGTTTCGACTTTAAAAGAATATGAAAATTAAAAAGAGATGTCTTCAAGACATCTCTTTTTTTTATTGCGCACACGCCTCATGGATGGACGGTCGGTCGGCTACGATGAACCTCAGCATCGGCAAGAATACTTTTTTCATTTTTTTTAACGCGGATCCTGTCGGAGAGTGTTCGTCTTCGTTCAAAATATGCTGAATGGTGTTTCCGTTAGCCTTCATTAAATCTACCATCGGAATCACGCTGTTTCTATAATCCACTATGTTGTCGCGACTCGCGCTGAGCATGAAGACATTCTTTGATTTCATCCTATGCGCCCAAACGATCGGATCGACCGCAGCAAGCTGATCCCGAATGGCCGCCTCTTCGATCGCGCTACCTTTTAACGCTATTGCGACTTCACTTTCTGGTTTGTTTGTGGCGCGATTTGAAAGGATATTTGCTAAATTACCTCCGCCAACAAGGCTAGCGTATCTCGAAAAGCCTTGATCAAACGCGCCGACAGTCAATCCAAGAACTGCACCGAGCGAAATGCCAGAAAGCGAAATATTATTTCGATCAACCTTTGGCATTTCGGCTAGAGCTAAGCGCAACACATGAGCGTCCAAAACAAGTTGTGCTAGGTTTTCGCGAAACTTAGCGTAATCACTATTTAGAAATTGTTCGTTCGGTTCTTTGCGCTGTCCATAGTGAGGCATGTGCAAAACGGCAATGGTCCCGGACTGACTCAAAACTCCTGCCGCCATGAAAGCTCCGGCGTCTTCAATCATATCTAATTCGTCATGAATATGATGAAGAAATACAGACGCGGGATATTTGTAATCACAGCTCGGCGCTTCTGTGGTGCTTTCATATACTTTTGCAATAACGGTATTCGCTTTATGTTGTCCTGGCCGCTGAAAAAGACTTGGAAATGTAATTGTTGTTTCCGTGACAAAGTTGCCTTTGAGTCTTCGTTTTTCAAAACGCACGGCGATGCGGCCGTCGCGGTGACTTTGAGCCGACTGAATCGCAGAATAGATTTGATCTTGAAATGCGAGAGCGTGCTCAACTTGTTTTTCGATTTGTAAAGGAGCCGCGTCTTTGGGATATAGAGTGCTTAGACCCATCGCAATTTCTGACGAAGATGACCGTGATGTGGGGAGCCCAACAAGTGCGACCTCCTTCACTTCTGCGGACGCGATTTGAAAAAACATAACGAGAGCGAATGCGTGAATGTGTTTTGTCATAGGTCAAGAGTCTCACGCCGAAAGCTGAGTTTCCCCTGTTAGGTTTCTAACAGGGAAAAAGTATCCGTCCATGTAGTTTTTACAAATTTAAGGAGCAGGGTTTGCAATTCCCAAATCAAACTGAGTTAGGCTTCCGCTTTCAATGACTGGGTCTACAAGTTCGATTGCAGGTCCAACCGACGGCTCTTCAGAAGCTTCTTCGTCGTATTCTTCAAATCCTAGCTGATCAAACTTTCCTGTCGTTGTCTGATAGTCAAATGCAACGACGTTTGGCGTTTGCTTAACGAGATCCGTCAACTTCTGCGAAATAATTTTTCGTGCTCGATTTTCAGACGAAGTACCCGGCGCTGCCAGCTCTACATTAAACATGAAATACCGAAGCCCAGACTTTGTGTTGATGGCACCGGCTAAGGTAACATTGGTTCCGATGGTTCCCGTTTTTGCAACCACTTTGCCTTTGGTCGTTGGATTGGAATAGGTCGCCCCGCCAACCGTGCTTCCCACATCCAGACCAACAACCGACATGATATCCGTTAAGTCTTTTGATTGAGCTTTTACTGATTTATTCAAAGCTCTTACTGTCTTGGCAACAACGGCGCAGGTCGATTCATTATAAATTCGACCTTCTCCATTCAAGGCATGATTCTGACCAGAGCCATTCACAAACTCTAGGTCATCCCGAGACACTCTGTACTTTTCAAAAAAGAGCTCCTGAAAGCCGTCGTGACCACCAGCTCCCATATAAATTCGGTTTGAAGAAAAATTATTGGAATTCCAATTCATCATCTTAAGCATGGTGGCCACTGTCTGTGATTCCACGTAAAATTTTGTCATCGGTGTCGCTTCGACGAATGTGCTTGAATGAACAAATTCAATTTTGCTAACTTGAATTTTAGGAGTCGCAACCATTTCAATTCCTGAAGCTTTGGCAGCTTTCAAGCTTTTTGCGTAGTCTTTTAAAAGCTGATTGCGGTCTAGCAGCTGAGCCCGAACCAGCTCGGTGCGAGGGTAGTCAAGGTCAGCCTTTAAAATCAATGGCCGTACCAACTCGCGTCTGTTTTTTCCTGTCTTTGGATCGCGTCCTAATTGAACGTAAAAACCACCCCGAGAATCTGTATCCAAAATAAGTTTTACTTTTTCGTCAAATGTTAGTCGTTCGATGTTGACGACTTTGACTTGGTTTAACATTGAAATAATTCGGTGCATTTTAAACCGATTAAAATACGGATCGTCAGACCCTTTGATATGCACATGAAACTTCTTCGCGGCCGTTTGAAAAACAAAGATCTGGGTTGCAAACGGGCTTTTCGCTCCGATTTGATATCTTGTTGTCGCCATTAAAGAAGTAAACAACTTCGAAACCGACGCAATAGGAAGTTTTTCGTCTTTTAGTTTTGGCAATTGCTTTACTTCCGTCGCACTTTCATCAAGAAAGCATCCGCTTTTCAACTGTGTTGCTTTTTTCACAGGTGCAGCAGAGGAGTCGAACACAAAAAGAATGACGCCCGAAGTGACGGCAAAATATTTAACCGCTTTAATAAAAATAGACCCAGCCCCAAAAATATCCAATTGATCCCCCAAAACTTTCGAACCCCGCGAACCCCAGTAATAACTTATTCCCAAAAAGCGCTTTGCAAGAATCGGGACCAGACTTTTGACAAGGCAAAATGATGCGTGCTGAACTATAGCTGCTTTGAAGTCGATTCTCTCAATTTCAGGTGACTAGTTTGCAAACACAATTTTGTAAGACTTTCTTCATCCGCGACCTACGACAAATTACATGTCTAGCGACTTCATATTTTTTTATGCAGTCTATTATCTAACAAATGCAGAAAATTTCTTTGCACTCTGCAACTAAAAACCTAAACTAAAGGAAGGTACAATTTGTCGACTTCAAGGAAGGAGTTCTCATGGCAAACAATCAAAACCAACAACTTCCGTTACTTCCGCTTCGGGATCTCATCATATTCCCACATATGATGATGCCCTTGTTCGTTGGGCGCGAAAAAAGTATTAATGCGCTAGAAGAAGCGATGAGCAAGCAGACAGACATCGTTTTGTCTGCGCAGAAGGATGCGAAAACTAATAATCCTGAAGAAAAGGATATCTATCCAATCGGGACTTTAGGGACCATCATACAATTGCTGCGGCTTCCCGATGGAACCGTGAAGGTTTTAGTCGAAGGAAAGCGGCGCGTTCGCATCAAATCTTTTGTGCCAAACGAAAGTCACTTTGTTGTCCAATGCGAAGTGATCGAAGAGGGCGTCGACAATCAAACAGAGGCTTCAGCTTTAACGAGATCTGTAAAGTCGACTTTCGAAACATACGTGAAACTGAATAAACGAATTCCACCTGAAATTCTTATGCGAGTTTCTAGTATCGAAAGCGCAAGCGAGCTTGCCGATATTATTGTGGCTCAATTGAACTTGAAGCTTGAAGACAAACAAGCCGTTTTAGAAATTTTAGATCCAACAAAGCGCTTAGAGCATTTGTTAAACTTAATGACGGGTGAAATCGAAATTCTTGAAGTCGAAAAGAAAATTCGAACTCGCGTGAAAAAGCAGATGGAAAAGTCTCAAAAGGAATACTATTTGAATGAGCAAATGCAGGCCATTCAAAAAGAACTTGGCGAAAAAGACGACTATCAAGCTGAGCTAGAAGACCTTTCGCAGAAGTGTAAAGACAAAAAAATGCCTCAGGAAGCGAAAGATAAAGTAAATAAAGAAATTAAGAAGCTCAAGATGATGTCCCCTATGAGTGCAGAAGCAACCGTCGTCAGAAATTACATCGACTGGGTGCTTTCGCTTCCTTGGCAGGAATATTCAACAGATCGCCACGACGTTCGAAACGCGAAGAAGATTTTAGATGATGATCACTGGGGATTAGAAAAAGTAAAAGATAGAATCCTGGAATATTTAGCCGTTCTTTCTTTGGCAAAAAACATTCGCGGGCCGATTCTTTGCTTAGCGGGGCCTCCGGGCGTTGGTAAGACGTCTCTTGCTAGATCCATTGCGGAATCTTTAAATCGTCCTTTTGCTCGAATTTCTTTGGGCGGCGTGCGAGATGAGGCCGAAATTCGTGGACATCGTAAAACCTATGTTGGAGCGATGCCTGGAAAAATCTTGCAAGCTCTTCGAAAAGTCGACAAAGGAAATCCTGTTCTTTTGCTGGATGAAATCGACAAAATGGCAAATGATTTCCGGGGCGATCCAGCTTCAGCGATGCTTGAGGTTCTAGATCCAGAACAAAATGCAAATTTTTCCGATCACTATCTAGAAATCGAATACGATCTTTCAAAGGTCATGTTCGTTGCGACAGCAAACAATCTGGGCGCAGTGCCAAGACCGCTTTTGGATCGTATGGAAGTGATTTATTTGGAAGGCTACACAGAACAAGAAAAATTTCACATCGCACGAAATTACCTAGTTCCAAAGCAAATCGAAAATCACGGTTTGAAAGATTTGAAGGTCACTGTTCAAGATAAAGCAATTCGAGACACTATTCGATACTACACGCGCGAGGCCGGCGTTCGTAACTTAGAACGTGAACTAGCAAACGTATTTCGAAAAGTTGCCAAAGATATCGTGATGAATAGCACCGTGGATGACTTCAAGAAATTAGACGCTACGGCAGATTCTTCAAAGACTAGCAAAACTGCGAAGGCCAAGGCTGGAAAGGCAAAGACGACGAAGAAGGCTTCATCAGCTGGATATGTCATCACGCCAGAAAAACTTGTTGAGCTCCTGGGCCCACACAAGCTGAAGCACGGTGAAATCGAAAAGCAGAACGAAATCGGATTAACAAACGGAATGGCGTGGACTGAAGTTGGCGGCGATTTACTTGCTGTCGAAGTTAGTGCTGTTCCTGGCAAAGGTAAATTCACGGTCACGGGCCAGCTTGGCGATGTGATGAAGGAATCTTGTTCGGCAGCTATGTCTTACGTGCGGTCACGCGGACCGTTGTTTGGCTTTGATAAAGAATTCTATTCCAACATTGATATCCATATCCACTTGCCAGAAGGTGCCGTGCCAAAAGACGGTCCATCTGCGGGGATCGCGCTCACGACTTCAATCGTTTCGGCCATCACCAAAATTCCGGTGAAAAGAACTGTAGCCATGACGGGCGAAGTTTCTTTACGCGGCAAGGTTTTGCAAATTGGTGGATTAAAAGAAAAGATTTTGGCGGCTCATCGTGGTGGAATAAAAATGATTATTTGTCCGAAAGAAAATGAAAAAGATTTAAAGGACATTCCAAAAGAAGTTCTTAAAGACTTGAAAATTATTTTGGTCGATCACGTGGATCAGGTTCTAATCAACGCTTTAGACATCAAGAATCCGAAAGAGATCTTTAAGTTCCAGCAAGAACGAGAATTTGGAATTAAGGCTCACTACACGGGACAGCAAAATCATGCGACTCACTAGCTGTTAAAAGCTGACAATTCATTTCACGCGCTTTAATTATGCGCACCTAAAGGGCTCGAGAAATCGGGCCCTTTTCATTCTTATCACTGTTTTTAATTAAAAAGTGGTCAAATTTTGCCCGGTTGCGAAATTTTTCGAATCTCCTGTTTGACCTTTCGTTTCAGACTTTGTAAGTTTCTAACCTCTTCATAGGAACATACATGTCATTGGATTCTCAAATACAGGGCACAGTTACTCAGGCGTCTACTGCGTCTATCACGCAGTTAGATCTACTTGAAGTCGCTAAGCTGTACTGTGATCGAGGCGATTACGATTTAGCTCTTCCAAAGTTAATGGAATGCGCTCGACTTTCGTTAATTGCCAAAGACTTTTCGACGTATTTAAAGTCGGTACAATTTACACTACGAATTTATGCTGAGCGCGAAGAGTTTGATCAACTTTCCGCCCTTAAAGAGCGCCTTCAAGATCTTGTGATCCGCGAAGGGTTTGAGCTGAATGCTCGAGTCTATTATGTTTTTGGAATTGCGGCGATGTACAAGTCTCAGGTTGAAACGGCTCAGGAATATTTTAAAATTTCTTTAGAGCAAAGCTTAAAGACGAACAATAAAGAAGACATTTGCTATGCGATTCTGGGTATTGTTTATTGCTATCGGTCCTTTGGACGCATCGAGGATGCACTCAAAGAAATTTACAATTTAAATATATTTTTGCAATACCTTGATAATCCAGATTTAAAATCTTCAGTTCTCACGGCCAACGCAATGGTTTTAATGTCTGCCAAAAAATATGAAGATGCTCTCAATGTCCTTTGGCAGGCTTATGAAAACACGAAGTTTACGAAACAAATCTCGGTTGCGACGGGAATTCTTTGTCAAATCGGAGCCTGTCTGTTTGAGTTGGGCCAAGTAGATTTTTCAAGGGTTTATTTTGATTTAGCTCGAAAGTCAGTCGACGTGAAAAATGCAAAGCGACTTCTTTCGGATTTTGCTCATTATTTTGAGCGTCTTGAAAATACGAATAAAGTAAAAGATCACGATCTGGCTTTTGATTTCGAAAATCATGTTGTTTCAGAAAAAACCTTGGGCCGAGTTGATTTTAAAAATCAATTTATCCTCCTGGATTTACTGAAGCTTTTTATTTCTAGACAGGGCGAAGTTTTCTCAAAAGAGTTCTTAGTCGAACACATTTGGAAGCAGCAATACGAGCCCGAAACTCATGACAACAAAATTTATGTCACAATCAAGCGTCTGCGTAAAATGATCGAACCAGATTACGATCATCCTAAATACATTTTTAGATCTAAAAACGGGTATTTTTTGAATAAGTCTATAAAAGTTGTTGAAAATGTTTCGTTAACTGAAGACAGGGGCTAGCTATGAAGGTCTTTTTATTATCATTTCTATTTTCAATTTCGGCCTTTGCGGGCAGCGCAGCGCCATCTTGCAATAGCAAGCTTCAAGGTGGCGGCGAAGTGTTCCCCTGGGGTTTAGAAGAGCCTTTTCCGTGGAATAACATTCAAGGAGTATGGCGGGTCATGAGTGACCCTAACATGATTATGCAATTCAGAGTGACGGGCGCGACGCAGGAAACCAAGCGTTTGTTTGTGCAGGTCTACGACAGGAAAAATTGTGCTAAGCCTTTATATCGAGGTCCCGGAATTATCACTGAGAGCGAAAAGAACGTTGTGAAGGCCCTCATCGGCGACAAGTTGATGCGGATTGCATGGTTCAGTACCGAAGCTCTTTCTATTAATCCTCTTACCTGCGGCGATCACGTTTTAGCTGCCTCAATCATCGACAGTGTTGATTTAGAAGGAAACCCTGTTGATTTTAGCACCGGTAGAATTAGCACAGGGCCATCGGCTAATGAAGTTCCTGCACAGAACTTTTTGTTAAAGAAGCTTTCGCCTTCAATTGAAATTTATTGTAAAAAGAAAAATTAGGCGCTATAGCATTATAACTATCAAATAGGGAATTAGCTCAGTTGGTAGAGCGCCACCCTTACAAGGTGGATGTCATCGGTTCGACCCCGGTATTCCCTACCATTTTTCACGCTGTTCAAATCAGCGCTACAAAAAAATTCAGCCTCTAACTTGTAGTTTTACTCCGTTCATCAAAGAAGACCTTATTCCTGGCTTTTAGAGTTCCAATCTAGATCTTTTTGATTTTCTTAAAATCCACACCGAGTGGATTCCTTGCAATTATTTTGATCCACGTCGTATTGTTCTGTTTTCTCTGCTTTTCCTCACAAATATTGATAATTTGAAAAGAAATTCTTTTCAGCTTTCGGGCAAGGCTTGCGCGTTCTGCAGTGTTTTCAACAAAGCCCGCTGGAATAATTCTACGATTAAGCTTTTGAATGATTGTGTTTATCATGAGGTTTGAGCCAAAGTTTAATGAAGAGCAATCAAGAAATACATTCCCACCCAACTCCATTTTAGGCAGTACTTTACCTAAAAGTTTCAGGATTGTGTTTGGATGGTGATTAAAATCGCTAAAAAATAAATCTATAGATTCAAAACGATCTAAAAAATAGAAACTATCATTTACTTCAATCTTCAATTTTTTGTAGACAACATAATTTTGAAATCCAAAGTAGTTTCGAAGGTATCGCAAATAGTTTTTATAGGAATCGATAGGAAGTTTGGGATGGTTTTTCTTGGATGACTGCAAGCGCTCTTTCAATTTAGAAAAATTTTCGAAATGCTCACCACTGTCAAAAGAGTAAAGTCGGCCCCTGCGATTTTCCTTCATGCCCTTAGCAATTTGTAGACTTGTCTGTCCAGAGCCAGTACCTAGTTCTACGGCTACACGCGGCTGACTCATTTTGACGATCGAATAAAGAAATATAGAAAAGTCTTCCGAACCGTACAGTCTACTTGTTCGACGAATTAAAGCTTCTAAATCATCCATGGTCCCTTGATATTACATGAATGTTGACCAATTTAAACCAGTATTACCTTGCGCTCTAAAATCATTGGTTAGTAAAATTGAGCATGGTCCGAATGTTGATTCTTCTTGTTTTCCTGCTGACTCAAAACCTGGTTGCAAAAGATTTGCAGGGCTTAAGATTTTCAAACACACAAAGTATAAAGACGATCAAAACATATCATCCCGACTTGTATTCGCCAGAACTTTTTTCGAAAATTAAATTGATCCCGCCGCCTGCAAATACGAGTGCAGAAACAAAAGAAGAGCTGAAAGAGCTCATTGCTTTAAAAGCCAACCGAACCCCAAAAAAAATCAGAGAAATAAAGGCCCAACGTCATGCCCCGTGGGTGTTTGGTCCATTTGAAATGGCAAACTTTGAAGAGGACGATCCCATATTTCAATATGTGAGAGGCGCAATGCGGCCAGCTGCGGTTTTGGCTTTCAAATTCAAAAAGGAATTTGACAGAGTCCGGCCTTCTTTTCTTAATCCAGAAATCAATCCTGTTGTCAAAGTTCCTAAACATGCCTCGTACCCTTCTGCCCATGCTGCCCAAGCCTACGTTGCTGCCTATGCATTGATTGAGATTGCTCCAGAATTTAAGAAAGAAATTTTGCATTCAGCGGAACAACTGTCTCGTAATCGCGAACTTGCTGGCGTCCACTACAAGTCAGATACAGACGCAGGTATTGCTTTAGCCAAGAAGACTTTTGAAGTTTTAAATAAAGAAGCCTCTTTTAAATTATTTCAGGCTGCAGCAAAAGAACAGTATCTGTCCATGAAAGATGAAATAAAAAAGGACTATGAAGAATCTGAAAAGTACCGGGAGTAAATCTCCTTCAACTAGTTCGAAGCTGTTTTTGAAACTTAATAACGGCAGTCGACTTTTTCCGGGCCAAACCTTGGACGACACGATTATCGAACTATTGCTGCACTTAGAATACGTCCCTTATCTTCACATTCCGATCAAATTTAATGCGGCTGAACTTCTGCAAGAAGCGCAACACTTACGATCTCGCTATTCACCATATTTGAAAAAAAACGACGATTGGTTGACGCTGGGGTTGCGAACGCCAGGCGGAAGGCCAGGACGTCCCCTGAGCCAACCTAAGGAAATTGCGGCCCGCGATACTAAATTTGCCAAAAGGTGTCCTAGAACAAGAGCCCTCTTGGCGAAGGTCGTTGATTGGGATAACTGTTCAAGAATTAGATTTAGGGTTTTGAAAGCAAAATCTAAGGTTGCTTGTCACCGGGACGGTAATGATAGTTATCATCACATTACCGTCAACATTTCTCTGAATATGCCAGAGGGTTGTGATTACTTGATTGATCTCAGTCCCGCCGGACGGCGAACGAAGAAAACAAAAGTGATTCCCTTTAAAAACAGTGGAAGTATTTTTTTGGTAAACAACTCAAAATTTCATAGACTTGAAAACAAATCGCGAATTGACAGATATCACTTAACGGCATTTGGACGAGTTAAACTGCATGAGCAGACACTTTTAAAGCTGGCGCGAAAGCAAAATCAGATCCGTGGAATTGAAAATTTGATCAAAGCATTAAAGCGCTAAAAACCGCTTTCAGTCGTGCGAATTCGGAAAAATTTTAATTCAAGTAGTTTTGACACGCCAATTTCAAAATCTCTCTTTTTTCTGGCTCCCTTTGTTTGTTTTAGCAACTCTCTGTATGAAGATTTATTGTCAATGCTGAGCCAAATCTGCGCTTGCGATTTCGAGAGGACCAGTTTCCGAAATGGATAAGGTTTAATTAGAGTAACTTTTGAATCATTTACTATTTTCATTACATTCGGGTCTTTAATTAAAATTGAACTTTCCTCAGCCGCAGAGCTTGCAGATACTTTCTTAAGTCGAATAACGTAGTATCGCGAAATGGCCTGTAGCCAATCGGCAGAAGACCTGAACCCCTTAAAATTTTCAGAAAGGCTCGCGGGGGGGGAAGAACGAGTCTCGCTTTCCTCGGGGGGCATCGTTTCCGAGCCGTTTAGAACACCTTCATTGACCAGCTTTCTTAAAAGAGATTTAGAAATCGGTGGGCGCGAAAAATCGAACTTTAGGAAATCGAAAAGCGATTCAACGGACGCCACAAATCCTAAATTTTCAGAAAGCGTCACTATAGCGTCTAAGTCATAGCAAGTTTCTGTATGCCCCGGAAGTCGAATTCTTTTGTGAAATCCAGAACGATTAAAATATTCAATAACAAAAATCTCTGTATCCTGATGAGATATTTTTCGCAAATTGTGTAACATTCGCATAAAGCCGACTGGATAGATCATCTTTTTTTCTATTATTGAGACGTCAAGATCTGCAATCATTTCGTTTGCGATAATAAAATCAAATCTTTCATTAAACTTTAAGCTTTGGTCGGAAATGTCGATTTGCTTCAATTTCATTTTCTTTTCAAATTGCGCACACACTCTTCTTTGCGATTTGATGAGTGCCGGAGAAATGTCGTAGATGAAATACTTGATCTGTTGAAAATCCAGCTTATCTTGCCAGCCTTTACAAAATGAATTTGCGAAATAGCCGAGCCCACCACCAATTTCCAGAACATTAAAGGGTGTCTTTTTTCCCTTGTGAGCTGCAATCTTTTGAAAGAATGCTTCGCCATATGACAGGCCGTTTAAAAAAATGGTTGGCTTTCGAAAACGATGTGAAACGGTGGTTTCGTCAATCTCGAAGTTTTCAAAACTTTTTTTCAAATTCTTATGGAATTTTTTTGTGGAACTGACGACCACACTAGTTTTCCTTTTCATGAGCCGGCTCCATTTTTGCTAAATTCTGAAAATGCTCTTTCGGAATTATTTCGATGGGATCCTCTGGTCCGAAATAAAATGCGTACTTTTGTAATGATTTAATTCTACGACAAAGATTTGGATCAGATTTTTCCAGGGATCGGTCGCTCAATTCAAATTCTACCCCGCCAAGATCCTTGTCTTTGAAAATAAATCTTGCGATGTAGGATGTTTTAACATCGTCCCGCAAACAAAAATCAAGAATTGCGGGCTTAGATGCGAACTTAAAATTCCTGTCTAAAAATTGGATTAGACTTGTTTCCTGATTCTTTAGGCGGTGCGCGAGTCCTAAAGATAAAGGAATAAGATATTGATATTTAATCCCGTCATTTTTTGCCCACGAAAGAAAATTGCCTTTTGCATCAACGACAGGTAAACGAACAGCATCTTCTTTATCCAACCGATAAAATACTATTCTGTAATTCAGCGCAGAAATAATACGCTCGTTGAACACATCCATCGTGCTAATGCCGATCCAATAGAAAACGCCTATTTTTTGGAATGACAAAACCCAAATGCCAGCACAGAGCCAAAGAAGCACAAAACATTTCAGAGCTGTATTCATTCCTTTTCCTTTTTAAGGCCCAAAAACTCTGGGTAGAAAATTAGTGTCCAGTAAATTACTTCCATATAAGGCAAAAAGGATAGATTTAGAAAAAGTGCGCTAAAAAGAAAAAAGGAATAGCCATATAAAATTACAAACCATCTGGTTGTTTTATTAAAGAACAGGGGGATCATCAATAATTCCCAAATCAATTGTACACCAAGCAAGATCGTTAAAATTGATTTTGCAATTTGATTTTGGGATAAGAAAGATCGGACAAGCTGGGGGATCTGTAGGTATTGTTCGTCTTCAATAAATATTCTAACAATTTCAAAGGTTACCCAGTTTTCATCTTGAAGGTGAGAAATGGCAGCAAGCAAGGATAGGACGCCGAAAGGGAAAAAATATGCAAACCTGTCTTTCGAGTGACGATGGATATCCGTCATGGGCCATGCCAATATTTTTTCAAGAATCGCATTTGATTTTGAAAGTATTGAATCCAATGAATAGCAACTTCCGCTTCGCATAAAAAACAGGACGAAGGGAATTAAGGCATGAATTTTTACTGCAATGTATATCGGATTTGTAACTTCCAGGAAGAAAACAAGTATGAGAACTAGCGGGGTCATAAAACCTACTGCCAGCAAAGCATAGGACATAACATACAAAAGCGGCCAAAATAGAATGTTTTCTGAAAACAAAGGGGCCGTTGGCAATAATTGTAAATATCGAAATAGCATCAACAAGGCAAAGGCGATGCGCAGAATTCCAACTATCTTTTCATCGCGTCTAAAGTTCATTGCTGTTTCCAATTTAATTGCACGAAAGACCTTTTTAATTGACATGCTTTTGGCAGATTCTATGTTCTAGGCTAGTATGAAGAGTGATAAACAGTCATTTAAATTGCATCAGCTTCCATCTTTAAAAGTAAGAAAATTTTCCACTTCAGTGACTCGAATCGGCCAGACACATTCACGGTCCAAGCACCCTCTTTCCTTAAAGAATGTCATTGGCGATGGCTTTTTGATCTTGAAAAGCCCTGTTTTTTTGTCGGTCCGTCGTCAGACGAAGGAATTGGGTTTTCATTTCGTTCCTTTAAGGAATCTCTCTTACGATGATATTCCACTTTTAAATTTAGATTTGAACCTGCGGAAGAAGCAAATTCCATTTCTTCAAAATGAATATGTTTTGAAGAAGTTTAAAGGACTGAGTAAAGAGGTCTTTCAAATCGCGGGCTCCTATATTCAGTTTCGAAACTTTTCTCTGCATGAGTCTTCGCATGCAATTGCCAATCATTCGATCCGGGCCTCGGTAAGTAAAATTAGACGACTTCACAAAGGAAAAAATACAGTCATCGATCGAACGTTCTTGTTTTTGCTTGAAGAGTCCTTTGCAAGCGCAGTCGAAACTTTGGCAATGATTGATGTTCGCAGCGCCCTGCATGCAGATCTATTGATGTTAAATTCGTACCTTTCCTTTGATCAAGAGGTTCAAAAAAGCTTGGTGTTCGTATCTAAAAAAATAGGCAATCAGTTTCTACTGCGTGCGCTATTGGTTTCATATCTCTTTTCAAACTATATGTATGTAACCTTGGGGGAATCGGAATATGAAGTGTTTCTGAATGTTTTAGAGGTAGACCGCAACACTGAACACTTTAAGAGTTTGAATTTTCATCTGAGGGTGTTGCTTGCATTCGCTTTGAAGCTTAATCCCTATTTCAGAACTGGGACCAACCGTGTTTTTTTAAGCATGGTGGGAATAAAGAAAGATGTAAGAAGAACGAATGTAATGACTGTTTTGTCCCGAAAATCTTCCCGATTGCTGATAATGGATCTTTCTAGATCGCTCCAGTTGAAAGCAGTTGATGCTACTTTTTGATTCTAAAGGCCTCGCTCTTGGAAGAATATTTTTGGGGCTATCGACCTTTGCTTACTCTTTGCAGCGTATGCTTTTCTATTCGAGTTTTCTAAAAGATCCTTCTTTTGATTCGGGAGTTTCTTTTTTTGATTTTTTGCAGCCGAGCCCACCAGAACTACTCATCAGTTGTTTTTCTGTAATTCTTCTTCTTTCAATTCTTTTGATTTTGGGGAAATGGTCCAGATTGGTTTGTGCTTTACTTTTTTCGATTTGGTACTTTATTCATGCAACCAATTTCGCCTACACAGATCGCAGTGATGCAATCTTTTCAATCTTTTATTTCTTTGGCGTTTTCTTATTTAAGAACACTTCCGACAGCACTGTTTTGTCAAACATCAGGTCAGAGCGGATGATGCGAGTTTGTTTTGCTTTGCAAATTTCAATAATCTATTTCATGGCTTTTCTTTTTAAATTGAATGCTCAGTGGCTCAATGGGGATTCTCTTACATTTGTTTTTCAAAATCCAAACATGCATGGTCCTATGGGCGAATGGATTCACCTGCACGAATTCATTCCGAAACTTTTGACATATTCGACCTTGATCGTTGAAATCACTATTCCAATTCTTTATTTAGCAAATGAATTTTTTATTAAGAGCTTTGCGTTTAGAAATCTAATTGCCTTCACAATGATTTCTTTTCATTTGCTTATTGGTCTTTTTATGGCAATTCCTATATTTTCTTTAGTTTGCATTGCCTTGTGGATGACCCAAATTGTTTTTGATTTTTCTGGCAGTTCTCGACCGGTCGAAGAAAATGATGGATCCTGGCTTTCTCTTCGGGGTACTGTTTTCGCTTCTTTGATGGCGCTCATTATCGGCGGCAATGCATATCGTTTTAATCACAGTTTAAGAAAAGACTCGCCCGAACTAGAATTGCAATTGACGAATTTGGGCTTCCTGCAGAAATGGAATATGTTCAATTTCGACCGTAAGCCGAGCTATTTTGGTATATGGATCAGATCTTATGTGCCTACAAATGAAGGCCAGAGCCCAACTAGCATTGATTACTGGAGCTCTCTAAATTACCGCTATAATCGCTTTTGGCAGACTTATTTCGGTCAGGTTGTGAGCCAAAAGACTTCGTCCCTTTCTTTAGAGCGTTATATCTGCTCTCAGTTTTCCAGTGCGGAATCTCCTATTGAGACTATCATCGTAGAGCTGGTTAAAAATAATTGGGTCCAAGACAAAAAGGACGAAGAAGTTCTGGTAGCCAAAATGGTCTCCTGTCCAAAGTAAACTATTGAAAAGGACCAACGAAAGATGCTATTCTTAACGAGTGGTAAAAGCCAAAACTAAAACTTCCAAAAAGTCTATAGGCATTCGTTATAAATTAGACGAAAAAGTTATTGTTTTAAAAAATTCCAAAGAGCGTCTCATTCTGCTAGACAGCGAAAATCAGAAGTTTTTTTTTCAAATTTCCGGCGAATTGGCCGTGAAGAGCTATGAGTTGCTTTGTAAAGGACAGTCGCATCAAAGCATCATGGACAAGCTCGGCCGTTTGAAGACCGGGCTTACCGAGGCCGTATTGAACCGAGAACTTAAAAAGCTGACCGCTGACCTAGTGAAAAGTCACCTTATTCAAAAGGTTAAGTAATTATGAAGTCGAAAAATAAAAAAATGACCAAAGCCAAGACTTCTAAAAAAGTGAAGAGCTTTGGAGGATTCGAAAAAATATCGTTTTCAAGTGCGATGAAGGATCCTAAAAGTGCCGTATTGAGTGTTTTTGGTTTTGCTTGTAACTCGGCTTCAAGCTGCGGCCCTATGGATCCTTACGGCGGACCAGGATCCTCCGTTGGATCTGATGATCGATGTTGAGCCGGCACGATCCGTCTTCTAGCCAATCGCTTCTTAAATTATTTGCGTGGATTTTTGCAAACAAAAAAAAATTCAAGTTACGAGCAGTATCGAGATTGTGGCCTGCAAAGGTTGGAATTCGGCAATCAGACGTGGCGATTTTTGGAAGATCCATTTTTTCTAAGCGGAGCTCGTCGGGCTTAGGCTTCGGAAAAAATAGAATTGAAGCTTATTCAAAAGCCATGGCCGAAATCATTGAGAGAGAAATTCAGCGGAGCTTCAAAATCAAAAATTCGAATGGTTGTGCTGTTCACTTTTTTCGAGATCATGCCATAACCAACGCGCGAATGGAGCTTCTTGAGAGAGATGCCTTTCTTTGTTATTTTTTTTCTGGAACTGCATTTAAGAAGATTCCTTTAGCAAATATTTCATTTCACAATCACAAGGGTTTGTTTTTCAAAAGGAAGCTGTCTCAATTGGGGTTTGACTTACAAGTATATGAAATGAAGACGGCCGTCCAAAATGTCAAAGGAGTCGTCGTTACAATAGAATCCAAATCAAAATCGCGGTATTTGTTCGCGATCGGTCATGCGTGCGCTTTCAGCTTTAGTCAGGCAGCAGAACATGCCTTCAACGAGGCCATGAGGACAGTAGATTGGCTGCACTTCAATAAAAATACAAAGAGACGCCCATTGACCGTAAAGCGCTTTTTTGAATTACACAAACGCCGCGGTCACTCCACAGTTGAAGACCATCTGCGATTATGGCTTAACCCAGAATATGTACAGCTGTTGAAGGAACAAATTTTTCATTCCAGCATTCCAGCAAAAGGGCAGGCCAAAGCGTTTTTGGACTTAAAGGATATTCCTGTTTTTTTGAGAAGAAAAAATTCGATATTCCCTGGGTTGCCATTGTATTTCTGCAAAGCCAAGTCTGCTAAAATTCAAGAACTTTTCTTTGGCCCGACAAATTTGCAGCTAGTTAATCTCGCTAGAATTGAAAAATTTCAAGGCCTTGCTGTAAAAAAAGTTTTGAATATTCCTTCTTTTCCGCATCCGATAGCTTAGTTGGGAATTGAATTTCAAGTCTATGATATGGTGAAAGTTGACTAACGATGTCTGGCGCCTTCTTCGATAACTCTTTAGCGATGACTTGGGCGCCTCGACTTAAAGCTAAATGCTTCGTGTAGGTGACGG
>LNFM01004349.1_pt1 | contig 26224 bp, 20 predicted proteins | sample 596031 | NCBI WGS metagenome assembly LNFM01 (sample SAMN04254537, study PRJNA301005) | activated carbon metagenome | isolation source: dual media filters at the Ann Arbor, Michigan drinking water treatment plant | place: USA: Ann Arbor | reverse complement strand
CAGCAACCCGACTATACCGACGCTTTATTCGCACGAGGGTCCCACCCGCCTTGCGCAAGCGCCTCAATATGTGGCTGCTTCTTTACGACCCTATCACCCGCCAGATTGAAGATATTGCTCCAGGCCAAGGTTTTCACTAGATGTTCCAGTCCCGTCCTCAGCCTTTGTTCTAACGAGACCCGGCCACCGCGAGCGCATCACCCTCTGCGCCAAGCGCGGCTCAGCTCGGTGCCGCGCGTCTCGTCTGTCCACCTCCGCTTCGCCCCTTTGATTCGTATTGGGCTCGTCGTGAGGCAACGGCCGAACACACGCGCATTTTGCTCCGCCTCCAAGTTGGTATCGACGTTGCGGTTTGAGTTCGACCCTGATGCAGCATGGAACGAGCGAGGCACGGTGGTCACGGCGATGAGTGAAGTCGGTGTCGCGGAGAGCCTCGGAATGCTCGGTCACTTTGCTAGAGACACAGGGCGGGCGGCTCAGTACGGCGTCTCGTCGGCATGTGATGTGCATCACGGCAAAGCATGAAGTTGACCCATTCGGGCGTCCCCCCAGATTGCCCGTGTGGGTCGGCTGGTAGATTGACGAGCGGAGTGACCAGCTCGGGACGGCAAAGGACGGATTTGAAGTGCGTGAAGAGGATCGAGACCCCGCGGAAATCTTGAAGATGCGACGGAAAAGCCCACGGGCTTGGTCGCTTCGATCGTCCTATCCCCCGGTCTCCACGATGGCATCATCCCGCGCGGCAATCCCCCCGCGATCCCCAGTCGATGCCCTGGGGGTGCGCCCTTCGAGGCCGTGTCGCGCCTCAGGATGAAGTGCCTCTCGTGCCATGTCCTGTCGATGTGCCGAGATGGATGCTGCGAGAGGGTGTTGCCTGAGGATGCCTCCGAGTCATCAGTCCACCTTCACTGCACTTGCCCTCCGCAGGGGCCCCCTGAGGCCGAAGGCCGAAGCTCTACGTCCATGTGTGGAAGGCTCATTCGATGTGGACGGCCTTGGGTAAGAGAAGGGAAGGCTTTGGGCTGTCGCCCTGGCCCCGAGGAAAGACCAACGACGACCTTAAGGTCTGCTCACCATGGCTTCATCGGGGGCTTGATCCCTATGCACTATAATAAGTACCCGTAAGGCTCGCTTTGCAGAGTGGAGCCCGGCCAGGTCATGCAGCAAAAAGGTCGCCCCTCGATCAGTGCCCGAGTTGGTTCTGAGAAGCAGGCTCCCAGGCATGAACGCAGAGGTGTCGAATTTTGGATCATGCGGGGCGAACAGATCGCGAGATGGGACTGCTCAACCACGACCTATCCGATTGAATAAGGCTCAAGGCATGCTGCACGGCAGTCGCGGTCTACCGGATCCGCCAGGACCTCCTCTCTCCTGAGCCGCTTTAGGAAGTCGCGAGGCTGGTAATGCACGAGCCGTTTCGAGAGCACACGGGCGGGTTCGTCGCGAGGGTGAGCGGGTGACGGCCCGTCGCTAGTAGACAAGTGCCTCAAGTACGGTGGGCGTGCGCTCGCGAACTGTATTACGCAACTCACTGCTTCCGAGCGATGCGCTGCTTCACGCATGTACCGGATCGGATGAACGACATATCCGCGCTACTTCTTGGCAAGGCCAGTTATCGGCCTCACACCGTAGCTCTTTGCGAATTGCCCCGTCTTCAAGCAATCGATAAAGCGTCCTCGGCAAACCCGCTCGCAACCTGCACTTGTTCTGCCCGCGGCCATGCAGTTCATAGAACAGACTTCACGCTGACCACTGCAGGTTCTCACGCCTTGAGGAGCTGCAAGCCTCTGGTTTTCCTTTCCCAGTGCCACCATGCGCGGGTCACCCACACAGCCGGTGCCAGCGAGGCAATCGGCTGGCGCTTCGCCACCGACGACCCGACTCGGGAGTTGTAGGAAGGCGGCCTGCTTCATCGCGGCGTCATACGTTGCCCGCGCCACCGCGTTCATCACTTGGTCGAAATAGAGCCTTGGATAGGCATGCAACGATTGGAGTAGGGCGGCAGCAAACGGAGAGTGTTGTCCCGGCAGTCCGTCCAGCGCCGATTGGCCGAACTGTGTTGAGGTGACGAGTAGCAGTCCTCGTATTGTGCCAGCTTCGATGCGTGTGAATGAGAGTTTCTTTCCCTTCAGGCCGGGACAGATGTTGTCCAGTGGGTTGTCGCGACAGGCGTCAAGAATGATGAGCTTGTGCCGTGCCGGCTCAGTCGCCGCCATGATCCTCTCTGCCGACACACCGTTGGTGAGGGCACCGCTGAGGCAGTCAAGCCTGGCATCGGTCGGTGCAAGCATGTTGCCCTCTGGCGTTGCGGAACCATGACCCGCGAAGAACACTAGCGCCATGTCGGCCCCAGTGGCACGGCTCTTGAGTTCGTCAAGCGCCTTAAGAAAGGGGGCGACACCGAGATTGAAGCAGCCCGGCGTGATGCCGTCGCAGGCAAGCACCTCAAAGCCATGCCCCGCGAGCAGTGTCGCCATGCTGCGCGCGTCGGAAGCAGGATTGTCCAGCACAGGGAAGTTATTGCTCGGATAAGCGCTCTGCCCAATCACCAATGCGACGCGTTTTGCTTCCGTCGATGCTGCCATAAGTATCAGTGCGACAAACGCCGCCAACACACGCATCAACATCGACTTTCCGGTGCTCCGCTGAGCCAATGCAAAACCTGCAACCGCCTAAGATATTCATTCTGTCCGCCATCGAAGGCAATGTAAAAGACGACCGGACGTCAGCAGAGAAATACCGTCTCCCGAGCACCCGCCGCAGGTCCAACTGCAACGGCTTCAACTTCTCTCTGCGATGGACCGCGAACCCACCGGTAGACGAAGACCGGCACACCCATATGGTTCTAGTGTACGGACCAAACGCGCATGGCGATCGACTACTATCTGCGACTGACGGGCGCAAGCCCGGTCAGTTCCTTGTTGCCGATCGTGGCGACGAGACCAGTCCCGACTCGCCGAAGCGATCGGGAACGATCACTGGGCTCGCCTCGTTCGATCCCATAGCGATTGGCGGCAAGACCTTCGATGCTGCAGCCGAATGGGCACTCGCAACAGGTGGCCGGCGCACAGGCGCAACAATCGAGGTAGCCGATCCGTGGCTCAATCGGATCATTGTGCGCAAAAACTGACAGAGCAACGCGATTCACTAATCATTACAATGACGCTTTCGAGGAGGAAGTTATGAGCCAGAAGAATATCGCCGTCATCATCGGAAGCCTGCGCAGCGACAGCTTCAACGCCAAGCTCGCAAATGCCCTCACCAAGATCGCGCCGCAGGACTTCACGTTCACAAAAGTCGAGATCGGCGACCTGCCGCTCTACAATCAGGACGATGACCGGAACCAGTCGCCGCAGGTCAAACGACTGAAGGCTGTGATTTCGGGTGCCGATGGTCTTCTGTTCGTGACACCCGAGTACAACCGCTCAATTCCCGGTGTGCTCAAGAATGCGATCGATCACGCCTCGCGACCTTACGGTCAGAACGCGTGGGCCGGTAGGCCGGCGGGCGTAGTCGGGATCTCGGTCGGAGCCATTGGGACGGCGCTCGCGCAGCAGCATCTGCGCAACATCCTTGCGTATCTCGACGTCCCGACGCTCGGTCAGCCCGAGGCGTTTCTTCAAATGAAAGACGGCCTGTTCGAAAGTGATGGCAGCATTGGCGCAGCGAGCAATCAATTCTTGCAGGGTTGGATGGACCGCTACGCTGAGTGGGTGAAGATGCACGCTGCCTGAGCAAGTTGGAGCGGGTTTATCGAGGAGAGCTGGGCGCCTTACGCATCTCAGAGCAGGGCCCTTTGCCACCTCTGGGTGACTCACTCGCGTGGGCCCGATTTCGCTGTGACGGTCACCCAACAATGGCAGCGCATCCAGCTCCAGCTCCAGCTTCGCCGGCGCCGAGATGATGCTGCTTTGCTTCACCGGCTCCAACAAGCTGGTCCGGTCTGGTTGCGTGTCGACATGAATCGCTTCCTAGTGATGTGCGGAGATGTCGAGCGTGCTAACGCTCGGAGCGACACGCTTTCGTGATCCAACAATGGGTGAGAACTACAAATTGGAGGCGCCACTCTTAGGATCGCCTTGCCGGTTTTTCTATCCAGTGGTTAGCATCGGCCCAATCGACCACACTGCCTGGCTTTGGAGCGCGTCTCGTGAGCGAGATCCTGTACGAACAGCGTGGCCCCGTCACGCTCATCACCATCGATCGTGCCGAGAAGATGAACTCACTCGATTTCGCGGCGAACGACGAGTTGACCGAGGCTTGGCGGCGTTTCGAGCATGACGCGACGGCCCGTGTCGCCGTAATCACCGGAGCGGGGGACAAAGCCTTCTGCGCGGGTGCGGATCTCAAGACCTATACGATCGACTTTGCCAACCGTCCTGCCCCCGAATTCCGCCAGCGCTACACAGACGGACCGGGCTTCGCAGGCATCACGCGGAACATGGATATCGGCAAACCCATTGTCGCCGCCGTCAACGGTTTTGCCATCTCGGGTGGCTTCGAGCTGGCCCTCGCTTGCGATATTCGCTTCTGTTCACCGAACGCAGAGTTTGCGCTTCAGGACGTGAAATGGGGCTTCCATGCCTGCGATGGCGGTTTGATACGCCTGCCCCGGATTGTAGGGCTCGGCCATGCCATGGAGATCGTGCTCTCGGGCGACCGCGTCGATGCGGAGCACGCGTACCGGATCGGGCTTGTCAACCGCATCCATCCGGCCGACCAGCTTATCGGCAAGGCGATGGACTATGCGGCGATGCTCGCGTGTCGGGCGCCGCTCGCTCAGCGTTTCGCGAAGGATGTCATGCGGCGCGCGTTCGGCATGTCTCTCGAGGAAGCCATGAAGTTGGAATCGCGTTCTTTCTATGACCTGGGTGGTACGCAGGACATCCGCGAGGGGACGGCCGCTTTCCGCGAAAAGAGAGTGGCCCGTTTCGAGGGTCGATAGGGCCCGCACTGGACTGTTACGTCCGTGCCACTGCGGTCTCGTCGTAGTGTCCACCGCCTCGCCGCTAGGCTTCGCTGATAGGCGTCCGATATCATCGGATGAACGCCATGCCCTCTCCTTGCCGACGTGGAGAACCGTTGATCAATCAGTCTGGTTGCGATGACGCAGAGCTTGTTGGAGACAGTGGGACATTCAGGGCGCTCTAGATAAGGCATTGATCACATTGATATTGCTGTGTTTCTGGCCCTGATTTGGGGGAGCATTTTGGGGGAGCTGGTGCATCCGTTGGCGACCCAACATAAGAGCACTGTGTGCCAAAGAGACGTGTTCGGAGCAATGCTTGCTGGGGGGAGATGCCGGATTATGACGCGTTCGGCCAGACTCGTGGCCGGCATTCGCAAATCTCCATCGCTTCTGCCGTCCAGCTGCACACACCTGTGGCCAACTAATCCCGCTGCGAACAAAACTGGAATTCAGTCTGCAGTTGCAGTCGCATTCAGTGTGGGGAATCGTGACAGCTGATTGTGATCGACAGCATTGCACGATAGTCCGGTTTCCATGTCTCCAGCTGATCAGGCACCTGCAGGGTACACGCCGTACCATAGCCAGTTCCTCGCACACCGCCTGACGTTGTCAGGGCTAGGTCAGGAGGCATTTGCGCGTTCCCTCTCGGCGGCGAAGGTCGAAATGAAGCCGCATCAGGTCGACGCTGCGCTGTTCGCGCTCAAATCGCCCCTGTCCAAGGGAGTGATCCTTGCCGATGAGGTGGGCTTGGGGAAAACCATCGAGGCCGGGCTCGTTGTTGCTCAGAGGTGGGCGGAACGGCGGCGTCGCATTCTGCTGATCGTGCCAGCATCGTTGCGCAAGCAATGGGCGCAGGAGTTGCGGACAAAGTTTGCAATCCCGAGCGTCATTCTGGACGCCAAGATCGTGAAGGATCTTGAGAAGCAGGATAAAGCGACCAATCCATTCGACCGCACTGATGCGGTGATCATTATCTCGTATGAGTTCGCCGACAAGAAGATCGACGCGATTGGCACGACGTTGTGGAGCCTTGTCGTCATCGACGAAGCCCACCGACTTCGCAACGTCCATCGGAAGTCTGGCTCCGCCCGAGCAAAGCGGCTGAAGCAAGCCCTAGGGACGGAGAAGGGGCCGTTTCGTGTTCTGTTGACCGCGACTCCCCTGCAGAACTCGTTGACGGAACTTTATGGCCTGGTCTCGATCGTCGACGAGCATGTCTTCGGCGACGAGCATACATTCAAAGCAAATTACACGGGCCGAAGCGCTGGCCGTTCCGGTCTGCTCATGCTGCGCGAGCGACTGCAACCCGTGATGCGGAGGACATTGCGGAAGTCCGTACTTGACGCGGGCCACATCGCCTACACCATCCGCAACTTACACCTGGAGACCTACGAGCCGGCTGACAACGAGCACAAGCTCTATCTCGGTGTTTCCAATTTCCTCAAGAGAGACGATACGATCCTGTTCGGTGACAGGAACAATCCACTCGTGCTGATGGGTTATCAGAAGATCCTCGGTTCTTCGACCTATGCCATCGCTCAAACGCTCGACTCATCGATTAAAACGCTAAAGCGCCGGCATCGCGCTTCTCTCGCTGACATCGCAGACATCGAAACTGAAGACGAGAGGACTGAAGACTACGATGATGAGCAGGACGACGAGGTCGAGGTCGATCCGGTCAAGCTGAAAGCGGAGATCGAGGAGCTGACGGCACTGCGTGACCTTGCTCGCTCGATCGGCCCCAATGCCAAAGGTGATGCGCTGGTTTCTGCCCTCCCGCGCATTCTTGACGAGATCGTTGCCAAGCAGGGTGCTCGCAAAGCCGTCATCTTCACGGAGTCGGTGCGGACGCAGACCTATTTGCGCGACCTTCTGACGGCGCGCGGGTTCGCCGGACAGATTGCGCTGCTTAATGGTTCCAACAACGATGCAGACAGCCGCGCCATCTATGAGGCATGGCGCAAGAAGCACGAAGGCTCCGATCAGATATCGGGCTCTCGCACTGCCGACATGAAAGCTGCAATCGTTGAAGCCTTCCAAGAGCACAGGAGCATTCTTATCGCCACCGAGTCGGGTGCTGAAGGCATCAATCTGCAGTTCTGCTCCCTGGTCATCAACTTCGACTTGCCCTGGAACCCGCAGCGTGTAGAGCAGCGGATCGGACGCTGTCACCGCTTTGGTCAGAGGATTGACGTCACCGTCGTCAACTTGCTGAACCTCAAGAACCGCGCGGAAGAGCGCATCCACGAGTTGCTCCGCAGCAAGTTCCAATTGTTCGAGGGCGTGTTCGGTGCATCGGATCAAGTTCTGGGTGTGGTCGGCGACGGCATCGACTTTGAGGCCCGTGTACTTGCGATTGTGAGGAAGGCGCGCGACGATGAGGAGGTGAGGGCCGCATTTGATGAACTGCAGGCGGAACTCGACGAGAGCATCACGGCGGACATGGCCGCCGCTCGAAAGACGGCGATCGATCATCTCGATACAACGGTCGTGCAGCGCCTGAAAGATCGAGACGGCGAGATAAAGGGCGTGTTGGATGAGTTTGAGCGGGGGTTGCTCACGCTCGTTCGCTCGGAAAAGCCCGAAGCACGGTTCAATTCGGTCGACCCACGTCGATTTGAGCTTGACGGCCGAACCTGGACGACTGCGTGGCAGGATGCTGACGCTTCCGATCTCGCACACTTGCGGCTGACGGACGAGAACTTGGCGATGGTCCTCGCCGAGAAAGCCAAAGGACGCTCCCTTGTGCCTGCGATGCTCACATTCCGCTACGATCAACGCTCGCCGGGTGGGCAGCTGGCGGATGTTGCGCAGCTGATCGATAGCAGAGGGTGGCTGGATGTTGCGCGCGTGAAAGTTCCACTTGGGGATGAGGTCGTCGAGCGGTTGATTGTCGCCGCGGTGACGGATGATGGCCAGGACATCGACCCAAGTACGGCCGCCCGATTGTTCTTCCTGCCGGCTTGCGTATTGCAAGAAGGAATGCCGCCAGACGATGTGGCGAAAGCGGCGTCGGAACGCCAACGGGGCGCGGCGCTGCAGGATATCGGACGGATGGCGGGGCAGTGGTTCGACGAGAAGAGCCAGCAATACAACCGGTATGCAGCGGACATGGAGAAGGGTCTCGACAATGAGATCGCGACTTTGGAAGAGCGAGTGACGGAGCTGCGCGAGCAGTCCCGTGCAGCAGGATTGAGCCTCGATGAAAAGTTGAAAATGCAGCGAGAGGCATCCCGGATCGATCGTCAACGCGATGAGCTGATGGCGGATCGGTTCGCACGTAAGCGCAAGATTCAGGATGAGGTTGAGAAGTTGATCGAAAGCGTGGGCGAGAGTCTGAAGGTAGAGCCAAAGTTTGAGCCGCTGTTTGCCATCAAGTGGGAGTTAACGCGATGACTGCCGGGAATGGGGCGGGCGGCAATGGCCGAAAGCAGCGGCTCGAACTGACTTGGATCGGGAAGGATGATCGGCCTCGCCTCGAGCCTCGGATTCTGCTGCCGCAAGCCGACTTGAGGTATGCCAAGGGCACTCCCGACGACGGAGGGATCCACGACAACATTCTGATCCATGGCGACAACCTTCTGGCGCTAAAGGCTTTGGAGCAGGAGTTCGCAGGCCGAGTGAAGTGCGTTTACATCGATCCGCCGTATAATACTGGATCGGCCTTCAAGCAGTATGATGATGGGCTTGAGCATTCGTTGTGGCTCTCGCTTCTCAGGGACCGCATTGAGCTGCTTCGTCGTCTATTGTCCGACAATGGGTCCATTTGGATTTCGATCAACGATCAGGAGGCCCATTATCTCAAGATCATGCTCGATGAAATTTTCGGGCGAGAGAACTTCATTGCTGCCAACGTTTGGCAGATGATCTACACCGTGAAGAACACGGCGAAGCATTTCTCGGCGATGCACGAATATGTGCTCGTCTATGCGAAGGATGCGTCTAAGTTCAATTTGCGCTTGTTGCCTCGTGAAGCGAAACAAGACGACGCCTACGACAATCTCGATGATGATCCTCGCGGCCCCTGGAAGGCCACTCCATTGCACGCGAGAAACTCCTATAGCTTAGGACAGTACGCAATCGTATCTCCGAGTGGCCGCCAAATTCGTCCTCCTACTGGAACCTACTGGCGGATCTCCGAAGAGTCCTTCGTTGAGATGCAAAGGGACGGGCGCATCTGGTGGGGGAAGAGCGGCGATGCGACACCGGCACAGAAGAGGTTCCTTTCGGACGTAAAGAAAGGCGTGACGCCTACAACGCTCTGGTTGCATGCTGATGCTGGGCACAATGCCGAGGCAAAGAATGAAGTTAGGGCGATCTTTGGCGACCTAGGCGAGCTGTTTCTGACGCCTAAACCTGAACGGCTAATGAGGAAGGTCATTGAGCTTTCGACTGACCCCGGTGATCTCGTCCTCGATAGCTTCGGTGGCTCGGGTACGACTGGGGCTGTGGCGCACAAGATGGGCCGCCGCTGGATCATGATCGAACTCGGTGACCACGCGACGACGCTCATCGTCCCGCGCCTGCGGAAGGTTATCGACGGAGACGATGCCGGTGGCGTCACGGAGGCAACAGGGTGGAAAGGTGGGGGCGGCTTTCGCTTCTTTAGGCTCGCGCCGTCGCTGATCGAGGAAGACCAGTTCGGTCAGAAGGTCATCTCCAAACAGTACAACGCTGAGATGTTGGCAGAGGCCATGTGCAAACACATGGGCTACACATACGCGCCTGCGCACGAGGCTGGTTCATACTGGCAGCAAGGTTATTCGACCGAACGCGACTTCATCTATACGACTACGCAGTCGATGACGCACGACGCGTTGAAGGCTCTATCATTGGAAGTCGGTCCTGATCGGACGCTTCTCGTCTGTTGCAAAGCGTTTCGCGCTCGCTTGGCGGACTTTCATAATCTCACAGTAAAGAAGATCCCCCAGGCTGTACTAGACAACTGCGAGTGGGGCCGCGACGATTATTCGCTCTCGATCGCAAAGCCTGCAGAAGATGCAAGCGCTGGTTCCGATGAAGGGCCGGACAACGATGACGAAGGTAACGGAGGAGATCTCCCTTCAGCCGCTAGAGGTCGACGTCGCTCGTCCGCCCCTGAACCGATCGTCGAAGCTCGCATCGCTGCACCGAAAAGAGCCCCTCTCAAGATGGACGGCACAGCGCGGCAGCCTCGGCAGCGCAAGTCATCCTCTGCGGTTGTCGCGCCGCCGCCTGCTGAGCCAATTCGTGCAGACAAGGCACAGGCCAAGCAGCAGCAGTCCACGTCGAAGAGCGCTGACAAAGACAAGGGCGGCTCCAAAGGCAAGAAGAAAGCAGCGCCAGTCGCCGAGAAGCCAAAGGCAGCAACTAAGAGCCGGCCGACTTCCAAGTCAAAGTCGCGGCAAGTGTCTGATGAAAGACAAAGGCGGCTGCTGTGAACGAACAGCTCTACAACCAAATGTGTGCCCGACTTTCACTGCGTGCCCCGCAGAAGGAGGCGCTACGTCGGCTTGCTGACGTGATCGACGATGTTGATCCGACCAAGGATGCCGATGTCGAGAAGGCGCTGGAAGCTGTCCGTGCAAAGTACGAGGGTGTGGCGGACTTCGAGCGTGCATTTCCCTCTCTGTGCTTCGCTTTGGCGACCGGCGTTGGTAAGACACGCTTGATGGGCGCATTCATCACCTATTTCTATGAGACGGGCCGCTCGAAGAACTTCTTCGTGCTCGCGCCGAACCTCACGATCTACGAGAAGCTTATCAAGGACTTCACGCCGGGCACACCGAAATACGTCTTCAAGGGCCTGCAAGCGTTCGCCAATCGTCATCCTGTCGTGGTGACCGGTGACACCTACCAAGATGGCAAGGGTCTGCGTAGGCAGGGCGAACTCTTCGCGGCTGATTGCATCATCAACATCTTCAACATCTCAAAGATCAACTCAGAGGCCAGGGGTGGCAACAAGCCCCGCATGATGCGGCTCAGAGAAGCGCTGGGTGAGAGCTATTTCGACTATCTTGCTCGACTGCCTGATCTCGTCCTCCTCATGGATGAGGCGCATCGCTATCGCGCGAGTGCCGGCGTTCGCGCAATCAACGACCTGAAGCCAATTCTTGGCCTTGAGCTGACCGCAACTCCAAAGGAGCCGTCAGGTCGCGACTTCCGAAACGTCATCTACAGCTATGGCCTGGGTGACGCGATGGCCGATGGCTTCGTGAAGGAGCCTGCGGTCGCGACACGTGAGAACTTCCGCGCTGCGGACTATGCGGAAGATAAGGCAGGCACGAACGGTCTCACGCGGCTGGAGGAAGTCAAACTCGAAGACGGCATTCATCATCATGAGCACGTCAAGGTGCATCTGGACCTGTACGCTCGTCGCACCGAACGGAAGCGCGTGCACCCGTTCATGCTCGTTGTTGCAGAGAATATCCAGCACGCCACGTGCATCAAGGCATTCGTTGAGTCCGAGCGCTTCTTCGGGGGCAGATACGCTGGAAAGGTCATCGAGGTGCATTCGGGTACTGCGGCGGCAGTGCGTGACGAATCGGAGCGGCGACTGCTGGCACTAGAGACTGACGATGCGACCGAGATAGTCGTCCATGTTAGCAAACTAAATGAAGGTTGGGATGTCACCAACCTCTACACGATCGTTCCTCTCCGAGCGTTTGCAGCTGAGATATTGACAGAGCAGACCCTAGGGCGTGGCCTGCGGCTGCCTTACGGAGAGCGGACGAGCGATCCAGCGGTAGACCGTCTAACCGTCATCGCACATGATCACTTCGACAAGGTCATCGAAGAGGCGCGAAAGCCGGGGGCCGTGACTATGCGCGCGCTCGAAATCGGCCCCGATGGAAGTGTGAAGCCTTCGCGTGCAGATATCGTTACAGCCAAGCCCATCTATGAAAGCAAGGTCGAGCAGGATCTGGCACAGCACGGAGGTTTTGGCGAGCCTGAGCGCCTTGCTGTCGAGGTGACTCGGAAGGTCATCGAAGAGGAGGCGCGTTCGCTGCCGGGCGGCTTTCAGCAGTTGGCGTCCGTGGAGGTTCAGACGCGCATAGTCGCGCGCGTGGGAGCGATTATGAGGCCCACCCAGGGTGCGCTACAGTTGGAAAGGCCGTTGGACGTATCGCGCATCGTCAAGGCCTACACGACCAACCTTGTCAAACACGCCATAGAAATTCCGGAGATTGTCGTTCTGCCCGCGCGGCGTGACGTCACCTTCTGGTTTAAGCCTTTTGATCTTCCGCGCCTTCCGTTCAATCCCCAGCCGATGGACGGCGCTGTGCTCATCCGGGATGTGCGAACCGGGAAGGAAGAGCGGATCGAAGTCAATGTGGTCGGCGCCAAGGAACAGCGTCTTGAGAACTATCTGGTGCGTAAGCTCGTGGATCTCGACGAGGTCGATTATGGGTCGAACGCTGAGCTTCTATTCAAGCTCGCTGGGCAGGCCGTCGAGCAGTTGAAGACCTATCTGGAGGACAATCAAGTTGAGGCGGTCCTGCGAGCACACGATACGATGATTGCTGAGTTCATCTTCAGTGAGATGATGCGCTATTGCGAAGAGACGCCCACCGAGTACAAGCCGACGATCACGAAGGGCTACACTCGTCTAAGCGAGCAACATTTTGGTCGAGAGCGGGATCTACCGATGCGTGATTTCCGGGAGGCGATTGTCCCGCGCGCCGATACGCGCAAGTACCTATTCAATGGATTTGAGAAGTGTGCCTTCGACACGCAGAGATTCCATTCAGATGATGAACGCCGCTTCGCCGTCCTGTTGGACCAACGAACCCCTGACGTGAGAGTTTGGCTGAAACCGGGGGCCGGCGTGTTCCAGATCACTTACACGAGAGGTGACAGGTACGAGCCAGACTTCCTCGTGGAGGCTGATGACCGGATGTTGATTTGTGAGGTCAAGGCAGCGAATGAACTTGCAGATCCTGTCGTGCGAGCGAAAGCTGACGCGGCTCGGACATGGGTCGATGCAGCCAATGTTGTTGCGAAGGAGGCAGGCCGCAAGCGTTGGCAATATGCCCTGATCCCACACACGGATATTACAGAAGCGGCGACGCTTGATGGGCTGGTTAGTCGGTTTAGTCAGACGGCCTCGGTGGTCCAATAAAGAGATCGTCTGCGGTCTGCGGTTCATGCCCTATGCGGCTTGCGAAGTGTGCAACCTCTTCTCCATGACGTGCGCTGCCGAGGCCGTCCACCGGCTGTTCTTGCGCGTCAGCGAAGGTGAAGGTCTACGATCTTCCGCCGGCGTCGGGGTCCCTATTTTCTCAAGTAGGCCTTGAGATCTTCGATGCTTCTAAAGACCAGCTCAGGGTGCGCGGATCGAAATTTATCCAAGTCGACAACCCTCTTTATTCCCTTTGCCTTCTGCCTATCGTTTGCATCCCGCAAGATCCGCTCCTGATCGATCAAATCATGTGGAAACAAAATGATCTGTATGAGCGGCTGCTTGAAGTCTCCGTTCTCCAATTCGAAGCCGTACTGAAGGAATACCGTAGCGTCCCGCTGATTGATGAGCGTCTGGGAGCCGGGCAGATTGTCAACGGTGCCGTCCCATCCGTTGAGAGAAGCATTGCCACGCTCAACGAAGCGCAAACGTGGATACGTTCTAACCGAGGCGCATTTAATGTCGTCACGGGCTTCGTCAGTGGTTATCTTTTTCCTCTTGTTGGAGGTCATTGAACCGCTTCGCCAGCGTCGCACTATTGTGGCCAGATCCCCGATGTTGATGAAGTGCCCCTGTCCGTTGAATGGGGACTTTTCATCGGGAATTAGGTAAACCGAATCGTCGACAATTGAAATCCTGTCGTAGACGATGTTGCCGTGGCGACGACCACCCCGGCCGTACTGGCCGCGCTTCCCGATGCACGATTTCACATCGACATAAAAATGCTCGTCCCCATTGATGGGCGTCAGGCGAAAGTCTGTATGAAACGAATTCGTCCGCTCGGTAATGTATGACCGACTTTCACAAAACTCCCGGTATACGAACTCGCCGAAGGAACCCAGCTGTGAAGGGTTTTTGAAGGGAATATCCATTGTGAACCTCTCGATTCTGCTCAGGTGTTGGTTTGGCGGTATTCAGTGCGACGATGACGAACCATGCTTTGGCTGACTGCGGCGGCCGACACAGGACTATCTAAACCTTAAGGTCGCCCGACCAGGACGATAGGCCTTGTCGAGCATCCGAATCTGGTTTCCGGAGAGATCGAATTCAGTGGCGCGGTCTGGTGTAAAATTCACGACGAATCCTGTGGGGCTACCAAACGCCGGCATAACTCCCGAACCGAAGCCAGCTAGCTTTTCAGTGAGGCCCTCACGTGCCGGTTGAGGAAAGGTTTGCTCAGGTTTGGAATGGTCGAGATGGATGACGAGAAGCCGCTCCACACCTAACAGTGCTGCAATGAAGATGGGTTCTGGTCGCCGTTCCGCCGTAAGCACGATGGCGTGTGGCACGAACGACGCCCGCCACGCTTCCTCCTCCGCCCGCCGCTCGGCCGTCTGCCGCTCCTGCAATTCGAGACGTGTATCGTCGATCGCCTGAGATATGACTGCAGCTGGTACCTCCAGTGCGGAGGAGAGGGCCTTGATGAGATCCGGAAGATCCAGATGTCCATCGCAAAGCTCATCCAATCGCCGAATGCCTTTTGCGAGGTTTTTAAAGCCACAGCGTTGCGCCAACTGGCGCGGTTTCAGACTGAGGACAGACTTCCGTTCATCAATCAACGCGTGAATGGGCAATTTTCCTCTCATGGCAATGCCTCCTAGGGAGCTGGGCTAGCATCAATCAATGCACATGCGTCGACTAGCGTGGCGGACATCATCGAAGTGGTCTGCTGAAGATAAATCCGCCAATAGCGGCGACAGTCTCAGCAAACCTGCGAAGCTGGCTCACAAGCTGCCGGACGTTGAGGTCGCCCTCATAGCTTACGAAGAAATCCGCAGAGATTGCCTTATCGCTAAAGCAGTGGAAGCGCGCGAAAATCATCTCCCCATTGAGTTCGTTAATCTTCTCCGTGACCTTCGATCGTGGGCCGCGATTCTCGAGCACGCTGACGATCCGAACGTTCGTCCACTCCGTTTCGAGCTCGATGCTGCACACGGCATCTATCCCATTCACGACGAAAAGGACGCCGTCACGGAATACACTTTCCAAGCGCAACATGTTCAGAGCACGCGCCAGCTCCACGAGAGTCACGCGGTTCTCGGGGATTGCCAGGGGAGGACCGTCTCCACTGATCGGGACGAGATTGGTCATGATTTAATCTCCTAGCGCGCATCGCAACGGTGATTGGGATTCTTTCCATCACAGCGGCGCACCAAACACGTCGATTTCGACCGTGTTCACGATCTTGGCGAACCGCCGCAGAAGCTTGACGAACTGGCGGACGTTGAGGCCGCCGTCATAAGTCATGAAATACTCAGCCCAGACCGTGTCCCGATCGTCATCGCAGCGAAAGCGCACTATGATGATATCGCCGTTAAGTTCGTTGACCTTCTCGATGACGCGGTCTTTGGGGCCCTTGTGCTCGATGTTGCTGATGAACAAGATGAACTGACGGTCATGGTCGATGGTCACGAAACAGGGGTCATCGAGCCCATCGATGATGCGAAGACGTTCGTGCTCGCGCTCACACTCAATGAAGATGGAAGCGAGGACGCGCTGCAACTCGTCGAGGGTGACCTTGCTCTCGCAAATGGTACGAAGCGGGCCATCAACATTCATCGGAATGACATTGGTCATAGAGATTTCCTATTCTGCTTTGCGGGGGTCACGCAGCCGCAAGCGGCCACCAGCAGTCGGATCTGCTTGCGCTGTTTGGCACTGTCTATGTTCGAGCGTCTGATGCCCGAGCGCGGGAGCCTTAGGGTGTTGCGAGCTGTGAAGTTGGGTCGCTCATGGATGCGTCGAACAGGCGCTCGGCGACTTCCTCGATCCGCTGCCGCCACGCCAGCCGTTCCAGCCAGTCTGCAGGAATCGCGGAGCGGCCGTAGATCGCACCCGCCAACTGGCCGGCAATCGCCGCAGTGGTGTCCGCATCCTCTCCAAGATTGGCCGCCAGGAGCACGGCGGAACGAAAGCTCGTGGTACGAGCGACTGCCCAAACCGCTGCCTGCAACGAATGCGCAACGTATCCGGATCCACGAATCTCATCGCGGTGAACGTCGCGCCAGCGTCTTTCAATTCGCTGTGCGGCTTCGCTCAAGAGGATCGTAGAAAGCGGCTGTCCTGCAATGGCATCCGCCAGCATCTCAGCGAATATCAACGAGGCGTCGAGTGTCTCCGGAGAGCCATGGGTGGTTCGGGTCTGCTCCGCCGCAACCTCGCAGAGCCGGTTCCTATTCCCCCAATGACGGATCGCAACGGGAGAGAGCCGCATCAATGCACCGTTGCCCGAATGGGCTGGGTCCGTTGAGCCTGATTTCGCATCTCCGCTGTCGAGGAAGCGATACAGTGCCTCTCGCGTCTGATTGCCGATGTCGAAGCATGTTCCGGTGCAGGAATAGCTGCCGTTCTCATGCCAGTCGACGAAGCGCTTCATAAGGTTGGTAACATCAAGGTCCGGCCGTTCGACCAGGCTGTCGGCAAGTGCGAGCGCCATGGCCGTGTCGTCTGTCCACTGCCCTGCCTTGAGGCGGAACGGTCCCCCGCCAACCATGTCGTTTAAGACGACACGCCCTGGCTTCTTCGTGAACTCCAGCGCGGTGCCCACAGCATCACCGACCGCAAGGCCGACCAATGCGCCCAACGCACGGTCCCGCGTTGCTGCCTCCGACGTGTCAATGACCGAGGGGCCTGCCTTCACGCCCGCGGCGACCCAGTGTTCCTGAGGAATCGTTTCGATCGCTTTTGGATCGCGAGCTGCCCGAACCCTTTTCATCGCAACGTCTGGCGAATCTCCCATTTCGACCATCAACCGTGCTGCAATCATGCCCGCGCGACCGAGACCACCCTTGCAGTGAATGAGGATGCGTGAACCGGCCTCCAACAGTCTGCGCAACCGAGCGGAATTCTCCGGCCACGAAGCTTCGAAATCCTCATCAGGCACAGAGTAATCGCTGATCGGCCAATGGTGCCATTCCATGAACCGCCGCTTGACCTCCTCCCCAAGCTTCGGCACCTTCAAATCTTCTAGTTCGAACTGTTCGGTCAGGGTGATCACAGCTGCCGCGTTCCACCGAGCGATCTCGTCCAGATCTGCTGCGAGGTCACGATCGTGCCGTCCGCTAGCGCCGTGCTGCTTTTTCCCTGGACAGAAGGAGATGCCGATCCGGCCGCCGCCCGGCTGGATCCCAATCTCTGCTATGCGAAGTGGGTTGGTAATGCTGCTGTTGGTCATGCCGTTGGTCCCCTATGAACTGGTCTGAAAATACCACCGATGGTGGGAAGAAGACCGACCTGTCGGAGTTTTCCGGTTTGGGCAATGTGCGGTGAACAGTTCGGGGCTTTGACCTGCAAAGAATATAGTTGATAGGCGACCAGTTTGCGGCTCCTGTCGGAATTTTCCGGATTTCGGAGGAAACAATCATGCTGCGCAAGTATGTGGGGTTTTACTGGACGCTCCCTGTGATCCGGGAGGACTTTCTGGAGCTTTCCGACGATGCCGAGGAAGCCGCCAAGGAAAGTCGGACGATCCGCTATCAGCGGCAGCTAGTGCTAGAATATTTGAGCAGGTACAGCGGCGAGCTAGTCAAAGAGTTTGTCTACATCGACATTCGTCCCGATCGAGCGACCGAATACATATACGGAACGCTGGGAAAGGCTTGTCGGGCCTGCGACGAACATAACGCCAAGCTACTTTATGTAGATTTCAAAGGCGGCGTCGGTTGGCGGCCCATCCCGGGTATTCGGGAGTATCTTGAGGCTTGGGGACGTGATCGCGCTATCGCATTGTGCACAAAGCGCCTGCGCATAGACAACGAAGAATTCGATCCTGCCGTGCACTTTCGCCAATGGCGAGAGCGGGACCGGGCTGACATGGCAAAGTTAGCGAGGGCAGCGGACAAGGGTCTCGATGATGCGTTGCGGCAATTCCCTGATCGCCAGTGGACAAATATGGCTGATTGGCTGAATGACCGCGAGATCAAGACGTACAACGGACGAGCTTGGACACCAGACAACGTTCGCAAGGCCGTGGGTCGGCGCGACGCAGGAGGCGCTGGGCAACTGGACTGATCTGCACGTAAGCGAGATGCGCAAAGATGCGCCTTGGTGGATGGCCCCCCCGGACAGCGCTTAGGGGCGGTTCACCTTATACCGCAGCTCCGGCGCTTCCAATGCCGTTAGCTCAGCCATCCGAAACAGCTTCCGACGCGCCTTCCGGGCATCACCGTCGCCCCTTGAGCAGGCCGGCAGATTTGTGTCGCAGGTCGGAAATCACAAGCGTCGGTCGTGAAGCTTGCGGGCGAAGTGACCGGGAACAAAAAGACTGATGGTAGCAAGGGAGAGGGGCGTTGCATTCATGTGGCCCGTGATCAGTCCCCCGCATGGACCAATGCGTCATGATCCCGTGCGGCCTTCAACCCGCGGAACATCGTGCGGCGAGACACTTTAAGGACACGCGCGGCATCATCCGCGTTGAGGCCATCCTTGATCATCAACGAGCGGGCCTTCTTGGCCATCTCAGGGGACCACTTGAGGGGAGGACCGAGACGCTTCCCACGCTTCTTGGCTGCCTCTAGCCCTGCCTTGGTGCGCTCCAAGATGAGGTCACGCTCGAACTGAGCCACGGCGCCGAGCACATGCAGGATGAGCTTGCCGGTGGAGCCTTGGGTGCTGAGGCCATCTTCGACAGTGCGGAAGTGCACACCACGGGCCTCTAAGTCGGCGAGCAGCTTGGTGACGTGCACGAGGGAGCGGCCGATGCGGTCCAGCTTGTAGGAGGTCAACGTGTCGCCTGCGTTGAGCGTCGCGAGGGCTTTCTCCAGGACGGGTCGGTCATGGCGGATGCCTGAGGCCTTCTCCACGTAGATGTGCTCAGTGGGGATGCCCATGCGGCGGGCGGCGTCTAGCTGAAGGTCCGCCTTTTGGTCGCGTGTCGAGACGCGGGCATAGAAGACGGTCTTGCTCTCGGTCGTCGTCGCGCTGGACTTGGTCTTGGGAGGCATCGTGTGTCAGGGCTCCAAATGGCACTACGGGATGGCACTGACTTATGACACCACAATTACCGGACGTTGGCACTAGTTATGGCACAGTGTAGTAAACGAAGGATTGTGGCACTCCACTGTGAAGCGCTCACGGTGGTCCTGCGTCCCCCTTTAGGTATGTCCCTCTCGTCCTCTCCTTTCCTCACCTTGTGTGTGGCGTAGTCAATCCTCACGCTGGCGAGTGTCCTGCGGGTGTGGCGCGTTGCGAGATGCACGTATGGGAATCGGGCGGATGGTCCACGCGGCTGTCAGTGCGATCCCAGTAGGACAGTTCTCGGGTCGATCGTTCGGGCGTGGCTGCGGCCAGTGTCGAGTGCGGCGTGAGAGTTTCCGGGAAGGCGTACGGGGGGTACAGCGCCTCGGTTCTTGCGTATATGCCCTCTCGCAAGGACATCGGTGTTTCCATCGGGGTGTGGCGCGGGGTGTCTTGCAAGGGGGGCAAGCTTGGTCACTTCGATCGTAAACGCCGCAAGCACTGTGGGGCATTGGGCGGCAATTGAAGCGAATAGGGCCCGTGCGGAGCTCAAAGTGAGACCCTGGGGCTGGGACTCTATGGGCGCCGGGGGCACGACACTGGGGAGACCGGAGCTTGGTCATTTTGGAGGAGACTAGGGTAAGGGGGACCAAGGGGGGACGCGGGGCTCCCCTATAATGGGGCCCTAACCCCATCAGACGCCTCCGAGTGTCTGGTCCTGGAGGGCGGTCCACCCTGTCCTCAAGCCCCCCTGAGCCTCCTGCGGAGGGTCCCCTCTCTCAGCAATCCGTCCAAGCCCTCTGTCTGCACTGTGCGTAGGAACTCTGCGTAGGCGTCGGCATCCGTCTCGAACACTTCTTCCCATACTATAGAGGCATCGTCTTCATCGATCACTTCGAGGGTCCACTCGATCCCTTCCTCTAGCCGATAGATGTCGACTTGCACCTTGATACCGTCTCGCCGGAAGGCCCGCTTGCACAGTGGAGACATGATGATCTTAGGGCCGTCATTGTCTGTGCGGTCGGTGGTCAATGCGTCGCTCGCCAGTGGTCGATCGCAGTGCCGCCTAGGGTAGTAACAGAGAGAGGCTTCGTGCCGATAATTGGCGACCGAGGCCCAACGATGCACGCGCTGGGCATGCCGTGTCCACTTAAGACGACGGGCATCTCGAAGGGTTGCGAATGGCGATCGACCTCACTTGAGCCTCACGAGTCGAAACGCATGCGCCGCAAATCACTTGCGATAGAGTGGCTTTGGGGTGTGGGCGGTTCCAGACTTGCGCGTTGTCGCTCTATTCACGGTTATCTTGGGGTCTATCACTACGATATTGACCTGAGGCTTCGCGCGGACTTTCTTTGAGCGATGATAGTGTTCTCCGGTGAGCGCCTTCTTAAATGCCTCGCGCGAATCTTTTGCCTGTTGCGGAGTGTCGAATGGCTGGCGTCGATAGGTCGTTCCATCGATCTCCACCGCCCACCTGTATTTCCCGTTGGGTAGCTGATATACGCCACGCTCCCCAGTCTTCGACATAGCACGATTGGGGTATCGCGCATTGGCCGCGTTTTGTGATTTGGTAGCTGGTCTAAGGTTGCCGATGTCATTGTTCAGAGGATTGCCGTCACGATGATCTAACAACTCGTGCAACTCGTGATGATGCACGGCATAGACGATACGGTGCCAGAGATACATTCGTCCTGAGCCGTTCGTTTTCGATCCTGCCCAAACGTACAGGTATCCGCTGCCACTTAAGGATAGCTTTGGCTCCGCTCTGGTGCTGATCCTGATGATCTTCTTGTCCTCAAGGCGGAACGTTCGGAGGAAAAGGGCCAACTCGGCCTCTAGCTTCGGGTCTTTCTTCGGTTGGTTGTTGGTTGTCATAGCGAGGTGTCTTTCCTTCGATGATGGTGGTGGATGGTGGGTTGAGCAAGCGGACACGCGCCATCGGCCCTTCCCATTGGGTGATGGGAAAGGTGAAGCCGCTCCGATTGCTGCAAGTTCTGGGGTGGAAAGTGTTGGTGCGTGACTAGCTAGAAGGAGCGCTACCTAGCGATGGGGCTTGTTGCTTGGATGTTTAAGCAGCCTTCACGAGGAGCGATGTGTGGGCGTAATCACGAGAAGAAGTAACGGCTATTGAGCACCTCTTGCACGTCGAAGTCTCCAACTGGAGGTACTGGCGCAACGTCAGTCCCACTTGGCAATGCGCGAATGACAGCCTCTCGGAATGTCTCGAGGGGCCGTGTCTCATGACACGCAATGAACCCCTCCCGGATGCACTTGGCGATCTTGGACATCTCGGGTGCGAGACCTCCAACGCTATCATGGATAGCTGTGACATCACGAATGCCCTGCTTAGTCATCAGGTCGAGGGCAAAGACCAGGGACGCGGCGTCTAAGCCGTGGACGAAGTTGGGGCTCACCGACCGCTTCGCTTGCAAGATGTCAATCCTGCTGATGTCCTCAATGGCCACTTTGGAGCGTGATCGTACGCCGTCGATCCTGTTGGCCACGTCCTTCTCGGTAGTTTGATAGTATATGTTGCGCCAAGGCCAGCTGGATATTGGTCGCCAGTCGAGCTTATCAAGCGCGCGGTGGTCCTGAAGCAGATGCATCGTGCCCTCAAGCCATTTCATGATCTCTTCGGCCGCACCAAGCCTTCTTGTCATGGCCTCTCTGATACGCTTGGTGATCCATCCAACGAGTTTCCACTCGTTAGCGTCGCGCCACCTCCAATGGGTTCTATCCTTGTCGACTTCATCAAGGAACTCGCGAACGGCTTCCATGTCGCTCATGTAGGAGGCACCGTATCCGCGCGTCATCACGATCTTTTTGGTGAGAGCCCGCAGCGACGTTTTGTTCTCAAGAATTAGCAGCCAGAGCTTGGCATTCTCCTTGTCGGTCGGTGTTCCGTCCGACACTTTCATCGTGATGATCTCTAGAGCGGCTGTTGCCACGTCCTCGTAGATGTCCTGCTTCTGCGGTCCCGGCGCCAAGTTGACAGCTGATGCCAGGGCTTCGTTTTGAGACAGTGCGCCGAAATGTTGTATGCCGTTACACGTACCATCGACGTAGCACGGCAGCGTGGTCACAAATTCCGGACGCCTACCTCCGTCAACGTAGTCGATCCATTCATAAGCAGCAGCGTAGGCAGGCCATATGTTGTCCTTCCCAGCTTCGCCTTCCCACTCGGAACGGTTGCCAAGTGGGTCGCGAGCGATGCGGCGGATCATGTCTTCGTTGTCGTGCGTCCATTGCACTCGGTCCTCCCAACTGAGTCGGTCCTTGGCGAAGGCTTTTGCGACTTGTGCTGCGAGCCACCAAGGTCCGTCCCCGTCGCCTATTTCCTGCCCTCTGTGGAACTTCAGCATGTGACGCGCGAGATCAGAGCCCTGGGGGTTGAGCCATGCAGCTTCTGCGTATATGCGGCCCCGGAAGTCGACTCGGTGCGCGAAATGAATAGGTTGGATTCCTTTGAGGAGAGCCAGAAGTTCGATCGACTCACCTAGTGTCATGCGAGCCCAAAGCGTCTTCGATGCACGTGTCACGTTTCGTGCCGTCGCGTCCCCGGACTTAATCCGCCACGCCCGGAGTTCCTCCTTGAAGCCCTCGCTTTCCTCGTGCTCCTTGGTAGGTGCCTGAGGTCTCCGCGGGATGGGCTCACGGAAGCTCTCCGGCAGGTCATCGAGATGGAGGTTGGTGCGAGTGGCTTCAGCAGCAGTCTGGTAGACGGCCTCGTTGATCGCGAACTGTGTGCTCTGAAGCAGGTTGACGGCTTCGTAGACCATCAGGGGTGGGGCATCACGGAGGGCAGTCGTTATTCCCTTCGTGACGTGTGGTCCTACGCTTCCGTCGAGGTTTAATCTCGGGAGCCTCACTTGCGGAACATGATGCGGAAGTAAGACGCCTCCGCCTTTGGGGCCTGTCCATGGTACGGGTTCGCAGATCATGGCGCGTGGAACGCTTGATCTGATGGCATCCTCATTGACTTGCCTGAGGAACCAATCAACGACCTTGTCATCCAACACCACGATAGATCGTCGTCGGTCGACTCTCTTGTTTGGGAGGCGCTCGACCTGGCCGATTCCCGTCACTTTCAATGCGCAGTCCAGGAACGCCTTGCCTACCCCCACACGCAGTCGCTGCCCCCAGGGCTCAATTTCCTCTTCGTCGCGAACCCACCTTTTGGCGCCACGCCGCATGTTATCTCGACGGTGCCGAGGCGTCGTCGGTCTCTCGGTCATTCTGCGGACGTATGCCCTATACTGCTTCGGATTGTTGGCCTTCCAAATGGCAGCATTTACGGCGTTCTCCATGGCCGCGCCGACGTGCGCTGAAAAGTTAGTGTAGGTGCTCTTCTCAGGGTCACCGAGGTGAGCGATGAGATGGGACACGATGGCCTTAAGGGTTACGCTGGCAAGCGTAGTGGCCTTCGGTTCTGCGACGATCGCGTAGACCATCTCGTACCACCTTGGACGGCGCCCGTTTTCTTCAACCTTCGAGGCGGCGGCCCGTATGTATGCTGCTAGGTCCTCCAGGGAGTGCCTGATCAATCGGTTGGCGGTGGTTGTGCGCAGTGGGTCATTGTCAGCCATCGCTTTTCTATGCCGTGCCAGCTCCCGGTCGTGCCCCTCAATCCAGTCCGCCAGCTCGCGCTTTAGCTGATCGGCTTCCATTTGATTTTGGGGCCAAAGCTGGGGGTCGTAGAGCATCGAGGGCGTGCGGAAGTCATCGATGGTGAGGTCGCTTATTTGATCGACGGCAATTTCATCTGTCATGCCTGCACCCCCTTCCAAAGACGTTGATCGCTTTCAGATGATAGGGTGGTTGCGAAGCCCTCGATGACGAGCCGTCGTAATCTCGGACTGTCCTCACCTCATGAAGCGAGGGGTCCATTTTGGTGTTTGGTTCTATCTCCATCGTCTCGTATGCAACTCCATGGGGCAGGCGTGCGGATTTAGCGCTGCCGGGTTGAGGAAGCGTTTGCGCTGTTGGGCATCAAGTCGGATCACTGCAAGGAAGACGCATGCGGATCATTGACACGAAATCTGCCAACCGCAGCCAACTCAAGGGTTAAAAGTCGAATTGGCCCGTCCCGCCGACTAACCTTACTTTTAACAAGTCAGAACAACGGTGGTCATCTGCGCTAGGCCCGCAAGGGACCGGCTGACGTTCTGCCAAGTCAATAATGCGGTCCTAACCCTCTAAGGTCACTTCACACGGGTGACCGGCGATCTGAAAATGATGGCGGATCGTTGGGCGGCCAACCCTATGCAAGCACCTACTAGAGGAAGCGCTGCGTCCGGCTTATTGGACCTTGCAGCGAGCACCTAGGAGCTTTGCGCCGTCCTTGCGAATGCATTGTGGGGCCAGCCAACCGCGGACATCAACCAAGATGAACTACAGCTCTTCATCCACTGAGGACGGTGTGGAATGCGGAGCCTCGATAGGTCAGGTACGCATTTGGAGAGGCAACTTCACAGCCTCCACGCACGCCTTCAACGCCTTGGGTGATGCCGGACCTGGGTACACGCCCATGGTCATCTCCAGCCCCATCTCTCCGCGCTCATGGCCAACCACGTCGGCGATCGTCCATTGATCGTACCCAATAGCCCCAGCGTGAAGCGCATCGATCGCCCTTCGGATGAACGAGCGGCGGAATGAGTGGAAGTTGACGAGTGAGCGGCGCTTGCCTTCGACACGCTCGTCGACACCAAGGCTGCGGCGATACGTTACGAAGCGCTTGCTGACGACCATTGACCGTTCGGAGAGGCTTTCGGGTGGGTACTCGGGTAGCTCATCGAACAACCACGCGCTGGGTGCCTTGTTCGCAATGCGCCGCTTGAAGATGCATTTTATCTTCGGATGGATTGGCACGATGCGAACGCCTGCTTCTGTCTTTGCCTCCGTGACGGCCATCGTCGCCGACTTGAGGTCAACGTCCTCTACACGCAGGCTCGCTATCTCCTCGATGCGCATTCCACTGAGAGGTGAGATCAGCATGAAGTCCGAGAGCGTGAGGTCCCCGGCGCAAGCCTTGGGGTCGAGCAGCGTCATAAGCTCATCATCGGTGAAAGGCCGTTCCTTGTGATGCGCTTTGCTACCTCGCTGCGGTTTCGGCGCTTTGGGCATGACCTGATCGCGCCACGGATTGCTATTACCTTCGGGGAGCTTTCCCTTCGCAGAAAGCCAACGCCAGTAGGAGGATAGGGCGGAGACGTACTTGCGGGCAGTCTTGTAGGGGACCTTGGGCGTGATGAAGCGCTTCGATATGAGGTCGCCGGCTGAGCGTCGGTTGAACGCCTCGATGGTCTGCGGGAGTCCCTCTTGGCGAGCGTAGGCGGCTAGATCGTGGACGGTGGTGCGGTAGTGCTTGGCGGTGCGCTTGGCGATGCTATCCTCGATGTCGCCGAGCCACTGGTCAACGTGCACTGTAAGCGGTGTGCGTTCCCCCCGGACGATCCCTTGGTATTCGCGGGCCTTCACTGGGGAGTGCTCACGAGCGATGCGTTCGGCCTTGGGTTCGTAGAGTTCGGTATCCAGGCGGTCGAGGAACTCTCTGTCTCCCGGCAAGCCCTCCTTCTCGACGACATCGACGAGGATGCTCCTGTTGATGCGGTCCTCAAGGGCTGACGCTGTGACGGGATCGAGAGGAGCTGCTTTGGCTTTGCGCTCAGCATCCTTGATGAGGGCTTTCCACTCACGGAGGTAAGGCCATGCTCTTACTTCGGCCTCGCGGCGACTGTCCGTCCCGAGCCCCTTCTTGAAGACCGTCTTCCCGAGGACGGATACGAGATGGCGCGGCACCCGGAGCACCACTCGCCACTGCCTACCGTGACGCTCAAGATGATCGTACTGAGTGACTGCTGCCATGACGCTCGAACTGCCTATGTGCCTGTGCCTCGATGGATGTGCGGAGGGCCATCAAACGCAGTCAGGACCGTCAGATCAAGTCAGTTTGGGGGAGCATTGGGGGAGCGCATGGGGGAGCGGGTGCCCGATGAGCATGATTAGAGCATTGATAACAATGCGAATTAATGACGATGCAAAATCTGGCGGAGAGAGTGGGATTCGAACCCACGGTACGCTTTCACGTACACACGCGTTCCAGGCGTGCGCCTTAAACCACTCGGCCATCTCTCCAG
>LNFM01004348.1_pt1 | contig 26226 bp, 23 predicted proteins | sample 596031 | NCBI WGS metagenome assembly LNFM01 (sample SAMN04254537, study PRJNA301005) | activated carbon metagenome | isolation source: dual media filters at the Ann Arbor, Michigan drinking water treatment plant | place: USA: Ann Arbor | reverse complement strand
GGCCGCCCACCGATGCCGCGCCATCACGGATGCGAGTGTGCTGGCCACCGGTGGCTCGGGCTCCCAGTCGAAGGTGACGATCGCGGCGCGCGCCTCGTGGCACGCGGCGCAGCGCTGCGCGAGCACCGCCACGCGCGGGGCCGCCTGCGAGAGCTCCGACGCGGCGGCAAGCTCACGACCGGCCGCCCGCACATCCTCGACGTAGGACTGCCACTCGGCGAGGGCCGGGTGCTCCGCGTGCTCCGCGATCCAGCGGCCGCGGTCGCGCGCGGCGGCAAGGTCGCCACGGATCACGGCTCGTTCGGCCTCGCGCACGGCCTCGAAGTGCCCCTGCATGTGCTCGCGCTCCGTCTCGACGGCCGGCGGCGTCGCCGCGGCGGCGGCGGCATCCACGGAGCGCGCATCCGCTGGCGTGGGTGGGGCGGCATTGGCCGTGGGCCGGTCGTCCTTCCCGCACGCGCCAGCGATCAAGAGGAGTGTCATGGCGGCGGACCTCATCGACGACCTCGTTTCGATGGACACCCGCGGGGGCTCCAGCAGCTCTCCATCGGCCCGGCCCCGGGCGCGGTGGTCTTGTGAAAGTGATAGGGCACGAGGGCGGTGGTGAACCGCTTGCGTACGGGAAAGCGCCACGCCGTGACCTGCTTGCGCACGCACGCCTCGAGTCGCTTGCGGGCGGCCCCGGCCACGCCGGGCGTGCCGACGGTCGACTGGAAGACCGAACCATCCCGGTGGATCACGAGCTCGATGCGGAGCTCGCCGGTCGCGGTGCGCACCGCCTTCGTGTGCGTCACGTAGCACGTACGAATGGCGGGAAAGTACGGGGCGACGTAGCGCTCGACCTCCTCGGCCGAGAGCGTCTTGCGGTCGACATCGAGGACCCGCTCGGTCCCCGCGTCGGGAGGAGGGCTCGGGGCCGGGGCCTCCGCGAGCGCCTCGCCCCCGAGCACGAGCACGAGCCCGGCGATCAGCGCTCGCATGGCGGCCGCTCCGGCGGTGGGGTTGGCATCATGAGCGTCCCCTCGAGCAAGCCGCTCGCCACCGCACCGTCGCGGGCCACCGCCCGAAACGCGCAGGTCGTGCGCGTCGTCGGCCGGACCGCGCAAGATGCGCCGGCACACGCCCGCGACGGTCTTCAGGTTAGGGCGCGCCGGGGCGCGCCGTCGGCCCACGCCCTGCAACACGGGGGGGAGTGAAAGCGATTCCTACGATCAGCAAGTACATGTCCACGTCGCCGCACTCGATCGGCCCCGCGCAGTCCCTCGCGACCGCGCACAAGCTGTTCCGGGACCACGAGATCCGTCATCTCCCCGTGCTCGACGGGGGGCGGCTCGTCGGGCTCCTGACGACGCGCGACGTCACCCTCGTCGAGTCCTTCGAGAGCCTCGACACCAACGAGACGAAGGTCGAGGACGTGATGGCGACGAGCGTCTACACCACCTCGCCCGACGCGGCGCTCGACGAGGTCTGCGACCACATGGCCCAGCACAAGTACGGCTCGGCGGTCGTCGTCCAGAACAACCACGTCGTGGGCATCTTCACGACGGTGGACATCTGCCGTGCCACCGCCGAGCTCCTGCGTACCCGCCTGAAGAGCTGATCCAGGCAACCTGTTCGCGAGCGCGCGGGTCCCTTCTGCGTGCCGCCGCCCGTCACCGTCGTCGAGACGTACGAGGAGTCGCGCGAGATCACGGAGGCGCGGGACGCGTGGCTGAGCTTCGACGCGGTCCTCTTGCCGAATCACGTCGGCTTCGACGTGACCCCCGAGGTCGAGCGCACGATCGTCGATCTGCCCGTGCTGCCGCCGATCCTCGTCGAGGGCCGTACCTGGAGCGATACCTGCGATCTGCCCGGCCACGGCGCCTGCGACCTCGCGTCGTACGGCTATCACGTGGCGGCCACCCTCTCCGAGCGCGTGGGGCCGGTGCGCGTGGGCATCACCGTCGCGGCCGGAAAGAACGAGAACCGCTGGTCCACCGGCAAGTACCGCGAGCAGAAGATCTTCGTGCGCAAGGACTGGCCGCTCTCCGGGCTGCGCAAGGTGTGGCTCGAGCTGTCTGCGGGCCGTCGCTACTGGATCGCCGAGGAATCGAAGCCACCGCCGGCCGGCGAGGAGGACTCGCTGCAGGTGCTGCTGACGTTCGGCTTCACGTTCTAGCCGACATCGAGAACAGCTCGAACTCCCGCGAGGCGCCCCGGGCGAGAAGCTGCGCGGCCAGCGCCGCGTCGCGCTCGACGACCACGATCAGCGACGCCGTGTCGGGTTCGGCGAACGCGAGGCAGGCATGCAGCAGCGCGCCCGCGGCCTCGAGATCCGACGCGCACAGCGGAGCCACCCCCGGCATCCCGGCGTAGAAGGCGCCGCAGCCGCGCGGGGCCGAAGCGGGAAGCGCACGCGCGACGAGGAAGTGACTGCGCTCGCGGGAGAACACGACGCGCCCCAGCGGGATCTGGAATGTCGTCGCGAGCACGGCGTCCTCGTCCGGCGTCCCGACCGTCGCGACCACATCGGTCGATACCGGCAGGGTTCGCACCACGACCCACGGCAAGCGCAGGACACTCGCCGTGCCGTCCGTCGTGAAGCCGCAGCGCCCGTAGAGCGTGATCGCGGCGGCATTGTCCTGCTTCACGTTCAGGTACCACTGCGTGCAGCCGGCGGCGCGCACCTGCGCGCGTGCGGCCTCGACGAGCTGCTGACCGATGCGGCGCCCGCGGTATGCGGCGTGCGTCACCACGTTGATGACGTGGGCGAGATCGCCGTACGCTCGCCAGCGAATGAAGCCGACCACCTGCTCGTCGGCGATGGCGACGGTCATGTTCGTGATGAAGCGGGCGCCGAAGGTCTCGCGCGACGGCGGAGGCTCGGGGACGCCGAGCTCCGCGAACAGCGGGACGAACGCGTCGTAGTCCGCGGCGACCGCCGACCGGAGCGCGATCATGGCTCGCCGGTGATCTGTCGCCAGCGACGCAGCGTGTCGGCCTCGAGGCGCGCCATGTCGACGCCAGCCGCTCGCGCCACCTCGAGCTCCTGCCGGAACGATGTCGCCATCGGCGTGGGATCATCGCTCCCGAGCACGCAGTGCACGCCGGCGCGCTGGAGGGCGCGCAGGGGCGTCTGACCATCATGCGCCGCGCGGAGGGCGGCGAGCCGCGTCGGGATCAACAGGTGGTTGCTCGTCGGGCAGACCTCGAGAGTCACCCCCGTAGCGGCGAGGCGAGCGAGCGTGTCCGCCGACTCGAGCGCGTGCACCCCGTGGCCGATGCCGTGCGGCTCGAGCGCGAGCGTGCGATCGATCGACGCGTGCCCGTCGAACTCACCGGCGTGGATCGTCAGGTCCGGCAGCGAGCGGCGCATCTCCCCGAGGATGTCGACGAGCGCCTCCGGCATGGGCTCGGGATCCGCGCCCTTCACGATGCCGAGCACGTCGAGCCCGACCAGATCCTTCGCGTGCTCCACTGCCATCGCCCCGAGCGCCCGATAGTGGGGCTCACTCTCGAACGTGCGCGACAGGCCGAGGCGCAGGAGGATCGGCTTGCCCGTCGCCGCCTGCACGTGGTCGCGAGCCGCGATCACCGCCTGCAGGATCGGCCGCGCCGTGTCGTCGGCGAAGGCGATCGGCTTCACGGTGCGCCACGCCTGCTGCTGATTCTCGAGGAGCGTGCGCGCCATCGAGAACAGGCTGAGCCGCATCTCGAAGCCATCGGAGTCGGCGGCCGCTTCCTCGAAGGCGAGCCGCGCCAGCTCGGCGATGACCTCGACGCTCACGTAGGCCGCGCGGGCCTTCACGATGCAGTCGTAGAACACGCCGGCATCGTCCGTCGGAGCCGCCATCACCAGCGTCCGCGTCAGCTCGTCCGGCGTGTAGTGTCGGCCGGCCGCGGCGTCGTAGAGCTCCTTGGCGCGCAGGTCGTGCCGGGTCGCCACCGCGTGAAGGGCAGCGGGGCTGTGCGAGCCCTCGAGGTGGCGGTGCAGCTCCAGATTCACGCCGGCATCTTACGCGCGCTGCGCCGCGGGAACATCGAAGCGGTCGAGGTTCATGAGCTTGGTCCACGTGCGGACGAAGTCCTTGACGAACTTCGCCTTCGCATCGGACGCGGCGTAGACCTCGACGAGGCTGCGCAGGATCGAGTTCGAACCGAACACGAGGTCGTTGCGGGTGCCCGTCCACTTCTTCGCGCCGGTGCGGTCCTTGGCCTCGTAGAGGTCCTTCCGAGCGCTCGTGGCCTCCCACTTCATGTTCATGTCGAGGAGGTTCACGAAGAAGTCATTCGAGAGCGTCCCGACCTTGTCGGTGAACACGCCGTGCGGGCTGCCGCCGTGATTGGCCCCCAGGACGCGCAGACCGCCGAGGAGCACCGTCAGCTCGGGGCCGGTGAGGGTGAGCAGCTGCGCTCGGTCGACGAGCAGCTCCTCGGCCGGCACCGTGTAGGCCTCCTTCGAGTAGTTGCGGAAGCCATCGACGATCGGCTCGAGGACGCCGAACGACTCGACGTCCGTCTGCTCCGGCGTGGCATCCACGCGGCCCGGCGTGAACGGGACCGTCACCGGGTGACCGCCGGCGGCCGCGGCCTGCTCGACGCCGACGTTGCCGGCGAGGACGATCAGGTCCGCGAGCGAGACGTGCTTGCCGCCCCGATTGAAGTCCGCCTGCACCTGCTCGAGCTTGGCGAGCACCGTGGCCAGCTCCGCGGGCTCGTTGACCTCCCAGTCCTTCTGCGGCGCGAGCCGGATGCGGGCGCCATTCGCGCCGCCGCGCTTGTCGGAGCCGCGGAACGTCGACGCCGAAGCGAACGCCGTCTTCACGAGCTGGCTCACCGAGAGGCCCGTGCCCGCGATCGCCCGCTTCAGCGTCGCGATGTCCTGGTCATCGATCACGGGGCCGGTCGCCGTCGGCAGCGGGTCCTGCCAGAGCAGATCCTCGCTCGGCACCTCGGGCCCCAGGTAACGCACCTTCGGCCCCATGTCGCGGTGCGTGAGCTTGAACCACGCGCGGGCGAACGCATCTGCGAACGCATCGGGGTGCGCGAGGAAGTGCCGCGAGATCTTCTCGTAGGCCGGGTCGAAGCGCAGCGCGAGATCCGTCGTCAGCATGCCCGGCTGATGCGTCTTCGTACCGTCGTGCGCGTCGGGCACGGTGTGCGCTCCATCCTGCCCCTTCGGCTTCCACTGGTGCGCTCCGGCGGGGCTCTTGGTCAGCTCCCACTCGTACTTGAAGAGGTGGGTGAAGAAGTCATGCGTCCACTGCGTCGGCTTCGTCGTCCACGTGACCTCGAGGCCGCTGGTGATCGAATCGCCGCTGTGGCCGAGGCCGTGAGTGCTCGCCCAGCCGAAGCCCTGCGAGACGACGTCCGCCGCCTCGGGGTCGAAGCCGACGTGCTTGCTCGGATCGCCGGCGCCGTGAGCCTTGCCGAAGGTATGGCCACCGGCGATCAGGGCGACGGTCTCCTCGTCGTCCATCGCCATGCGCTTGAACGTCTCGCGGATGTCACGCGCCGCCGCCACCGGATCGGGATTGCCGTTCGGTCCCTCCGGGTTCACGTAGATGAGCCCCATCTGCACCGCGGCGAGGGGCGCCTCGAGCTCGCGGTCACCGGAGTAGCGCTGGTCGTCGAGCCACTTCTTCTCCTGGCCCCAGTACACGTCGGCCTCGGGCTCGTAAATGTCCTCGCGGCCACCGCCGAAGCCGAAGGTCGGGAAGCCCATCGACTCGAGCGCGACGTTGCCCGCGAGGAGCATCAGGTCGGCCCACGAGATCTTGCGGCCGTACTTCTGCTTGATCGGCCACAGCAGGCGGCGCGCCTTGTCGAGGTTGACGTTATCGGGCCACGCGTTCAGCGGGGCGAACCGTTGGCTACCCTTACCGCCGCCGCCCCGCCCGTCGCCGGTGCGGTACGTGCCGGCGCTGTGCCACGCCATGCGCACGAACAGCGGCCCGTAGTGCCCGAAGTCGGCCGGCCACCACGGCTGCGAATCCGTCATGAGCGCGTGCAGGTCCGCCTTCAGGGCCGCATAGTCGAGGGTCTTGAACTCGTCGGCGTAGTTGAAGTCTGGCTCCATCGGGTTCGAGAGACTCGAACGCTGGTGCAGCGTCTCGAGCCGCAACGCCTTCGGCCACCAGTCGCGATTCCCGGTGCCACCGCCCGAGGTGTGCTTGAAGGGACACTTTGCTTCCGCCATGCGCAAACCCTACCCCCGACGCGCGAGTGGTTAAATGAGAGCCACGCAATGCCTCTGATAGCCTGGACCTATCACCGATGAAGTTTGCCCCCGCCCCGCAGACGCATCGCGCCCGCGTCCAGGACGCCATCGCGCAGGGTCCGCCACCCGGTGACACGCTGCTCACCCGCTACCTCGCGGGCACGGCCGGGTTCGGAGACCGGGATGGCGCCCGGGCGCTCGCGCTCCTGCGTGATCCCTCGCGGCGGGTCCGCGGCATCGCGATCTGCGTGGTGCCGCTCGCCTGCGACGACGCCCAGGGCACCGAAGCTCTGCGCGTGATGTGGTCGCTGCGCGCCGAGCGGCGGCTCCTGCGGCGCATGGCCCGTCACCGCCGCCACGCGGCGATCGACGCGTTCCTCGACGAGCTCGCGACGGACAAGCACTGGCTCGAGCTCGTCGATGATCTGCCCTACGGGACGGCGGCGTGCGTGCGCCGGCATCTCGCGCATGCGCTCGCCCGTCCGAGCGAGCGCTTCTGGTCGGGACTCGCGCAGGGGCACCCGGGGCTCCTGGGCGAGATCCTGATCGCGCGCTGGAGCGAAACCACGGGCGAGGCGGATCCCGTCACGCGCCAGCTCACGACGCTGCATCATCGACGCATCGCCGAGCTCACACCCGATGCTGGTCTCGCGCTGGCGAAGGTGCTCGTGGACCGCGCGATCACCGTCGAGAGCACCGTCTGGGTCGAGCTCGTGCGGCGCCGGACCGAGGCCGCGCTCGAGCTCGCCTATGCCCAGCGCGAACGCCTGCCCCCCACGATCCTGCGCGCGCGCTTCAAGGAGCTGGAGCCGGCGGTGCTCGCTCGCATCATGCGCACGAACCCGCGGATGCTCGGCTCGTTTCTCGACCAGGTGCGGAAGCTCCGCGCCGACCAGCAGCGCGCCCTCGCCGAGGCCTGGGTCGAGGTCATCGCCGAGCACCCGACGTTTGGCTCTCACCTCCTGAAGTACCTGCCCGCGGGGCCCGCGCGCGACGAGGCGTTCGAGCGCTGGAGCATCGCCAGTCGCGACCAGGATGGCGTCACCACGAGTGGCCTTGCCGAGCTGCCCCTCGAGCTGGCCGCGCGCGAGGCCCGGCGCCAGGTGAGAGACGTCGTCGCGCTCGGCACGCAGCCGCTGCGGCGGATCACCGGCATCGCGCGCTATCTACCGTGGGACGAGCTCCATACCGCCGTGCGCGACCAGCTCGGGCATCCCGAGGGCGCGAACCGCACCATCGCCCTCGCCGAGCTGCTCGCGAATCCCGGCCTGTACGAGGACGACGCGACGCTCCCCGAGAAGGCGCTCGCGCTCGTCACCGCGCGCAAGTTCGAGCAGGACCCGGTGCGCACGACGATGTTCAACCAGCTCGGCTCGTGGCCGCGCCGGATCTGGAAGGCCGCGTATCTGACCGCCGTCGCGCAGGCAGTGCGCGATGCGCTCGACGCGTCGGACTGCAGTGCCGGCACGGGAGCGGCCGCCGAGCGCCTGGTGGTGCGTCTCTTCGGAGTCGATCCGGCGTGGGCCTCGACCTGGTTGTCGACGCTCATCAAGGAGCGCGGGACGCTGCACGATCCGAACCTCGGCGAGAAGCTGTCCGATGCCGACGTCACGGCGGCCGCCCCGGCGCTCCTCGCGATCGCGAAGACCTGGACGACCCAGGAGCGGGCCCCGTGGCTCCTTCGGTTCGCGACGGGCCTGGGACCACGCCTCGCCCTCGTCCCGGGGCTGACGGAGCTCGTCGTGCGGTTCTGCGCGACGACCTCGCACGAGTACTACGTCGTGCAAGGAATGGACGTGCTGTCACGCTGGGCACCTGCTGCCTACGCCGAGATGCTCCCTGCCGCCGTCGCGCGCATCGTGAACCGGCGGTGGTACGTGTCGATCATCGCGCTCGCGCAGCAGGACGGGCTGGTCGGCCGACGTCAGCCGCGCGCGCGACAGCGACGGATGCCGACGCTCGCCACGCCGATCGTCGATGCGCTCGTCACGATCGCCACCTCGCTCGACCGGTACCACGCCTCCAGCGCGATCTCGATGCTGCGCAAGCGCGCCCCCGAGGCCCTCGATCGGTTGTTGCCGACGCTGATCGAGAAGGACGAGAGCGTCGCGATCGTGGCCGATGTCCACACGTGGCTACACCGGCATCGGCAAGACCTGCTCGCGCCATACCTCGACGGCCGACGCATCCGAGGCCAGTGGGCGACGGGCAAGACGAGCTGGATCCTGCCGTTCGCCGACGACTTCTTCCGCTGGACACCTCCGCAGGCCCAGGCGTTCGCCGATCGGCTCGCGGCGATCGTCAGCGACACGGAGCGCGATACACCGACGAAGCTCCGCTCCCTCGAGGTGCTCCCGCGTATCGAGTACGCCGCCCAGGACTTCCTGGTCTCGCTCGCGACGCACCAGGAGCCCGCGCTCCAGGAGAAGGCGATCCGCGTGCTCGCGCGCTGCGACGCCGGCCAGGGCGTGCCCACCCTGCTCGCGTGTCTCGGCGACGGCCGCGCGCGCTTCGCCATCTACGGTTTGCGGCGCGCCTTGTTCAACATGCTGCCCGACCACGCGCTGGCCCTCCTCGCCGACGCACCGATGGGCAAGGTCACCGTCGCGAAGGAGGTGGTGCGCCTGACCGGTGAGCTGCGCGCGGTGAACGCCTTCCCGCGGCTCCTCGAGCTCGCGGCCAGCATCACGCATCGCGACGTGCGCATCGCCGTGCTGCGCGCGTTGTGGGACCACCTCGACCGCGAGGAGACGTGGACGATCTACGAGCGCGCCGTCGAGGATCCGGACTGGGTGCTCGCGAGCCGGCTCGCCGACATCCCCGCGAATCGCCTCACCGTCACGCTCGATGCACGCCTCGCGGCCCTGCTCGGTCGCGTCCTCGCGCGCCCCGAGCCCGAGGCGCGGATCGACCTCCTGCAGCGCTGCCGCTGGCTCCAGCTCGTCGACCGCGACCGCACGCTGCTCGCGGCGTGTCGGGCGCGGCTCGCATCGGTGCACGACGACGAGGTGACGGCGGCGATGAACGCCCTCATGGCGCGCTGCGTGGAGTCCGACCTGCCCGCACTCGGGGCCGCGCTCGATGCCCTCCGATCCGACCCACGCTCGTTTCACGTGGCCGGGCTCGCGCTGTGCCTTCACGACGTGTCGACGCGGGCGAGCTGGGTCGAAGCGGCCCGGCAGCTCGAGGGGGCCGCCGCGCAGGATCCGCGGTGGGCTCCGCTGCGCGTGCACGCCGCGCTCGCCCGCCGCCAGGCCCCCGATGTCATCGCCGCCGTCGAACGCACGGCCGCGACCCCGGGGGCGCTCGATTTCGACGCCGCCAACCTGCTCGTGACGTCCCTCGGCGTGTTCACCGACGCCGCCATTGACGAGATGGCGACCTCGCTCGCGGTGTCACCTCATGCCGCAGCGCGCCGCCTCGCGGTGGCGATCCTCGCGCGTGCCGCGCGCCCCGGGCAGGGATGGACTCCCGATCGCCTGGCGCTCCTCGCGCAGTTGCGGACCGATACGGCTCCGGAGGTCTCCGGGGCCGCCCATCGGCTATGGCCGCCCCGCGAGGTCAGCCCGTAGAGCGCAGGTCCGGTGGCGCGTCTCCTGGCCAGTCCGATCAGCGAGGTCGAGCTCGATCCGAGGAATGCTGAGGTCGTAGCGTCGCTCTCGAGATCGCGCGGATGTGTCGGGCGAAGAACGATCTTGCGAATTCCTCAGCCAGGGTCTACGTAGACAATCCCCGTGAAGATCTCGTTTCGTGTTAACGGCACCCGGCTCGGCGACCCCGCCCGCCCCGCTCCACGCGCCAGCGTGGCCGTCGGCGCCTCGGTCATCGAGCCCGCGCCCGCCACGGAAACGATTGATTCCACGGATGTTCCTGGCACCGCCGTGCGTCCCGGCCGCCTGCGCCTGCGCGCGAACCGCGGCAACCTCCTGCGCTAGGGAGGCCTACAGCTTCACGATCATCGCGGCGCCGAAGGGCGTCGGGACGGCGCTCTGGTTGACCGTTCCCACGTTGCGAATGACCATCGACGCGCCCTTCTGGACCCTCACGCGGATGAGCGAGTCCGTGTAGACGCCGAACAGCCCACTGCTATCCGTCTGGGTCACCCCGGCAGCGGCTCCCCGGATGACATCGAGGCCGATCTCGGTCCGACGCGTCAGGTAGACGACCTCGCCCCGCGCTTCGAAGCCCGGCTCGAGGGTGATGGTCGCGCCCGCGATCGGACCAGCGCTGTCGCTGTAGACCACGCCAACGACGAAGCCCTTGAACACCTCGAACTTGGGCTGGTCCAGGGCGCCTCCCCACAGGTCATTGTCGAGGGCAGGCACCTCGCGCACCGCGCCGCAAACGTTCTGGTCGACCGGCGTGATGCAGCTCGTCGCGAGAGGGTCCAGGGAGTTATTCGTCCACGACGCTGCGAGGCACGAGGAACCGACAACCGTGGTGGGCGCATCGAGGGTCGCGAGGCCCGTCGCTTCGTCGACGCGGACTCGATTGGTGCCCCACCAGTCGACACCGCGCCCACTCGGCAACGGATTGAGCGTCGCGAGGCCGATGCCCTTCGCAGCGCCGAAGGTGGCCATGGGGCAGGCCCCCGCCATCCGGAGCCGATCGATGTTGATCGCGCGTGCGGTCACGGTCGCGCGGGTGCAATCGAGGTTTCCGGTGATGTTGATGCGAACCTGGTCGTCGTCGATGTTCCGGCCGAAGCCGTAGAACACGAGGTCGGACGTCCGCGGGCTCATGGGCGGCGCGAGCTGCGCGCAGGTGCCGTTGTAGCCATAGACCTCGACGGCGGCGAGCCCGGTCGCGGGGAGCGGCGCGCTCACCTTGCCGGCGATGGCAGCTTGCAGCTCGGTCCAGTTGGCGTGGGGGACGCCCGCGGGGATGTCGTAGCAGGCCTGCACGAAGTCGTCGGCGCTCGAGTCGATGTTCACGCCGTTCAGCTTCACGAGCACGGCGTTGGCGCACGACGTGTTCAGCGAGCTCCGCACCTCGTCGGTGGGCGAGAGCGTCATCTGGATCGTCGGATCCGCACACGCGGCGAGCGTGAGCGTGACGAGCGCCCACCGGGTCATCAGAAGCCCATGGCGGACACCGGGTCCCGCGTCATGTAGTGCACCCCTAGCGCACCACCCCCGACGAGCGCGGCCGCGCCGACCCACACGTACCACTTCTGGTACCACTTCTTCTCGCGACCCCGTTTGTCGACGAGCACGACCTCCTGCACGGGGATCATGTTCTCGGGGTTGATCGCCGCGATGATCCGCCGGCGGATCTGCGTGTCGGTGGCATCGAGGTCGAGGTCGACCGTGTTCGAGATGCGCGCCGTCGAGACATCGTAGACGCGTACCTTCGCGTGACCATCGGACATGTCCTCGATGTAGAGGAACTTCTTGCGACCGATGAGCTGCGCCACCTCGTTGGCCTTCTTGAGGCGCGCCTTGCCGGGCGGCGCGTTGGCGGCGTCATCCACCAGCCGGGCGGCGCGGTCCTCGTCGGTCTCCTCGTCGAGATCCGGCGCGATCGTCTCGGTCTCGCCATCGACGATGTTCACGATCTCGAGATAGGGCTTCATGCCCTCCTGCAGGATCGAGACGATATGGAGGCCGGTGACGAGCGTGATCTTCTTGCCGACCGGCTGCGCCTCGCCGCCGTTGATCGAGACCTTCGCCTCGCCCTCGAGCTCGATCTCGAGCTTGCCGGTCGTCGACGGCTCCTTCAGGGCCAGCCTCAGGATCTTCTGCACGGTGGGCGCCTTGCGGAAGTTCGCGTCGGGCGACACGGTCGGATCGAAGCGCAGCGCGGCGCGGAAGAACTCGACCGCCTTCGGCTCGTCGCCATCGGCGATGGCGAGGAGACCGCGCCAGAGCTGGAGCGCGGCGAGCGGACGCAGTGGATCGCCACCACCGGCGCTGCCGAGGATGCGCTTCTGGTTCTGGTCGATGATCAACAGCGCCGTCTCGTACTCGAGCTTGGCGTAGGCATCGCGGATCGACTCGAGGTCCTCGATGGCGAGGCGACGCCCATCCATGAGCGTCTGCATCGGCGTCGACAGCCTCACCAGCAGGTCGTTGGTGTCGAGGATGCGGCGGAGCTTCTCGTAGGTCGCGACGTTCCCGGAGCTCGAGGTGCCATTGACGAGCACCACGCCGCCATCGGCCGAGCGGTTACGCGCGTGCGCCGAGGTGCCGAGCAGGATGGTGGTGACCAGCAGTGCCGTGCACAGCACCGCGATGCGCGTCATTCACTCTCTCCCCAGATGTACGAGAGGTTCGTGGTCTTGTCGGGCTCGATCTGCACGAGCTTCGAGGCGCGCTTCTTCGTGCGCCCTTCGATCAACGTCACGCGGTAACGCCCGGCCTGGAGGGTGAACTTCGCGCCGGGCACCTCCTTGCGCACGCCATCGACCTCGGCGTAGCCCCACGGATCCATCTGGACACGCAGCGTGCCGGTGCCGGACCGCTTGCCCGTCTGTTCGGTGCGATCGGGATCCGTGCGGTCCGGGCGGCTCTTCGGAGGGTTCCGCTTGCTGCCGCCCGTCGGCGGTGGCGGGCTATCGACGACGATCGGCGGAGGCTCGACGGCGCTGCCCGAGCCGACCTGGACGGCGGGGGCATCGATCGGGATGGCGGCGTCGGGCACGACGGGCGGAGGAACGGCCGTCTCTTCCGGCACCTCGCCATCATCGGCAGCCGCCTGCTCCTCGTCGGTGGCCTCCTCGGTAGTGTCCTCCGTGGGCTCGCCGAGGTCGCCCTGGCCGTTGACGAGGACGTCGTCGACCGACGGCGCATCGGGCGGTACGTAGACCTCGTCCTTCTTCGTGAGCCGCCAGTACATGACGGCGATGATCCCGACGAGCGCGAGGACCGTGATGACCTTGTGAAGCAGCTTGCCCGACGTCTCGTACTCGTGAGCCGGCTGATGCTGCGACGGCGCACGCGGCGGCGCAGCCACCGGCTCCGGCATCTGGAGCATCGGCATCTTGAAGCTCGGCACCGCGCCGTTCTGCGAGACGAGGCCGGGCGGCATCTGCAGCATCACCTGCGCCGCCGCGCGCGCCGCATCCTCCGGCGAGGGCTGCGGCGGCATCGGCGACGACGACGGCCGCACGCCGGGCTGCGACGCACGCCGGCCGTTCGACTGCGACGCATGCTGCGAATGCTGCGAGTACTGAGAGACCGACGGCCGCTCGACTGCCTGGCCGGGTGCGGCCTGCGAGTGCTGGCTGTACTGGCTGTACTGCGACGGCTGCTCGTAGCCCGGCCCCGGCTGCGACGGCCGCTCCATCGGCGCCGACGACGGGCGTGACTGTCGCTCCACCGGCGCCGACGACGGGCGTGACTGTCGCTCCACCGGCGCCGACGACGGGCGCGAGGAGCGCTGCGGCGGCGACGATGCGCGCGGCGCCGGTTCCAGCGGCTGCGAGCTGCTCCGCGGCACCGGCAGCTGCGGCGCCTGCGACGGCGACTGCGAGCGCCGCATCGGCGTGAGCTCGCGCAACAGCGACTTCGTCATGATGGTCACCGGACGGTCGGTGATCATCGTGCGAGGGTTACCGGCGGCCTGGGCGGCCGACTGCGGATTGCATTCACGGATCGCCGCGGCCAGATCGCTGGCGCCCTCGCGATACTGATTCGCGAAGCGCTCCTCGACGATCGCGTCCATGAGCTTCTGCATGCTCGAGTAGCGATCACGCTTCTCGTGCGAGAGGGCCTTCATGCAGACCGCATCGAGACCGTGCGGCACGCTCGGCTTCACGACGCGCGGCGGAATCACGCGCATCGGTTGAGAGTCACGCTCCTCGTGGGTCACCTGGCGCCCGAACGGGTGAGCGCCGGTGAGGAGCTCGTAGAGCACGACGCCCATCGCGAACACGTCGGCGCGCGGATCGAGGGCTTCGCCGCGTGCCTGCTCGGGCGCCATGTACGCCCACTTGCCCTCGACGACGCCCTGCCCGCCACCCTCGCGGCGGGCGATGCCGAAGTCGGCGACCCGAACCTCGCCCGAGGTGGTGAGCAGGAGGTTCGACGGCGAGATATCGGCGTGGATGATCGCGCCGCCCTTGCGGGTGTGCGCGAACTCGAGGCCCTGACACGCGGCCTGGAGGATGTACGTGGAGATCGCGGGCGAGATGCCGCGCGAGCCACGCGCCTTGATGAGCTGGCGCAGGCTCGGCCCGTCGACGAACTCCATGACGAGGAACACGTCGTCCCCGTCACGCGCGAGGTCCATGACGCTCACGATGTTGCCGTGCTGCATGCCGACGAGGAGCTTGGCCTCCTCGATCAGGCGCTCGACGAAGACGTGGTCGACGGCGAGCTCGGGCAGCAGGCGCTTGATCGCGACCGGCTTCTGGAAGCCGTGGTCGCCCATCACGTAGCCGGCGAACACCTCGGCCATGCCCCCCCGACCGAGAAGCTCGCCGAGGATGTAGCGTCCCCCTGCGCGCTTCCCGCCACCGGCGGAAGACGGGCGGGCCCGTCCTACTGCAGTCGCCCCGGCCACTGTCCTCTAGAGTAGTGCAACGGGTGTACCGTCGCCAACTGATCGAACAAGTTGGGCCTTTCGCCCAGGTTACCGGGCTGTAACCCCTGCACCCACATGGAATAGGCGGGGTGGCCGCTCACCTGTCTGGGATCACCTTCCCCCCAACGAGGCGAGTCGATACGTTTCGAGCACCTGGCCATGACCACGCCTTCTCCCGAGTCACAACGCATCTTCGCGCCCGATCTGTTCAAGAACATGGTCGCGGTGGTGACCGGCGGAGGCTCCGGGATCGGGCTCGCCACCGCCCGGATGCTGCTCGAGCTCGGTGCCACCGTGGCCATCTGCGGCCGCACCGCGAGCAAGCTCGAGACCGCCGCGCAGACCCTCGACCCGACGGGCAGCCGCGTGCTCGCCCTGCCCTGCGACATCCGCGAGCCCGCCCAGGTCGAGACCTTCATCGGCGCCGTCCTCGAGCGCTGGGGGCGGATCGACATCCTCGTCAACAACGCCGGCGGCCAGTTCCCCGCCCCCGCGCAGCACATCTCGCCCAACGGCTTCCTCGCGGTCGTGAAGAACAACCTCGTCGGGACGTTCCACATGTGCCGCGAGGTCGCGAACCGCTGGATGATCAAGCACGGCGGCCGCATCGTGAATGTGACCGCCAACGTGTACCGAGGGTTTCCCGGCATGGTGCACACGGGCGCGGCCCGCGCGGGCGTCGAGAACATGACCATGACCCTCGCGGTCGAGTGGTCGCAGTTCGGCATCCTCGTGAACGCGGTCGCGCCGGGCGTCATCGCGTCGTCGGGCACCGCGCAGTATCCGCCCGAGCTCCTCACCCGCGCCGTGAAGGAGACGCCGCTGAAGCGCACCGGCACCGTCGACGAGGTCGCGGCCGCGATCCTCTATCTGGCCTCGCCCGCCGCCCAGTACATCACCGGCACGACGCTGCGCATCGACGGTGGCCAGGCCCTGTGGGGCCACACCTGGGAGCTCTAGGTGGATCCCAAGCCGGGCGAGCCCGTCCTGCCCTTCGCGTCCAGCGACGAGCTCGCGCGCTGGCTCGCGAAGCATCACCAGACCGTGCCGGTGCTCTGGATCAAGTACGCGAAGAAGAGCTCCGGCGAGCCGTCGATCAACTGGACGCAGGCCGTCGACGTGGCGCTCTGCTACGGGTGGATCGACGGTCAGTCGAAGTCGCTCGATGACCGCTATCACCTGCAGCGCTTCACCCCGCGCGGCCCGAAGAGCAAGTGGTCGAAGATCAACCGCGACCGCGTCGACCGTCTGATCGCGGAGGGCCGCATGCGCGCCGCCGGGCTCGCCGAGGTCACGCGCGCGAAGGCGGATGGGCGCTGGGATGCGGCCTACGATTCGCCGAAGACCGCGACGGTGCCTCCCGAGCTCGAGCAGGCTCTCGCGAAGAACGCCAAGGCGAAGGCCGCCTTCGCCAAGCTCAAGTCGATGGAGCGGTACTCGATCCTCTATCGCCTGCAGAACGCCAAGCGTCCGGAGACGCGCGCGCGGCTCGTGGAGAAGTGTCTGGCCGACCTGCTCGGCACGTAGCTACCGGATGACGAGCTGGTAGGTGTGCTGGCCGCGCTTGCCAGCAGAGTTGGTCCCAAAGCAGCTGGCTTCGATCGTCACCGTCGACGTTCCAGCGGCCGTGGGTGTGCCCTCGATCGAGGGTGGCCGGCGGTGCTCGACGAACTCGAGCGTGAGCCCGGCTGGCAATCCCACCGCCCGCACGCTGGCCAGCGGTGTCTCGCGATTCTCGAACTCGATCTCGACGTGGTAGGGCACGCCGACCTTGCCCTCGGGCAGTTGCTTCGTCGCGAACGTCAGCTCGCTCGAGCATCCCGCCAGAGCCACCACCAACGCGACACGACCGAACATCCCTCTAGCTTAGCGGATCCGAAACCTCGGAACGCGCCGTTTCATTCGCGCGTGCTATGCGCTCGCTGTGACGAATAGGGAACAGGAAGCGGAACCGGGAACCTGAAGTTCCGGATCCGTGCTTAGAACGATTTGCTCTGGCCCCCGTCGACGGTGATGGTCGTTCCGGTCACCCACGACGCGCAGGGCGAGGCAAGGAACGCGACGACGTTCGCGACCTCCTCGGGGGTACCGAAGCGGCCGGACGGGATATCGCGCTGCACGAAATCGGCGATACCGGCGGGGTCGGCTTGCTGCCGGCGATCCCAGCCGCCCCCGGGGAAGAGGATCGAGCCGGGCGCGACGGTGTTCACACGGATCTTCTGCGCCGCGTAGTCGCGGGCGAGTGCCTTCGCGAGGGCGATGACGCCGGCCTTCGCGACGTTGTAGCCGGGCGCACCGCCGGCCTCGCGGCCCCAGATTGACGAGATCATCACGACCGACCCACCCCCGCGCGCGGTGAGGTGCGGGATGGCGCGCTGCACGACGCGCGCGGTCGACCACAGGTTCATATCGAGCGACTTCGCGAGATCGGCGTCGTCCAGGTCGGCGGCCGCACGTGCGAACGACTTGCCGACGTTCGCGATGACGACGCCGATGCCGCCCTGGGCGGAGACACACGCCTCGACAGCGGCGCTGGCGCCATCGGCGGTGGTGACGTCGGCCGTCGACGACGAATGCCCCGCGCCGGCGAGCTCGGGCAGCAAGGTCTTCAGATCGTCGGCCCCGCGCGCGACAGCGTGGATGCGGGCGCCTTCACGCGCGAGCGCGATGGCGATGGCGCGACCGATGCCTCGCGATGCGCCGCTGACCAGGCACGGGACGGCCTCGAGCTGTAGATCCATGGGCGGCGATGATAGTGCGGTCGGGAGCGCGAAGAAGCGATCGGTACACGTGCCTTGGCTCATCCCGATCTCAGGCGGGGGGCATCGCCTTTCTTCAGTGACGTTCATCGAAGGAATGTCCGGAGGCCGGACATCGCGGCTGCCTCGAGTGTCTACGCGCTGCGGGAATGAGGGCGTTTGCTGCCGCTGAAGAGCAACTCCGTGCACTTGCCATGCCCATTGTCAACTTGCGCCAACGAACCGGCTCCGGTGGTGAGCAGCGACAGCGATGCCGCGCGCGCCAGTTCGCGTACTTCTGAGCATCGACCGGCTGGCTCGCAGCTTGCTCTTCGTTCTCGGCACAACACGTCGGCGCATCGCACGGATTCTCGTGCTGGCGCGCCCCGATGCTGCGTCCGACCCTGCTCGGATCCCGGTGTAGCCCTTCGACCGAAGAGGATCCTCATGACCACGAAGACCGACCCGCTCTGCACCATCGACTCGTCAACTCTGTCCTTGGTCCTGGGAGGAGCCCCATGGGCTCAGGGCGGCGCCGCCGCCAACCTCAAGGGCAACGATGCTCGATCCCTCATGGTAGGGCCCGGAAGCCGCGCTGCGATCGCGGCCTTCGGCGGATGGATCGAAGGTGCCGGCGGCGCGGCCGTTACCTCCAGAGGAAATCCTGCGGCCATGGTCGGCACCGGCAGCGCCAAGGCCTTCATTGCAGGAATGAACTCGTATGGGAGCGACCCGGGTGGCCGGCGACCGCTCGGCCAGTAGTGCGCCTCGCCGGTAGGCGCGGTGTCGACCAGGAGCGGCACGGGGAACTCTGGAACTCCTCGAAATTCCATGGAGCCGAGCCAGGCATCGCACCTGCAGCCGCCGCCACCATGTCCGATCCAACTGCACTTGCGCCCCTCCACGATGACCAGCTCTCGACCTCCACCGGTGGACGAGACCTGTTGAAGGCTGCCACCTACGGCGCGCTCGGTGTGCTCTCGGCGCTGACGGTGAACCGCGGCGAGCTCGTGGAGATCCGTCCGGTCGGGACGCCCCCGCCAGCGATCGAGCGCCGCAAGTGACCTTCTCTTCGCGAGCAGCGCACCGGTAGTCGACGCAGGATGGCCTCCTCGATGCCACGGCGGCGATGATAGTGTGGCCAGTAGCGTGAAGAAGGAGTCGGTGCGGATGCCTCCCTTGTTCAAGGGGAAGCTCGCGTACGCGATGCTCTCCGCGGAGATCACGCGTGCGGGGCTCGATGCGCGGCGCGAGGACGGCAAGAGCTGCCTCGTGATGTGGAAGGAAGTCGTGGGCGCGGCCGCGCGGCGGTTGCCGCCGGACCTCGAGGGTGTGCCCTTCGTCGACATCATCTCGACGTCGGGGCAAACGCTGCGGTTCCTGCCGTGGACGCGCATCTCCGGCGAGGAGCTCGAGGGCGACGGCGAGGCGCGATGCCGCTCCCTGGTGAAGCTGGTCGTCGGGCACAACGCGGAGGCGGTGCTCGATCCGGCGACAAAGAAGTTCGTCGACACGACGGAGCCGCCGGCGCAGCTACCGGACCTGGCGACGCTCGCCGCGCACGACGCGCGACTCGCGTGACCGCTACTTCTTGTCTTTGTCTTTGTCTGGCGCGACGCCGCCGGGGGCGTCCGGATCGAACTCACCCTTCGAGACCGGCAGGCCGCGAAGGACGAGGGTGAGCACCGTGCCGGCGCCGCCGGCGAGGTACGGCCGCGGGAGGAACAGGAAGTAGTTCTTCACCACGTCCTCGGGCGGCGGTTCGCCGTGCGCCTGCGTGCCGGGGTTACCGGTCAGCATGCGCATCTTCTCGCCCGGCTGCAGGATGAAGCCGGGGTCGATGATGCCGAGCAACGACTTCTTCGCGGAGCCGCGACGACCGACGGTCATTCCCATGCCGCGCGTATTGAAGGCGTTCTTGCCCGTGTTCTCGAGAATCACCCACTCGTTGTTGAGCTTCTCGGGGTCTTCACTGCGCTTGATCTCGACGAACCGGATGCCCATATCGGCGCGCAGGATAGAGGTCCCCCCTTGGCGTTGCAATCCCTGGCAAAGCATCGATAATCCCGGCGATGGCCAAAGAGGTGATCCGGGTCGTGGCGGCCGTGATCGAGCACGAGGGCCGCTACCTGATCACCCAGCGCAACGCCAATGCCGTCCTCCCGCTCCTCTGGGAGTTCCCGGGGGGCCGCGTCGAGCCCGACGAGAGTGAGACGGCGGCGCTCCTGCGCGAAGTACAGGGCCGGATCGGCGTCGCCGTCGAGGCGGGCGCCAAGCTCGGCGAGCACCTCCACGACTACACGGGTTACCAGGTCCACCTGACCATGTACTCGTGCAAGCTCCCGGCCGAAGCCCGCCCCTACCCGGCCACCGTGGCCGACCTGCGCTGGGTCACGTCGCGCGAGTTCCTGGACTACGACTTCCCGCCCGCCGACGAGAAGACGATGTCGAAGCTGCTCGGCCTCGTCCGCAATTGACGGGCGCGGCTGGCCCGCGCGCTCACCCGCCCCCGAAGGGCGGTGCGATCCCATGAAGGTCAAGAGCCTCGGGCTCTGGACCGATATCGAGCTCGCACGCACGCGCGGGCAGGTGTTCGACCACGGCACCCACCTCGCGATCGTCACGCCCGACGACCCGACCTACCACTTCGGCAACCTGCTGATCCTTCCGCAGGCGCCCGCCCCCGGTGAGCTTCCGATCTGGCTCGAGCGGTTCCGCACCGACGTCGGCGAGCCGCCTGCGATCAAGCACACGACGCTCGAGTGGGACGGAACGACCGGCGAGGTCCCCGCGCGGGCCGAGCTCGAGGCGGCGGGCTTCACCGTCGAGGTGAGCCAGGTGATGCGGGCTGACCACTTCCAGCCCACCCCCGTCCCCGAGGGGCTCGTCATGCGCGCCCTCGCCCCGGCCGAGCTCGCGCTGACGATCGATCTCGCGTTCGAGGTCGCCCCGAGCCACGAGGAGGGCCATCGCACCTTCCTCCAGCGTCGCGTCGCGTGGCAGGCCGAGCTCGTCCGCCGACGGCTCGCCTCGTTCTGGGCGGTCTTCGACGGCGATACGCTCGTGGGCAGCCTCGGGATCGCGAACCTCTGGCGCTTTGCGCGCTACCAGGACGTCCAGGTCGCAGCGTCGCACCGGCGGCGCGGGATCGCGTCGGCGCTCCTCGGCGCGGCCGCCCAGGATATGGCCGCGACGGGCACCTCGTCGCTGATCATCGTCGCCGAGCAGCACAGTCCGGCCGCGGCCGTCTACGAGCGCGCGGGCTTCCGCGTCGCCGAGCTCATCGGATCAGCTTCGCGATCACGATCGTGATCACGAGCGCCGCGGCGATCGCGCAGAGGAACAGGACCGCGAGCTTCCACGGCGGCAGCGCGCGCGCGGGCAACGCGGCCGCATCCGCCCAGGCCTGGTCACCCTGCATCGGATAGCCAGTACCGACGGGAGACGCGAGGTCGGCCGCACGATTCGGCTCGAACGGTCCCGTCGTGGGGCCCTTGATGAGCTCCCCGCTGTCGCGATTCTGGAGCTCGAGACCGGACGACCGATCGGCCGCCGCTCCCCCGTAGGGCGCGGACGTTCGGTCGAACTGCGACGCCGGCACGTTGGCCGGACGGCCCGGGAACACGTTGGCGCCCATCGCCACCGCGTCCTTCATCGACGAGTCCATCACCGGATAGCTGTGCGGGAGCTGCTGCGGCAGGGAGGGGATGCTGCCGCGCACGGGGGCCTGCGAGGGAGTGTGCGACCGCGGGGCCTGCATCTCGAGGCTCGTGCGCGCGTTCGGATCGACGGCGGCGCTGTAGCCCATCGAGGACGCCGCGTCGCGCGCCTGCGAGGCCAGTCCGCGGGGACCATCAGCGCGCGTCATCTGGTCGAGGCGATTCGGATCGACCACCTCGCCGGCGAGCTTCGTGGACGCGAGCTCCGGCGGCAGCGGGCGCCCGTTCTCGACGGTCTCCCGGCTGGACTTCTCGTCGTCGTGGACGACCGTCTCCATGTTCGCCATGTCGGGGAACTTCCCCGACGGAACCTTCGCGAGCTGGGCCTGCACCTGCTGCGCGGCCGAGGCCCGCGACGGCCCCTGCGGCGGCTCGGGCAGCCGGAGCGGCCCCGTCGGCGGCATCGGGCCCTGTTGCGCGTTCATCTGCGCCGAGAACTGGGCCGATGGCGTGGGCATCTGCGCCGACACCGCCTCCGCCTGGGCGACCGCCGGCGGCGTCTTTCGCCCCGGCACCACGCTGGGGATGGCGCCCGGCGGCGTCGAGCGCGGCACGGGCTGGGCCGGCTTCGGTCCGGTGATGGAGGGAATCTTCGTGAGCTGCGGCGAGGGCGTCTTGTGCGGCTTGGTCACCGCTGCCTGCATCCCGCTCGACGACGCCGCCGACGGCCCCTCCACCAGCTCCTTCAGGAGCTCGAGGGGGTTCGACTCGATGCGGGTCTTGTCGGCCGGAATCTCGTCGTCGCCGGTCTCGTGGCCTGCATCATCGTTGCTCGACCCGGCGTCCATGCCGTCGGACATCGAGGCGCGACTCGCGCGCTCGGCCGCGGCCTCCGCTTCCTCTTCTTCGCTCCACCCGGAGTTCGTATCGGCCGCGAACTCGCGACCGTTGATGAGCTCGCGCATGCGCGCGCCGTGCTCCTCGATCTCCTGATTGAAGCTCGTATCGATCCACCGCGCGACGTCGCCGGGCGAGCTGCTCTTCGCGCGGTGATGGAGGTAGCTCATCAGCGCATCGCCGAACGCCTCGGCGGTCTGGTAGCGCTTCTCCTTCTCCTTCGCGACCGCCTTCATGATGATCGGGTCGAGGGCTGGGTCGAGCTCGACGTTCATCTTCGACGGGACATCGACCTGGCACTCGATCACGGCCTGGTACGTCTCGTACGGCGACGGCTTCTTGAACAGGCGCCGGCCCGTCAGCAGCTCGTGGGCGATCACGCCGAGCGCGAAGATGTCGGTGCGACGGTCGACGTTCGCCGCGACGCACTGCTCGGGCGACATGTACGCGAACTTGCCCTTGATGGTGCCGGAGCGCGTCTGCGTCTCCCGCAGCTCGGCTTTCGCGATCCCGAAGTCGACGACCTTCACCACGCCCTCGAAGCTGACGACGAGGTTCTGGGGCGAGATATCGCGGTGCACGATGTTGAGCGGCTTCCCGTTCATCATCTTCTCGTGCGCGTAGTGCAGGCCCGCGCAGCTCTGCGCGATCATGTTGAGGACGATGGGCACCGGGATGCGGCCCCCGGGCAGGCGCTCGCCGGCACGGCGGACGATCATCGCCAGCGAGAGGCCGGCGAGGAACTCCATCACCATGTAGTAGCGATTCTCGTGCTCGCCCAGCTCCATGGTCTGAACGATGTTCGAATGGTCGAGGTGGGCCGCGAGCCGCGCCTCGTCGAGGAACATCTTCACGAACTCGGTGTCGTCAGCGAGGTGGTCGTGGAGGCATTTGACCACCACGTACTTCTCGAAGCCGGCGGCACCGCCGATTCGCGCGAGATAGATCTCGGCCGTACCACCTAACGCCAGTAGCGCCAGGATCTCGTACTTACCGAGTCGCTTCCCGAGTAGCGACCCGGCACCGGCCGGGATTCCCGACATCGAGACAGAGCATACCCCGTCCCGACGAGCGGGATCAGAGCTCCATGATCTCTTTCTCTTTGGCCTTTGCGATGTCGTCGACCATCGCGATGTACTTGTCCGTCAGGTCCTGGACGATCTTCTCACCGTCCTTGCGCTGATCCTCGGAGATTTGCTTCTCCTTCTCGGCGTCCTTGATCATGTCCATGGCGTCGCGGCGGGCGGCGCGGATGGCCACCCGGGCCTCCTCCGTTTGCTTACCCACCGACTTGGCGAGGTCCCGGCGGCGCTCCTGCGTCAGCGGCGGGATGGGAAGGCGGACGAGCTCGGCGTCGGCCACAGGATTGATGCCGAGGTCGCTGGCGCGGATCGCCTTGTCGATGACCTGGATCATCGCCTTCTCCCAGGGCTTCACGGTGATGAGGCGTGCATCGACGACCTGCACCGTCGCGACCTGGTTCACCGGCGTCGGCGTGCCGTAGTAGTCGACCTTGATGCCATCGAGCATCGCGGTGTTGGCGCGGCCAGTGCGGATCTTCGTCAGGTCACGCTTGAAAGACTCGGTGGCCTTCTTCATGCCGTCTTCGGCGTCGTTCTTGATGTCGTTGATCATGGCGGTCTCCTCTTCCTACTGGCTACCGGCGAACCGGGTCTCGAGGGTGTCCTTGACGATGGTCGTGCCGACGTTCTCGCCGCACACGACGCGCTGGATGTTGCCACGCGTGTTCATGTCGAACACGACGATGCCCATCTCGTTGTCGCGACACAGCGCGAACGCCGTCGCGTCCATGACGCCGAGGTCCTGCCGGAGCGCATCGGTGAACGTGACTTGTTGATAGCGTTTCGCGTCGGCGTGCTTGCGCGGATCCCTGTCGTAGACCCCGTCGACGCGGGTCGCCTTCAGGAGGATCTCGGCCCCGATCTCCATCGCGCGGAGCGCGGCGGCCGTGTCGGTGGTGAAGAACGGATTTCCCGTGCCCGCGCCGAAGATGACGACACGGCCCTTCTCGAGGTGCCGGATCGCGCGGCGGCGAATGTACGGCTCGGCGAGCTGGGACATGGGAATCGCTGACTGGACGCGGGTCACGACGCCGCGCTTCTCGATCGCTTCCTGGAGCGAGACCGCGTTCATCACGGTTGCGAGCATGCCGACGTAGTCCGCGCTGGCGCGATCCATCCCCCGCGCGGATTCACTCACCCCGCGGAAGATGTTGCCACCACCAACGACGACCGCGACCTCGACCCCGAGTTGTGCGGTGTCGGCGATTTCAGATGCGACGAGCTTCAGGACCTCGGTGTCGATGCCGTACCCCTGGTTCCCCATCAACGCCTCGCCGGAGATCTTGAGGAGCACTCGCTTGTAGGCGGGCTTTGGCATGCGGGGGGGACCTTATCACTTGCTATGCTCGGTGCGGGATGGACGACGCGGTTGCGCCCACACTCGTGGGGACACCGGGCGGTGCGGGCGAGGAGCTCATACCCGGCGCGTCGTTAGGGCGCTATCGCTTGAACGCGCGGCTCGGCGCGGGCGCGATGGGTGAGGTCTGGTCAGCCCGCGATCCGCAGCTCGATCGCGATGTCGCGATCAAGGTCGTGCACCCTCGCCTCGCCCGCAGTGTCGATGCGTCGCAGCGCCTCCTGCGCGAGGCGCGCGCGATGGCCAAGCTCTCGCACCGGGCCGTGGTCACGGTGCACGACGCCGGTGAGGTGGACGGGCGCCTGTTCCTCGCGATGGAGCTGGTCCCCGGCACCACGCTCGGCCAGCTCCTGCGCGAGCGCACCCCGGCGCAGCGCGGCGACTGGCAGAAGTGGCTCGCGATGATGATCGAGGCCGGGCGCGGGCTGGCGGCCGCCCACCGGCGCGGCGTGCTCCACCGCGACTTCAAGCCCGACAACGTCCTCGTCGACTCGGCGGGACGCGTCTGCGTCGGTGACTTCGGGCTCGCGACCCTGAATGACACCCCCGCGCCGGCGAGCACCGCCATCGCCGTCGAGTCGTTGCAGACCCTGATGGACCTCACCTCGACGGGGGCGCTCGTCGGCACCCCCGCGTACATGAGCCCCGAGCAGCTCGCGCTCGAGCCAGCGACGGAGAAGTCCGACCAGTTCGCGTTCTGCGTCGCGACCTACGAGGCCCTGTACGGGCAGCGCCCGTTCGCGCCCGATGCCCAAGGACTCGGTGCGCTCGCGGCGCTCGCGGCGGCGATGGACGCCTGCGAGGTGCCCGATCCCCCGTCGGACAGCGAGGTCCCGCGCCTCATCTACGACGTCCTCTGCCGCGGTCTCGCCCGGTCGGTGTCCGCACGCTGGCCCACCATGGATGATCTGCTGATGGCGCTCGACGGCGCCGGCAAGCTCGACCGGGCGGCAGCGGCGAGCGTGCGGCGCATGACCCCGTTCCCGGCGCGGACGCAGCGGGCGCGCAAGCGGTTCGTGGCGGTGGCTGCTGGCAGCGTGGTGGTCGCGATCGTCGCCGTCGTCGTCGTGGTCACGGCGTGGCCTCGCCCGACCCCGGTGCTGAAGCCGCGGCGCCTGTTCGATGCCCCCATGCGGGCGTCACTCGCGATCTCCGACGATGGACGCTATCTCGCGACCGCCAGTGACCGGCTCGAGGTCTACGATCTCGTCGCGAAGACGACCACGACGCAGGCACTTCCGCCGGCCCTCGCGGATCCGATCACGATCCACCTGCAGGACGACGCGCTGCTGGTGTCGTTTCGTTCCGACCGCCGCCTGTTCCGCTGGCAGTACGCGGATCGCGGCAGCGAGCTCGTCCCGATCACCGGCGACCTCGGCGGCTACTGGTTCGGCCGCACGGTGCTCGGGGACCTCGTGTTGCGGCCGCAACCATCCCCCCCGCACCGGCTCGCCATCCGCGGCGCCGAGGGTGACGTCCGGTCGTGGCCGACCCGTCACTCCGTCGATCTCCTGGAGGTCTCACCCGATCGCCAACGCTTCACGTACCTCGACGTGGACCGCTTCCACGCCCGCATCATTGTCTGCAACGTGATCGAGGCCGGGTGCATCGAGTCCGCGCCGATCGCGGGAGCGACGGCGCTCACCTGGATCGACGGCACCACGCTCGTGTACGCGTCCGGGCAGTCCACGCCAACGCTCACCCGCGTCACCGTGACGGATCACTTCGGCCCCTCCGAGGTGATCTACACCGGCGACTCGGGCTGGTA